>OCTX012283034.1_pt1 | contig 11936 bp, 10 predicted proteins | sample 1539691 | NCBI WGS metagenome assembly OCTX01 (sample SAMN02144231, study PRJEB22623) | gut metagenome | biome: sheep rumen | host: Ovis aries | place: New Zealand
GAGGAGACGGGTGAGATCAGCCTTGCCTACAAGGGGGCACTGACCAGGAATGTCAGCGAGGAGCATCTTAAGGACAGACTGGTGACGCTGCAGAACAAGGAGATTCAGGAGGCCAGATATGCAAGACTTCTCTCCAGACGAGGGAAAGACAAGGAAAAGGATACAGGAGAGATTACAGGGGATCTTTGAGAACGGAAGGCTCAAGATCATTTCTCTGGGCGTCGCGATCGCGCTGTGGCTCTTCGTGACCAATTTCCAGGATCCGGAGACCGTGCTGACGGTCAACAATGTTCCGGTCAGGATCCTGCATATGAACACGGTCACTTCGGAAGGCAAGACATGTATCGTCCTCGACGACAGCGACACGATCCCGGTGGTCACGATCAGCGCGCCGAGATCCGTGGTCGACGCGCTGTCCTCGGACAATGTGATCGCGACAGCGGACGTGGAGAAAATGGAAGCGGACAACATGGTGCCGATCGACATCACGACCAACAAGTACAGCGATTCGATCAAGAGCATCACGAGTTCGATCAGATATGTGAGACTGAGCATCGAAGATGAGTCCACGGCGACCTTTAATATCGACATGTCCGTGAAGGGCAGGGTCGCGGACGGAAGCCAGATCGGCCAGATCACCCTCGAACAGAACCAGGTGCGGGTGACAGGACCGGCTTCGGAAGTCGCGCTCGTATCAAGCGCGGGCGTGGTCGTGGATGTCTCCGGAACGGAGAACAATATCAGCACGAACGCGGAGATCCATCTCTATGACGCGGAGGGCAACGACATCCGGCTGGACAAGAACCTGTCGCTGAACATCGACAAGACCATGGTCAGGGTCGAGCTGCTCACGCTCAAGCAGATCCCGGTCAAGATAGCGGTATCCGGGACTCCTGCTGAAGGATTCAGGCTGACCGGCGAGACCTCGGTGGAACCGGGAAGGATCACGATCGCTGCCAAGAAAGGCGTCCTCGACAGTGTGAGCGCGGTCAGTATCCCTTCGGCGGAACTGAATGTGACGAACAGGACCAAGACGCTGGTCAAAAGCTTTATAATTGCCAATTACCTGCCCGACGGAGTGATCACGGCGGACGGGGAGACAGATACCGTAAAGGTCACGGTGGAGATCGTGCCCATGGAACCGGAAGAAATCACTAACTGAAAGGGGAACAGATAAATGCGTGGTTATAAGAGGTATAAGAGAACACCTGTCGTCGACTATCCGGAGAGACAGTGGCCGAACAAACAGATCGAGAAAGCGCCCGCCTGGGTCAGCGTCGATCTGAGGGACGGGAACCAGGCCCTGATCGATCCGATGGTGGTCAGTGAGAAAATGGAGATGTTCCGCCTTCTGGTCAAGCTCGGATTCAAAGAGATCGAGATCGGTTTCCCGGCTGCCAGCCAGATCGAGTACGATTTCCTTCGTGAACTCGTAGAAAAGGATATGATCCCGGACGATGTCGTCATCCAGGTCCTTTCACAGTGCAAGGAAGACCAGATCGAGAGGACGTTCGAGTCCATTCAGGGCATCAAACAGGCAGTGGTCCATATCTACAATTCCACTTCCACTCTGCAGAGGGACGTGGTCTTTGGCATGGACAGAGAAGAGATCATCGATATCGCGGTACAGGGGACCAAATGGGTCAAAGAGAGGGCGGAGAAATTCCCCGGCAAGATCTATTTTGAGTATTCTCCCGAGAGCTTTACCGGCACGGAGCTGGATTTTGCCCTCGAGATCTGCACGGCTGTGCAGGACGTGTGGCAGCCCACACCGGAAGACCCGATGATCTTCAATCTCCCCTCCACGGTGGAGATGACGACGCCCAACGTCTACGCGGACCAGATTGAGTGGATGAGCCGCCACTTCAAGGACAGGGACAGCATCATCCTGAGCGTGCACCCGCACAACGACAGAGGATGCGGCGTCGCGGCGACAGAGCTTGCCCTGCTGGCAGGCGCGCAGCGCGTCGAGGGAACGCTCCTGGGCAACGGCGAGCGGACCGGGAATGTCGATATTCTGACCCTTGCGTACAACATGTTCTCACAGGGCATCGACCCTGAACTGAACCTTGAAGATATCAACGAGATCGTGGAAGTGTGCGAGAAGTGCACGAAGATGAGCGTGGACGAGCGCCATCCCTATGCCGGCAAGCTCGTGTTCACTGCTTTCTCCGGGTCCCATCAGGACGCGATCAACAAGGGCGTCCAGGCGCTCAAGGAAAGAAAATCCATTTATTGGGAGGTACCTTATCTTCCGATCGATCCGTCCGACATCGGAAGGGTCTACGAGCCGGTGGTCCGCATCAATTCCCAGTCCGGAAAGGGCGGCGTGGCTTTCATCATGAGCACCTACTTCGGCTTCAAGCTTCCCAAGGGAATGCACAGGGAGTTCGCGGACGTCGTGCAGAAGGTCTCCGAGAAGAAGGGCGAGGTCCCGCCGGAGCAGATCATGGACCTGTTCCGCAGCGAATATCTGTACAAGAACGAGCCCCTGCACTTCAGGAAGCTCCAGGTCACGGATATGAGCAGCGATGTCAAGACCAATTTCGACACCAAGGTCAGGGTCGTCTTCACGGATCACGGCGAGACAGAGCAGGTCGAAGCGGTCGGCAACGGCCCTCTGGACGCTGTCCTTCGCGGCCTGCAGCTGAAGTTCGGCTTCAACATCAAGATCCTCGATTACGAAGAGCACGCGCTCAAGTCGGGTTCCGATTCCCAGGCGGCGGCTTACATCCACCTGATGGATGCCGACAGCGGCAGGATCACCTATGGCGTAGGCGTCAGCTCCAACATCACGAGAGCTTCGGTGCGCGCTATTTTCTCCGCGATGAACAGACTGGATCTGGGCGAGAGAAGGCAGGGAATTTCAGATAGTTTCTGACCGCGCGGTCACGCCGGATCCGGGAGCGCCGGGGATGGCACCGTGTCAAAACAGAGATAGCACTATAATAAAGGAGTAACAGATGGCAGAACAGAAGAAACTGGTAGCAGAGATCACATCCATGGATGAGGATTTCACACAATGGTATACGGATGTCGTGATCAAGGCAGGGCTCATCGCCTATTCCAACGTCAAGGGATTCATGGTCTACAAGCCGGCAGGCTACGCGATCTGGGAAGCGGTCCAGAAACACCTGGATGCCCGCTTCAAGGCGACCGGCGTTGAGAACGTCTATCTTCCCCTGATCATCCCGGAGAATCTCCTGAGTAAGGAGAGCGACCTGGTCGAGGGATTCGCGCCCGAAGTTGCGTGGGTCACTCACGGCGGACAGGAGGAGCTGCAGGAGAGAATGTGCGTGCGCCCCACTTCCGAGACCCTCTTCAGTGATTTCTACAAGGATGAGATCCAGTCCTACAGGGATCTTCCTATGGTCTACAACCAGTGGTGCAGCGTTGTCCGCTGGGAGAAGGAGACCAGGCCGTTCCTTCGCTCGAGAGAGTTCATGTGGCAGGAGGGCCACACCGTTCACGCGACCGCGGAGGAAGCGCAGGAGAGAACGGAGCAGATGCTGAACGTCTACGCGGATTTCTGCGCGGAGGACCTGGCGATCCCCGTCGTCAAGGGTCAAAAGACTGACAAGGAGAAATTCGCCGGCGCTGTCGCGACCTATACCATCGAAGCGCTCATGCACGACGGCAGGGCGCTCCAGTCCGGAACCAGCCACAACTTCGGCAGCGATTTCGCGAAAGCTTACGGCATCCAGTTCACGGACAAGGACAATAAGCTCAAATACGCGTACCAGACTTCCTGGGGACTTTCCACCAGGATCATCGGCGCGCTGATCATGGTCCACGGAGACAACTCCGGGCTCGTGCTGCCGCCCAAGATCGCGCCCACACAGGTCATGGTCATCCCGATCCAGCAGAGGAAAGCCGGCGTCCTTGAGAAGGCGGGAGAGATCGCTGATACGCTTAAAGCGGGCGGTTTCCGCGTCAAGGTCGACGAGACGGACAAGAGCCCCGGATTCAAGTTCGCGGAGCAGGAGATGCGAGGCATCCCGCTGCGCGTCGAGATCGGTCCCAGGGACATCGCGGAAGGCAAGTGCGTCGTCGTGCGCCGCGACACCCGCGAGAAGATCAGCTGCGAGATCGCTTCTCTGGCTGAGACGATCGGACAGATCCTGCCTCAGATGCAGCAGGATATGTATGACAGGGCTAAGAAGCACCTTGAAGAACACACCTTTGAAGCGCCCGACAAGAAGACCTTCGAGGAGCTGTTCGAAGAGACCAGGGGCTTTGTAAAGGCCATGTGGTGCGGCAGCAGGGAGTGCGAGGAGAAGATCAAGGAAGACTATTCAGTGACCAGCCGCTGCATCCCCTTCGAGCAGAAAAAGCTCAGCGACGTCTGCGTCTGCTGCGGCAAGCCTGCGACCAAGATGGTCTACTGGGGCAGGGCGTATTAAGAGCTTCAATGTGCCGAATGAGATTGCTCCGGGGCATACTTGGCACGGAGAAGGCCGACAATGTACCCGGAGGAGAGCATTAGGAACGTGAGCCGACGACGGGTACATTGTCGGCCTAAGCCGTGCATGAATTTGCACCGGAGGAGATCATTTGGAACTTAAGATCCGAATACCGGAACAAGTAAATACGATCCTGGAGAAGCTCCACGAGTCCGGCCACGAAGCATACGTGGTCGGCGGATGCGTCCGTGACGCCCTGCTCGGCAGGGAGCCCAACGACTGGGACATCACGACCTCGGCGCTCCCGCATATGGTCAAGGAGATCTTTCCCCGGACCATCGACACCGGGCTCAAGCACGGCACGGTCACGGTACTGATCGGAAGAGAAGCTTATGAAGTGACGACCTACCGGGTAGACGGCGTCTACGAGGACGGCCGCCATCCCAAGCAGGTCACGTTCACGCCGAGCCTCTCGGAAGACCTGCGGCGAAGGGATTTTACGATCAACGCGATGGCGTACGATCCGGACAGCGGGCTTGTGGACCTCTTCGGAGGGCAGCAGGATCTCTCGGACGGGATCATCCGCGCGGTGGGCGATCCCATGCAGCGGTTCACGGAAGACGCGCTGCGCATTTTGAGGGCTTTCCGTTTCGCCGCGCAGCTGGGGTATGGGATCGACCCGGATACGCTCCGGGCGGCCTCCGAGCTCTCGCAGAACCTCTCGAAGATCAGCAGCGAGCGGATCAGGGACGAGCTTGAGAAAATACTGCTCTCCGACAACCCCGACATCCTCATGAAGGCATATGAGGCGGGGATCACGGCAGTCTTCCTTCCGGAGTTCGACGTGTGCATGGAGACGCCCCAGAACAATCCGCACCACTGCTATAACGTCGGCGAGCACACGATATGGAGCGTCGCGCTGATCCGTAAGGACAGGATCCTGAGGCTGACGATGCTGCTGCACGATTTTGGCAAGCCGGCAACAAGGGAGACGGACGAGAAGGGAATAGACCACTTCCGCGGACATCCCGAGGAGAGCTATCACATTTCCAAAGTGATCCTCCGAAGGCTCAAGTATGACAACGAGACGATCCGCAAGGTGACGACGCTGGTCAGGTATCACGATGTGCGCATGCGGCTGACGGAGCCCGCCGTGCGCAAGACCATCGTGAGGATCGGAGAGGACCTCTATCCCCTCTATCTTGAGATCCAGCACGCGGACACAATGGCGCAGAGCCTGTATCAGCGCGACGACAAGCTGGCCTATACCGCAGAGCTCGAGATGATCTACGACAGGATCATGTCCCGCGGCGACTGCCTGAGCCTGAAGGACCTTGCCGTGAACGGGTCGGATATTATCGCTGCCGGCGTTAAGCCCGGCAGGGAGGTGGGCAGCATTCTGGCACAGATGCTGGAGGATGTCCTCAATGTTCCGGAGCACAATGACAAGGAATATCTGATGGGGCATTACGTAAAGACCTGACGCGATACCGCGCTGGAACCGGCGGCTCTGAAGCGCTGTTCCGACGGGGGCATTTGCGGATATCCTGAGGCGTTCTGAGGGGTGTCCGGAAGAGCGCGCAGTGTCCTTGAAAAAATACGTAAAATATGGGGTAATTCCGCGCCGATGACCTTTCGCAGGTTGACAAATATCGGAGTAACTATTTATAATTTACTAAGCAATTATACAGAAAGTCTCGTATTTGAGCAGGAGGAAAGACAATGAACAGGACAGAAATGATCGCAGCGATCGCTGATAAAGCTAACATCTCCAAGAAGGATGCTGATAAGGCACTCAAGGCATTCACAGATACAGTTGCAGAGGAACTGGCGGCAGGCAGGAAGGTTCAGCTTGTCGGCTTCGGCACTTTCGAAGTGAGCGAGAGAGCAGCAAGAGTAGGTATCAATCCTCACACCCGCAAGCCCCTCGAGATCAAGGCTTCCAAGGCTCCCAAGTTCAAAGCGGGCAAGGCCCTGAAGGATGCGATCAACTGATAAATGATCGAAAGAAAGCGTTCGGGACGGCGCAGCCGGTGCCGGGCGTGATCAGAATGAATTTGATCAGAATGGATTTGATCAGACTGAATTGTTGTACGGACAGCCCGGAGTTCTTCTCCGGGCTTTATCCTTGTATTGAGAAGAACATGATCCTGAGGTGATTTATGAGACTGGACAAATATTTGAAGATATCGAGGCTGATCAAGAGGCGTACGGTCGCCAACGAAGCCTGTGACAACGGAAGAGTTACATTGAACGGAAGAGTTGCCAGGGCTTCCGCGGAAGTGAAGCCGGGTGATATTATCGGCATTTCCTTCGGGAACCGTGAGACCCGCGTCGAGGTCCTGACCGTGCAGGACAATGTGCGCAAGGAAGCGGCCGCGGACATGTTCCGGTACCTTCCTGTGCCGGAGGAAGCCGCAGGGATTTCCACGGAAGCAGCCGGGGAGACCTCCCTGGAAACGGAAGGCGATTTCTGAACTCTTTCTAAACTCTTCGTACAGCGCATTGACGGATGCGGAAACAGAGGGGTAATATGGTTGCACGAAGAGAGTTGAGACATGCCGGCAGCTGCGCATGCTGACGGTATTTGAGCAGTAATTCAGTTATTGCCGTTCCCGACGGGAAGGAGGAGCCGATGGCGCTTGAAAGATCCGCGAAGACCCATGAACAGAATAAGCTCAGCGTATGGATCGCGGCGGTGGTCGTCGGTATTTTGATCGTGGTGATCATGGTCGCGTGCGCGGGACTTCTCAAACGGCTGCACAGGAACAACGAGCGGATCGAGGAGCTCGAGGCCGAGATCGTCTACGAGGAGCAGCGGGCAGTCGATATCGAGGAGTACCGGCAGTATACGAAGACCAGGGAATACATCGAAGAAGTCGCAAGAGAGAAACTCGGGCTGGTCTACGACGGAGAAGTGATCTTCAAGGAAGGCTCTTCGGACTGAGAAGGATGGATGCGGGCAGGGCCGGCGCGTTCTTACACGGGTCGCGGAACAGAGGCCGATATCGGCCCGCTTTCACATCGGGGCGGCCAGGCCCCTGTATTGATAAAGAGAGCTGCCGCCGGCCGCGGCGGCTTTTTGATTGCGTCCGATCGATTTCAGGCTATGACCGGCCTGATCGGAAAGATCACAGGGCATATGTTCCTTCCGGGGACTGACGCCCGGAACACTGCGGAAAAGGAGGTACACATGGTCAATCGGATCTATTCGTTCATGACCCGCCACAATATGACCGCGCCGGGCAGCCGGGTACTTGCCGCTGTTTCCGGAGGCGCGGATTCGATGTGCCTTCTTGAGGTGCTCAGCACACTGCGCCCGCGTGCGGGGTTCGAACTGCGGGTCCTGCACGTTCACCATGGACTGCGCGAAAGCGCGGAGGGAGATCTGGACCATGTGTCAAAATACTGCGCGGCCGCAGGCATTCCCTTTCAGGCAGTCCGCGTGGACGCGGGCGGTCACGCGGCTGAGTGCGGCATGAGTGTGGAGGAAGCAGCAAGGACTCTCAGATATGAGGCGCTGGAAAGAGCCGCGCGCGAGTGGGATGAGGAGCAGGCGGCCGGCGCGGGAAGCGTTTCCCCCTGTCGTGTCGCGGTGGCGCACCACATCGAGGACCAGGCGGAGACAGTGGTCTTCAACCTGCTGCGAGGGAGCAGGCTGACCGGACTTCGGGGAATGCAGCCTGTCAACGGCAGGATCATCCGGCCCATGCTGGAGGTGAGCCGCACGGAGATCGAAGGATTCCTTATGCAGCGCGGGATCTCATGGCGGGAAGACGAGACCAACGAAGACATGCGCTACACGAGGAACCTGATCAGAAAAGAAGTGATGCCGCTGCTCCTTAAGATCAATGCGGGAGCCCGTGAACACATCGCGAGAGCGGCGGAAGAAGCCGCGGAGACGGAAGAGTTCCTTAAGTTCGAGACGGACCGGGCACTGAGGGCATGTTATGTGAATTCACAGGTCAGTATCCCGGCGCTCATGCTGGAACCCGCCCTGCTGAGAAGGCGGGTCATTTACGCGGTGATCGCCGATGCCGCCGGCGGGAAGAAGGACCTGCAGGATGCGCATGTGCAGGCAGTGCTGCACCTCATGCAGAAGAAGGGCAACGGGGACCTGGATCTCGTGGGCGGCGTGCATGTGAGAAAATCGTACGATCTGCTGTATTTTTACGGAAGCGACAAGCGGGGCGCCTCTCAGGAAAGCCGCGAAGAACGGGATGAGGAACGCGGCGCTGTCGCACAAGCCGCCGCAGAGGCTTCAGTTCCCGCTGCCGCGACGGACTCCGGACCTCTTCGCTGGCCGACTGACCCCGGGGAGTTCACGTTCAGGGTGTTCGCGTTTGAGGCGGATATGGACGCCGTTCCCCGAAACCTGTATACGAAATGGCTCGATTATGATAAAATAGGAACGTTTCCGGAATTCAGGAACAGGCGCGAAGGAGACCGCATAACGCTCGACGAGAGCGGAAGGTCCAAGACGATCGCCAGATACATGATCGACGCCAAGATCCCGAAAGAACTGCGCGGTAAGATCGTAATGCCAGCGGCGGGCAGCGAGATCCTGTGGATCCCGAACGGCCGCATCAGCGCCGCTTACAAGGTGAGCAGCAGAACGAGAACGATCCTGGAGATCCGATGGGATCCGGACGCGGATAAGGAACCGCGGACGGAACACTGATCACCGGACAGCGATAATAAGGCACTTACAATCAGGAACACTCATTAAAAAGCGAGGAGATACCATGGCGGAAGTAATCAGGGAGCTTATCAGTGAAGAAAAGGTAGACGCGAGGATCAGGGAGCTGGGCGAACAGATCTCGAAAGATTACGCGGGGGAAAGCGTGCATCTGGTCTGTATTTTGAAAGGGGCATGCATTTTCATGTGCGACCTGGCCAAGAGGATCAGGGTGCCCTTATCCATGGACTTCATGACAGTGTCCAGCTACGGGAGCGGGACCCAGTCCAGCGGCATCGTCAGGATCAAGAAGGACCTGGACGACCCGATCAAGGGACTCAATGTCCTGATCGTGGAAGATATCGTCGACTCCGGGCGCACCCTGCATTACCTCACCGAGGTCTTCAAGGAGAGGGGCTGCAAGAGCGTGCGCACATGCACTCTTCTGGACAAGCCTGAGAGGCGCGTCGTTGACCTGGATGTGGATTACGTCGGATTCATGATCCCGAACCAGTTCGTGGTGGGATACGGGATGGATTACGACCAGCGGTACAGGGACCTTCCCTTCATCGGTGTGGTCGAATTCACCGAAGAATAAGATACAAGAGGTAATTACGTTTGAATAATGATCGAAGACCAGTAAACAGTCTCATAATGCCTGTCGCGATCCTGATCCTGTTCGTCTCCCTGTTCCTGCCCCTGGTGCGCGGATCGTTCTCCTCCGGGCAGGACGTTTACAAACTGGAGGACTTTCAGGAGGACCTCGCGGCGGGAAACGTCAGCGACGTGTCGATCACGCCCAACCGCGACAATGATACGGGATATGCGGTGGTCACCCTGAATGAGGGCGCCAAGAAGATCCTGTACGCGACGCGGATCGCGGAAGTGGAGGCGACCGCGCGGGAGGCAGGGATCAAACCGGTGGTCAAGGACATCCCGTCGGAGAACACCTTTATGGTCAGCGTGCTTCCGACGATCCTGGTCGTCGTTGTGTGCCTGTTCTTCTTCTACATGATGAACGCGCAGAGCATGGGCGGCGGGACCAATGCCAAGATGATGAATTTCGGCAAGAGCAAGGCGCGGCTTACGAATGACAGCGGTGTGACGCTTAAGGACGTGGCGGGCCTGCAGGAGGAGAAGGAGGATCTCGAGGAGATCATCGATTTCTTAAAGGATCCCGGCAAGTTCACGAAACTCGGCGCGCGCATCCCGAAGGGCGTTCTCCTCGAAGGAGCCCCCGGAACGGGCAAGACACTGCTCGCCAAGGCTGTTGCAGGAGAGGCGGGCGTTCCGTTCTTCAGTATTTCGGGGTCTGACTTCGTAGAGATGTTCGTCGGTGTCGGCGCGTCCCGCGTAAGGGATATGTTCGATGAGGCCAAGAAGAATTCTCCCTGCATCGTCTTCATCGATGAGATAGACGCGGTGGCCAGGCGCAGGGGCACGGGCCTCGGCGGCTCCCACGACGAGCGCGAGCAGACGCTGAACCAGCTGCTGGTGGAGATGGATGGCTTCGGTGTCAATGAAGGCATCATCGTAATGGCCGCCACGAACCGCGTGGACATACTGGATCCCGCGATCATGCGCCCGGGCCGCTTTGACAGGAAGATCTCTGTGGCGAGACCCGATGTGAAGGGCAGGGAGGCCATCCTCAAAGTCCATTCCAGGGAGAAACCCCTGGGAGAAGACGTGGACCTCACCGAGATCGCCCGCACGACGGCAGGGTTCTCCGGCGCTGATCTCGAGAACCTCATGAATGAAGCCGCGATCGCCGCCGCGAGGGCGGACCGCTCCTTCATCATGCAGTCCGACATCAAAGAAGCCTTTATCAAGGTAGGCATCGGCAAGGAAAAGAAGAGCCATGTGATCACCGACGAAGAAAAGCGCATCACAGCGTATCACGAGTCGGGACACGCGATCCTTTTCCACGAGCTTCCCAAGGTCGGCCGGGTCTACACGGTCTCCATCATTCCGACCGGAATGGGCGCGGGCGGCTACACAATGCCGCTCCCGGAGAAGGACGAGATGTATGTGACGAAAGGCCGCATGCTGCAGGAGATCATGGTGAGTCTCGGCGGCCGGATCGCCGAAGAGATGGTGCTCGACGACATCACGACCGGCGCTTCCGCGGACATCCGCCAGGCCACGGGCATCGCAAGGCACATGGTCATGCGCTACGGCATGTCTGACAAGATAGGGACGATCAATTATGAGCAGGAATCCGACGATGTCTTCCTCGGATACGACATCGGGCGGGAGAACAGGCACAGCGAGTTCATCAGCGGCGAGATCGACAAGGAAGTGCGCCGGATCATCTCGGAGTGCTACGCCAAGGCGAAGGAGATCATAGTGGCGCACGAGGATGTGCTCCACAGATCGGCTGCTCTTCTGATCGAGAGAGAAAAGATCACCGGCGAGGAGTTCGACGCGCTCTTCCACGGTGCGTGAGTTAGGATCAAGCTTAGGCGGACAGTTTGGGGGATAGCAAGTATTGTCATATATGCACAATTCACGGGGATGGCTTTTGTGAACTTTGTGAATTCTGCAACTTTATCTTTGGGGGGTGATTTGTTACTATACAGTTGTAACCCCCCAATACATTTAAGTTTTTGCTATACCCCATTTAGAAGAATACCTTCTCTAAAAAAGACAGTCCCCCCCAAGCACTGTCTTTTTTTGTGCGTTGCAATGAGCCATGCAGGTCCGGGGAAATTGCCGGAAGGAGACCGGCAAACTATCATAAGAGGGTTACAACATGCCTCAAGATCACATCAACACAAAAGCGCTGTTTACTGACCAGACAGAGTCATTTCTGAAGGTGCTGCCGATCAGGCCGCCTACGAGAAAAGGCAGGAAGA
>OCTX012180007.1_pt1 | contig 11927 bp, 12 predicted proteins | sample 1539691 | NCBI WGS metagenome assembly OCTX01 (sample SAMN02144231, study PRJEB22623) | gut metagenome | biome: sheep rumen | host: Ovis aries | place: New Zealand
GTTCTTTGCTACAGTTCAGAACAAACTGCACTACGCTGCCCATCAGCATACGGCGGCAGAGGTGATATATGAGCGTGTGGATGCAGAGAAACCTATGGTGGGCATGACTAATTTTAAGGGTGATTATATCACCAAGGAGGATGTGCAGATTGCGAAAAACTATCTGACGGCAGAAGAATTGACGTACTTGAATCTGTTGGTATCACAGTATTTGGACTTTGCCGAAATTCAGGCATTGCAGCAGATTCCTATGAAGATGACAGAGTGGATACAGAAACTTGATGATCTGATGAAACTCTCTGGCAGACAGTTGTTGGTGGGTAAGGGAACTATCAGCCATGAAGAGGCAAAAAAGAAGGCAATCGCTGAGTTTGAGAAGTATCGTAAGTTGGAGATGTTGCAATATGAGAGCGACTATGACAGGGCCATCAGAGAACTAATTCAGAAAGAGAATAGCCTGCCAAAGAATGAGGGATAAAGGTGACAACATGTAACAATTGTTCCGAACCGTCAGGCGGTTCGGAACAATTGCTATCCTAAAGAGGCAACTGCCAATTCGCTTACTGCCGCCCAAGAAGCTCGATGAGCTGCACGGCGTCGATGATATTGACCTTGCCGTCGTGATTGAGGTCGGCGGCTTCTGAGTAGGAGCCGCTGAGCATGGCGGACACCACTGCCGACAGGTCATTGCCGTCGGCAATGCCGTCGCCGTCAACATCGCCGGGAACGGGGACGGGCTTCAGCGAGGCGAAGTCGAAGCCCTGCACCGACTGGCTGTAGAGCGACTGCACCTCGGCGGCACTAAGCGGACGGCTGTAGACGATGACATCGTCGATCAGTGCTGGATCGGAACCCCAGAACGAGCCGCGACCAAGGTAGAAGCCGTCGGCCGACGACAAGAAGCTGACGATACGGCTATAGTCGAAACCGGAGGCCGAGGCAATGTCGGCACCGCCGACCTGTCCAGCACAAGTGGCGAACGACTTCGGCTGACCATCGACATAGAGGCCGAGGCCGGAAGGCGCGACGGTGAGCGTCACCTGCTGCCACTGCCCCACGGCGATGTTGTCCGACGTGGTGGCACCTGGGTGGTTGAGGTCAATCCAGTAACCGTCCCAGCCGTTGTAGCCGACGTAGCTATTTCCGGTCATATAGAGGCGGGCATTGCCACGGGTGAAGCCGAAGAGGGCATCCCAGGCGTTGCCGTCGAGACGACGGACCCAGAACGAGATGGTTGCCCCGTCGTCGAGTGGCAGTCCGCTGAGCGGATTGGGCATATCGACGTAGCTCTCGTTGCCGTAGACGCCGAAGTTCATACGTACATACTGGCTCTGGCGACCGTCGGTCGTCTCCAGCACCGGCGCCGTATTATCGCCAGCCGCGAGCAGTCGGGCTACTTGTTTATCGTTGAGCGTGTTAGCCAACTCATCGTCGTCGAAACCGTAGTGGGCCACCATGCCGTCCGTCCAGCCCTCAACAGGCGCCTTGACCTTATAGCCCCACACGTTGACACCAGTAGCCGAGGCACAGGCCGTGAACGAGACGAGCGGGAGGCTGTTGCCGTCCATCAGCTCGTCGATGATGACACCGCTGTAGGTCGTACCATCGAGCACGATATTGAAATAGCCCGTACCGCTGACGATGTTCCAGGTGCCGTCGGCAGCACCGATCACCGTGCCGTCGGCAGCAAGGCTGATGCTGACGGGCGTCACCTCCTCATAGTTCTTATGGTCGAGGCCGTAGCGGTGGATCAACAGGCTATAGTCGCCGGCTATCTCGCTGGCTGTGAACGGCTGCCGGGTGGCGATGTCGCGGTCGGTCGCCATCTCGCCGTTATACTCGAAGGGGGCGGCCACGAGCCAGCCGTCCTGGTTGACGAACAGCTGATGGACGCGCACCTCGTGGAAGATGGTGCCGTTGTTGAATTTCGTATGGTAGACGAGCATGTGACGCCCGTCGGGGGTGGCAACGACGCTGTTGTGCCCCTGGGCACACTCGCCGACGGTCATCTCGCCCCACTGGTTGTAGGCTCCCATGAGCTTCTCGCCACGGGTGTCGCTGTTCAAGCCAAAGTTGAGGGCCCGCCCGGAGTAGACGGCACTGCGCCCTTGGGAGTCGACATAAGGACCGTCGGGCTTCTCAGAGCGGAACACGCGCATCTCGTAACCCTCGTTGGGGCCGAAGCCGCCGTAGCTGACGAAGAGGTAGTAGTAGCTGCCTATGCGCTGGATGTAGGAGCCCTCGCCCGAGACGGAGAAGCCGCCGGCAATCTTCCGGCCGAAGTAACCGTCGGAGGTCATGCCGTAGGCCAGCTTGTCGGAGGCGTAGTTGACGTCATAGTCGCGCAGCCCCGTCAGCTCGTCGAGCTGGAGCATCCAGATGCCGCCGAACCACGAGCCGTAGGTCATCCACAGCTGACCGTCAGCATCGTAGAAGACGCAGGGGTCGATGGTGTGGGGCCAGAAGTCGCCGAACTTATTGCCGAGATCATAGCGGGAGGGGAGCGACGACGAGGCAACTAAGACCAGCTCGAGGTCGGTGTCCTTATAGCTGTGAGCCTCGTCGTAGAAGCCGCAGGTGATGACCGGTGCCTGGTAAGTGTAAGGCCCCTCGACGGCGTCGGCGGTGAGCAGGATGATACTGGAGTGCCAGGCGTTGCCATTGATACTCAGGTACATACACCACTTCTGCATCGCCGTGTTCCAGATGACGTCGGGAGCCCACATGTTGCCGTTGACGTCGTAGCCGGCATCGGTACGCCCGGCCCAGTCGGCAGCGTTGAACGGTGGGAGCGTGACCTCCGCCCCACCCTTCCTGACGGTCTTGACGGCAGGGGTGGCGAAGGCGGCCGCATTGTCGTCGGGCTGCCACGTGGGGTTGGTCGCACTCCAGTTCTGCAGGTCGGCAGAGAAGGCTCCCGCCTTGTGCGAACCGACAATGTAATAGCGCCCCGTGGACTGGTCGTAGACCACCGAGGGGGCATGGATGCTGACACGCTGCTTGGCCGTCAGCGACATGGCTGCCAGCAGTGTAAAGACAGCCGTCAGGATTGTAGTAGTCAGTAGTTGTTTCATTTAGTTATTATGTTATTCTGTCTTTTCAACACCAAGTTTCTGGAGCACCATGCCGAGGTAGATTTTCTCGGCCATGGTCTGGCTGTCAGAAGTATGGGTGAGCGACATCAGGGCGTCGTAGGCTGACCGGGCGGCATCGCGGTCGGCAGCTATCAGGTCGAAGTCGACCTCGTAGCTGCGGTCGGAGTCGATGTTAGCCAGCAGGTCGAGCTTCGTCTGGGCGTCGATCTTGGCGCGGGCAATGCGCTGCTCGATAATCTGGTAGTTCTCGGGCGACACGTTGTCGTTGATCTTAGCCAGGTTGATCATAGCCTCAATCACGGCCGTCTCGACGCGGGCAGGGTCGCGCTCGGCCTGATTGGCCTTGACGAACGACGAGCGGATGTTGGCCAGCTCGATGGCATCGATGGAACCGTCGTCGAAGAGATTGCGCTGAGCCGCTAACTGCCGGCGCAGGCGGTTGGCACCGCGACGGAAGGTGTAAAGCGTCAAACCGCCGGAGAAGAGTCCGCCGGCCAGCGGGATGAGGCGCCCCACGCCCTTGGCCAGGCTTTTCTTAGAGAGCCGTGCTCCGATGAGGCGGGCTATCTGGCTGGCCACGGGGACGAGGCACGTCTTGGTGAGCGCCACTCGCGGCAGTCGGCTGACGGCACTCTCGGCAACGGCCTTCGTCAGTTCGCCGAGTCCCTTCTCGGCCACCGGGGCGCCCATCATGACGCCCATAAAGATGGTCAGCAGGTCGCTGGCCACGCTGGTCAGCTCGCCGTTCTGGCCCGGGTGCTCCGTATCGTCAGGCTGGTCGTCGAAGAAGTCAGGATAGCCATAGAGATAGGCCAGCTTCTGAGAGAGAACAAAGATGTGGAAGAAATACTGGCCGATGTCTACGGGCAGTGCAGCGGCCATTGTCAGTCCGCCGGGCAGTCCGGCCACGGTCGATGTCGCCGTTGCCAGGGCGGTATGCTTGGTGACGCACTGACGTGCCAAACGGTCGATGACCTTCTCTGACACGACGGTATAGGGGCGCACGCTGCCTATCATCTGCAGTCGCGACTGGTTGCAGTAAGGGCGCAGCTCGTTGCGCAGAAACGCAATACGGTCGACCCTCACGCCTGGCATCTTCAGTACTGCAGCCAGGAGCTTGTTCCACACTAAAAACTCTTTATCCATAATAGTCTGTATTTACGATTAAAACTCTTCACTTTTCACTTTTCACTATTCACTTCTCACTCTTGCCGTATTTCTTGATCAGGCTGTAGGCGGTGTAGAGCCCCAACTCGCCGGCCTTGCTGAAGTCGCTCACGCCGAGGTCGGTCTTGCCGCTGTCGATATAGGCCATGCCACGGTTGTAGTAGGCTTCGGCCAACGAGCCGTCGAGGGCAATGGCCTTGGTGAAATCATCGATGGCATGAGCGTAGTCCTTGCGGCGCACATAGGCGCAGCCCCTATTATAATAAAGGTACGCGCATTGAGGAGCCAGCCGGATGGCTGCCGTGAAGTCCATCAGCGGGCCGGCGGTCTTCATGTCGGCTCCAGCCCCGCCGGAGGCCTGCACCTCGTTCATCTTCGACTGGCAGACGGCCCGCTGCCATAGGGCGAGCGACGAGAGGCTGTCCATCTGAAGATAGGTGGTCAGGTCGTCGATGGCCCCCTCGAAGTTCTGCATCGACGAGCAGACCACGGAGCGCAACATCAGCGCCACGGCAATGCGCCGCATGTCGCTGACGCCGGCAATGATCATGCCGAGCGAATCAGCGTAGGCGAAATAGGCCTGCGACTTCGACTCGGTGACAGCCGGCAGGCTGTTGACCACATAGAGCGGGCGCGGCGACCGGCTGTTAAACTCTTCGACGGCGGGGGCGTAGGGGATGTACCGCCTTACCTCGCTCTTCTCGGGCTCGAAAGCCAACTCGAACATCGGCAGGTAGACGGCCTCGACCTTGTGGTTCTGCACACGGCCGCGGTAGTCGTTCTTATACTCGTTCTCCACCTCCTGCTCGTCGGCCATGACCAGCTGGTTATACTTCTCCAGGTCTTCGTCGCTGCGCTTACGGATGGGCTTGTTCTTCATCCGGGGCTGACGTCCGCCGTAACGCTTGTCTAACTGTGCCTTCAGAATGCGGAACTCGTCAATCTCGGCCTGGCGCGTCATGCCTAAGCGACGGTAGCAGCTGGCACGATACTGCAGGCCCGTCCAGAAATTGGGATACTCGTTGATGACCTTCGTATAGTCGCTGATGGCTCCGCGCAGGTCGCCTGTCTTGTCGCGCAGCAGTCCGCGGTTGAAGAGAGCCAGCATGTTGTCAGGCTCCAGGCGCAGCACGAAGTCGAAGTCCTCGATGCCGCGGTTGTCGTCGCCGACCTGGGCGCGCAGCAGTCCGCGGTTGTAGTGACCCAGGAAGTTGTTGGGTTCCAGGTCGAGGGCGGTGTCATAGTCGGCCATGGCTCCGCGCAGGTTGTTCTGGTTGTAGCGGGCCAGGGCGCGGTTGATGTAGTTGCCGCCGTCCTTGGGCAGCAGGTGTATGGCCTTGTCGAGAAAGCCCTCAGAGGCCTTCCACTCACTACGCGAGAGGCTGATGATGGAGCGGGCGGCCCAGGTGTGACCGTCGTAGGGGTCGATCTCGAGACTCTTGTCGAGCGCCTCGATAGCCCGCGTGGTGTCAGTCTGCTGCATGTAGACCTCGGCCCTCATTGAGTAGGCGTCGGCATACTTGGGCCAGCGCACGGTCATGGTGTCGAGCTGTGCCAACGCCCGGTCGTAGTCTTTATCGCGGACGTAGCAGAGCACGCGGTTATGCCAGAAGCCCTGGTTCTCGGGGTCGTACTTCAGTGCCGTCGTGTAGTCGGCTGCCGCCTCTTTGTATTTGCCGAGGCGTATGCGGCTCAGTCCGCGCAGCTCGTAGCAGCTGTTGACGTAGGGATTGCGCTCAATGGCTTTCGTGCAGTCGGCTTCGGCTCCGGCGAGGTCGTCGAGGTAATACTTGGCGACGCCCCTCAGGAACCAAGGTTCGTAGAGATAGGGTTTAGCGGTTATGGCTTGGTTGAAATACTGAATGGAGAGCACATAGTCCTCAAAGTACAAGGCCGACCGACCGATGGTTATCAGCCGGTCAGTATTGAACTGGGCGAACGAAGTGAGGACTGAGAGGTGAAAAGTAAAAAGTAGTGGCAGAACTCTCCGCCACCAGCAACTGTCGGTCCATCTGTTTGACGCACTACTTTTCACCTTTCACTCCTCACTTTTCACTCCTCACTTTTCACTTCCTGACGGGCTTCGTCTTATAGCCGCAGCGGTAGCGCCCCAGGGTCAGGGACTTCAGCTTGCTCTTGATGAGCTGTTTGCGAAGGGGCGAGATGTGGTCGATGAACATGTGGCCCTCAAGGTGGTCGAACTCATGCTGCATAACACGGGCCAGATAGCCCTCGACCCACTCGTCGTGAGGCTGGAACTGCTCGTCCATCCACTGCACATGGATGCGGGCGGGGCGTACCACCTTCTCGTGGATAGCCGGCAGCGAGAGGCAGCCCTCCTCGCTCGTCGTGGTTTCCGAATCGTCCTTCTCAATGATATGGGCATTGATGAACACCCGGCGGAAGCCCTTGTACTCGGGCATGTCCTCGCTGAGTACGTCGAGGTCGATAATCACGACACGGATGGGCTTGCCCACCTGCGGTGCTGCCAGTCCGATGCCGTCGCTCTCGGCCAGAGTGTCCCACATGTCGGCAATCAACTGTTCCAGCTGAGGGTAGTCGGGGGTAATGTCCTCGGCTACCTTGCGCAACACGGGCTGGCCATATATATAAATAGGTAATACCACTTTATTTTAATTGATAATTGATAATTGATAATTGGTAATTGATAATTGACAATTTACAATTGATAATTATTTTCTTGAGCGCAGATAGTCTTCAAGGATGATGGTGGCACTGATTTCGTCGACCAGCGCCTTGTCCTGGCGCGCCTTGCGACGCAGGCCGCCGTCAATCATGGCCCGATGGGCCAGCACCGACGTAAACCGCTCGTCGTAGTAGTCGATAGGCACCTCCGGATGAGCCTTGCGCCAACGGTTGACAAACTGCTGCACCCGCCCGAGGTTCTCGCTCGGCTCGCCGTTAGGCTGCCTGGGCTCGCCTATGACGATGCACTCCACCGGCTCGCGCCCGATGTACTGCTGCAGCCAGTCGAACAACTCAGAAGTAGAAACAGTCGCCAATCCTCCGGCAATAATCTGCAGAGGATCGGTGACTGCCAAACCTGTACGCTTACGTCCGTAATCAATCGAAAGGATCCGCGCCAATCGCCTTACTGGATGTTATAGAGCAACCAGGCGTCGCCCTTAGGATTGAACTTCGAACCACGAATCTGGTCGCGGCTGTTCACGGCGTCTATCTTGTTGTCGAACGTCGTAGCAATCACACGGAACATATTGTTCGACTCGTTCTTCACGACCTGAGCGTTATAGCCGCCGTCGCGAAGCTGCTGCTGCAGGCCCTCGGCGTTGGTCTGCAGGCCAAACGAACCGACGACGACACTATAGTTCTTCAGACCGGCACCATTGATGAGCTGAACACGCTCCTGGCGAACCGACACGTTGTCGGCATTGTCGACCACACGGGTCTGGGTGGCGGGACGAGTCGTTACGGGGGCTACCACCGGAGTCTGGGTCTGCACGGGCTCAGTCTCGGCCACGCGCTGAGCAGCCTCCTGCGACTTAGCCTTCTCGTAAGCCTTCTTATAGGCACTCTCACTACTCTTACCACAGCTGGCAAACACCAGAGCCAGGCTCAGGCCAGCGCAAACAATCATGTACTTTTTCATACTTTTCTGTTATTATAAATTATTAAATTATTGCTGTCATGCTAAAAGTCTGTGCGAAATTACAAATAATCGGGCAAAAAAGGGCAAAAAACGTAACTAAACTTTGTTAAATAGCCAAAATACTCACATTTTAACAAAAAATGATACAACTTTTAACGCCTCTTTCAGAAAAATTCCGTATTTTTGCGTCGTAGTTTTATGTCTTACTTTAAAAGTAAAAGAATTATGAAGAGTTTAGGTTATATTGGCGCATTCTTGGGCGGAAGTATCGCCGGCGCTGCTTTAGGGCTGTTGATGGCTCCCGAAAAGGGTGCCGACACACGTGTAAAAATTACTGATGCCATTGAGGACTTCCTCAAGAAGCACAACATCAAGCTCAGCCGTAAAGAGGTGGGCGACCTGGTTGACGACATTCAGGATGCAGCCACTGTTGAGTGAAAAGGGAAAAGTGAAGAATAATGTTGTCGAGCGACAAGAACGTTGAGAACATTGGGCAGTTAGCAGGACTGCTCAAGCACTATCTCGGGCTTCAGACGGAGTACGTCAAGCTCGACGTGATAGACAAGGTGGTACGCCTACTGACGGCTGCCGCCTTGGCTATCATTTTCTTCCTGCTTATCATTGCCGTCATGCTGTTCCTGTCGTTCGCGGCAGCCCACTGGCTGGGCCAGCACATCGGACTGGCCCCGGCCTTCTGCGTCGTCGGCGCATTCCATCTGCTGCTGCTCCTGCTGTTCTTCGCCTTCCACGAAAAGTGGATTGAGCGCCCGTTGGTCCGTTTCCTGGCCAACCTCCTGCTCAGCAAATAGACAACAGGAAAATCCGTAAATCGAAAATCCGTAAATCGTAAATATCCCAAAGTGTTACCCGTACAGAAACCACAACCCGTCTACCACACGCTGGAGGAAATCCGCCAGCGCAAAGACGAGCTGCTCGACCAGATGCAGACCGACAACAAGCAGTTTTCCACCGTATGGAACCAGCTTTTCGTCAAGCGCGACGACACGTCGAAGGGCGACTACATCGCCAGTCTCGTAGCCAACAGTGTGACCGTCATCGACCTCTTCCTGCTCTACCGCAAGCTGCGCAAGAGCTACGGCGGCATCATGGGCCTATTCGGCAAGAGCAAAAAGAAGCACTAACCACTATTCACTTTTCACTTTTCACTATTCACTTTTCACTATTCACTTACCACTTCCACCACCTGCCCGTCGTAAGCCAGCTGAATGTCGGACGGCAGCGAGGCGTTCACCTCGTCGTGCAGTCCGATGTGGTGGCTGGTGTGAATCAGCAGTGTGCGCCGCGCCCCCACCCTACGGGCAAAGCTGACGGCCTCGGCGACCGTCTGGTGCGAATGATGGGGCTCCTGTCTCAAGGCATTCACCACCAGCACTTCCGTACCTTTAATATATTCCAGCTCGCCGTCGGCTATCGTCTTCATGTCAGTGATATACGTCAGCGGACCCATGCGGTAGCCCAGGATGGGCAGCCGTCCGTGCATCACCTCGATGGGCATGATGCTGATGTCGCCGATGGTGAACGGCTCGTGCTTGTGAATCTCGTGCAGCTGGATGGCCGGCACCCCGGGGTAGCGGTTCTCGGCGAAGCAGTAGGGCAGCATCTCGAGCAGCCCCTTGCGGGCTATCGGGTCAGCGTAGACGTTGATCTCGCCGAACTGGCAGTAGGGGCGCACGTCGTCCATGCCGCCCATGTGGTCGTAGTGGGCGTGGGTTATCAGTATGCCGTCGATGCGGCGGAAGGGCTGCGCCATCATCTGCTGGCGGAAGTCCGGCCCGCAGTCTATCAGCAGCCGCGTCTGCCCCGTCTCGACGAGCGCCGAGCAGCGCAGCCGCTTGTCCTTCGGGTCGGTGCTCCGGCACACGCGGCATTGGCACCCTATCGTCGGCACGCCGCACGACGTTCCTGTTCCTAAGAATGTCAGTCTCATATCCTTTTTTCGTTTGCTCGAAAAATTAGCTGCAAAGGTAGCGGTTTGTTTTTAATCCGCCAAATTTTACGGCGGAAAAACTATTTGCGGCGCCAACTTATCTGGCTAACGAATGATACTGCTCGTCACTTTTCTGCGCAGTTTATCCCAAAAACCAGACAGATATTTGCAGCATTCTGCAACTATTTGTACCTTTGCACGGTCTAACAATACTCAACCGCAAATAGTAATCGCACAACATGAAACAGGAAATCAATCCCAAGGACACGAAAAGGGCGCAGGCATTCGAACTGTGGATAAAGTCGCCCATGCCGATGGTGACGTTCACGAAGACCTTCGACGTGACGCGGCTGTATAAGGTGAGTCGGCGGCGCGGACTGAAGTTCAACATGCTACTGTGCTGGTGCATCGGCAAGACGGCCTCAAAGATTGAGGAGTTTTACATGTTGCCCCACGACGGGAAGCTGTACAAATACGACCGTATGGCCATCAACACGATAGCAGGAAACGTCAAGGGCGGACTAAGCTTCTGCGACATTGCCGTTACTGACGACCTGGAGCAGTTTAACGCTAACTACCTGCACCTGACAGAGACCATCAGCCAAACCTGTCAGGACATATTAGACGACGGGGCCGTCATTGTCGGCACATCGGCAATCACCGGTACGGAGCTCGACAGCATTGTCAACCAGTACAGCGGCATCTTCACAAACCCATTCCTGGCATGGGGCAGATATCGCAGAGGCTGGCTAAGAACCACACTCCCCATCTCCTTCCAGTTCCACCATGCTCAGATGGACGGCGGGCATGCAGCCCGATTCCTGGAAGAGCTGCAGAAGACCATCAATACAGTCAGGTGAACCTGGCGGCGCCAGGCTCTACGGCCGCAGAATGTAGACCTTCTGGCTTCTGTCGCCCCGGGATTCACACCCCAAGCGCGGGCTGGATGGCCCTTTGGGGGCCGCCCGCCGCCGGGTGTGAATCCTATTCTGACAAGGCAAGTTTCGCGTTGGGGAAACGTGTTTTGGTGTTACTTCAAATTATAATGTTTCAATCTCGTCAGCCGTCAGGCCAGTGTATTTCACGATCATCTCCAAGGGCATGTTGTCTGCCTTCATGCGGCGGGCATTGTCGCGCGCAGCATCAGCTGCACCCTCAGCACGACCCACTGCAAGTCCCTCGGCGAGTCCTTCGGCACGACCCTCAGCACGCCCCTCGAGCACGCCGAAGTTGCCCTTGTCGCGCAGCATGCGCTTGGCTGCCCAGTCGAAACGTATAAACTTGTTATATTCGTTCATTGCCTCATATTTTGAATTGCCGCTGCAAATATACGCAAAAAAGTCGGAAGTACAAATGCAGGCAAGCCCTTTTCTTTATAAAGAATGTAAAAATACGCTAAAAATGCGGAGACGGTGCAGTCTTTTCCCCGCCGTAGGACTTTATATATAGAGACACCACGTTTTCGATGGAAGTGACACGGCTGATAGAACGGTGCAGGCAGGGGGATGCGGATGCCCTCGGCGAACTGTACAAGGCATACGCCCAGAAGATGAGGGGCGTATGCCGCCGGTATATCAGCGACGAGCAAGCCATCAGCGACGTATTGCATGACTCGTTCGTGATCATCTTCACCTCGTTTGACAAGCTACGCGACAACAGGAAAGCAGAGGCATGGATAATGTCGATAACGAGAAATGTCGCGTCGAAATATAAAGACCATCTGTCGAAGATGACCTTTGTGCCACTGGATGAAGCAGAGCATTTGCAGACGGCAGCAGGCGAGAGCGAAGTGAGGGGCGTGACACTGGAGGATGTACAGCAGCTCGTCGACCGTCTGCCGGAGGGCTACGGCCAGGTGTTCCGGCTGTCGGTGTTCGAAGGGATGTCGCACAAGGAGATTGCCGACGTGCTGGGCATTGAGCCACATTCGTCATCATCGCAACTGGCACGGGCGAAGAAGATGCTGCGCAAGATGATGCAGCAGTATTGGGTTGCCGGACTTCTGTTGCTACTTGTTCCTGTTACGTTTCTCCTGCTCAAGAAAGGAGATACAGTGGTCAAGGATGAAAAGCCTGTTGTGGCGAAGCAG
>OCTX012288172.1_pt1 | contig 11923 bp, 9 predicted proteins | sample 1539691 | NCBI WGS metagenome assembly OCTX01 (sample SAMN02144231, study PRJEB22623) | gut metagenome | biome: sheep rumen | host: Ovis aries | place: New Zealand
GACTGTAACGGTACCGGCAGCGCGGACGGACGTACGGAGACCTGCCCTACATGCAAGGGCTCGGGACGTACTGTACGCCAGCAGCGGGGTATATTCGGTATGATGCAGATGCAGACCGAATGTGACACATGCGGCGGAGATGGTACTATCATCAAAAACAAGTGCCCCAAATGCGGCGGAACGGGGCTGGTACGAGAGGAAGTGGTCATCCCGATCACTATCCCCGCAGGGGTGGCCGGAGGTATGCAACTCACCGTACCCGGACAGGGTAATGCCGCTCCCAAAGGAGGCGTCAACGGAGACCTGCTCATACTCATCGAAGAAGAGGAACACAAGGACTTCATCCGTCAGGAAAGCGACCTTATTTACAACCTCTTGCTTGACATGCCGACGGCAGTACTGGGCGGACAAGTCCAGATTCCGACACTCACAGGTGATGTCAAGATTACCATCACGCCGGGGACGCAACCCGGCAAAGTGCTGCGCATGAGGGGAAAAGGTCTGCCGCGTATAGACCAGTACGGACGCAACTACGGCACGGGTGACCTGCTCATCAATGTAGGCGTTTATATACCCGAGAAACTGAGCAAGGACGAGAAGAAACTGATTGAACAGCTTCAGAACAGCCCGAACATTGCTCCGGGGGCAGCGAACAAGAAGAGCTTCTTCCAGAACCTCTTCGGGATTTAAAATAAAAGGTGAAAGGTGAAAGACAAGCGGATAATAGGTTATTTGCTCCTGTGGGGACTGGCGGACTTGCTGTGTGCAATGTTCTGCGAGATTCATGCGGACGAAGCCTATTACCGTCTTTACGGACAATTCCTCGACTGGGGTTATTTTGACCATCCGCCGATGGTGGGGCTGATGACGGCAGCCAGTGCCACTCTTGTGAACGGAACAAGCTTGATACTCAAAAATCTGAGTGTCAGGCTTGTTACGGTTCTGATGCACATGGCGACGGTATGGCTTCTATGGCGGACCATAGCCGGGAACCGGAAACAGGAGACCGGAAGCGTCCTCCCGTTCATACTCATAACTGCTTCCATGCCGATGTTCTGCGCCTATGGGTTCATCACCACACCGGACGCTCCGCTCCTTTTCTTCGCTGCGCTGTTCTATTACGCTTACAGACGCTTCCTCGAAGAACACTCATGGACTGCCACCGCTCTGTTGGCATTCAGCATGGCGGGTATGATGTACAGCAAATACATGGCTCTTCTGGTCATAGGCTTTGCCGTGCTGGGCAACTGGCGTTTGTTGCGTGATGGAAAAGCATGGGCGGCGGTTGGTCTGGCAACGCTGCTCTTCCTGCCGCATCTGTGGTGGCAGTACACCAACGGATTCCCCTCTTTCTCCTACCACCTCGTAGACCGCGCCACGTCATACAACCCTCTCTATACGGCGGAGTTTGTTCCCAATCAGTGGGCCGTGTTCAATCCGGTGGTGTGGGGGCTGATGCTGTGGCTGGGAGGAAAACAAATGTTACATGGCGGTGCTTTCGGACGATCAGCAGGTGTGACAATAATAGGGTTCCAGCTCTTTTTCCTTCTGACGACTCTGCGCGGCCATGCGGAACCGCATTGGACGATAGTGACTTCCATTCCGGCGGCAGTATTGCTCACGGAAGAATGGAACAGAACGGATAGACAACAATCATTGTTCCGTCACAAAGGAGTGCGTGCTGCGATAGCGGTATGCGCCGTTTTGGTACTGGTAGCCCGGGGCATACTCATGCTCAATGTACTGCCCGTCCAAACCGGGTTGGCCGGCAAGCAGGCGTATTACGAGAGCCTGCACGACCGCGCGCAAGGACATCCGATTGTTTTTGACGGCTCATTCCAGCACCCGTCTCTGTACAGGTTTTTCTATAACGATGAGGCGGTATTGGTGCGTAACGGGACGGATCGGTACACCCAGTACGACCTGCTGCACCTTGAACGCGGACTGATGGGGAAACCCGTATGCCTCATGAGACACGGCTCCGTACGGTTTGTTTCATCACTCAGCCCGGAGGACCTGCAATGAATACATACCTTCCCATATTGTTCAAACTGCTCCGTTTCTGTGTTGTAGGCGCAAGCGGCATGGTCGTCGATTTCGGCGTGACGTGGCTGTGCAAGGAGAAACTGCATTGGAACAAATACCTGAGCAATTCGCTCGGTTTTGTCATAGCGGCGACAAACAACTACCTCTGGAACCGTCTGTGGACGTTTGCCAGCCAAAGTCCGGAGGTCGTCCGCGAATACAGCTCGTTCCTGCTCATATCCCTCATAGGACTTGGACTGAACAACCTGATTATTTACCTGCTGCACGGCAAACTGCACCTCAATTTCTATTGGAGCAAACTGGTGGCAATAGGCTGTGTGACATTATGGAACTTCGGAATGAACTATGTCTTTACTTTCCGTGCGTAAACATATTGCTATTCTGCTGTGCCTGCTGCCGTTGTATGCGCAGGCATTTGTCCCGACCGGTGTAGCTCCGGCTTTCTTCGGACCCAACGCGCTGCCCGTACCTGACATGTCCGACGGCCGGACGCAGGAACAGCTGAGTCTGGAACTGGCCGGTGACGGTTGGTTTGGAACCACGGGCGACCGCACGGCGGATATTTTCGCGCGCGTGAATGTCCCTCTGTTCACCCGTTGGGCGAACGTGAGCATATGGATGCCGGTATATGAGTGGTACGACCAGTACGACGGCAAGGGTGGCGGGGCAGGAGATGTATACCTCTCCACCGATGTGCAAGTGCTCCATGACAGTTGGTTCAAATCCGGCTCGCGCTGGATACCGCAGGCGACTGTCCGGCTGGCGATGAAGACAGCCAGCGGCGAGCAGTTCAGCCGCAGACGCCACTACGACTGTCCGGCATATTTCTTCGACCTCAATATGGGTAACTCGCTTTATTGGCGCAACTGGGAATTCCGACTGTCCGGTTCGGTGGGTTTTCTCTGTTGGCAGACCGCCGATGCACGGCAGAACGATGCCGTCATGTACGGCATTCAGGCTCTTGCCAGGCATGAGTACGTGTCGTTGCTGGCGGCATGGGGCGGCTACACCGGTTGGGAACGGAACGGAGACGCGCCGATGACACTCAAGCTTCGCTTGGCTGGGAACGTGCAGGGATTTGAACCGTATGTCCAGTACCAGTGGGGAATCCGGGATTTCCCGTACCATCAGATACGCGTCGGACTGGCATACAGGATAAACATACTCCGAACCAGACATTAAGCCGTGAAACATACACTTCCCATACTGCTTTCCTTTCTGGTTGTTCCACTGTATGCAGCAGCGGACTATGGAATGGACACGGTGAGTTCCGAATGGTTCCGCGAGTGGTATCAGTGGGGCGAACTGCGGCATTATCTGGACAACTACTGTGACGTAACCACTGGACTTAGCGAGACCACGGGGGAGTGGGCGACACCCGAACCGCTTCTTTTTTCCGTCAACGGCAACTCGTACCGTTGGAACAAATACTATCTGGACGGATTCCGTGTGGACAGCCGTGCGGAAGCGGGTAATGCGCTGTACATGCCGGACATGTATGCCCACTCAATGCAAATAGACTACAACCGCGGAACGGTCAGTTGGCAGTCTGATACGGTCAGGATGCAGCAGGTACGTCTGTCAGGACAGGGCGGAAACGTAGGCGGATACAGCCGGTCGGCGAGGTGGCTGCAGGAACTGCAAGAAGGCAATTCAGCTATCAAGAGACTATACAAACAGGAGACAATCAACCTGCGCAGGCACACTGTCGGGGCAGGGAACGCAGACGTAGTGTACGCTATTCCGTTCAGGGGAACGGAATATACACAGCATATCCATGCGGATTACGGTGTACGGAGACTGTTGCGTTACGACCACGACGGTATAGCCGGTACATACGATGCCGATTATTACCATGTACAACTGGACGGCCGTCTGCCGATAACTCCGAACAAGGCGTTCCGTGCGCTCAACTATATTATCCGTGCCGGTTACCGCGCAGACGGCCATAGTGAGTTCGGTTACAACGCTGATGAAGTGTCGTATCGCTTGGATCATTCGTTTTCTATTTATGGTGGTAACTCATACGGCTCATACGGTACTCTGACCACTGGTCTGACGTATGCTGTTCATCGTGACATGCACCGAAATCTGTCGTTCGCACGCAATGTGCTTGACGTTGACGGCGAGGGATTCGACCCCTGGTATCCGGACGGGCATACGCATGAGTTGCACTGGGCGGTGAACTACGATTACCCCATTATGTCCTGGCTGCGGCTGCACTTGGACGGATACAACTCGCTGATGGTGTTCCGCCCGTCACAGACCGCATGGACGAATACGGTGCACTTGCAGGGATACAACATGGCGGCACCTGTTCAGCTCTACACCTATGAATGGAACACACAGGCTTTTGCGGCAGGCATGCTGGAGAATACCTTGTCCTTAGAAGCGGATTACGTTGTTCTGCCCTGGCTGCGGCTCAAAGGAACCCTGGCCGCCGCGCTTGACGGGATAGTCCTATCAGACAATCCGGTTGTAACTCCCTCGTGGGAAGCCAAAGCAGACATACACATAGAGCCCGTGAAATGGTTCAAGATGGACCTCATTGCCGCTAATTACCGTATTCCCTATACATATGAACAGGTATGCTTCTTAAGTGACCGGTATTTGAACGGCAGAGTATATTACGCAGGAACACAGATGTTGCTTACCACCACCGGCGGACGCTACCACCGTTTGGGAAAAGGACTGCAACAACCCCAGTATGCGGCGGTGGATATCCCGGTCGTGTTCACTATCGGCCGGCATGAGATAAGTATCCTGAGCAGTTTCAAGAAATACTACAACACGTGGTCGGTACGTATGGCGGAGGAGTCGGCGGACAGTTACGAACCGTCAGCGAGTGCAGTCGGTGCAGGCTTCCCGTACACGGTATACCGTATGAAACCGCAAGAACGGTGGTACGAGGTTATACCGGCTCCCAAGACAGGAACGGGCATATGGGACACGCCCGTCTTTGTTAGCAATGTGGTCAAGTATACCTACAACGGAAAGAACGTGTTCTTCTCGTTCAGCTGGCAGAGTTATTGCGTGTCAGGTACTTCGGCATTAGGAAACGGTATTCAGACGGAGGACATACAGGTGCTGAGCGAATCCCTTGCACATCCGAACAACGTCCTTGTGAACGACAATATGCGCCAGACGGACGCAGGCATCCGTTCGCTCGGACGGCTCAATCAGGACCGTGCGTATATAGCCCGTCTCCAGCTTGGGGCGAACATAGGTAAAAACTGGCAGTTGAGTCTGAGCGGAAGATTTCGTGACGGAATACCTTTCCGGCACTACCGTTTATGCGTGGACACAGATGCAGAAGGCCGTCCGCAGGCTCTCATATGGAACGCCAACAGCAGAGGAATAAACGTGGTAGACGGTAATTTCGGCGAAAGAACAGACTCCTTCTTTAATTTCGACCTGCGCCTCAAATACCGCGGCGACATCAAGGGTGTGCCTTTCTCGGTGCAGGCGGTGTGCTATAACATCTGGGATTTTGCAACCGAACTCAACGAATACTGTATGTACTACGACGGTGCAACAGGCTCTGATTTCTCCGGCAAGCGCTATCCCCTCAGCCTCTGCACCCCGCGAGGTTTGCTGCTGACGGTGTCGGTGGGCTTGGAGAAGGGTCATACTGCAGACAGATAAACATCATTCCCACAGCCCATAACGCCACACCGCAGAACTTGGCGAACATACAGTCTGTTAGCATGTTCGTCATATAGAGCAGGGTGAACATAAGTGCGGAGAACTTACCCTCACCCCGGGCACAAAGCAACACCGACAGCCACGCAGCAATAAAGAGCAGCAAGCCCGGTATGCCGATTTCCATCAATTCTTCCAAGTACTGGTTGTGTGCGTGGTGCTTTACCTGTACAAAATAATCGAAATGAGCCTCTTTAAACCGCCCGGCAATATAATCGGGACTCTGCCCGGCTCCCAGACCGTAAGCGGCATAATCGCCCGGATGCTGCAAAGCTGCACCCCATATGTTCAGCCTTACGTCGTGGTTGTAACTCAAATTCCGGAACTCGGAGAAAGTGCTTATATCTATCTGTTTCATGCGCGGATGAAGAGCGAACACACCGTAGCATAAAATGCCGCCCAACATTACCACTCCTGTTCCGTACCGCCAGCGGTATTGCCTGGGAATACGCATCAGTAGTGCCGCTACGCCCATGACTAATGCAGTCAGAAGGGCTTGACGCGAACCTGTCATGGGGATTGAGGCCAGCATAACAGGCAGAGTGAGTGCCAGCAGCCATTTCTTGTCACGCCATACCTGCAATGCCGCAACCACTCCGAGCAACTCAACGCTGCACAGGAAAAGGCGATGCTTGAAATGCGATATATTCTCCGCGAAGAATGTCCACCATTGGTTGTGTTGTATCCACTCTTCATGCAGGTGCAGATGCGGTACTATCTCCGGGTGACGGAACAGAATGGCCATCCACAGCATATATGCCGGCATAGCTATGAAGCAACTGACGGCAAGCACACGTCCCGCCTGACGCCAGTCATAGTACCCGTTAACGCCCCACAGTCCCGGCAGGACCATCAATCCGAAAGTGAGGTAACGTTCCATCTGGCTGCTCCATGCCCCTGCGTCGGGAGACCAGAAAAAAGACAGGGCTTTCCATGCATACCACAATCCGAAAAGGAGGAACGGTACTGCCGCCCTGTTCTCATGCAGCGGCAAGGGACGTTTTAACCACCGGCCCTCCAGCAGCCAGCATACAAACCACACCACGCAGGCGTAGCGCAAGAACGTCTGCGGAAACGGCAGCAACGCTGCCAGCACCAGATAAAGCCCATAGTTCAGTTTGCCTGTTATGTCTTGCCAGCGGTTCATAAGTTCGTAATACCTTGTTGTACGTGTTTATACCAACGGTGGGTAATGATGTATCCGGCATCTGCTGCCGGATCATCGCCTATTGTTCGGGCATATGCGGTCGCAATGACGGTCAGGGCCTCGCGGTCTATATTGAGCCGCTCGAAGTTACGGAGCCGCTGCGTACGGTTCAGATTCTTGCAGAAACGTATACGGTTCAGGTCTACAACCTCCACACGGCTGCCGTCATCGTTGAACAGAATATTGCCACCCGAGTAATCACGGTGAAGAATCCCCTGCCTGTGCAGCCTTGCGGTAAACCGTCCTATAGATTCCAGTATCTGCTTCCTGTTCGGAAAATCCGGTGTGTTGATGAGTTCGTTGAACGTGTGCGTACATTCGGACTGTCTGCATGCATACCAGCTGTCCCTAAGCACTCCGCATACACGTACCTCGCGGTATGCAACCGGTTCGGGTGTCAGGCCGTTCATACGTAGTGCAAACTCATAGCTCCGCCGTGCTTTGCTCCTGCCTGAAAGCCCGTACCACAGGCCGCGTAACAGACGGGGAACGGCAAACGCTTTGACCACGACGCCGTTCGTAAGGCGCAAGGTATTGCGGCGGGTGAAAAGAATCTCTCCTTCCGTCCAACGGTCGAACTCGCCCACTTGGGTGACGGACCGGAAGAAATTGAAGAAGCGGCTCCACGAACGATGGTAATGCAACGGACCGCCCAGATATCTCTCCATATAGGCGGGATGCCGACGGTTGATGGCATCCACGATAGCTCGTTTGCGTTGTTTGGCCAGCTTGCGCCGTGAGTGCGGGAGCACACGGTAATATAATCCGGTTTCGTCCAACCGCACATATCTGCCTCCGGACTCCAAAATGCTCAGCCAGAAGTCCCAGTCCTCGCGGTATATTTCTTCTTCGCAGAACCCTCCTGTGCGTTCCCAGTCGGCTTTGCGGAACATACTGCTGATAGGAATCATGTTCTTGCGTGCCAACAGTCGGGGTGAGTATTCCGGCAACACCCATTCGCCCTCACGGGCTCCGAAGAAACGCGCTTTGCACCCAACCACCCGTACATCCGCCTGCATAGCGGCCACGGCGTGACCGATAAAGAGCGGACTAATTCTGTCATCTGCGTCGACAGGAAGAATGAATTCTCCTTTTGCTTCTCTGATAGCATGGTTACGGGCTGCACTCACGCCTGCGTTGCGCTGTGTGAGCACGCGTACCTCGCTGTGAACCGCCGCGTATGCCTGCGCAATAGACAGGCTGTCGTCCGTACTTCCGTCATCCACAACGACAACTTCTATCGGGCGGTACGCGGATGCCACAATACTATCCAGTGCCTCCGTGATATACGGGGCGGCATTGTACATCGGTACTATGACGGATACGAGAGGAGTCATATCTTGTCAAGGCGTCGGGTCAGTTTGCGCCAGTAATATAGAACAGGGCGGGTGTATTTGAGCTGTTTCCACGGCCGGCTGGAGTGGGGCTTGTGGAGAACAGGATTACTCACCTGCAGAATGTTCTTGAACTGCAATTTGGCGGACATGTGGCTGATATGCACGTCATACCAGTTCTTGTCCGGATCCAGTTGCCCGAAATCATATGCACGCAGAAACGTGTTTGTGAGCAGTGTGCAGCAGAACGACAGACGCTTCTTGCACGGGCCGTCTGTATGGATACGGCGTGCGTATTCGTACGGAAAATTGACAAGCCCTTGCGCATCGGTGGTGACGGCTGCTATCATGCCCGTGTCGGTCTGCACGGCATGCACCATGCGGCCGATAGTGTCCGGGCGGACGATGACATCGCTTTCGATAATCACCAGATGACACCCTTCGGCGATGCACTCTTTTTGTGCATCTATCAGCACGAAGCGGTAGTTGGGCGAAAGATGACCGGTTCTGTCACGCAAGTGCACGACACGGATGCCCGTTTCGTCGTGCAACCGGTCCAGACCGGCTGCTGTCTCAGGTGACGAGAAATCGTCATATACCGTCATGCTGTAGCCACTTGCCACTACTGCGCGGACTGCTTCTTCTGCGGTCGCAAGCGAGTCCTTGACGGGCATGATAATATGTACCTTCGGATTATTTACCATCGGGTTATTATTCCGTGTTTCCGAACTGTTATCTGTGCGCCGAACCGGTTGCCCCATTGGGTTCCGAAATCAGCTCCGAGCCGCAGACCGAAATCCAGTCCCCATGCCTGTTCGACATGTTTGCTGACCTCTAACAAAAGGGCGGTATTGGTGCTTGTCACGTTACGGCTGGTATTGTCATTACCGTAGTTGCGTGCGTACGACGCTTTTATCCTGTACATAAAACCGTACAAGTCGCCCCGTATACCTATATGGTGTACACGAACGCGGCTGTTGAGGGTATGTATGGTTCCGTCCGCGTTGTACAAGGGGGAGGTGATAAAGGGTGTACCCAACGTCCGGTAGAAATAGTTCCATCCGTTGACAAAAATCAGATTGCGGTAGTAACGGTCCTCGCCGGCATAGCACAGGCCGTCTCTGTCATGCCACGGGCCAGACTGGTCGGTCGTGTTGAGAAACTCGTACGTCACCCCTTGTATGTACGGCCAGCGGGTCTGTTTCATACTCACCCCCCACAAGCCGTCACTCAGGTTTTGTCCGTTGCCGATAAGCGCGAAATTGTCTTCGAAGAAATTCTGCCAATAGGCACAGACTTCCCATCCTTTGCCTTTGCCCGTCAGCATAAGCTGCTGGCTCCCCACATGGTTGCCCTGTGCGTTCAACTTGTCATTAGGCATCACTCCGCCCGCGCGTGCCATCAGCACATTGATGAACGATTTGAGGTCACTTCCGATGTCTCCATAGACAGGACTGATTCCTCCCCATTGTGCCGCGTGGTGGAACTCGTAACTGATGTTGACCGGCAGCCGCCCGCCTATGCGCAGAGCGGCGAACTTATGGTGTATAAAACTGCCGCGTATATATATGTTGTCCGGCACCCATGCATGGGTCAGTCCGCCTTTTACCTCCAGGTATCCGTACAACCCCGGAAAGGGAATGTACCGGTCAATACCTACTGTGATGCGTGGAAGGGGTTGGCTGTTGCCCGAGAAAACAAGGCTTCCGGCGGTCAAAGCCGTGTCCTGCGTCTCATATATCATCGGTTTGATACCCGCTGTTATATCAAATACGAACAAGCGTACATGTGCATATGCGAGATTGAAATAGCCGGTACCGCGTTTCTGTAGCAGCTCAAAGGGACTCCCTGCAACCGGCGATTGTACACGGCCTGTCATCTGTACGGCGAAATCATAGTCCCACCACCGTTCCGGGTGCACGGATTCTTTGTATATGCCAGCGGAAAGGTTGCCGCTGAACGGACTGCTGCTGACATCGCCGTTCATGTTGCTCTGCAGCCAGAACGGAGCGAACGAACCGCTTGAGGCGACGGCGTGTACACCGGCCTGCCAGCGGAGAGTGTCTCCGCCTGCGTTCACGCTGTCGCGGATACCGGTCGGCCACCACTCCCAACTCAACTCGCCTGCTATGGCAAACGTGCTGAAAAACAATAATATGATGGTCAGTTTATTCTTCAATCCTGTACAATTTGTCCGTCACGTTCCAGTTTTCCGTCTCACCCAAACCGATATATACGTTTTTGCCGATAGCGAAGCATACATGGTTCAGCAGCCCTTGCGGAAGCACTGCCACATATTGCCAGCGGTCCGTAAGCGGGTCGTATCTCCGGACGTCTCTCAGTACGTCGCCGGTCGTGTTCACGCCGCCGTAATGAATACCTGCGGCCAGATAGATATAGTTGTCTGTTGCTGCGGTAGCGGCCAAAGTGCGCGCCTTGCCCGGAACGGGACTGCGTTTCTCCCAATGGGTGCCGTCTGCCAGTTCCGCCCACCAGTCAATACTGTGACGGTAGTAACCCGTGCCCATGAAATGCCGCCCCCGGCAAGTACAACCTGTTCCGCCGAACGAGCGTGACGGGTATCCCATTCCTGACACGCCCACATCAATGGAATCCCATTGGTTCGTAGCGATGTCGTAGCGGAACATATCACGTGTGTATTTCCAACTGAATCCGTATCCCACATATAGTTCGCCTGAACCGGCAAACGCTGTGGCGCAGTCCGTGTTGGCGTTCGGGTAGTCTGCCAGCCGTTTCCATGTTTGTGTTGCAGGGCTGTATTCCCACCAGTCACGCATATAGGACGAAGTGACGCTGTATCTGCCGTTGAATCCCAAACCTATATACACTTTGCCTTCGTGTATGCAGGCGGTTGCGTTGGTGCGTGCGCTCAACGGCGTAGCACCCAATTCTTCCCAACTGTCAGTTTCTGGGCTGTACCGCCACAAATCGTTGAGGTAGTTGCCTGCACTGTCCCTTCCGGCAAACACATAACCCTTTCCGTCAGCCACGAATGCAGTAGCGCAGGCGCGCGGAGAGGGCATCGGTGCGCACTCGCGTACATTCAATTGAACCTCCGGCTCGCGTTCGCAACTGCACAGCATAGCCGCCACCAGCACCACTAATCCTATGTACTTCCGTATTTTCACTATCGGTTATTTTATTCCTTGCTTTTGTGTTTCAACTCAAAGTCGCGCCCGAGATAATTCTGTCTGACGATGGGGTTGGCCGCCAGCTCTTCCGGCGTGCCGTGGAAGAGGAGCTTGCCTTCGAACAGCAGGTATGCACGGTCGGTAATCATCAGCGTCTCATCCACATTGTGGTCTGTGATGAGGATGCCTATGTTCTTGTCCTTAAGCCGCCAAACGACGTCCTGTATCTCTTGCACGGCAATCGGGTCCACACCTGCAAACGGTTCGTCCAGCATGACGAATTTAGGCTCTATAGCCAGACACCTTGCTATCTCCGTGCGCCGTCTCTCGCCACCGGAGAGGCGGTCGCCGAGGTTGTGACGTACATGAGCCAGGTTGAACTCTTTGATGAGTTGCTCCAGTTTAGTCTCCTGATACTCCTTGCTGAAATCAGTCAGTTCGAGTACCGAGCGTATATTGTCCTCTACGGTCATCTTCCTGAA
>OCTX012290703.1_pt1 | contig 11922 bp, 7 predicted proteins | sample 1539691 | NCBI WGS metagenome assembly OCTX01 (sample SAMN02144231, study PRJEB22623) | gut metagenome | biome: sheep rumen | host: Ovis aries | place: New Zealand
CGCTCTGGGTGCCGACAAGCACGTGCCTGATTTCAATATCTATACTGAAGTGATTCAGAACTCAGTAATCGACATGATGCTCACTGGTCGAGTAAAGGACGCCTCAGCCTGCTCGCTGACTGTTTCGAACGAATGCCTGATGCAGGTTTACGACAATATGGACTACATGAAGCAGCACCTGACCCTGCGCCAGAGCGAGATTTCCAACTCACCAGAGATTATCCGCCGCTTAGGTGTCATTGCCATCAATACTGCTATTGAGGCCGACCTCTACGGAAATGTCAACTCAACACATATCAGTGGTACGAAGATGATGAACGGAATCGGAGGCAGTGGCGACTTCATCCGCAATGCCTACCTGTCTATCTTCACCTGTCCTTCTGTGGCTAAGGGTGGTGTTATTTCCAGCATTGTTCCTTTCGTCAGCCATCAGGATAGCTCTGAGCATGATGTGAACATCATCGTCACCGAACAGGGTATTGCCGACCTGCGTGGCAAGAGTCCTGCACAGCGTGCCGAGACCATCATCGAGAACTGTGCTCATCCTGACTACAAGCAGTTGCTGTGGGACTATCTGAAGATTTCCAAGATGGGACAGACACGTCACAATCTGACAGCCGCCTTTGCAATGCACGACACACTGGCTCGCAAGGGCGACATGAAGCTCACCGATTTCTCGGAATATATCAAGTAAATACTGTTTAAAGGTACTCCATCAACACGTCCCAGACGGCGATGATGTGGCAGATGCTGCCAGCCAGGACGAAGAAGTGGAAGACGGAGTGCATATATCGCTTTTTGTTGAATGAATAGAAGAGGGCGCCTGTGATATAGCAGACGCCTTCTGCTATAATCCAGATGACGGCTGCTGTGGAAACGGAATCGAGAAGAGGCTTGAAAGCTATCAGCACACTCAAGCCCATACCAACGTAACAGAAAGTCTCAACGTTGGAATGCTCCTTCAACTTGATGAAACTCACGATGGTACCTGCTATAGCACAAGCCCAAACAAACGAAAAGAGGCTCCACCCCCAATAACCTTGCTCGCGCAGGGCAATCAAGGTGAGTGGTGAATAGGAACCTGCGATATGCCAATAGATGGCTGCATGGTCCCAATGGCGCAACCGTTCTTTCCATATAGAGCGACGGGGTAGGGTGTGATAAATGGTTGAGGCCGCATACGAAGCCAACATTCCAAAAAGATAAAGACAAACACCCAGTCGCGCCCAAGGATTGTCGCCTTTGAATGTCATAACAATGAAAACAATACCAAAAGCGACACCCATCACGATGCCTCCAGCGTGACTCCATGCATTCCACAACTCTTCTTTATGTGTATATTTTATCGCCATTGGGTGCAAAGATACTAAAAAAAGTGAAACCAACAATCAAACGAGAAAAAAAGCAGGAAAACTTTGAGTTATTTACAAACTTCTTTGTATCTTTGCAGCCATAAGTAGACTAAACATTACTTTATTAAACGCTATTCTTAAAATGAAAAATGTACCTGAAATTAAAATTGGAATCGTCGCTGTAAGTCGCGACTGTTTTCCAGAGTCTCTGGCTGTTAACCGCCGTAAGGCTGTGATTGCCGAGTATGAGAAGAAATTTGGCAAGGAAGGCATCTACGAGTGTCCTATCTGTATCGTTGAGAGCGAGATTCACATGTGTCAGGCTCTTGAGGATATCAAGAAGGCCGGATGTAACGCCCTCTGCGTATATTTGGGCAACTTCGGTCCTGAGATTTCAGAGACCATGCTGGCTAAGTATTTCGACGGTCCTGCTATGTTCTGTGCTGCTGCTGAGGAAACTCAGAACGACCTGATTGACGGTCGTGGCGATGCTTACTGCGGTATGCTGAATGCCAGCCACGCACTGTCTCTCCGCAAGACTCGTGCCTATATTCCTGAAGAGCCCGTTGGTGACGCTGCTCACTGCGCAGAACTGATTCATGAGTTCCTGCCCATCGCACGTGCCATTGTAGGTTTGAAGAACCTGAAGATTATCAGCTTCGGTCCTCGTCCTAATAACTTCCTGGCTTGTAACGCTCCTATCCGTGCGCTGTATGACCTCGATGTTGAGATTGAAGAGAACTCAGAACTCGACCTGCTGGAGTCGTTCCAGAAGCATGCTGGCGACCCACGTATCGAGGAGGTTGCCAAGGATATGGCTGCCGAGCTGGGTCACGGCAACAAGATTCCACAGGTATTGCCTAAGTTGGCTCAGTATGAGTTGACACTGCTCGACTGGATTGAGGGTCACAAGGGTTCTCGCCAGTTCGTAACACTGACAACCAAGTGCTGGCCTGCTTTCCAGACCATGTTCGGTTTCGTTCCCTGCTACGTCAATAGCCGTCTGACCATGCGTGGTATTCCTGTTAGCTGTGAGGTAGATATCTATGGTACATTGTCAGAATACATCGGAACTTGCATTACTCAGGATGCCGTTACACTGCTTGACATCAACAATACCGTACCTAACGATATGTACGAGGAGAGCATCAAGGGTAAGAAGTTCGCTTGCGATACCTATACAGACAAGGAAATCTTCATGGGCTTCCACTGTGGTAACACTGCTTCTTCTAAGATTTGCAACTGCAACATGTGCTTCCAGCGCATTATGGCCCGTAACTTGCCTGTTGAGGTAACCAACGGTACTCTGGAAGGTGACATCAAGCCAGGTTTGGCAACGGTATATCGTTTGCAGTCAACAGCCGACACCAAGTTGCGCGCTTACATCGCACAGGGTGAGGTTATCCCAGTAGCTACCCGTTCGTTCGGTTCTATCGGTATCTTCGGTATCAAGAACATGAGCCGCTTCTATCGTCACGTCCTGATTGAGAAGCACTATCCACACCACTGCGCTGTGATGTTCGGTCATACTGGTAAGTATCTCTGGGAAGTGCTGAAGTACATGGGTATTCCTGTTGAGGAGATTGACTACAACTTCCCCAAGGGTGACTTCTATCCCACAGAGAATCCATTTGCTTAAGAATCCATTCTAAATAGGTGACTCAGGGGTTAGCTCCTGAGTCACTCTTTTTTATGAACGAGGCAACACGACGGTTTATCCAAGAGCATCGCATGGAGAATGTGCGCCAACTGGCCCTGAAGGGAGGCAAGGGGGCTGACATTGATATGCCTATGGCTCTGCAACAGATAGCCGGATGGCAGACGGCGCGCAAGAAACTGCCTGCATGGGCTGAGATGGAGGGCATCATCTATCCGCCCCATCTGAATATGGAACAATGTTCCAGCGAGGAAACGGCGCTTTATAAGGAAAGCCTCACCCCCTGCCCCTCTCCTTCTGAGAGGGGAGTCTTTGTGGATTTGACTGGTGGGTTTGGTGTGGATTTTTCCTATATGAGTCGTGCTTTTGAGCGTCGCATTTATGTGGAGCGTAATCCTGAACTGTGCGAGATAGCGCGCCATAACTTTCAGTGTTTGGGATTGGAGGCTGAGGTGGTGTGTGCTGAGGCTGAAGATTATCTGAAGGAGATGGCGCCTGTGGATGTCATCTACCTCGACCCTGCCAGACGCGATCAGCAAGGCAGTCGCACCTATGGCATAGCCGACTGCTCGCCTAATGTCATCGAGCTGTTACCCTTGTTGCGCGAGAAAGCCCAGCGCATCATCCTCAAGTTGTCGCCTATGCTCGATTGGCGCAAGGCCGTCAGCGACTTGGAAGGCGTGTGGGAAGTACACATCGTGAGTGTAGGCAACGAGTGTAAGGAACTCCTTTTAGTGCTTGGCAGTAAGCCCTCCGAAGGTTTGCTGTTGGTTTGCGTCAACGACGGTAAGGAGTTCTCGTTATTCCTCAAGGAGGGGACTTTTTATTCCCAGGGTGGGAATGATTTATTCCCAGGGAGGGAATGTTTTATTCCCAGGGTGGGAATATTTGCTGGGAGCTATCTCTTCGAACCGAATGCCAGTATCATGAAGGCTGGGTGCTTTAGGGAAGTGAGTCAAACGTTTGGCGTTCAGCAGTTGTCAGCCAATTCTCACCTGTTCGTAGCCGACCATGATGTAGCCGATTTCCCTGGTCGGCGTTTCCTGGTGGAATCCTCCAGTTCGATGAACAAGCAGGAACTGAAGTCGGTTCTAAAGCCTATCACGCAGGCCAATATTGCCGTCCGTAACTTCCCCATGACAGCAGAAATGCTGCGTAAGAAGCTGAAAATCAAGGACGGAGGCGATGTGTTCATTTTCGGAACTACGCTGTCGGATGGTTCTCATCAGTTGTTTATTTGCCGTAAAATAGGTTAAAATCTTGTGCGTTTCTGCGTTTTTTCGTACCTTTGCAAGAAGTATATTAATAAGGTATAAGAAGAATGTCATCAGTTGAGATACGGAAAGTAGCCGACAAGAAAGACCTGGAAGCTTTCATCCAGTTTCACTACGACCTATATAGAGGTAATCCTTACGATGCGCCGAACTTGCATTCCGACGAGGTTCACACGTTGAGTAAAGACAAGAATGCAGCCTTCGAGTTTTGCGAGGCAGAATATTTTCTTGCCTATCGCGACGGGAAGGTGGTAGGGCGCATAGCCGGCATCATTAACAATCGGGCAAACGACCGCTGGGACACGCAGAGCGTGCGCTTTGGCTGGTTAGACTTTATCGACGATTTGGAAGTGTCGCGCGCATTGTTTGCTGCTGTCGAAGCGTGGGGACGTTCGAAAGGAATGACCCAGATGGTGGGTCCACTGGGATTTACCGATCTCGACCCAGAGGGAATGCTCATCGAGGGATTCGACCAGTTGGGCACGATGGCCACCATCTACAACTACGACTATTACCCTCGCCACATGGAGCAGCTGGGTGGTTTTGAAAAGGATAACGACTATGTGGAATACAAACTCATTGTGCCAAAGGACGGGATGCCTGAGAAATATCAGAAGATAGCTCAAATGGTGATGAAACGCTATAATCTGCACCCTGTGCACCCCAAGCGCAGCCAGATATTCGGCAAGAAGCAGATAGGTCGCAAAGTGCTTAGCGTCATCAACAAGTCGTATCAGAACATCTATGGTTTCTCCGAGATGACGGAAGGTCAGATTGACGAATACCTGAAGATGTATTTCCCCATGCTCGACATGGATATGCTCTGCTTGATAGAAGACTGGAACACTCCCGATCACGACATTATCGGTGTGGGCATCAGCATCACCAATATGACGCGCGCCTTACAGAAATGCAAGAACGGACGGCTGTGGCCCTTCGGATGGTGGCACTGTCTGAAGGCTATGAAGTTCCATAAGGCCGAGTGTCTGGACTTGTTGCTCATCGGTTTCCTGCCTGAATATCAGCAGAAGGGAGCCAATGCATTGCTCTTCTACGACCTCATCCCCCGTTATCAGAAGTACGGTTTCAAGTGGGGTGAGACTAATGTCGAGATGGAAACCAACGAGAAAGTGCAGTCGCAGTGGCAGTATCTGGAGCACGAACAGCACAAGCGCCGCCGTTGTTACAAGAAAAGTTTATAACGCAATATGAGTGAAGAGAAAAATATCATCGAAGAGAACGCATCAGTAGAATACGACGAAGGTAATATACAAACCCTGACAGGTTTGCAACATATCCGTCTGCGCCCAGGTATGTATATTGGCCGACTGGGTGACGGTTCTTCGCCTGAGGACGGTATCTATGTGTTGCTGAAAGAAGTGTTCGACAACTCCATCGACGAGTTTAAGATGAAAGCCGGCGACCGCATAGAAGTGAATGTGGACGACAATCTGCGTATCTCCGTCCGCGACTACGGACGAGGCATCCCCCAGGGTAAGCTCATTGAGTCGGTCAGTATTCTCAACACCAGTGGTAAGTTTGATTCCAAAGCCTTTAAGAAGTCTATTGGTTTGAATGGTGTGGGTGTGAAAGCCGTCAACGCTCTGAGCAGTCGTTTCGAGGTGCATAGCTATCGCGACGGAAAAGTGCGCAAGGCTGTCTTCGAATGTGGTGAACTCATTAGCGACGTAACGGAACCTTCGCAGGAAGAGAATGGTACCTACATCTATTTCGAACCGGATAATACCAAGTTCCAGAACTATAGATTCCACGACGAAATCGTGGAAAACATGCTTCGTAACTATACCTATCTGAACACGGGGCTGACCATAATGTATAACGGTCGGCGCATCCTCTCGCGTCATGGATTGGAGGATTTGCTCAAGGACCGTATGACCAACGATGCACTCTACCCCATCATCCATCTGCAGGGCGAAGATATCGAGATAGCCTTTACTCATGCCAACCAGTATGGCGAGGAATACTATTCCTTCGTCAACGGTCAGCATACCACCCAGGGCGGAACGCATCAGAGTGCTTTCAAGGAGCATATCGCCCGAACCATCAAGGAGTTTTTCAACAAGTACGAATATGGCGACATCCGTTCAGGTATTGTGGCTGCTATCTCCATCAACGTAGAGGAACCGATTTTCGAGAGTCAGACGAAGATTAAGTTGGGTTCTACCAGCATGTCGCCCGATGGGGTGAGCATCAATAAATATGTTGGCGACTTCGTCAAGCAGGAGGTTGACAACTATCTGCACATCCATCAGGACGTGGTGGAAGTGCTGGAACAGAAGATTAAGGAGACCGAGCGCGAGCGCAAGGCGATGGCTGGTGTCACCAAACTGGCTCGTGAACGTGCCAAGAAGGCCAACCTGCACAATCGTAAATTGCGCGACTGCCGCATTCATTTCAGCGATGCCAAGAACGACCGTAAGGAAGAGTCGAGCATCTTCATCACCGAGGGCGATTCTGCCAGCGGAAGTATCACCAAGAGTCGTGACGTGAATACGCAGGCAGTCTTCTCATTGCGAGGAAAACCCCTCAACAGTTTCGGACTTACCAAGAAGGTGGTTTATGAGAACGAAGAGTTCAACCTGTTGCAGGCAGCCCTCGACATTGAGGAAGGTCTGGACACCCTTAGATATAATAAGGTGATAGTGGCTACCGATGCCGATGTTGACGGTATGCATATCCGACTGCTGATTATCACGTTCTTCCTGCAGTTCTTCCCTGAACTCATCAAGAAGGGACATGTATATGTGTTGCAGACACCACTCTTCCGTGTGCGCAATCGTCGTACGAAGATTAAGAACAAGAAAGTGCTGGCTGAGGCCGATGCCAAGACAGAAGGCAAGAAGAGCGATTTCATCACCCGTTACTGCTATAGCGAGGAAGAACGCGTGGCAGCAATCCATGATTTAGGTCCCGACCCAGAAATCACCCGATTCAAGGGTTTGGGTGAGATTTCTCCAGAGGAGTTTGCCGGCTTCATAGGTCCTGATATCCGCTTGGAGCAAGTAACCCTCCACAAGAACGACCAGGTACAGAAGTTGTTGGAATATTATATGGGCAAAAACACGATGGAGCGTCAGAACTTCATCATTGATAATCTTGTCATTGAGGAAGACCGTCCAGAGGAGGAAGAAGTCTATGATTAAGAAGTTAGTTCTGTCTGCTGCGATATTATCGCAGCTTTCCATACCCGCCAGTGCCCAGCTCCGCATCAACATGGGCAGTGATTCGCCCATGCGCAAACTGCAGATTGCCGAGATGGCCATCAATAACCTTTATGTTGACAGTGTTGACGAGCAGAAACTCGTGGAGGATGGCATCAAAGGGATGATTGAGAAACTGGATCCCCATAGCAGTTACATGACTGCCAAGGAAGTGAAGGAAGCCAACGAACCGCTGCAAGGCAACTTTGAGGGTATTGGTGTGCAGTTTAATATGGTGGAAGATACACTGCTGGTCATACAGCCCGTGATAGGGGGACCGTCAGAAAAACAAGGTATCATAGCAGGTGACCGTATTGTATCCGTAAACGATACGGCTATTGCTGGTGTTTCGATGCCCAAGGAGGAAATCATGCGTCGTCTGCGTGGTCCGAAGGGAACAAAGGTGAACTTAGGTGTCGTCCGACGTGGCATTGCCGATACCCTCCGTTTTGTGGTGACGCGCGACAAGATACCAGTGAAGTCTATCGATGCTGCCTATATGATACGTCCAGGCATCGGCTATATCCGTATTGGCAGTTTTGGTGCCCAGACCCACGAAGAGTTCTGCCAGAGTATCATGAAGTTGACTGGCGAAGGGATGCAGTCGCTGATCCTCGACCTGCAAGAGAATGGGGGTGGATATCTGCATGCAGCCGTAGCCATTGCCAACGAATTTCTAGACAACAACGAACTCATTGTCTATACCCAAGGGCGTCGCGTTCCTCGCAATGAGTATCGCGCTCAGGGCAACGGCCTCTTCGAAAAAGGAAAAGTAGTGGTATTGGTGGACAGCTATTCTGCCTCCGCTGCAGAAATTGTGACGGGTGCCATTCAGGATCAGGACAGGGGACTGGTTGTGGGGCGCCGTTCCTATGGCAAGGGCTTGGTGCAGCGTCCTATCGACTTGCCCGACGGTTCGATGCTACGTCTCACCATTGCCCATTATTACACCCCGTCAGGGCGTTGCATCCAGAAACCTTACGAGAAAGGAAAGAAGGGCGATTATGCTATGGATGTAGTGAATCGGCTGAAGAGTGGTGAACTGATGCACGAGGACAGTATCCATTTCGTTGATTCCTTGAAATACTATACGTTGAAAGAGCATCGGGTGGTCTATGGCGGAGGAGGCATTATGCCCGATTACTATGTGCCTTTAGACACCACCAAATATACCCGTTTCCATCGTGAGATGTCTGCCCATTCGCTCATTATCAATGCAAGTCTGCGCTATGTTGACCAGCAGCGCAAGGCGTTGAAGAAACAATATCCTACCTTTGCCCGTTTCCAACAGGAGTTCGAAATACCTGCCTCTGTGACGGATGGTATTCTGGCTGAGGCTGAGAAGCAGAACATCAAACCCAAGGATGACGAGGAATTGAAGACCACGATGCCTTACCTGAAGTTGCAACTAAAAGCTTTGGTGGCACGCGACCTGTGGGATACGAGTCAGTATTTCGCCGTGATGAACGAGTCGAACGATGTAGTAAAACGAGCTTTGGAACTAATGAACCAGTAATGCTTATGAAAAAGATTCTGCTAATTTTATTATTGTCAACAACATTTATTCATGTGTCGGCTCAGCAGCCGTCACAGTGGTTATGGTATAATCGGCCTGCTTCCCATTGGTTAGAAGCGCTGCCTATTGGTAATTCTCACTTAGGGGCTATGGTCTATGGTGAGACGGATGGCGAGACGATACAGCTGAACGAAGAGACATTTTGGAGTGGTTCGCCCTACAACAATAACAGTCTTGAGGCTAAAGCTCACTTGCAGGAAGTGCGCGACAGCATTTTTGCCGGCAAGGAAGAGGCGGCTCATGCCTTGTTGGACAAGTATTTCATTAAAGGGCCTCATGGCATGCGATACTTGCCGTTGGGCAGTTTGAAGTTATTTGGCGGCATCGATTTCGAACATGCATCCAACTTCCGTCGCGAACTGAATCTGGAGAATGCCGTCAGTACCACCACCTATATGAATAAGTTGAATGGTGTCACTTACACGCGTGAGGTCTTTGCTTCGCAAGCCGACAATGCCATCGTGATGCGTTTGAAGGCCGACAAAAAAGGTGAACTGGCTTTCTCGCTCGGTCATTGGTGCAACACAGCGCTGAAGAACAGCAGTCATGCGAACGAAGGAGAACTGGTGGCAACGGTACAGAATGTGGAGCAAGAGGGTATTCCTGGCAAGTTGACAGCAGAGATACGGTGTCTGGTGAAGAGTGACGGCAGATGGGACAATACTCCCGATATGGTGGTTGTTGAGGATGCTACCGAAGCCACTATCTATATCACGGCAGCCACCAATTTTGTCAACTATCACGATGTTAGTGGTAATCCCACAGAGCGAACCCGGCAGGTGATAGCCTCCATCCGTGATAAGGGTTACGACGAGCTGCTGAAGCGCCATCTGGCGAAATACCAACAGCAATACCAGCGTGTCAGTTTACAGATTGGAGGGGCGGATGCTTCCAACCTTCCTACTGACGAGCGCTTAGCACATTTTGCAGGCAGCAAGGATATGGGTATGGTCGCCTTGATGTTCCAATATGGGCGCTACCTGCTGATTTCCTCCTCTCAACCAGGTGGACAGCCTGCCAATCTGCAAGGTGTATGGAACGACAAGATGGAAGCACCGTGGGATTCGAAATACACGATCAATATCAATGCTGAGATGAACTACTGGCCAGCACTGGTAGGCAATCTGGCAGAGACGCAACAGCCTCTTTTTTCGCTTATCCGCGACTTGAGTGAGACAGGACGTGAGACAGCTCGCACGATGTATGGCTGTCAGGGGTGGATGGCTCATCACAATACAGATATATGGCGCATCGCAGGACCTGTAGATGGTACAACATGGGGCATGTTCCCTACGGGGGGAGCCTGGTTGACCACCCATCTGTGGCAGCACTATCTGTTTACTGGCGACAAGCTTTTCCTGCAAAACAATTATGATGTCATGAAGGGCGCAGCCGATTTCCTGTTGGATTATATGCAGGTGCATCCACAATATGGCTGGTTGATGACAGTACCTACCGTTTCGCCAGAACACGGACCAGTGGGAAAGAAGACAACGGTGACTGCCGGCTCTACGATGGACAATCAGATTGTGTTCGATGTACTGTCGAATACGTTGCAGGCCATGAAGGTGTTAGGTATTAAGGATGTCGGCTATCAGCAGCGTTTGCAACAAGCCATCAGCCAGTTAGCTCCCATGCAGATAGGTCGATACGGTCAGTTGCAGGAGTGGATATGGGATGGTGACGACCCTAAGGACGAGCACCGGCATATTTCCCATCTCTACGGATTGTATCCGTCCAATCAGATATCGCCCTATCAGCATCCCGACCTCTTTGCAGCCGCTGCCAATACACTTCAGCAAAGAGGCGATATGGCAACGGGTTGGAGCTTAGGGTGGAAAATGAATTTCTGGGCACGTATGCTGGATGGCAATCATGCTTTCCGTATCCTTTCCAATATGTTGCATTTATTGCCTGATGATTCGAAGATGAAGGATTATCCCGATGGGCGCACTTATCCGAATCTCTTCGATGCCCATCCTCCTTTCCAGATAGACGGCAACTTCGGCTGTGCGGCAGGTATTGCTGAGATGCTGTTGCAGAGTCATGATGGAGCTGTTCACCTGTTGCCTGCCCTTCCTGATGTTTGGTCAGCAGGAAAGGTGAAGGGCTTGCGAGCCCGTGGTGGCTTTGAGGTGGAGATGAAATGGAAAGATGGAAAGCTAAAAGAGGCAGAAATTCTATCTACCATAGGAGGTACGTTGCGCCTTCGTTCCTATGTGCCCTTGAAGGGAGAGGGCTTGCAGGAAGCCAAGGGCGAGTGCCCCAATCCGCTTCTCGCTCCAGCAAAAATAAAAGCCCCTGTACGTTCCAAAGAACTCAAGGACTTCCATCTGCCGACACTTCGCCGGGTGTATGAGTATGACTTGCCGACACAGGCAGGTCAGCGTTATCATTTTGCAGCCGATTAAACAACAGTGCTGAGTCGTTGTAAGGCCTCCATCATCCTGCTTCTCGGGCAGGCGATGTTGATGCGGACATAGCCCTTCCCGCTCTCTGCCCCATACATGGTGCCTGGGTTGAGCCATACCTTTGCCTCCTGCATCAACTTGTCTGTGTATGCTGTGACATTGTCGCAGCAGAGGGAGACATCTACCCAGACGAGATAGGTGCCTTCCAGAGGCATCACTTTCCATTGGGGGATGTTCTGAGCGACGAAATCGCTCAGCGCTTGGTAGTTGTCCCACAGATATTGGTTCAGCTCGTCAATCCACGCCTCACTCTCGTTATAGGCAGCTTTCAAGGCAACAGGTCCGAAGGGATTCAAGTCGCATACCTCGTTAATATTGATAGCTCGGTTAATACGCCTGCGCCATTCTGCATTACGGCAGATGATGTTGGC
>OCTX014553959.1_pt1 | contig 11917 bp, 6 predicted proteins | sample 1539691 | NCBI WGS metagenome assembly OCTX01 (sample SAMN02144231, study PRJEB22623) | gut metagenome | biome: sheep rumen | host: Ovis aries | place: New Zealand
CTGGGTGATATTCGCTTTTTCGAGTGCTTCCACCATCTTTGCCTGCGCGCCGGTGAGGAGATAAATCATCTGCTCGACGTTCTTCTCCTGATCCACCGTAAAGGTGATATTTCCGTCGTGCTTGTGGCGGATGTAGCGCGAGAGGTTGTAGTTGGCGTCACCCACGGACTCCAGCTCGCTGACGATACGGAGCATCTTGTGCACCTCGTGCTTGGACTGGTCGGACAGACGGCCGTCGGCTACCTGGTTGAGGTACTGTGCTATCTCATATTCCATACGGTCGCAGATACCTTCGTATTTCTCAATACGCGAGAAGATTTTGGTGAACTGCGTATTGTCCTTCTCATAGAAGAGCTCATGCACCATACCGATCATACGCTGCGCACGAACAGCAAAGACATGTACCTCTTTCCATGCCTGCAAGATCGAGAGCTCGGAGGTGGACATGAGGCCGCCGGAGATAAACTTGAGCTGGCTGTCCGTATCTTTCTGTTCCGGTTTGGACGGGATGATAGTGCTCACTACGCGCTCCAGAACCGGCACGAACCAGATTAGAATCATCGTGTTCGTTACGTTGAACGCCGTGTGGAAGGTAGCCAGAACGGCATTCAGTTTGTCCGGCGACACGTCAGAAGGAATGCCCGGCGTGAAATCTACGCCCCACAGCCGACATACTCCGCCTACGAACCAGCGGAAGACACACAGCACCCATACGACACCGAAGAGGTTGAATACCAGGTGCGCCATAGCGGCTCTTCGTGCCTGCACCGAGGCGGAGAGCGCCACCACATTGGAGGTAATGGTAGTACCTATATTCTCACCCAAGACCAGCGAAATACCCATATCAATCGGCAGGACGTGGGTAGAACAGAGCGTCATTGTGATAGCCATGATTGCGGCTGAACTCTGTACCGCAAAGGTTAATATACCTCCTACCAGCAGGTACAGGAAATAACTGCCGTAGCCCCAGGAGGAAGTGGCGATGAAGAAATTACGCACCGGTGTCATCTGGTCCAGATGCATTTCGGTAGCATTGATTTTCAGCGTCGTCAAGCCGAGCAACATCAACGATAGACCCATCAGAAAATCTCCGAGGTTGGCGTTCTTCTTGGTGTAAATCAGCGCTACGGCGAGAACGATAGCTGTATAAACGACGAGTCTTAGGTCAAACGAACCGCCACCGAGTACCATGATCCATGCCGTAAAGGTCGTGCCGATATTGGCACCCATGATCACCGAAATGGCCTGCGCCAGACTCAAGATCCCTGCCGACACGAAGCTGACGGTCATGACAGTAGTAGCCGTGGAAGACTGTACCGCAGCCGTAATGAACGCACCGGTCAACACACCGGAGAAGCGGTTGGTTGTCATCGTACCGAGCACATTGCTCAGTTTGCTACCCGCCATCTTCTGCAGGCCTTCACTCATCACCTTCATTCCGTACATCAACATCGCTACGGAACCGATGAGCGTGATAATTTGTAGTACTAATTGCATTATTGTGTGTAATGTTTAATGTGCAATGTTTAAGGTTTAATGAGGGCTTTGTTGGCAAATCCGTCAATATACATCTCCAGCGGTCTCTCAAGCCGCACATGGCGGACCAATTCCGTCTCTTCGATGGCGGGAAGAGCATCCAATACGTCTTGATCATACCCGTCTTTATCAGGACGAGCCCATGGATCAACATTGATGTATCCGACATTGAAGGATGTCATGTTCTGGAAGAAATGGCTGCCCTGCGAAGGCTCGATGCGAAACTCCGGCAGTGAGCATTCGGCGATTGCTTTGGCTTCGCTGATATCTCCCCATTGTACCGGCACACCGAGTGTAGGGATCTGCGATCCCCACCGGCCGTATCCGATCAGGAGGTACTGTCTGCCCTCATTACGCATGCGGTTGTTCCATTCTCTCAGTGTCTGCGCCATCTCGCGGGTGCGCAGCACATTGAATGTCTCCTTGCGCAGATAGATGATATCGCATACATCTTCTGTCTTGCCGATGCCGAGTGCATTGCCGCTGCGCAGGAACGCACCTTCTTCGTCGATGTTCTCCCACTCCACTTTGGCTGTCAGGCTGTCCGCGGAAATAGGCCGGATCTGCAGTACATGGAATATCTGGGGATCATGCTCCAGATTCACGGCAAACTCTATCTCCACCGGCGTCTTGATCTCCTGCTGCGCGATGTCGAGCAGTTCCTTGATGATAGCGGTCAGGGGGAAAGTATTGAATTTCAACTGCGGCGCAAAGGTAACGATTCGCGGACCGTCCGGATAGCACGAATCTACGATGCGCATATTCTCGCGGTCGTAAGTGGACGCAATCATCTTCAGGCTCTCAAACTGACCACAATCATGAATCGGTATCCGCTCCAGGTTCACCGCATCGTCGATAGAGGTCTTGAACCGCTCCGGACTCAGCGAAAGCGCCAGCATCGATTGCTGGGTCTCCCGCATGGCCAGATCAACGGTGGAAGTCTGCAGCACATTCTTCGGATATTTGGGGCTGAACCGCAATACCTGCTCTCCGTCCACTACCGTCTTGCCCAAGCCGTACGCTATCTTCACTATTCCGTCTTCGGGTTTCTCTTTGCCTACCGGATAGAAATTGATGCTTCGCGCTACACCGGAGATCACCGGGAAATAGTAGTTTCCTTCGGCTTCGCCGGAAACCTCCTGCAGCACGATGGCCATTTTCTCTTCGCTCGGCACATTGCCGGTAGAGACGATATAGCCTCTCGAAGCGGCATAATAGACAGAGGCATAGACCGATTTGACCGCTTTGGAGAGCATTCTCAGTTGCTGGTCCTCATTCTCGGTATGCGGTATCATATAGGTGCTATACACGCCTGCAAACGGCTGATAATAAGAGTCTTCCAGCTTGCTGGACGAGCGAACGGCCAGAGGTCGTTTGGTAGCGCGGATGAAATGGCGCAGGGCCTCATGTACCTCGCTTGGCAAAGCGGATGCCACGAACTCGGAGAGGATCTCTTCGTCGCTCAGATCGGCATTGATGACATACTGCAATCCGTTGTCATGGATAAAACGGTCGAAATACTCGGTGGTGATGACCATCGTCCGCGGCACGAGAATACGGATGTTGTCCCATTTGTCAAACAGGTCGTGCTTCTGCAGAATATGGTTCAGAAACGCCAGTCCGCGGCCTTTGCCTCCCATCGGACCGTTGCCGCAGCGCGAGAAATAAATCGTGCTGTCGTATGTCTCCGGCGAATAGCGTGCTACCACGCCCAGCGCCTGGTTTATCCGGTAGTCGTGGATCAGACGTATATTGGTCTGACGGATATTCTCTATATCCGCTTCATCCTGGATGGTCAGTTTGTGTACCTCGCGACCGATAGCAAACAGGCCGCGGGCGAAAAGCCATTTGGAGAGGTAGTTATTGTCGCTCAGACGCCGGAAAGCAGCAGGAGAGATGGAGGAGATGATGCGTTCAAACCCCTCCAGATCGGAAGCACGCGCTATCTCTTTTCCCGTTCGCGGATCGCGGGCAATGAAATCGCCGAAGCCGAACTCCCGCTCGATATACTCGCTTACCTCCTGCGTCAGGGTCTTCGATTGCTTGATGACGAATCCCACCTTCAGCCTGTTGGCTGCAGCGCGCATGGACTCCTGCGAACTTTGCATGAGGAACGGCATCGTGGGGTTGTCTTCTCGAATCAAACGGCATAGATCGATACCTGCATCCAGTTTCTCGGTCGAAGAGGGATCTCCTCTATGGATCACAAATCCGATATCGCTGATCACACCGATGATATTCTGGCTGTAGAGACGGTATAGCTCAATGGCTTCGTCATAACATGTAGCCATCAGCACTTTCGGTCTCGCGCGCTTGCGGAGCAACTGCTGTTTCTCGTTCAGCGCATCGCGGATGGAGATGGAGTTTTGCTGGAGTACCAGTTTGTAGAGCAGCGGCAGGTACGTAGAGTAATAACGGACACTGTCTTCTACCAGCAATATCGCCCGCACCCCTTCATCCAGGATGTCGTGCTCGGCGTTCATCCTATCCTCTATCAGTTTGATGATAGCGATAATCAGATCGGTGGAGTTATTCCAGTTGAATAAGTAATCGACGTTGGATTTGTCCTGCTCCTCCATCCTCCGGTGTACCTCTTTGCTGAACGAGGACAGCACTACGATCGGACACTGGGGTAGCTGTTTCTTCGCCTCCGCCGCAAAATCCCACACTTCGCTTCCGCCGGCGCTATACACCACCAGAATCAGATCATACGAGTCGTCCAACAGCGTCAGCGCCTCTTTGGTAGTCTCGGCTCGCTGGATAGCAGGAGGGTTACTCAGATTCAACTCCGTGTACTCCTGCGCTATCTGCACATCGATACGTCCGTCCTCCTCGAGTGCAAAACTGTCGTAGTTGTTGCACACCAGAAGGATGCGACGTACGCGTTTCTGCATCAGCGATGTGTAGTTGTTTGTCTCCATTTATACTTTATACTAATCCCTGCTCGGTGGCTAAAGCACTTTCTCGCATGTATTATACTAATCCCTGCTCGACCATGGCTAAAGCACTTTCTCGCATGTATTATACTAATCCCTGCTCGACCATGGCATTCGCCACTTTCATAAAGCCGGCGATGTTGGCGCCTTTGACGTAGTTGATGTAGCCGTCTTCCTCCGTTCCGTATTTGAGGCAAGCGGCGTGAATATCCGCCATGATGGTGCGCAAACGTTGATCCACTTCCTCAGCCGTCCATTTGAGGCGCATCGAGTTCTGGGTCATTTCCAAACCGGAGGTAGCCACGCCGCCGGCGTTACTTGCCTTACCCGGGCTGTAGAGTATCTTCGCGCCCTGGAAAACAGCAATGGCTTCCGGTGTGGAAGGCATGTTGGCTCCTTCGGTGACGCAGAAACAGCCGTTCTTGACCAGCATCTCGGCATCAGCTTTCTCTATCTCGTTCTGCGTAGCACACGGCATAGCGATGTCGCATGCTATCTTCCATGGCCGTTCACCGGCGAAATACTGCGCCTGCGGGTATTTGGTTACATACTCTTTGATACGTCCGCGGCGTACGTTTTTCAGTTCGAATACATAGGCCATTTTCTCTTCGTTCAGCCCTTCCGGATCATAGATAAATCCGTCCGAATCGCTGAGCGTCAGCACTTTGGCTCCCAGCCGCATGGCTTTCTGCGCTGCAAACTGAGCTACGTTTCCTGCTCCGGAGATACATACTTTCTTGCCCTCGAAACTCTCGCCGCGGGTAGCCAGCATCGCTTCTGCGAAATAGCAGGCTCCGTAGCCCGTAGCTTCCGGACGCATGAGCGAACCGCCCCATTGCTGACCTTTACCTGTCAGCGTGCCGGTGAACTCATCGCGCAGCCTTTTGTACTGGCCGAACATATATCCTATCTCGCGTCCGCCTACACCGATATCTCCGGCCGGAACATCCGTGTCTGCGCCAATATGACGCTGCAGCTCCGTCATGAAACTCTGGCAGAAACGCATCACCTCTGCGTCGCTCTTTCCTCTCGGCGAGAAATCACTTCCGCCTTTGGCTCCACCCATAGGGAGGGTCGTCAGCGCATTCTTGAAGGTCTGCTCGAAGGCAAGGAACTTCATAATACTAAGGTTCACGCTCGCGTGGAAGCGGATACCGCCTTTGTACGGACCGATAGCGGAGTTCATCTGCACGCGGAAACCGCGGTTGATCTGTACTTCGCCCTGATCATCCATCCATGGCACACGGAACATGATCACCCGCTCCGGCTCTACGATTCGCTCCATCACTTTCTGCTCGCGCAGATACGGATAGGCCATAATCATCGGAGCCACAGACTCCACTACTTCTTTTACGGCTTGGTGAAACTCTTTCTCACCGGGGTTTTTAGCAATCAGCTCCGCCATGAAGCTGTCCACATAGGCTTGCGTTTGTTTGTCCATTTTTGTACCTTTTTTGTTGTTAAACAGAAACTGCGCACAAAGTTACAAATAATTCTGCATATATGCAAGATTGCATATAAAAATTTTAGAAAAATTTCCGTACCCTTGCATATGTCATTTTTTTGTAGTACCTTTGCACCGAAATTGCGAAACTATGCGGTTGAGCGAATGAATATTGAACGAAAGAACGAATAATACAGACATCATATGGAATTATCAGAACAAGAACAAGTAAGGCGCCAGAGCCTGCAGGCAATGCGTGATCTGGGCATTGATCCCTATCCTGCTGCCGAGTATCCGGTCACCGGTTATTCGGTGGATATCAAATCCGGATTTGTAGATGAAGGAGAAGGCGTATGGCATACGGGAGACGAAGTACGTATCGCCGGACGACTGATGAGTAAGCGTATCATGGGCAAGGCTTCGTTTATCGAACTCCAGGACTCCAAAGGACGTATTCAGGTCTATGTATCCCGCGATGACATCCAGGCGCCGGTAGCAGAGGGCGAGCAGCCGACTACCGTAGAGCAGCAGATGTACAACGTGGTTTTCAAGAAACTGCTGGACATCGGTGATTTTATCGGTATCGAGGGTTTTGTATTCCGCACCCAGATGGGTGAGATCTCCGTGCATGCCAAGAAGTTGACCGTGCTCGCCAAATCGCTGCGTCCGCTGCCTATCGTCAAATACAAAGACGGCGTAGCCTACGACGGATTCAATGATCCGGAGCAGCGTTACCGCCAGCGATATGTGGATCTCGTGGTCAACGAGGGTGTCAAAGATACGTTCCTCAAACGCGCCACCATCCTGCGTACAATGCGTCAGGTCTTCGACGAAGCCGGATATACCGAGGTGGAAACCCCTATCCTGCAGCAGATAGCCGGAGGTGCTTCGGCGCGGCCGTTTATCACCCATCATAACTCGCTGGACGTAGATATGTATCTCCGTATCGCTACGGAGCTGTATCTGAAACGTCTTATTGTAGGCGGATTTGAGGGAGTGTACGAGATCGGTCGTAATTTCCGCAACGAAGGTATGGACCGCAGCCACAACCCCGAGTTCACCTGTATGGAGCTGTATGTACAATATAAGGATTATAACTGGATGATGTCCTTCACGGAGCAGCTGCTGGAGAAGATCGCTATTGCCGTCAACGGCACTACCAAAGTGCAGATAGGTGATCATGAGGTGGATTTCAAAGCGCCGTACCGCCGTCTGCCTATCCTGGATGCGATCAAAGAGAAGACGGGTCTGGATCTGGCTTCCATGGACGAAGAAGCCATTCGCGCGGAAGCCAAGAAACTGGGCGTGGAAGACACGGAGCATATGGGCAAAGGCAAACTGATTGACGAGATATTCGGCGAGACCTGCGAGGGTACGTTTATCCAACCGACTTTCATCACCGATTATCCGGTGGAGATGAGCCCGCTGACCAAGATGCATCGCTCCAAACCCGGTCTGACCGAGCGGTTCGAGCTGATGGTGAACGGCAAAGAGCTGGCTAACGCCTACTCGGAGCTCAATGATCCGATTGACCAATATAACCGTTTCGTAGAGCAGATGAAGCTGGCCGATAAGGGCGATGATGAAGCGATGGTGATTGACCATGATTTCATGCGTGCGCTGGAATACGGTATGCCGCCTACTTCGGGTATCGGTATAGGTATTGACCGTCTGGCTATCCTCATGACCGGACAACCTACTATCCAGGAAGTACTGCTCTTCCCCACCATGAAACCTGAAGTAAATTAATTTTGAATTTTGAATTTTGAATTTTGAATTTCTATCGTGTATCGTAAAATTGCTATTCTCGGTTCGGGTTCCTGGGCTACTGCATTGGCGAAGATCGTGATGCAGAACCAAGGCGAGATCAACTGGTTCATCCGTCGCCAGGAGGTGATTGATGAGTTTATCGCTACCGGCAAGAACCCTACCTACCTCGGAGCAGCGGAGTTCGACGTGAGCCGCATCCATTTCTCCTCGGATATCAACCAGACCGTAGCGCAATCGGATGTGCTGATTCTCGCTATTCCTTCGCCGTATGTCAAGCAGTCGCTCAATAAAATCCGACGCGACATGACCCATAAGGTGGTTATCTCGGCTGTCAAAGGTATGATCCCCGATGAGAATGTCATCGTCACCGATTATCTTCATGCCCGTTTCCGCATTCCGATGGACCAACTCGGCGTTATTGCCGGTCCGTGCCATGCGGAGGAGATAGCGCTGGAGCGACTCTCTTATCTTACGATAGGCTGCGAGAACCGCTCCAACGCGGAGATATGGGCAAAACTGTTCCAAACCCAGTATGTACATACGACGATCTCATCCGATGTGATAGGTCTGGAGTACAGTTCGGTGATGAAAAATATCTATGCTATCGCTGCCGGTATGTGCCAGGCGCTGCATTACGGCGATAATTTCCAGGCAGTGCTGCTCTCCAATGCGATCCAGGAGATCCAGCGTTTCGCTACGGCCATGAGCAATGTGCCGCGCGATATCACGATGAGCGGTTATCTGGGCGACGTGCTGGTCACCGGTTATTCCCAGTTCAGCCGAAACCGTCAATTCGGCCAGATGCTCGGACTCGGTTATTCCGTCAAAGCCGCGCAGATGGAGATGGAGATGGTAGCGGAGGGATATTATGGCACCAAGGCTATCTATGAGGCCAACCAGCGGATGCAGGTAGCGCTGCCTATCGTGGATGCGATGTATGAGATCCTCTATAATCGCCAGAAAGCGAAACTGATTATCATGTCATTAACTACTAAATTACAATAATCATGCAAATCTGTTTGAAGAATGCCGCAAGCTTTGTTGATGCCGCGGCTTTGAAGAAACTGGAAGCTCAGACCGAAGCAGCCAATATGCTGCTGGAGAACGGTCAGGGAGCAGGAAACGACTACATCGGATGGGTACATCTGCCCTCCTCTATCACGGATGAGTTTCTGGCTGAAGTACAGGCTTCGGCGGACGAACTGCGTCGTCGTTGCGAAGTAGTGATTGTAGCCGGTATCGGCGGTTCGTATCTCGGCGCTCGCGCTGTGAATGAGGCGCTCAGTTCGGCTTTTGACGCCTTCGTAGCCAAAGACCGCAAAAATCCGTATGTCGTTTATGCCGGTAATAACATCGGAGAGGATTACCTCGCAGAACTGATGGAGTTCCTCGCGGACAAGCAGTTCGGTATCATCAATATCTCCAAATCGGGTACTACGACAGAGACCGCGCTCGCTTTCCGTCTGCTGAAGACCATGCTGGAGAAGCAGGTAGGCAAAGAGGAAGCGAAACATCGTATCGTAGCGGTTACCGACCGCGCCAAAGGTGCGCTCCGCTCCCTGGCTACCAAAGAGGGATACAAGACTTTCGTTATTCCCGATAATGTAGGAGGACGTTTCTCTGTGCTTACGCCGGTAGGTCTGCTGCCAATCGCAGTAGCAGGAGGCGATATCAAAGCGCTCGTACGCGGAGCGCAGGATATGGAGAAAGCGACGGATGTCAAAGTGCCGTTTGCCGAGAACCCCGCTTGCCGGTATGCGGCGATGCGTAATGCGCTCTATCAGTCCGGCAAGAAGATCGAGATCCTCGTCAACTTCAACCCCAAACTGCATTATTTCTCCGAGTGGTGGAAACAGCTCTACGGCGAATCGGAGGGTAAGGACCACAAAGGTATTTTCCCTGCTTCCGTAGATTTCACTACCGATCTGCACTCCATGGGTCAGTGGATCCAGGACGGCGAGCGCACGATCTTCGAGACCGTGATCTCGATTGAGAAAGCCAACAAGACCGTACTGGTACCGACAGACGAAGAGAACCTCGACGGACTCAATTTCCTCGCGGGCAAGCGTGTGGATGAGGTCAATAAGATGGCGGAGCTGGGTACTCAATTAGCCCATGTAGATGGCGGAGTGCCGAATATCCATATCTCGTTTGAGAAGATCGACGAGTACAACATCGGCCAGTTTATCTATTTCTTCGAGCGTGGCTGCGGTATCTCCGGCTATGTGCTGGATGTCAATCCGTTCAACCAACCGGGTGTGGAGGCATACAAGAAGAATATGTTTGCCCTGCTGGACAAACCGGGTTATGAAGCGGAATCCAAAGCGATTAAAGAGCGTTTGAACGGATAATCTGAACGCCGACCAGACGGTCGTACCGCGCGCCGAAAGGACGCCACCATACATAGACGGCGTATTCATTTTCGGTCTGCCAATAACTACCATCCACTCGCTGGGTGGTAGTTTTTTGTTGAAACTCCCGGCTCTTGACTCTTGGCTCTTGGCTCTTGGGCACAAACCAATACTGGAAATCATACCCACCCTGCTTCACCAAGGCCGTCAGCCAGTAGCATTGGGCTTCCGCGTCGTACTGCATGCGGTTACGAAGCGTTAACTCGTTGTTGAATAACTCGCCGCCTAAATACAGCGCGCCGTCGAAAAACGGCTTCTCGGCCGGTAATGTCCAATACACCCACATATACTCCGCTTCGGTATCGCTGTCGTTCGTACGCTCTGCGTTCACTACAAACCGACCGTCGCTATCAAACTCATGGATATACTGGCCTTGCGTTATCTCATTCGGCAGCAGCGAGACATGATAATCTCCCATCTCGTGGAAAACTCGGTCAATGCCGTAACCCGCGTAGAAACAAGAGAAAGCATCGAAATGGTGGTACTCGTTTCCGCCTTCGAAAATGAGGGCTTTGCTATTGATATACCGCAGCCTGTTGGGTTCCACAAAGGTCGGTTGCGTCATCATTACGGCATTATCCGTCCGGTTATTCTGCGTTACCAAAACGCTGAACTCCGACGGCTGATAGCTGATAGCCGTATTCTGAAGGTTTACATCTACATCCACCTGCTGGTATCGGCCGTTGAACTCAATATCCGTATTCGCCCGAACTTTTGCATCTATCTTCACCAAGGGCTCTACCACGCAGAAATCCACTTCCGCCACACGCTTATCCGGATTGCCGTCTTCGTAGATCGTCAGACGGTAATTGCCGCTCTTGGTGATTGCCATGTCTTCGTTCGGAAAGTCGAACCAATAATGCGTATATTCGCGGCTGGTATTGATCGAGTGCTCATAATCAACTATATCTCTGGTCGTAAATCCCTGCAGATACTCGCTACTCAATAATGAACTTACTTCCTCCCTTCCTTCCAGGGAAGGGTCGGGGTTAGGCTTATTCATCAATCGCACCGTATAGGTATAGAAATGTACGTCATGACTCATCTCGTCGAAGGAGATATGCAGTGTATTCCCCGGATCGGAGCCGTCCACTACCCCATCTTCTAACATCAGCACTCTCCGCTCCACGCGCAACGTACGTATCTGCTCACCCCACACGCGCGTATGCGTCTGTGCAAAGGCACCTATGCATATACCTATCCCAAATAATATGAGTCCGATTTTCTTCATTTGTGCTGCAAAGGTACAAAAACATGCCCGGAGCGTTCTCCCGTTAACGCGGGAGAAGCGGCTTCCGCCTAAGAGGTTTTTTACCTTTTTCGGTGCAAAAGTACAAAAAATATACCAAAGGACAAAATATTTTTGCAAAAAATTTGCATATGTCAAAAAAAAGCAGTACTTTTGCACCCGCTTTTGCCACTTTGGCTCAGTTGGTAGAGCAACGCATTCGTAATGCGTAGGTCCCCGGTTCGAGTCCGGGAAGTGGCTCAAAAACAACAAACCTCATCCTTTCGGGTGAGGTTTTGTTTTGCATTTCCTCGGACGAGAAGAGTCCGGGAGAATTTCTGCTTGCAGAAATAATCGACAAAGCGAAGCGGCGGAGACGTGGCTAAAGTGGTTCTTTTTTTTGAGCCAAATCGTTCGAGCGCAGCGAGATAAGAAGTGGCTAAAGCGAGAATCGCTTTCTTTCGCCATACCGGACGAGAAGAGTCCGGGAGAATTTCGCTTGCGAAATAATCGTTGTATATTTAAAATATTTGTTGTATCTTTGCACTCGATTTAACATCTATGTATGGAGTAAGACCGCGTAATCGTTTGT
>OCTX012159058.1_pt1 | contig 11915 bp, 12 predicted proteins | sample 1539691 | NCBI WGS metagenome assembly OCTX01 (sample SAMN02144231, study PRJEB22623) | gut metagenome | biome: sheep rumen | host: Ovis aries | place: New Zealand
CGGTCATTGATGAGATCGTACCGGAAGTAACAGAAGAGGCTGCGTCAGCCGGAAATACACAATAATCAGATCAGGTCAGGGGAACTGCTCCGGCAGTTTCCCTGTACCTGCAATAATGGGCGATTGATTTATGACAAGCGAAGGGCTGCTCGTAACACTTGCTGAAACAGAAGTGGCATTCCGGTTTCAATATAGCGGAACCGGGGTGCTGTTTCGTGGTTTTGAGCATAAAACGATACCGGTCAATTACAACGGGCCATATTTGTCCGCAGACAGGGACATCATTCAGGCATATTCCTGTGAACAGAATTGTACACAGGAATTTGCCGAATTTTATTGTCTGTTGGATGAAGCGGCTGATTTCCTGACCCTGCACGGCAGTACTGTATTTCACGGGGTGGCTTTTATTTTTCAAAAAGGAGCCTATATTCTGACAGCTCCGAGCGGAACAGGTAAAAGCACACAGTATAGAAATTTGAGGACTATGTTCGGTCCCCAGATTCGTATCATTAACGGGGATAAACCGATTCTGGGAAGGGGACCCGACGGACAGATTATCGTATACCCTTCTCCCTGGACCGGAAAGGAAGGATGGGCCGGATCCGGCAGGGCTCCCCTTCATGGCCTTATCTTGCTGGAACAGGGTCAGGACAATCTAATAAAGGCCATGGATATGCAGGAAGCAGTCCTGCCCGTCATAGAGGAGTTTATCTACAGTGCCAGGACCAGACAGAGCGTTCATACAGTCTGCAGGATGGCGGACGCCATGCTGCGCCGGACGCCTCTTTACCGTTTTAGCAACACGGGAGATGCCGAATCTTCGGCGATGCTCTACAACCTTATTACGAAAGTGGAAAAGTTATGGGACTGACATACAGAGTACATCCTCAGATTACTCTTGAGGAAGTCGCAGGCCATTATTTCCTTATTTCCTTCGGGGAGGCCGGCCGTCTTCCCTATCTGCGTGAGATCAATGAGACCGGCGCTTTTTACTGGGAGCTGGCAGCTGCCGGTCATGACCTTGATTCCATGCTGGCTATTGCCTCCGATCTCTATCAGGAGCCGCGTACGAAACTTGAGAAGGGGCTCCTCGCGTTTTTTGACAATTTGATGGACCAAGGCTATGTTTCACTTGATGAAACACAATGAGGACGTATATAATATTGGCAGAAACTCTAATAATAGTTATAGATAGTAATTATAGGAGGAAATTATGAAAAAGATCATGTTGGCGATCCTTATTTTTGCAATTGCCTGTGCTGTGATGGCCTGTAAGAGCTCCACTGCCGACCAGGGAGGGGATGCGGGCAATACTACGACAGAAGCTTCTGAAAGCGCTGCGACCGATGCTTTTGTTCCCATGGAGACCCATGACAACCTTTCGGTCGAACTTGAAGAAGGCCAGACAGGAGAAGTATCACCGGATTGAGCACGATGAGCAGTAAGAACGGTCAGCAGAGCAAAAGCAGTAGAAGAACATCTTACGGGCGTCTGATCGATCATATGCGAGAAGGAACTATCTCAGAGATCCTGGATGACTGGCGCTGGATCTTTTCCTACAGTGCCAGATATAAGGGCGCTATTGTGTTCTACACAGTGATCGGAATCCTCAGTACCACGCTGGGACTGGTCACCAGTGTTGCGTCCAAATATCTGATCGATATCATTACAGGCTATCAGACCGAAAAACTGGGACTGATGGTCCTGATCGTGGTCGTAAGCTCCGTAACGTCGTTGGCGTTCTCGAATATCGTGAAGCGCTACTCTGCCAAATTAAGTATCGGTATCAGCAATGACATTCAGGCGGATATCTATGACAAGATCATGGACGCCAGATGGAGCGATATCATCAGATACAGGAACGGCGATATCCTGAACCGCTTCAATTCTGATGTGGGCACGGTCTCCGGCAATGCCATCAGCTGGATGCCTTCCGTCATCATAGCGGTCTATAAGTTCATTGCGACCTTTCTGGTCATCTGGCACTATGACAGGATCATGGCCCTTCTTTCCTTTATGAGCGCCCCTATCATGCTCCTGATGTCCCGCTTCCTGATCCGCAGGCAGAGGGAATACAGCAGGAGGGTCAGGGAAGTCACCAGTGAGATGATGACCTTTGAGACCGAAAGCCTCTATAACATGGATACCATCAAGTCCTTCGGGATCATGGACCTCTTCGGCCAGAAGCTGCGGGCCATCCAGAGCCGCTACAAAGAGCTGAGCCTGAATTACAATCTTTTTTCCATCAAGGTGGGTGTTTTTTCCTCTGTCCTGAAGATGTTCGTACAGTATATGGCTTTCGGCTATTGTCTATACAGACTCTGGACGCATCAGATTACCTATGGTACGATGACCTTGTTTCTGGAGCAGAGGGCTTCCCTTTCGTCCGCTTTCAGCAATGTTGCCGGTATTATCCCCGGCTTTCTGAACAGTTCCGTCTCCGCCCACAGGATTCGTGAACTGGTACAGCTTCCCAGGGAGACCCACAGGGAGAATGACAGCCGGATTGAGAGGCTGGCTTCCGACGCAAAGCTCACGGTCTGCTTTGAAAATGTCACCTGTTCCTATGTGGAGGGGATTCAGGTCATCTGGGATTCCTATCTGCACGCTTCTCCCGGTGAGATCGTTGCCCTGGTCGGACCCTCCGGGGAAGGGAAAACCACATTGATCCGCTTGATACTGGGCCTGATCCAGCCGGAGACGGGGCGGGTCTTTCTGCGTGCGTCGGACGGGACGGAGATGGATATGAACGCGGACAGCCGCATGCTGTTCACCTATGTGCCCCAGGGCAATACCATCATGTCCGGCAGTATTGCCGAAAATATGCGGATCGTGAATCCCGGCGCAAGCGATGAGGACATCATCAGGGCCCTGAAGATCAGCTGTGCCTGGGAATTTGTTGAGAACCTGCCCGATACGATCAACAGCCCTATCGGGGAACGGGGCAGGGGCCTTTCGGAAGGCCAGGCCCAGAGGATCGCCATTGCCAGAGCCATGCTCCGCGATGCCCCGGTCCTTCTGCTGGATGAGGCCACCAGCGCCCTGGATGCCGGAACAGAAGGACAGGTGCTGGAGAATATACGTCTTTTCTGCCCGGAAAAGACCTGCATCGTAACGACACACCACGCCAGTGTCCTGAATCTGTGCACCCGGATCTACAGGGTGCAGAAGACCCAGGTAACGGAACTGACAAGGGAAGAGGCGTCCAGGATCATTATGGACTGTTGACCGTCTGAACCAGAAGATACATGCTGCGGATGTCTGTCCGGGCAGTATCTGTCGGAGGAATGAATGTATATAGTTAGAAGTTTCAGCAGATTATTATTGGTGGTGACCCTTGCGGCTTTTGCGGCCTTTCTGTTCTTCCACAGATCAGAAGTCGACAGCCGGGGGCCGGTCATCCACATTGAAGAGCCTCTGATCGAGGTCAGTGTGGAAGACGGGGACGACCGCTTCCTGGTTGGTGTTACAGCGTCTGACAGCACAGACGGAGACGTAACGGACAGTGTAGCGGTCGAGAATGTTTCAAACTTTTATGCTGACGGGAAACGCCTGATCACCTATGTTGCTTTTGATAAAGACAAGCATGTAGGCCGGGCTACCAGGGAACTGCAGTATACGGATTATGAATCTCCCCGCTTTATTCTGGAGGAACCTTTGCAGTATCTGCCCGGATCCGTCAACCTGAAAATCAGCGCCAGTGACTGTCTGGACGGCGACATATCCAGTGCCATTAAGCTGATGGTCAATGATCCGATTACCCCCGATCAGCCGGGCCAGTATGAGGCTACTTTCCAGGTGGCAAACAGCGCCGGTGATGTATCCTCCCTCCCGGTGACCATAGAAATCATGAAGAATGATAATGAGGTGGTACCGGTCCTGAACCTGGATACGTATCTGGAGTATATCCGTCAGGGAGACAGCTTCGACCCATATGACCATCTGGAAACAATCCAGATCAGTAATAAGGAATACCAGGTCGTGGAAGGACCGGGCAATTATGCTGAGGAAGGCCTGGAACGGGGCACGGAGAGGGTCATCGGAACAGATATGGTCAAAGTGTCCGGCGACGTGGATACAGATAAACCCGGAACATATAAAGTGAAATACAGCATTACGGTCGACAAGGGAAATAATGATTTCATCAGCGGCCATACAGTACTGTATGTGGTCGTCCGCTGACCGGCGGAAGAGAGAGAGCTTATGGAAGAAAGAGCAGAATATGCCTCCCCATGGAGCGGAAACATAGATTATTATAATATCCTCAAGGATGTTTTCAGAGAATGGCTGACAGTCCTGATCGCGACGGTCTGCAGCGGCCTGATCGCCTATATGATCGTTGCCAGCATGTACCGGCCGGTCTACAGGACGCAGACGACCATGGTCGTGACGGCGACCGGTACCTATAATGACATTTACCAGAATGTCAAGTCAGCCTCCAATTCCGCGGAAAACTTTTCCAAGCTTCTGAACAGCAGCACCCTGCGCACCATGGTGGCCAAGGAAATGGGCCAGGATTCCTTCAAAGGCAGTGCCAAGGCGGAGATCCTTTCGGATTCCAACCTCCTGGTGCTGACAGTGGAAGCGGATGATCCCGAGATTGCCTTCAAGGAAATGAAGGGGATCCTGGAGCACTATTCCGTCCTGACCTATGACCTGATGGGAAATATCCGGCTGACCATCCTGGATCCGCCCAAGGCATCGGGGACCCCGGTCAATCAGATGAACGCCAGGATCGTTGTGACCAGAGTGATGGTCATCACACTGGCAGCCATGTTGATTCTTCTGGCCATGCTCTCCGCTATGCGGGATACCATCCGCAACAGCCGGGACGTGGAGCGAAAGCTGGATACCAAGCTGCTGGCATCGGTCTATCGGGAAGAGAAGGCCAGGACCCTGCTTGCCCGTTTCAAAAAGGATACCCGGTCGATCCTGATCACCAATCCGGTCACCAGCTTCCGTTTTGTGGAGACCATCCGTAAGCTGGCCAGCAGGACGGCCAATATCCTGCGGGATAAGCACGCGGTCTCCCTGCTGATCACCAGCGTTACAGAAAATGAAGGAAAGTCGACCATCGCTGCCAATCTGGCCCTGGCCATGGCGGAAGAAGGGAACCGAGTCCTGTTGATCGACGCGGACTTCCGCAAACCGGCTCTTTATAAGGTCCTGAATATGCAGGAGGTCTCCTTTAAGGGACTCAGTGATTATCTGCTCCATGATTCGTCTCCGGAGGAGATTGACAGCATGGTCCATACGGTGCCCGGGACGGCCCTGTCCTGTATCCTCAACAAGAACGCCATGCCCCAGACCATGGAGATGCTTTCTTCTACGAAAATGAAAGACCTGATCCGACATGTTGTAAAGCAGTATGATTTTGTCCTGGTGGACTCGTCGCCCATGCAGCTGGTGGCGGACGCGGAGGAACTGGCGGACATGGTAGATGTTTCCATGCTGGTCGTCCGTCAACATTTTGTGGAAGCCAGAAGGATCAATGATGGTATCGATTCACTCAACAGCCGCAGGAATCGAGTGATCGGCTGTGTCTTCAACTATGCTCATTCCGGGCGGTTCGGCAGTGTCGGCTCCTTCGCCTATGGAAACAGGAGCGGCTACGGCTATGGCTATGGAGGTCATTATGACAGATGAGACCCGGACCCTGATGGAATCCCGCAGCGATCATATTGACTATATGGTCGTGCTGGATGACATGCTTAAGTGCTTTGCCAATAACTGGTGGAAGATCCTTGCGCTGATCTCCGCTGTATGCGGGATCACCTTTATAACCGCAAGGACGATCTATACCCCGGTCTATACAGCGACTTCTACTTTTATCGTCAGCAGTATGAATTCGGCCGGCCATGACCGGAACCAGTACAACAGTACGGTCACTTCGCAGCTGGGCAATGTATTCCCTTATCTTCTCTCCAGTGACCTGATGACCAAGCTTGTGGCCGAGGATCTGGGAACAGAGACCATAGACGGTGATATCAGCGCGGAAGCCCTCAAGGGTACGAGCCTGATCACCCTGAAAGCGGAAGCAGGAGAGGCCCAGCTGGCCTATGACATACTGCAGAGCGTCATCCGCAATTACCCGGAAGTCAGCGCTTACGTTATCGGCGATGTGGAGCTGCGGATGATGGATGAAAGCGGCGTGCCCAAGTCTCCGTCGAACCCGCCCCGCTTTAAATTTTACGCGGCCATCGGGGGCCTGGGAGCCATCGGCATATCGCTGATCTTCCTGTTCCTGTACGCCGTGACCCGGATGACGGTACGGTCCGAGAATGACCTGAAGATTCTTTTCAATGTGCCCGCCCTGGGGTCTGTGCCTTTTGTACGGCTGAAGAAGCGGTCCCAGAAGAAAACGCTTCGTATCGCGGTCGATGAGAAGGATGTCCCCTATTTCTTTATCGAATCGTTCCGGACCATCCGGAACCGTCTGGAAAAAGAAGGATCTGAAAGTGATCTTTGTTCGATTCTGGTCACCAGCGCCCTGCCTTCGGAAGGAAAGAGCACGGTCGCCGTGAACCTTGCCCTTTCCCTGGCCCACAAGGACCGTCGCGTGATCCTGGTCGACGGAGATCTGCGGAATCCGTCAGTGGAAAAGGCCCTGCAGATTGAAAAGAGCGAGACGGGGATCCAGGAGGTCCTGACCGGTCAGCTGGAGACCCGGGAGGCCCTGACTTCCTATGACAAAAATGACAGACTGAAGATTCTGTCCGGCCACGGGAGTATCGCCAATCCCCTGGAGTATCTAAGCTCGGATGTCTTCCCCAGGATGCTGGAGGAGCTGAAGGGACTGGCGGATTATGTAATCATTGATACTCCGCCCAGCGCGGTCGTTTCAGATGCCTCTATCATTGCCAAATACACGGACGGATGTCTTTTTGTCGTCCGCCAGGATTACGCCAAGCTGGATTCCCTGCAGGAAGGCATGGACATGATGAGCGGTACGGGCACCCATGTGGTGGGGACTGTCCTCAACGGTACGGAATCAACCCTGTTTTCCGGCGGCTATGGTTACGGCTATTATGGACATGGCTATTACGGTGGCAGATACGGCTACAGCAGGCGCGGCTATTACGGCAGATACGGCTATGGCTATGGATACGGTTACGGCTATGGAAGGAAGAATGACGAAGATACGGAAAAAGACAAGGGAAATACCGGGCAGGCATAAAAAAGGTTTCTACGAGGCCTGGATCAAACGCCCCCAGGACCTGGTATGCGCCTCACTGGCCCTTGTTGTCCTGAGCCCCGTCATGGCCGCTACGGCCCTGCTGGTCAGGAAAAATCTCGGATCCCCCGTGATCTTTACCCAGGAGAGGCCCGGCCTCAACGGAAAGATCTTTAAACTCTACAAATTCCGGACTATGACAGATGAGAGGGATGAACAGGGACGGCTCCTGCCCGATGAGGAACGCCTTCCCGCTTTCGGCCGCACGCTCCGTGCCACATCCTTGGATGAACTGCCGGAGCTGATCAATATCTGGAAGGGAGATATGTCTGTCGTGGGGCCCAGGCCCCTGCTGGTCAAATACCTGCCCTTATATAATGAACACCAGGCCCGTAGACACGAAGTCAGGCCCGGTTTTACGGGGCTGGCCCAGATCCATGGCCGCAATGCCATCTCTTGGGAAGAGAAGCTGGACTGGGATGTACGGTATGTGGACCATATCACTTTTGCGGGAGACTGGAAAATCATTTTTTCCACCCTTATCACTGTTTTAAAGAGGGAAGGGATCAGTTCGGAAACCTCTGCCACCATGGAGGAGTTTCATGGAACGCCTCTTCCCATGTGATCTTAAGGAGAGGGATGATTAACATGATCATTGTCCCGCAGAGTCCAGCCTGCAGCCTTCCGCTTCTGCCGGTGATCGAAGAGATCCGGGAATTCGTCAGATATGCCGGTGAACATCAGCAGCTGCTGGTCGGGATCATCGGAGTCCTGTTCCTGATCTCTGTCCTTTGCAGCAAAGAACAGAACAGGCTCTTACTGATCTTTTATTCGGCAGTTGTTGTTTATCTGACACTTTTGAACAGGAAAGCCGGGAATAGAAGATTCCTCCTGACTCCCCTCTGGTCTTATCGCAGGTTTTTTGAACATGTATATTTCCGCCGTCAGATTATAAATAACATATTACTGTTCGTCCCTTTTGGTTTTATCCTGTCCCGCCTGATTCCAAAATGGAGCACAGTACGGATCCTTATTATGATCTCCGTCGGAATCGAGCTGCTCCAGTACCTGTCAGGCCGCGGTTTTTTTGAACTGGATGATATCATCAGCAACAGCCTGGGCGGTTTGATCGGGCTTACGGCGGGGATGCTGTGGATGTATGCCGTAAGGTTCCTCCGCAGGCCAAAAAACTGAAACAAATCACAGCGGGATTGCTCCGTTCAGAACTGCCAGCCTTCCCGGAAACGCGCTTGCCTTCTGCAGATCCATTCATACCGGTTACAGGCAGAAGAGCAAATTTAAAGAATCCGGTTCCGGACCGGCCCTGGCATGCTTCATGGGAGAAAGGAAAAAGCAATTTCTATATGGATAAAAGGTTTAAAGGCATAGAAAAATTTCCGGAAAAAATCTGGCTTAGTTCCCCCACTATGCACGGGCTGGAGCAAAAGTGGGTGGATGAGGCGATAGAGACCAACTGGGTCTCCACCGTAGGGGCCAATATAAACGAAGTCGAAAAAGATATGGCCCAGGTCATCGGCGCCGGATATACCGTAGCCCTTTCTTCCGGGACAGCCGCCCTCCATCTTGCCGTGAAGCTGGCAGGAGAAAAGCTCTATGGACGCCCCCATCCAGGACATGGCACCCTGGAAGGGAAAAAAGTCTTCTGCAGCGATATGACTTTTGCCGCGACTGTCAATCCGGTCGTTTACGAGGGCGGAGAGCCAGTTTTTATCGATACGGAAGAAGACACCTGGAATATGGACCCCCGGGCCCTTTCCCTGGCTTTTTCCAAATATCCCGATGTAAAGCTGATCGTGGTCGCCCATCTGTATGGGACTCCCGGCAAGATCGAGGAGATCCGTCAGATTGCCGATATGCATGAGGCCCTGATCGTGGAGGATGCCGCGGAGTCACTGGGAGCCGAATATAAAGGCGCTCAGACTGGCACTTTCGGGGATGTGGGAGCCATTTCCTTCAACGGGAATAAGATCATTACCGGCAGCTCCGGCGGTATGCTCCTGGCAAAGACGCGGGCAGAGGCGGACAAAGCCCGCAAGTGGTCCACCCAGAGCCGGGAGCCCGCCCCCTGGTATCAGCACGAGGAAGTGGGCTATAATTATCGCATGTCCAATCTGATCGCCGGCGTTGTAAGGGGGCAGATTCCCTACCTTGACAGGCATATCGAACAGAAGCGGGCCATTTATGAGCGCTATAAGGAGAAGCTGGCGGATCTGCCCGTCCAGATGAATCCCTATGACCGGATCGATTCCGTCCCCAATTTCTGGCTTTCCTGCCTGCTCATTGACGAGGAGGCCATGGCCCCCCAGGTACGCGGGGACCAGGACTATTTGTACAAAAGTGAACACGGAAAAAGTTCACCACAGGAGATTCTGGATGCCCTGGCTTATTTCAACGCTGAAGGACGGCCCATCTGGAAGCCCATGCACATGCAGCCCCTCTACAGGACCAACGGTTTCGTTACCGTCAGGAACCGGATCAATCCGGCCGACGGCAGTTGTGGGATTGGTGCGGATATATTCAGGAGGGGACTGTGCCTTCCTTCTGACAATAAGATGACAGCGGCCCAGCAGGATCGGATCATAGAGATCATAAAGAGATGCTTCGCGTGAGATGCCGGATCCCGCAGCCGACATCCGCATGCAGGCCCGGATCCGGTCTTAAGGTATGATCTGTGGCCCGGGCCGGTTATATTGTGAGGCCGGACAGAGGACAGTTACTGACAGGTGGATAAAATATGGAGATAAAAAAAGGTTCATTCTTTAAATATTGTGTGGTCATTCTTGCGGTCCTGAACCTGGTATGGCTTTTTGGCTTTGAATACAGCATCCCTGAAATAAAGGGAAAAGAGGCTTCGAAGACAGAAGAGACGGCTGTAGCAGCCAGTACGGCTGCAGCAGCGGTGGCTGATAAAAAGGAGCCTGACAACAAACCGGAAGAGGATGAGGAGCCGGAGGAAGAGGTGACCTACTGCCGCGTCATTGTATCGCCCAGGCTGAATGTCCGTGAGGGCCCGGGAACCAATTATGATATCCTGACCACGGCCTCCTATAACGAGATCCTGACTGTCTATGGGGCCGAGAAAGGATGGGTCCACATCCGGAACGAAGAGGGCATAGAAGGATACGTATCGGAGACGTATGTAGAGATGCTCGATGAAAAGCCAGAGTGATGATGACCGCCTGAATCATAAGGCAGGACAGTGTCTATGAAATAACAGAGAAAAGAAAATGCCCATCGTTATGACCCTGAAGATATTCTTTCAGGACCATAACGATGGGCATAATTGTATTGGGGGTGTCAGCCACCCCAGAGGTAGTGAACATCATCCTCCTGCTGGATGAGGCCACCAGTGCCCTCGATGTCACGACAGAGCGGCAGGTCCTGCGCAACATCATAAAGAAAAAAACCAATAAGACCTGTATCGTAACGACCCACAGGCCCAGTGTCCTGAACCTCTGCCAGCGGGTCTACAGAGTCATGGAGACCCAGGTCACGGAACTGGACGAAGATGAATCGTCCAAAATGGCAATGGATTTTTAATGATATAAGGATCATGACCTCTGTAAGGATCAGTACCTCTGGGGTGTCAGGCACCTCAGGGGTAGTGAACATCTCAAGGTGTCAGCAACCCCAGTGTCAACAACCCCAGAGGTAGTGAACATCACTCCTCCATCTCCTGCGCCCTCTCTAGGGCGGCGTAAATCCCATCCCGTGCCAGCAGATCCTTCCGTGTACCGATCTCCGATATCCCCTGATTTTCAATGACCGCGATCTGGTCGGCGTTCTGGACGGTGGAGAGCCGATGGGCGATCACAATGCAGGTCCTGCCGGCACTCAGCAGATCCAGGCTGTCCTGGATCTTTTTCTCTGTGACCGAATCAAGAGCGGAGGTGGCTTCATCCAGGATCAGGATCGGGGGCTGGCGCAGAATGACCCGGGCGATGGAGACCCGCTGTTTCTGTCCGCCGGACAGGATCACCCCCCGCTCACCCACAAAGGTATGGTAGCCGTCGGGCATAGCCGCAATCTCATCATGGATCTCCGCCTTTATGGCGGCGTTGATCACTTCTTTGTCCGTGGCGTCCGGCCTTCCGTAACGGATATTCTCCATGATCGTACCCGCGAAAATGAAAACGTCCTGCTGGATGATGCCGATATGCCTGCGGAGGCTTTCCTGGGTGATCTTTCTCACGTCCATGCCGTCGATTCGGACGGCGCCTTCGGAAACGTCATAAAAGCGGGGCAGCAGGTGGCACATGGTGGTCTTGCCGCCGCCCGAAGAGCCGACAAGGGCCAGGGTCGTCCCCGGTTCTACCGTTACATTGACATCTTTCAACACATCTACGCCGTCATTATAATGGAAACTGACATGGTTATATGTGATTCTGCCTTTGACATCCGTGATCTCTACGGCATCCGGCGCGTCCTGAATCTCCGGTTCCGTCCGCATGATCTCCAGGAATCTGGAAAAGCCGGCGGTACCCTGGGTATAGATTTCCATGAACTGGGCCAGCTTGCGCACCGGGGTCGTGAAAGTGGATACATACAGGGTAAAAGTCAGAAGATCCACCAGATCCAGAGTCCCGTTCATCAACATGACGCCGCCCACCGCGATGACGGCCGCCTGCATGAGGCCGATCGTGGCCTCCATGCTGCCCATGAAAAGGCCCATGGCCTTATAGTAATCCGCCTTGCTCTTCCGGAAATTCTCATTGGCCGC
>OCTX012242416.1_pt1 | contig 11915 bp, 11 predicted proteins | sample 1539691 | NCBI WGS metagenome assembly OCTX01 (sample SAMN02144231, study PRJEB22623) | gut metagenome | biome: sheep rumen | host: Ovis aries | place: New Zealand
TTCATCTAAAATGGCTCCGCAGCCTGATCCTTCAAACTCTTTCAGCATGTCTTTCATTAGGCTAACTTCATCATCTTCGATTTCAGGTTCCGGTTCTTTAACCGGCTTTTCATGGCGGTTGTATTTTTGATGTTTTTTGTTATGCCTGTTGTGATTATCCTTCTTATTGGAGTTGCCGCTGCTGGAATCATTTAGGATATTGGTTGTAGCTAAAAATTGTGCTGTTGGAACTTTATCTCTAAGTGCAACTAACACTTCGTCCTTTTCCAAGTCCTCTACTTCCTTTCCTTTTGGAGCACGGGTAATGTAGTCAACGTCACCGATTTGAAGGAGCTCTTTTAATATGAGTTCTCCGCCTCTGTCACCATCAACAAATGCGGTTGTAGTTCTTTTCTTACTTAATTCTCCAATGGAATGAGGAACGCTCACACCTTCAACTGCAACGGTATTCTTAATTCCATATTTGAGTAAATTCAAGACATCGCTACGTCCTTCAACAACAATGATTGCATCGGATGTGTGAATGCTTGGGCCTGCAGGAAGACGGTCATCACCGTATTCGGAGATTTCATGAACTCTCATTGCCTCCCTCACTTCTTCAATCATTCTCATGCTTGTTGGGCCGACGCTTTCAACCATATTTTTGTAAATTTCTTTAGCACGGTTTACGACTTGTTCCCTTTTGACGGCTCTTACATCCTCAACTTTTGTTGTGTGTATTTCCGCTTCACAAGGACCTACTCTGTTTATGGTTTCAAGTGATGCAGCGAGAATGGCGGTTTCAACTCTATCCAAACTGGACGGGATTACAATTTCTCCTTTTGCCCTTCCACTGTTGGAATGGATGTTGACTTGAATCCTACCAATTCTTCCAGTTCTTTGAAGTTCTCTTAAATCTAAATCATTACTAAGTAAACCTTCAGTTTGCCCAAAGACAGCACCAACAACGTCTGGTTTTTCAACAATACCATTTGCTGTAATTTGAGCATGTATTAAATATTTTGTTGTTGTTAATTCTTCACCTTTTCCCATATTTAAGCCTCCTAAGCTTATTAATCGGGATAATTTATGTAATTGCTAAAAATTTAAATTATTTTTAGGTGATTAACTTGCATAAATTACACGATAATGTGGTCTTTTGACCTTTTATACACTAAAAAGAGTTAATACATTTGTGAGAGTTTTACTATTAAGGCTTGCTATTTTCCATTATAATTGTGTTATATGAATGTAATAATTGATTTAAACTTTGATTGTCCTTAATAATAATTTTCTCCTTTTTTTAATAATTTAATAATGTTATAATAATGAATAATGTAATAAACTCTATAAGCATATCATAATATTAAGTATTTTTTCAATACTACAAATAATATTATGGCTAAACTAATATATAAAATCTATGAAATATATTTTAATCATGGGCGATATAGTATTATGTGAGTGGTGAATTATGTCAATAAGTCCAAATGATGTTTTGAAAAAAAATAAAAACTTGAACAAACGTGTTGATATTGATAAAATTAATTTAGATAATGTTTCAATTGATGATTTAAGCTTTAACGGCAACAATTATACAGAATATATCAATTTAATGTCTTTGCTTGAAAATGTATCTGCATGTCAGGTTTCAGATGCTTATAATTCAATTTCAAGAAGGTCTGGAGTAATCCCATCCATTAAACCGGTTAACAATCAAAAGGTTTTCGGATCCATTTTTACCGCCGAAACCTCAAGCGACGACTGGGGAACATCTGCACTGGCTATTGATGATGCAGATGAGGGGGATATTTTATTTTTCAAGGTCGATTCTGATGACAAGGCCATTTGGGGTGAACTTGCTTCAACCTGCGCACGCGATAACGGAATCGGGGCAACTGTCATTTATGGTTCCGCAAGGGATCTGGATGCATTGTTGTATATGGATTATCCTGTTTTTGCTTCTAATTTTTGTCCAAATGCAGGTTCCGCTTTAGGATTGGGCACTTTGAATGAAAGTATTGAAGTTGAAGGGGTAAAAATAAATCCGGGCGACTTTTTCATAGGTGATGAAAGCGGAGTTGTTGTAATTCCCAAGGAGCTGTTTGCCAAAACCATGGTTGCCTCACTTGGCGTGAAAATCAAGGAATCAAAAATTATTGAAGATATCTCCGATGGCAAAACCTTGGCCGAGATTGCCGGATTCAAATAGAAAAACATTTAAATAGACATCAATATTTATATATAAATATATCGATACCTTTATATATTACTTTTTTCTAATTATATAAATGATACAGATTTGATTTTAAGTTTGATTTTATGAAATTTTTAGGAAATAGTTTGCATATAGCAAATTCTGGAAAATTAATAGCAAGGTCCACTAAAACACCTTCACCTGGTGGAATTGTTTATGACAGCAATAAAAACAAAATAGGTAAGGTAAGTTATGTATTCGGACCCACTAAAGAACCCTATATTTCTATTCGTTTGTTTAAATCTGCAAATCGAGAGAAAATAGAGAAGAATTGTGGTGAAAAACTATTTGTATCAAAACCAAAATCCAAAAAACCTAGAAGAAGGAGGATGAGACCACGACACAAAAAGTAAAAGAGGCTCCTAAAAGAGGCCGTACAAGAAGAACTGTAGACGACAAAAGACAAAGTGATGTTTATGATGATTCAAAGCAAACAGTATGTCCTGAATGTGGTTCTACAGAATTAATTGGCGACTATGAAAGAGCAGAAGTTGTATGTTCCCGTTGCGGATTAGTCATTGATGAAAATCTTGTTGATATGGGTCCTGAATGGAGAGCATTTGACCACGAACAGAGAGACAAACGTACAAGAGTCGGAGCTCCAATTACTTACACTATTCACGATAAAGGTCTAAGTACAATGATTGACTGGAGAAACAAGGATATCTACGGTCGTGACATTCCTGCAAGAAACAGGGCTCAATGGTATAGGTTAAGGAAATGGCAAAGAAAAATCAGAATTTCCGGAGCTACTGAAAGGAATTTGGCATTTGCATTAAGTGAACTTGACCGTGACTCTTCAAGGCTTGGACTTCCAAGAAGTGTAAGGGAGGCTGCAAGTGTGGTCTACAGAAGTGCAGTAGATAATAAATTGATCAGAGGAAGAAGTATCGAAGGGGTTGTTGCCGCTTCATTGTATGCTGCATGTAGACGTTGTAATGTACCTCGTACTTTAGATGAAATCGCTGAAGTTTCTCGTGTAACCAAAAAGGAAGTTGGAAGAACATACCGGTTCCTGACCCGTGAATTAAATATTAAATTGCCGCCAACTTCTCCTGTTGATTATGTGCCTAGATTTGCATCAGAACTGGGACTTTCAGGTGAAGCACAATCCAAAGCAATTGAAATCATTGAAAAGGCTATGGAAAAAGGATTAACATCTGGAAGAGGACCTACAGGTGTTGCGGCTGCCGCATTATATATCGCATCAGTTTTGCTTGGTGAGAGAAAAACCCAAAGGGATGTGGCAGATATTGCGGGAGTTACAGAAGTAACCATCCGTAACAGGTACAAAGAATTAACTGAACAGTTGGAAATGGGTGTAACCTTATAGCGCCTTGGTTAATGAAGTAATCACTTTATTAATCTCTTTTTTTTATTTTTGGAGTTCATTAAATGGATAAAAAATTATCAATCGTCCTTGCAATTGCCGTAGTGCTTATAATTGTAGGAGGATATTTGGTCTTTACAAACCAGCCTCACGGTGATGTAAGCGGGGATTCATTCAAGATTCCTTTAAAGACTCAGGATTTTAAACTGTTTGAGATGAATATTCCGGAAGGATCAAATTTTTCAGTTAAAAATGAGGCCGACGGGATGAAATTCTATCAGAATACCGGAAACTATTCTGGCAATCTTTCGGGATTCATTATAAATAGAAATCTCACAGATTCCTTAATAGGGATTAATTCGCAGCCTATTTCAAATTCAAGTTCTGAAAATATTTATGTTTCCGAATTTAAAAATGAGACAGTGTATAGGTATGTGTCCAATCAGGGTGAAGTGGACTTTATTCTAATTGGTAATGATTTAAACCTTTTAAAGGAAGTTTCAGACACTATAAAAATTAAAGATTTAAATAATCTTTAATTCTTTATATTGAATACTTTTCGATTCTATATATTAATTCTTTAACTATTCCATCATTATTTGTTTTTTTAACGGTTTCAAGTTTCCTTTGGTATTTATCATGGTTTTTCAAAAAGTTCTTAACTTTATTTGCGGTTATGTCTTCATGATATTCTCCATATCCCAAGCGATATACGTAATAGCCATTAAGGGTTTGCTCAAAGTTTCCCACTGCCGGAACTGAATAAATAGGTTTTTTCAGATAAATCGCTTCTGAAATAAAAGTGAACCCTCCATTGCAGATTACCGCTTTGGCAGAAGCCAGGTCATCATAGAACTCATCTTCATTAAACTTTTTATATGTTATATTTTTGTCTGTTTTATCAACATTGAATCCGTAAACGATAAATTTCTCATCAGTTATTGTTTTTAAATGACTGATAAGTTCCCTGCTTTCCCTACTGGTTTGATAAACAATAATGTGGTCATCATTTGTAGGCTCCAATTTAAGAATGTCCTCACGAATGACCGGAGGATAGATTACGGCATTTTTTCTTGACTTGATTTTCGGATAAAAGAAACTTGTTAAAATATGTATCTTTGGTCTGACCACATACAGCTTTATAACACCTTTTGCCTTAAGCATTTCTCCTCTTTTTTGAATAGGATAATGGATCTTGGTTTGTGTTATCATATGGATATTGTCCAAACTGATCAACGGTATGTCTAAAAGTTTTGAAACGACTGTCGCAAATATCTCAAAATCAGTTACAATGACTTCGGGTCTTAATTCCCTTGCCTTTTTATATAGCTTGTCATATCCTATCTTCATATTGGTCGGGTTTCGTTTTAGCGCCTGGGATAATGTCTTGAGATTATTGACTTTATTGTTGATGTAAATTGTATTGAATCCTCCAATCTCATAAACATTGTCGAATTTTGAGTTTAAATATTCATAGGCCCTGTCACTTGAGAAAATGTACACGTCATATTTTTCTTTAATTCTATCAATGATCACTCCGCTTCTAATTGCATGGCCCATTCCCTCGCCGCAAACACAGTAAAAGACAACTTTTTTTTCTCTTTTTTTTCTTATCTTAAAACGGGTTCTTGCGGCATTAATTTTTTGAACAGAATTGTCATAACTTCCCTTAAGTTCATTAACTGTTTCTGTAGCTTTATTTAATCTTTCCAGTCTGGTTGTGGTTATGCGCTCATGGCCATGGTCAAAACTGTAATTAAGTTCGGAAGCGCCGGTTCTTTTTCCCAAAAAGTCATTGATTGTACTTCTTCCATATTGTCTTATTAATGTTTCTATGCCTTCCTCTTCCAATCTTCTGGTTGAAACACCAATTTTAGCTTTTCTTAATACTTTGAAAGGTTCTTTTTTAGCCAATCTTTCAATATAATCTGTATCTTCCCCAAATGTCAGTTCTTCATTAAAACCGTTGCATGCATCATGCAGCTCTTTTCTTGCAATAATCCCATAACATCCTGCTCCATGGGGCTTGATTTTTTCAACACTGATCATAAAGTAATTTGCAAAATCGTGGAATATCTTGTCTTCGACCTTATCGGACATCGGAAGCATTTGTGTAATTGCAATTCCAAGCCTTTCCATTCTAAATTCGTACAATACATTTCTTAGATAATCGTCAGTAAGTTCCAAATCTGAATCAAGGAATAACAAATACTCTCCCTTGGCTACTTTAGCACCATTGTTTCTACCTGTTGCTGGAAGTCCTCCATCAACCACTATGCATCCATAGGACTCTGCAATTTCACGTGTTTTGTCAGTGGAGTTTGCATCAGCCACTATAATTTCATAATCGTCAAAATTTTGTTTTTTAATGCTGTCTAATAAAACGGGAAGGTACTCTTCCTCATTGTAGGTAGGTATGATAATGCTAAAAATCATATGTTTAGTTTTATTTTTTAAATTAATAAATTTTTGTAAAATTAACAGTTTTTTGCAGTATGAATTGATTTAAATTATTTTCTTGAATGAACTTTTTTTCCAAGATAAGTTGAAATTGTCCTCTCAATCTGTTTTGCTGAAAAATTTTGTTTTTAACGAGTGACATTGGATGATTTCTTCAAATCCATATAATTTATGGATAATTTGATTATTCCATTTTTTAATATTTATTCACGGCTGCCTTATGGATTGGAGGTAATTCAATCATTTACTGTATGGATATTGTTTCCCAGTAAATCAAGATTTTACACATATTTTCAATCTATCATGATTATTCATAATAATTTTTGGTTTTAAGATTATTTTGGCTTTGATAAAATCAACAGATGTTAATGTGAAGTATTTTTTAGTTTAAAGTATTTACAGTGGAAATATACCTTTCTATTGCTTTTAAAGCAATTAATTTTTTACATGGTCTATTCTGCTCAGCATTGTCATTGCAACTATTGTCAATAGGAATCCGCAAAACATTAAAACTGACGGTGTTTCTGAGTAAATCAAAAATCCGAAAAGAAGTGCTGCAAATGGTTCCGCTCCTGACAGCAATATGGATGACACACCCGAATCGATATATTTCAGGCTGACTGTTGAAAAGATATACGGAAGTGCAAATGAGCATGTGGAATGTATGAGCAGGAATATGCTTGTTAATGTTGGATTTATTGAAATGAAATTGCTGATCTGATTGAAGCTGGTAAATGGGATTAATGCTATTGAGATAAGTATTATTGAATAAAATAATATTGTGTATGTATGGTTTCCATTTTCCATGGCCTTTTTCGAAGCCATTAGATAAACGGCCCAGAATAAACCCGCTCCAATTCCGGATATAATTCCCAAAATCGGAATATTTGAAAGGTCGCCCTCCAAAACGCCGGTCATTAGAATGCATCCAAAAATGGCCAATATCATGCATATGACCTTTTTTGAAGTGATTTTTTCTCTAAATAATATATATGCAAATACCAACACATAAATCGGAGCTAATGACAGCAGCACTGCTGCCAGTGAAAGGGGTACTGTATTCATTGATTCATTATAGCATAAATTCAGCCCGACAATACATCCGGCACAGATTAAAAACAACGGCATGTCTTTTAATCTGATTTTGAATAATCCCTTATCGGTTAGAAGAATTGCAATTACAATGGGCAAAATAGCTATTGAAAACCTTAAAAACAGCAATGTTGTTGAATCAATTCCGTTTTGTGTCAATGTGCGAACAAAGATTCCGCTTGATCCAAACAGAAAACCGGCTATAATTGGAAAGATTAAATAAAGCTTTTTCATGATATCCCTTAATATGAGTAAATGTTCCATGAAACTGTATAGTATTCGCACGAGTTATACAGCCGAAGTTTCAAATCATTGATTAGCTGCATCTCATTATATTGGGGGTCAATATGATAGGTTATCTTATTTGAATTGGTGTCATTTTCATAATTTATTATTTTTGTGCTTATGTTTCCCAAGTCAATGTCTCCGCTGGGATTTACGACATCGACAGTATAGTATTCAGGTTCCGCCCCTGCGAATGCTATTGTAAATCTCAACAGTATCACTGCAATAACTGCAATGACTATTAATATATGGTTGAAGTATTTTCTTAGTGATGGTCCTTTAATTTTAAAAATCGGCGGGTTTAATTCGTTTGTTTTAAGCAAGTTTGTGTCGTTTAGCTGTTCTCCAACAAACTCATTCATATAATAACCGTTTCTATAAACAAGATAAAGTCCGAATATTCCAAAATAGGAGGGTGTTGCAAACATTCCGCCGTCTATGATTCCTATAAAAAGACAACTTGAAGCGAATGCTAATATAAAGTTTGTTAACCATGGGCGTCTTTGCGATGCGAGGACTACGGTTACAAACAATATCGGAATAAGTAAAACCACTAAAAATGCAAAATTTGGAAGATATGCATATAGGCCAACACCTGTGTTAATGTTGCTTCCAATGAATGGTCCCATTAAATTGCTTGCAACTTCTCCTAAAATGGACTTTAGAAGATGAGTATGCAAAATGCTTGTGGAACTCATGCCATTTGTCATAGAACAAAATACAGTGTTAAGCTTAATGCCCATCTGCAGTCTGAATAAAACCTCTAAAGCTATTCCTAAAATTAATAAAACCGCCCCGATAAGGATTGAAATTTTCAGATATTTGGTGGTGTCAATTTCTTTTTTAATCGCTTGTGACAATATTAAGATTAAACCAAAAAGGCCGAAAAATATTATGTCCTTGCCTTTTGATGATCCCATTAAGAATAGATATGTTATGGGTCTTATAATGGGATTTAGAAAATCCGTTATAAATATTGCACCTGAAAGCAATATGAATATGATTCCAATAAGTATAGTTTTATTAACATTCATTAACAATAATTTAATTATAATACTTTATAAAAGTGATGTCATGTTTCCAATAGAATATTTTATGGGACTAATACTAATTGGCATATGTGCCGGTTTTGCATCAGGACTGCTTGGTGTTGGTGGAGGATTTCTAATCGTTCCATTACAATACTTTTTGTTAAAATACATTGGTGTGGAACCGAATCTTGCAATGCTGATATCTCTTGGAACTAGTTTGGCAATTATAATTCCAACTTCATTGAGCGGGGCCTACAGGCACACAAGATCAATGGACAATATTATAAAGCCGGGTGTGCGATTGGGCATATTTGGAATAATCGGAGGAGTTATTGGCGGATTTGTGGCTTCCGGATTGTCTTCAAGAGTATTGGAAATCATATTCGGATGTCTGTTGCTTTTCATTACAGTAAACAATATTGTCAACATCAATAAAGAACGCGAAGAGGCTAAAATTCCGTTCAACTTGATTTCCGCTGCAATAATTGGAATTTTGGTTGGATTTTCCTCAGGCCTTTTGGGCGTCGGGGGAGGCATATTCCTAATTGCCATTTTAACTGCACTTTTAGGATTTTCAATGATTGAGGCAATAGGGACATCATCAATATTTATCTGTTTAACCGCCATTGGCGGATTTTTATCTTACATTGTTTCAGGATGGGGTGTAAGCACATTTCCATATTCAATAGGTTATGTCAGCATCATTAATTTCGTATTTATTGCGGCTTTTTCAGTGCCTTTAGCCTCAATTGGTGCAAAATATGCTCACAGGGTGCCTCAAAAAAAGTTAAAAATTATATTTTCCATATTAGTATTATACATGGCGTTAAAGATGCTTGGAGTGTTACCATAAGGTGATATGATGGATAGGAAAGTCGGAAAGAATTTTGATGATGAAATCGCTGAGGATATTTTTGATAGATTGAGAAATGTTGAAGGCAAAACAAAACCTAAAAACGAAAGCAAATTGAGAAATATTACAAATCTAATGAATGAGGCAAAATATTTGGAAGATAGGGGAAATTATCAGGAGGCAATTGTTTTTTATAAACAGGTCATTTTCGCCCTTCCGGATTCTCATAAGGCTTATGATGCAATAATTAACATTTATCAAAAACAGGGCGATCTTGCCGGTGAAAAAAACATATTGAAAAAGGCTGTCAGCGGATGTCATGATAATGAAAAGTATATAAAAAGACTTGATGAATTAAATAAGGCTATTTAATTTTTTCCCAATCTCTTAATATATTTCTAATTTTTTTAAGTGGTTTTTTTACAAATTTTTTTTTAATATTTTCACTTTTTTCATCTTTGTAATGTTAAAATTTAATGTGTGATAACAATGCTTTAAATAATAAAACATACAAACAATAATTATCAAAAGAATCCATTTTAGTTTGATGATTGAATATTATATATTTTAAATATTATTATGGTGATTTTGTGAATAAAAAAATTAAAATTGGTATAATTTTGTTCATAATAATTTTTATCGGCGGATTTTTTGTATATTCCGCATTTTATTATCATGCTGAAAAAACCGCAACTGATTATATGAATGGAACAGAGGATGTTAATGTTAGCAAAACATCTAACGGGCTATTTTTGGATGGTTATGGCAATGACACTGCAATCATATTTTATCCGGGTGCTAAAGTCGAATATACTTCATATCTTCCACTATTCACTGATGTGGCAAGTAAAGGTGCTGACTGCTATCTTGTTGAGATGCCTTTTAATTTGGGATTTTTCGGCATTAACAGTGCTGATGATATAATAAAGAATTCAGATTATGAACATTATTTCATGGCAGGTCATTCATTGGGCGGCGCTATGGCAGGAGTTTATGTAAACAAGACCAATAATGATATTGATGGTTTGATATATCTATCTGCACATACAACCAATGAGATTGATGTTCCCGTTTTATCTATCAGGGGCACTAACGATCAAATTATAAATTTGGAAAGTTATCAGGAAGCCAAATCAATGGTCAAGAATAATTTCACCGAAGTGTTAATTCCAGGTGGAAATCATGCTCAATTTGGCTATTATGGAAATCAATCCGGTGATGGTGAAGCAAATATCACTGCTGAAACTCAGCAAAATAAAAGTGTAGATGCTATAATGAAATTTGTTGACTATTATACCTAATTATAGCATTCTCATCTAAATTAACATTCTAATTATGAAAGATATGATAAATACCAGTATTGAGAAGTAGATTATGAATCTTCCATGTTTCTGATATAATGCAGAATCCTTTTTAAAGAAAACCAACACTGCACCATATATCAAACCTATTATTGGGGATATGATTGAAATGATATATCCGATTATTGGTATGATAATGCTTCCTTCATTTTCCATTTTTTCCACCTCATTTAAATTTAATCATTCTATGAAAACTCCCATTCCCATAGCTGTAATTTGAATGTTGTCTCCACTAAATCCAATCAATGAATAATTTATAGTCAAGTCTATAATTCCATTTCCTCCAGCACTCTTGACTTTTGTAGCTAATTTAAGTAAACATTCATCTTTACCATCTTTTATACGAATCAATTGCAGGTATTCTGTTTTTTCACGTTCTGTCTGTTGAATGATATTATCTTTTTCAACAATCACTTCACTGTGGAATAATTTAACAAGCCTATAATCCTTATCAATAATGTCTGAACTTGTTATGAAATAAAATTCAAATTCATTCAACATTTGGTTGCTTTCCAGTTCATCATAAATCGGGAGGGAATCAGTGTCAATTTCAACATTTTCACCTTCCCATTTAACTATATTCTGATTTTTTATTCTGTTTTTAAGTTTATGGCCATGCTTTCTCATTGTTTTATTGAAGTTTGACAGGATTCCTCCAAGGATGGATAAAAGTATAAAATTAACTACCGTTGGAAATGCCGCCTGTAAAATAACAATGATTGATCCTGCTGTGATGATATTCCAACCTAATGTTGGATTTTTTAAAATAAAACTGTATATTACAGTATAAATAAAAAGAATAAATGCACTTATTGCACCAATATTTCCTCCAATGATTTTTTCTGCAAGAAGGGTTTCAGCATATCCCGCAGCCAATGGTGCAAATATCAAACCCAGATTCCAACCAAAAATGTCAATATGGAAGAATAAAAAAATTCCATAAACTACAAGTCCAATACCTGTTCCTGCAAAAATGCAGACTATTGCCTTAATAGTTTCTTTCTTATCGATTTTTTTATTTCTGAATTCCATATTATTCATACTTCACTGCAGTGCCATAAGCTGTTACAAGTATGGTGTTTCCCATGGTTCCGCCAAGATTATCATAAGAAATTTTAAGTCCGATTATTGCATTTGCACCTAATTGCTCTGCCTTTTCAATCATACTTTGAACAGATATGTCACGTGCTTTTTGGATTTCTTCTTCATATCTTGAAGTTCTTCCACCTACAACATCACGAACTCCTGAAAATAAGTCTTTATAGAT
>OCTX012234677.1_pt1 | contig 11914 bp, 6 predicted proteins | sample 1539691 | NCBI WGS metagenome assembly OCTX01 (sample SAMN02144231, study PRJEB22623) | gut metagenome | biome: sheep rumen | host: Ovis aries | place: New Zealand
CGTAGAGGCTGGCCTGTCCGTCAGCGCCTGGCACCACCTGCAGCACGAGGCGGTCGGGGCGTGTGTTCAGGTTCAGCAAGGGCGGGTTGCACACAATGACAGCTCCTGCGCGGAGGAAGTAGGGAATCTCGGGCTGCGAGTAGCTGTCGCTGAAGGTCTTGCCGCCGTCCCTGAGCTGGTGCCGGCACACGTCGTACCAGCGTCCCTGGGGCAGCCAGGTGGTGCGCTGTGCGCGGCCGTCGGCACCTGAGGCTTTCAGCACCGGTGCCACCAGGATGTCGTCGCCAAACATATACTCATCCTCGCAGTGGTAGGCCTGGTTCTCCTCGGGCCACTCGTAGTAGAGGGGTCGGCAGAGGCTGACACCCGTGTCGTAGGCCTGTCGGCAGGCGGTGTAGATGTATGGCATGAGCCGGTAGCGCAGGCGCACGGTCTCCAGCAGCAGCGGGAAGTTCTCGTACTTCCAGATGCGGCGCTCTATGCCCTCCCAGTTGGTGGCGTGCGTGCGGAAGATGGGTGTGAACACGCCGTACTGCATCCAGCGCAGGTACAGCTCGGGGTCGTTGCCGCCCGTCTGCTGGTGTCCGCCCAGGTCGTGGCCCCAATAGCCGAAACACACGTTTGAAGCCGTTGCGGTGAAGTATGGCTGCCATGCCAGCGTGCCGTAGGTGGTGAACGAGTCGCCTGAGAAGCCTATGGGGTACCGGTGGCTGCCCAGTCCGCCCCAGCGGTGGAAGATGAGTGGGCGATGGTCGGGGCGCTGCAGGCGCATGTCGTTGTAGAATACGTGGTTGCACCAGAAAGTCTCGCTCAGGCCCGTCATGTACTTGCTGGTGAGGTTCTGCTGCCAGTCAATCCACCAAAAGTCAACGCCCTGTCGCTCGCGTGCCCGTATGATGCGGTTGAACATGTTGTGATAGAATTTCGGGTCGCTCAGGTTCCAGGGCACCACCTTTGCGTCCTGCGGCAGCTGCATGTCCCGCCGCAGCTCCTGGAAGTAGTCCTCGTCGTCGTCCACGCCGTCGGCGGGGTGCAAGTTCAGACTCACCTTCAGTCCCTGGTCGTGCATCCAGCTGATGAGCCCCTCGGGGTCGGGTATGGCGGTGCGGTCCCATGTCCAGCCGGTCCAGCCCTGCGTGTGCCAGTCCATGTCGAATATCATCACGTCCATGGGAATCTGGTTGCGCTTCACGTCGTTCACTATGTCCATGAACTCCTGGCTGGTGTAGCGCTGGTACTTCGAGTACCAGTAGCCCAGCACATAGAGTGGTGGCATGGGCTGCCGTCCGGCTATCTTGATGTAGTCGCCCAATGCCTTCTTATACTGGTGTCCGTAACCCATGAAGTACCAGTCCACGGCGTCCTTGTCAATGGGTTCTGCCACCCATGGCATGCCGTCCACGTCGCCATCGAAGGCGAAGGTGGTGCTTCCGTCGCCCCGCTGCGTGCGTGGCGACTCGTCGATGAGGGCCCATCCGGCTCGCGAGAGCAGTCCGTTCTCCAGTTCCTGCCGCTTGTTGTCGCCTATCTGTCCGTCCAGTGTTCGCGTGGTGCCCTTCAGGTTCAAGGCGTCGTCCTTGCCGGGGTACCAGGTGGTCTGGCGCCCGTTCAGGGTGAAGCTTACGGTGAGCACGTCGGCGCTGGGCGTTGAGTTGATGACACCACCTATCTTATATTTAAGCTTCAGTGCGTCGGTAGTGATGTAGAGGTAGCCGTCGCGCTGCTCCTGCGTGAAGCGGGGCACGGGCAGGCGGCGGTTGACCACGGCGAAGGTGGCGCGATCCTCGAACAGCTGCTTCGTGCTGTACTGTATGCGAATCATTTCGGGGGTGAGCACGGTGAAGCGTGCGTTGCCTGCGCTGACCACGGCGTCGGGGCTGGCTTGCGGGTTCAGCACGTCGGCAGCACCGGCGCTGAGCAGGCAGACCATCAAGGCCATCAGTGTAAATAGTCGTTTCATATCGCTTTAATGTTTTCTTTTTTGGGTTTTCAGCCAGTGCAAAGGTAGGGCTTTTCCCACTGCTGATGAAGAAAACAAGCGAATGTATAAGCAATGTGCCGTTATATAAAACGGAAAACACTGACAACCACGCTGTTACGCTGTCGGCTGCCAGTGCTTTGTATTAACGGAATATTGGGGCTAAATGGCCATGATGAGGCTCTCGAACTGGTCGTTTTCCACCGTTGAGCGGTTCTTGATGCGCGTCTTGTAGGTGTTCACGGTGTGCACGCTGTAGTCGAGGAACTTGGCAATGCGCTCGCTGTCGTTGATGCCGAGCCTGATGAGTGCAAAGATGCGCATCTCTGAGGTCAGCGACTGCTCGTTGGGCGGCAGCTTGCGGTCCTTCTCGTCGAAGAGAGCGTTGTAGCGCTCCACGAAGTCGGGGAAGAGCTTCAGGAATGTCTGGTCGAAGGCCTCGTACATCGATTCGCGCTCTGCGTTCAGCGTCGACTGCTTCAGCGTGGAACGCAGGTCGTCATACTGCCGTGTGGCAATCTTTCGGTCCAGCGCCAGGAAGAGCTTCTCGAGCTTGGCCACGAACTCGGCGTTGGTGTAGAAGGAGCGGCCTATGTAGGCAATCTTAATCTTGTCGGCCTCCTTCAGCTGGCGGTTGGCCTGCTGCAGCTCGGCCAGCTGTCCGGCAATGGTCTCGCGGGCCTCGGTGAGCTTGCGGTTCTTGCGGCGTATGTACCAGTAGCTCCAAAGTATGGCCAGGAGCAGCACCACGGCGAGCACAGTAGTGGCTATGTACCAGTTGCGCTGCGAGCGCACGGCGTCATAGCGCCCCTGCTCTATGATGGGCAGTATGTCGTTGATCTCCACCTTGCGCAGGCGCGTGCCGTAGAAGTTGATGTCCTCCAGTGCCTGGTGTACGTAGCGGTTGGCGCGCTCGTAGTCGCCACGCTTGAAGATGAGGCGTGCCAGGTGGTAGAGGGCCGTAATCTCGCGTGTCGACGTCTCATTGTCGCAGATGGCCGACTGTGCGAAGTAGCGTATGGCCTGCTCCTCGTCGCCCTTCCAGATGTATGCCCATGCCATCTCGGCGGTGGTCATGGCCTGCAGGTGCTGGTCGTCGCCCCCCATCTGCAGCACCTTATTCATGGAGAGCAGGGCCTCATCGTACTTATGGTCGCGCATCAGGCGCGAGCCGTTATAGGCCCACCAGAGCTGCGACTCGTGAGGCAACACGCTGAGCAGCGAGTCGGCGTAGGCGTTGCTCTTAGTGATATACTTGGTGTAGAAGGGCTCCTCGCGCACGTAGTCGGCCATGGATCGCCACAGGCGGCTGTTCTGGTCGTAGTAGTCGATGAGCAGCGGGCCGCTGAGCTGCTGTCGGTCTATGCTGCTGAGCACGTCGTCGGCCTCGCTGAGTATGCCGGCTGATATAAGACAGAAGGCGATGGCGTTCTGCGACTGCGCCTCGCGGTCGGGACGCTGCTGGCGACGGGCCTCGTCCAGGCACTCGTAGGCATAGCGGCGGGCGGAGTCATAGCAATAGCTCTTATACTCGTCGTAGAGGCAGTAGAGCAGGTCGAAGCGGTCCATCACGGCGTTGGGGGCTGACCCTTTGTCTACCTTTGCCAACTCGCTTTTCAGTGTCTCTATGCGGTTCATTCGCTGCTGCTCGAACTCGGCACGACGGTCCAGACTCTGGTCCAGACGGGTGAGCCACTCCTCGGTGCTGTCGGCAGCGCGGGCCGACATCGGCAGTGTGCAGATGCAGATGAAAAGGTATATGATGCGTTTCATGTGGTCGGAAGGTTTTTGTTAGTTGTCAGAATTGCGAGCAAAGGTAGGCAAAAAAAACGTAAACCACGCCAGTTTAACAAAGATTAAGCTAAGTAAGTGTTAAGTAATTTTGTATGGCCGATGCTACTGTGTAGGCCGTGGTCCAGGCAGCCTGGAAGTTGAAGCCTCCGGTGACGCCGTCGATGTCGAGCACCTCACCGGCGAAGAAAAGGCCGGGGCGTGTGCGGCTCTCCAGGGTGTGGGGATTGACGGCCGAGAGGTCGATGCCTCCACAGGTGACGAACTCATCGCGATGAGGGGCACGTCCGCTGATGGTGCAGGCATCGGCGGTGACTACGCCTGCGAGCCTGCGCAGCTCCTTCGCGTTCAGGCTGCCCCAAGGGGCATGTGCCCGCTGGCCCAGGCTCTTCTCAGCCAGATAGGCCCATAGCCGCTGGGGTACTCCCAAGGGCGACACGCTGGGTATGAGCTTCTTAGCACACGTCTGCGTCAGCGTGGTCAGCATGGTCAGCGCCTCAGCCTCAGTGCAGCCTGCCCAGTTCACCAGCAGCGGCGACTGGTAGCGCGCCTCATGCAGCCAGCGGGCGGCATAGCTGGAGAGGCGCAGCACGGCAGGGCCGCTGACGCCCCAGTGGGTGATGAGCAGGGGGCCTGAGGCACGCAGCTTCTTGGCAGGAATCATCAGGCTGGCTGCGGGCACCACCGTCCCCGTCAGCGCCGTCAGCCGCTCATCGGCAATGCTCAGCGAAAACAGCGAAGGCACCGGCTCCACCACCGGCTGCTGCAGCCACAACAGGCCGTCAGGGCGTGGCTGTCCGCCTGTGGTGACACAGATGTAGTCGTAGCCCGACAACTCGTCGAGCGACTGCACCCAGCAGCCTGTCTTTACCTCAACGCCCAGACGGTGAGCCTCGGCGATGAAAAGCTCGCTGACGGTGCGCGCGTCCTGCGACTGCGGGAAGACGCAGTGGTCGGGTTGTGCCACCAGCCTGACACCACGTTGCTCGAACCACTGCCAGGTATGTCTATGGTCGAACACACGAAACAGGCGCCCCAGCAGCCGATGGCCACGGGGGTACACCTGCCGCAGGTCGCTGATGTCCTGGAAGGTGTTCGTCAGATTGCAACGCCCGCCACCCGACAGCTCCACCTTGCGCAGCACACGGCCGGCACGTTCCATGATGGTCACCTCAGCCTGAGGGCAACACTCTTTCAGGTTGATGGCCAGGAAGAAACCTGCTGCTCCACCGCCGATGACCGCTACTTTCTTATGCAACAAAAATAGGGTTTCTATAGTTTACTTATTTCGTCTTCGGTCAGGCCTGTCATCGACGCTATATCGCATGCCGACATGCCTTGTTTCTTCATCCTCATGGCAACGACGTGAATGCCTTCGGCTCGGCCCTCAGCACGACCCTGCTCCAGACCCTCGGCACGACCCTCAGCACGCCCCTGCTCGAGACCTTCTATCACTTTTGTCTCCAGGATGTCATTCTCAACCATGATATTGTCTATATGACGGTCGTAGGCGCGGCGCTCGTCGTCGTCCATCTGCATGTACCGCAGCCGCTCCTTGGCCTCGGCCAGTCCAGGCGTGGTGGTGTTGTCGCGAATGTTGCCGTCCTTCAGGTAGTCGAGCCATTCCTCCAAAGGCGTCGTGGCCACTTTATTGAACTCATTGACGCGGATGATATAGTACTCAGGGAAGATGTCGGCCGACGACACCATGCCGATGGCGTCCTTCGAGCGAGTGTTGATGACGAGCTGGTCCTTCGTATGCACGCCGATGAGCTGGTTCTGGCCGTGGTACAGGTAATCGGCACCCTTGCCCAGGTCGAAGTAGACAATGCTGATGGAGTAGACCTTCTTCACCTGGTCGTACTTGTTGCCCAGCTTGATGTGCTCGGTGATGGTCTTGGCCACACCATAGAGGATGCGCTGCAGGTAGTACAGCTCGCGTGTCTGCTGTATCTCCACCAGGATGATCTCGCCTTTTGAGTTCTTAGCCTTGATGTCAACGCGATTGAACTTGTCGTCATCCGTTTCCTGGTTGCTTTCGCTCTCGAGCAGCTCCACAATGGTCACCTTCTCGTCGAGCAGCACCGTCATCAGGCCCTCCAGCACGGCATAGTTGGCCTTGTTGCGCAGCATGCGCTTGGCCGCCCAGTCGAATCTTATGTACTTGTCCATACTACCTTTCGTTTATTCGTTGGTTGCAAAGATACGAACAAAAATCGGAACTGCCAAGCGATTCGTACTTTTTTTACGCGGTGGGGCGAGATTTGCGCCACAGCCACGTCTGCACCAGCCCGCGGGCGGAAAGGTAGCTGAGCAGTGCCACCCACAGCGCATGGTTGCCCCAGAGTGGCGACAGGGCAAACCACAGCACAAAGAACACTACGGCAGCCCAGAAGCAGGCGGCGAGCATGCCGCGTGAGCGCGTGGTGCCGATGAAGATGCCGTCCCAGACGAAGGCTGCCATGCCGGCCAACGGTATGAGCACTGCCCAGGGCAGGAAGACGGTGGCCTGTACTACGACGGCAGTATCGTCGGTGAACAGCGTCAGCAGCCAAGGCCCCAACAGCCAGTAGACGGCGGTGAACAACAGCGTAACCGCCCCACCCCACAGGAACAGACGCCTGATGGTGAGGCTGAGCATAGGCCCGTCGCCGGCACCATAGTAACGCCCTGCCAGTGCCTCGCCGGCATTGGCAAAGCCGTCCATCATGTAGCTGTAGACGGTAAAGAACTGCATGAGCAGCGCATTGGCAGCCAGGATGAGCGGCCCCTGCGCCGAACCCGCCGAGGTGAAGTAGAGGTTCACGCTGACCAGACAGAGGGTGCGGAGGAAAAGGGTACGGTGGAGGGTGGAGGGTGACGGGTGGAGGGTGGAGGGAGGAATGACTGAATCCTTTCCTGAAGCTGAGGTACTATCCTCCCTCCACCCTTCACCCGTCACCCTCCACCCTTCACCCTTCACCTTCCACCCTTCACCCTTCACCTTCCAAAGGGCAAAGCCGAATCCTGCCCACTGCGCCACCAGCGTGCCGATGGCCACGCCCTTCAGCCCCATGCCGTAGACGAGGACGAGGATGAGCGACAGTCCGATGTTGACAATGTTCTGTCCGATGGCGATGAGCATGGGCACACGCGTGTTCTGCATGCCCACGAACCAGCCCGTGAGGGCATAGAGGCCCAGCACCGCCGGCGCCCCCCATATACATATATAATAATAGGTGGTACAAAGCTGCTCGGCCTGGGGCTGCACCTGCATGAGCCAGAAGGTGAGCCGTCGCAGCGGCATCTGCAGCACCACGATGGCGGTGCCGAAGAGCAGCGCCGTGGTGAGCGACCGACGCAGCAGGCGCCGTGTGTCGGCCCAGCGGTGGGCGCCATAGGCCTGCGCCGTCAGCCCGCTGGCACTCATGCGCAGGAAGACGAACAGCCAATACATCACATTGAAAATCATTGAGCCCACGGCAATGGCGCCGATACCCTCAGCCCCGCCCACATGGCCCATGACGGTCACGTCGCACAGCCCGAGCAGCGGCACGGTGATGTTCGACACAATGCTGGGCAAGGCCAGCCGCAATATCTGGCGGTCTATTGTCTTCATAAGCAGCTGCAAAAGTACAAACTTTTCAGCAGAGAATCAAAAAAAATCAGCATTTACTATTGCATTTAAAGAAAAATGCTTAATTTTGCAGCGTAAACAATCTTTGGATATGAAACAATCGAAATTCAACTTTGCCACCGTCTTCTCGCTGATGGTGCTGTTGGCATTCTCATACATCGCCTTCATGGGCCTGGTCTACTGGCGCGAGGGCGACGTGCTGCTGCCCGCTGCCATCACGGTGGCCTTCATTGCCATCGTCATCGTGTGCATCATCGTCATGTGCCGCTCAAAGGCCACACGATGGCGGCGCATAGGCACTATCGGACAGGCCGTCTTCGGAGCCGTCATCCTCGTGGCCTTCATCGCAGCTGCCATCCCCTTCACCAACTTCATGGACGTGCTGGCCAAGCAGAAGCGCTTCAGCACCGAGATTGACAACATGCTCGAATCGGCAACACAGCTCGACGAACAGTACCAGCAGTACGTGGAACGACGCATCAGCGACTACAAGGACATGCTCACGCTGGTGAGCAACGGGCGGAGCATACGGCCCACGGAGTACCAGGAGCTGCTGGGCAACGTGCGCGGCAGCAGCGACCGGCAGAAGATAGAAAAGCTGGCGGAGAGCCTGCGGCTGAAGCTGGTGCCCGACAGCATGAGCGAGGTGCAGGAGGAGCGGCTGGACTGGATAGGGAGCGCATCGAGCAAGAGCGTGTGGAACATATCGCTGCCCCGCAACATCGCTGCCATCAACGAACAGGTGAGCCACTGGGAGAACATCTACGCCGGATACAGCGACTTCCGCTTCAAGGGCGAGACAGCGGAGCCCTTCTACAGCGAAGACTTCGAGAGCGACCTGCAGAGCCTGACCAACAAGTACACGCGCCTGCATGCACCGTCGCTGCTGGCCATCGCCATCGCCCTGCTCTGCTTCTTCATCATGCTCCTGCCCTACTGGATGACCGAGCGCGACGTGGCGGGGCGGACCTCCAAGGGGGTATCGGTCTATGAATAGCACCAGGGAGGTACAAAGTACATATACACCACAACTGAGCGAATAGTCTAATCATAATTACTAATTACACATTACTAATTACTAATTACGACAGGAGAATGAACGAGAACGAATTGTGGCTGAAAGTCAGCCAGGAAGAGACGGCCGCGGCATGCCAGGAATATCTGGCAGCATGCCCCGACGGGCAGCACGCCAAGGACGTACAGAACAAGCTGAAGATCATCAATGGAGTCAATGCCATACAGCTCATGTTCCTGAAGAAGTACGTGCAGGAGGGGCTCATCAGCCTGGACGCCCTGGAGCGCGCCGGACTGGCCGAAGCCAAGCTGGCGGCCCTGCGCGAGCAGATGGGCTTATCAGAGAGCAAATACTGGAACGACGTGGTAACCAAGGGCAACGACGCTGACGCCTGCCGCAAGTACCTGAAGTCCTTCCCCAAGGGCGAACACGCAGCCGAGGTGCGCTCGATGCTCGACCGCCTGGAGGACGCACCCTGGTATGAGGCCCGCCAGGCCGGCACCATCGAAGCACTGGAGGACTACATGCGCGCATACCCCGGACGCCACGACATGGAAGCCCAGCAGCTCATAGACCAGCTGATGCGCAAGAAGATAAGTCAACAGGCAGAGGCAGCATGGCAGCAGACATGCGCCGCAGGCACGGAGGAGGCACTGCTCAGCTACCAGTGCAACTACCCCGGATTCCACGACAGCGAAGTCAGGGAAAAGCTCGAACGCCTGCGAAGCCACAAGGGGGCAGAGTTCATCATACAGCAAATGAAGGCCGACCCCAACGCGCTGAGCATCTTCGAGATACAGGAACAGCTCAACAACGGCGCCATCAGCATCGCCGACCTGGAGCAGGTCTTCGGACCGCAGAAGACACAGGCCATCCTCAACTTCCAGGCCCCGTCGATACTGCCCGTGGGCGGCGCACCCGTAGAACTGAGCAGCAACACCACCGAGGTGTACTTCTGGGGCACTCCCTCGTCGGGAAAGACCTGCGCCCTGGGAGGCATCATCAGCAACGCCGGACGGAAGGGCATCCTCGAGAAGCTGCAGTGCTCGGGCTATGACTACATGACACGCCTGTCGAACATCTTCGACTCGAAGGGATACTGCACCTTCCCCGACTCCACCTCCATCAGTAACATCCAGGAGATGATGATGCGCCTGTACGACGACAAGAAGAAGAGCCACAACGTGACCCTCGTCGACCTGGCCGGCGAGCTGTTCCGCTGCGTCTACAAGCAAAGCAACAACATGTTCCTCGACGAGGAGCAAACCCACACGCTGGAAGCCATGCTCAGCTACCTGAACGACAAGCGCAACAAGAAGATGCACTTCTTCGTGGTGGAGTACGGCGCACAGGACAAGAAGTGGGAGGGCCTCACCATGGCCAACTACCTGACACTCATGGTGAGCTACCTGGAAAGTCAGGAAGTCATCAAGCGCTCCACCGTGGGCATCTACGTGCTGGTGACGAAGTGCGACAAGATTCCCTGTGCACGCGAGGAGCGCCCGCGGCTGGCTTACGAGTTCGTGCAGCAGGAGCTGGGCGAGTTCTGGGGGCCGCTGCAGCGCATCTGCCAGCGCAACGGCGTGGCCGACCTGAAGGTGCTCTCCTACAGCGTGGGCGACGTCTTCGCCCAGAAGCTCTGCAAGTTCGACCCCAGCGACACCGAGAAGGTGCTGGAGAAGATATTCGTACACACCCCGGCCGAAGGCGGCTTGTGGTCGTGGCTCAGGGGATAGACATCACCCCACAACGACATAACGGCATAACGATATAACGATAACCCCTTTCACAGCCATGAAAGAAATAAAGATAGCACTCTACGGGCAGTTCGACAACGACACGAAGTACGCCTTCACCTTCCCCGACGACTTCAACCCCGCCATGACCATGACGGAGCGCGAGGCATGGATGCGCACCATCAGCGACCCGCGCGACGACGCACGCATCTTCAGCACCGACCGCATCTACGCCGTGTGGCGCAACGCCGAGGGCGGCAACTACTACGGTCTCATCGTGCCCAACCGCAAGGACACACGCAACGGCTACATACTGCTGGCACTGTACGTAGGACGGCAGCTGCCGCGTAGCGGAGCCGTGGTCATCGACGCGCTGCGACAGCTGGAGCGCATGCTCATCGACGAGCAGGTGCGCGACAAGCTGCTGGTGGCACAGTATGTGGAAAGCATACGGCAGCAGTTCGACGACGACACGTCGATGCTGCCCGCCCCACAGAAGACGCTCACACGCGCCTACCGCCTCTATGGCAGCGAGCAGGAGCTGGCCGAGCTCATGGCCTACCCCCACCAGGAGGCCTACGCACCCTTCAACCGCGTGCTCTTCGTGCCGCAGCAGGCAGCACCGCAGCAGGCCATAGCCAACTTCCAGCAGCTCACGAACAGCATCCGCCACAGCTATGCCGTCAGCTGCCCCGAGGGCGTCAGCGCCAGCCGCAGCAGTGTCATGGACGGCGAATCGTTCATCGTCAGCTACACCAAGCCTGGCTATGGCAATCAGCAGTATGAGATAACAGTGAAGGGCCCCGCGGCGCAGCTATACACCATCGAGGGCGGCACGCTGCGCGTGAAGAGCATGCAGGAGGCCGGCATACAGTTCCGGCGCAAGGCACGCTTCCGCGTGTTCTCGGCTGCCACGAACATGCCGCTCAGCCAGTTCACCATCGACGGGCAGCGCATGCAGCACGACCAGGAGGGCATCATCAAGGACCAGGAGCTGCTGACGTTCAACATCGAGGCACCCGGCTATCATCCGCAGAAGCTGCAGGTGAGGCTGAGCGAACTACAGCGCAACGCCTTCCTGGTGCAGGCCACACTGGAGCCGAAGGAGGAGAGCGTCAGCATCAAGGCCAGCGTAGACGGACAGCTCGTCAGCGGAACGGCACGCATGACCAGCGACGACCCGCTGCTGCCCTACCTGCGCAGCAACAGGCATGTCATCAGCATCAACAGCACCCAGAAAGTGGGCAACAAGGTGCCGCCACAGCACGGCAAGACCGCGGCAAAAGACGGCGACAAGTCATGGCTGAAGACGCTGCTCATAGCCCTCGGCGCACTCATCGTGGGCTTCCTGCTCGGAGCACTGCTCACCGGAGGCGGCGACGAGGCCGACGACGAGAACGATGCCCCCAACGCCACCACCAACATCGTCAGGCAACAGATGGCGACAGCAGGGCAAAGAGAGGAAATGGAGGAAGAGGAAATGGCCGACAGCGGGCCCACGGAAGAGGAGCTGCGCTACCAGAAAGAGCAGCTGCTACTGGAGGAGACAGACGTGAAGGACTACATGAAGCAGAACGACGTGTGGATGCTCAACGACCTGAAGTCAGACAAAGCCCGCGAGATGTTCCGCGCCCTGCAGCAGGGCGACATGGCAGCTCTCCGCCAGAACAACTACTACCTTGACATGACCCCCATCAACGGCTACTGGCAGCAGACAGCCGAGACCATCAAGCAGATAGACGAGAGCGGCGACGAGGCCAAGCGCAGCCGATGCCAAG
>OCTX012201566.1_pt1 | contig 11912 bp, 9 predicted proteins | sample 1539691 | NCBI WGS metagenome assembly OCTX01 (sample SAMN02144231, study PRJEB22623) | gut metagenome | biome: sheep rumen | host: Ovis aries | place: New Zealand
AAACTTCCCGGCGACAAGGATTTCACCATTCACGCATACCGCGTGAACCACAATGTGACCTGCTATTGCTACGCGATGACGCTGGACCGCACCGGCAAGTTCGACGTCGCCCGCGCGATGGCGCTGGACATTCCCAAGCCTTATTGGAACAGGCTGCAGAAGGGCGAGATCATTGAGACGGAGAATGGCATTCTGACTCCGGATATGGTCCTGGGGCCTTCAAGAAAGGGCCTCAAGGTCGGCTATTGCACGGACACAAGGCCCTGTGAGGGGGCAATAAAAGCCGCGGAAGGCGCGGATCTGTTCATCTGCGAAGGAATGTACGGGGAAGAGGACAAAACAGCGAAGGCCAGGGAGCACAAGCACATGACTTTTGCCGAGGCGGCCCAGATCGCGAAAAAGGCGAAGCCGGCCAAGATGTGGCTCACCCACTACAGCCCGTCGCTGACACATCCTGAGGAGTTCATGCCGGTTGTGTGGAAGACATTTCCGGCAGCGGCACCCGGCAAAGACGGAAAGAGCATAGAACTGCAGTTTACGGAAGAATAAAGAATCAACTGTAAGCTGATCATAGTAATGAAAATGAAGGATACAATGGATAAAGACATCACTATTTTGGCTATAGAATCGAGCTGCGACGAGACAGCCGCTTCTGTAGTGGTAAACGGGAGGGACGTTCTTTCAAACGTGATCTCCTCCCAGATCGACATACATACACTTTACGGCGGCGTAGTGCCGGAGATCGCTTCGAGAAAGCACACCGAAAGGATCAACCAGGTGGTGAAAAAGGGCCTGTCAGAGGCGGGAAAGACCCTGCAGGATATGGACGCCATCGCCGTCACATACGGACCGGGGCTTGTGGGACCTCTGCTGATCGGAGTCTCCGAGGCCAAGGCGCTGAGCTTCGCGACGGGAATCCCTCTGATCGGCGTACACCACATCGAGGGACACATCAGCGCGAACTTTATCGCCAACAAGGACCTGGAGCCTCCCTTCGCGTGCCTTGTGGTGTCCGGAGGACACACTCATCTGGTGCTCGTGAAGGACTACGGCGAGTACGAGATCCTGGGACGGACCCAGGACGACGCGGCAGGAGAGGCCTTCGACAAGGTGGCAAGAGAAATCGGTTTAGGATATCCCGGCGGACCCAAGATCGACAAGGTCTCCAAAGAGGGAAATCCTGCGGCTATCGATTTCCCGAGGGGGAAAGTTACCGGATCCCGTTACGACTTCAGCTTCAGCGGCATGAAGTCTTCGGTGCTCAATTACCTCAACACCTGCAAGATGAAAAATATCGAGATCTCGGTGCCTGACGTGGCGGCCTCTTTCCAGCAGGCTGTGGTCGACGTTCTGGTTTCCCACGCCATGTGGGCAGTGGAGGAGTTCCATCTGACCAAATTCGCGCTGGCCGGCGGCGTCGCATCCAACACAGCACTGAGAGCTGCCATGGAGAAGGCCTGCGCCGAGAGAGGCGTGGAGTTCTTCTGCCCGCCGCCGATCCTGTGTACTGATAACGCGGCAATGATCGGCAGCGCAGCGTATTATGAATACATAAAAGGCGTCCGAAGCGGTCTGGATCTCAACGCGAAACCCGGACTGAGATTGGGGGAGAGATGAACATGTGCCAAAATAAAGAGCGCTGCACAGTACTCCTTTTGGCTGCGGGAAGCGGCCTTCGCATGGGCGGAGGGACCCGCAAGCAGTACATTGATGTTAAGGGAAGACCTCTGTTTACATATGCTCTGGAGACTTTTGACAGAAGCGATATCATCACGGACATCATGATTGTGGTTCCGGAAGGCGACCAGGAGTATTGCAGAGAGATTGTGGAGGACTGCGGACTGGCAGGGAAGCTCCGCGCGATCGTCGCGGGCGGACGGGAGCGCTGTTTTTCAGTGCACAACGGGCTGCAGGCAGTGGACTGGCCCTGCGACTATGTATTTATTCATGACAGCGCCAGACCCTTCATTGACGATGACACTATGGGGAGACTCATTGAAGAGGTGCGGATCAGCAAAGCATGCATTGCGGCGGTTCCCGCCAAGGATACGGTAAAGATCGCCGATCAGGACGGTTTTGTAGCGCAGACACCGAACAGGAAAGACGTCTGGCTGGTGCAGACGCCGCAGGTTTTTGACTTCGAACTGATCAGGGCCGCCTACGGGAAAATGGCAGAAGAATATGATGATCTGCTCGAAAAGGGCGTGATCATCACGGATGACGCCATGGTGGCGGAGTATTTTACAAATAATAAGGTCAGACTCGTGATGGCGTCCTACCGCAATATCAAGGTGACGACGCCGGATGATATGGATACTGTAGCTGCTTACATGAAGGAGAAGCATTAAGCAGCTGAAAGCGAGGCAGTATGGCTTTTACACATCTGCACGTCCACACCGAGTATTCTCTGCTGGACGGCTCCAATAAGATCAAAGAATATGTAAAGCGCGTCAAAGAGCTTGGAATGGACAGCGCGGCCATAACCGATCACGGCGTCATGTACGGCGTGATCGATTTTTATAAGGCGGCCAAAGAGGCCGGGATCAAGCCCATCATCGGCTGTGAGGTCTATGTCGCGCCCGGTTCGCGTTTCGACAGAGAACAGGGGGCGGGAGACGACCGCTATTACCATCTGATTCTTCTTGCGGAGAACAATAAGGGCTACGCCAACCTGATGAAAATAGTGAGCCGCTCCTTCACGGAGGGCTATTACTACAAGCCGAGGGTAGATGTAGAACTGCTTCGGGAGTTCCACGAGGGAATCATCGCGTCCAGCGCGTGCCTGGCCGGAGAAGTCGCAAGGAATATCGTCAGGGATGACATCGCGGCGGCGGATAAGGCCGCGCTGAAATACCTGGATATCTTCGGGGAGGGGAATTTCTTCCTCGAGCTGCAGGACCACGGCTATCAGGACCAGCAGAAGGTGAACATGGCGCTCATGTCCATGAGCAAGCGCCTGGGAATTCCTTTGATCGCTACCAACGATATTCACTATACGTACGCCGAGGACGCGGAGGCGCACGATATTTTGCTGTGCATTCAGACAGGAAAGAAGCTTTCAGATGAGAACCGGATGCGGTATCCGGGCGGGCAGTTCTTCGTCAAGAGTGAGATGGAGATGCGCGCCCTGTTTCCCTATGCCCGGGAGGCACTGGACAATACCCACAAGATCGCGGAGCGCTGCAACGTGGAGATCGAGTTCGGCGTCACAAAACTCCCGCACTTCGAGGTGCCGGAAGGTTATGACTCCTGGACTTACCTGAATAAGCTCTGCGACGACGGCATGAAGGAGCGCTATCCGGATGACGACGGCACTCTGCGGGAGAGGCTGGAGTATGAGCTTAACACCATTCGCCAGATGGGTTATGTGGACTATTTCCTGATCGTCTGGGACTACATCAATTTCTCCAGGGAGCACGACATCATGGTCGGGCCCGGAAGAGGAAGCGCGGCGGGAAGCATCGCCGCATACTGCCTGCACATCACGGACATTGATCCCATCAAATACAATCTGCTCTTTGAACGATTCCTGAACCCGGAACGAGTTTCCATGCCCGATATCGACGTGGACTTCGGGTTCGAGCGCAGAGGAGAAGTCATTGACTATGTGACGCAGAAATACGGGCCGGATAAGGTCATGCAGATCATCACTTTCGGTACTCTGCAGGCCAAGGGCGTGATCAGGGACGTGGGTCGAGTCATGGACCTCCCCTACGGCTTCGTAGATTCCATCGCCAAGATGGTGCCGGCAGAGCTTGGCATGACTCTGGATAAGGCTTTGAAGCAGAATCCGGACATGAAGAAGGTGTATGAGGAGGACGACCGGGTCCGTAAACTCATTGATATGAGCCGGAGACTGGAGGGACTTCCCAGGCACAGTTCTGTGCACGCGGCTGGCGTTGTCATCTGCTCCGAGCCCGCGGAGGACCTGGTTCCCCTGGCGAGGGCGGCAGACGGTTCCGTGACGACACAGTTCACCATGACGACTATTGAGGAACTGGGCCTTCTCAAGATGGATTTCCTGGGCCTTCGCACACTGACGGTCATTCAGAACGCAGTGAACATGGCGAACCACTCCATAGAGGAGGCGGGAGGAGTTTACCCTGCCTATGAGCCCGCGCTCGGAGGAGAAAAAGCGAGAGTTACGGCCAACCCGATCGGCTATCCGGTCGATCTCGCCAACCTGGACTACGCGGATCCGGCTGTCTACGCCTCGATCTCGACCGGCAGGACAGACGGCGTGTTCCAGCTTGAATCCGGCGGCATGCAGGGATTTATGAAGGAGCTCCATCCCGAGAATTTCGAGGATATCATCGCAGGAATCTCGCTCTACAGACCGGGTCCGATGGATTTCATACCAAAATATATATTCGGCAAGAAAAATCCCGACCGGATCACCTACGACGCGAAGGAACTTGAGCCTATTTTAGAGCCCACATACGGATGTATCGTGTACCAGGAACAGGTAATGCAGATCGTGCGCGATCTGGGCGGCTATACGCTTGGCAGAAGCGATCTGGTGCGGCGCGCCATGTCCAAGAAGAAGCAGAAGGTCATGGAGCAGGAGCGGCGCAACTTTGTCTACGGCAATCCCGAGGAAGGCGTTCCGGGATGCGCCGCGAAGGGGATCAGCACCCAGGTAGCTTCCCACATCTACGACACGATGATGGATTTTGCCAAGTACGCCTTCAACAAATCCCATGCGGCCTGCTACGCAGTGGTCGCTTACCAGACCGCGTGGCTCAAATACTATTATCCGACGGAGTTCATGGCTGCTCTGATGACCTCGGTCATCGATTTTCCCAACAAGGTGGCGGGCTATATTTTGACCTGCCGCAGCATGGGAATAAAACTGCTGCCTCCCGATATCAACGAGGGTGAGGCCGGATTTTCCGTATCCGGCGGCGCGATCCGCTACGGACTGACGGCGATCAAGGGAGTCGGAAGACCTGTGATCGACTCTGTGATCGCTGAGAGAAAGGAGAGAGGACCTTTCCGGGATCTTCATGATTTCCTGTCCCGCATGATCCTCAAGGACCGCGAGGTCAACAAGAGGGTCGTCGAGAACTTTATCAAAGCGGGAGCCCTGGACTGCCTGGGAGCTACGCGCAAGCAGCTGATGAGCGTCTACATGCGGATGATGGATGACCTGTCAAGTTCCAAGAAGAACGATATGGCAGGGCAGATGTCGCTGTTTGACTTTGCGGACGAGGAGGACAAACAGGACTATATCATCACGATGCCGGACATCGGCGAGTACCCCAAAGAGCTGAAGCTGGCCTTCGAGAAAGAAGTGCTGGGCATCTATGTCAGCGGACATCCGCTGGAGGACTACATGGGCCTGTGGCGGAGCCACATCACAAAGCGCGTGTCGGATTTCCTCCTCGACGAGGAGACGGGAGAAGCCGGTGTACAGGACGGTGAGAAAGCTGTCATCGGAGGCATGATCACTGCCAAAAAAGTGAAATATACCAAGAACAACAAAGTGATGGCCTTTCTTGATGTGGAGGACATGACAGGCAGTATGGAAGTCATCGTTTTTCCGAACACTTACGAGAAGGAGAGCGAGAAACTCATCGAGGACGGCAAAGTATTTCTGAGCGGAAGAGTATCCCTCGAAGAAGAGCGCGACGGCAAACTGATCTGCGAGCAGGTCATCTCTTTTGACGCGGTTCCCAGAAAACTCTGGATCCGCTTTGATGATCCGGCAAGCTACAGAAACGGCGCAGCTGATCTTAAAAGAATCATCGACGAGCACGGAGGACGGGACAAGGTAGTGATCTTTATCAAAAATCCCAAAATGCGGAAAGAACTTCCCCCGGGACAGGGCGTAAGAGCGGACGAGGCGCTGGTCAGAGAACTCTCCGAGCGCTTTGGCGAGAATAATGTTATCCTCGCATGACGGAGAAGAATTGCAATGGAGCGCATATTGGGATAAAATAATAGAGTATCAGGTTTAACTTTTATAGAACCTTTGGGATGCGGAGGCACCAGTTATGGCTAAGGAAATAAGACAAATTGGCGTGTTGACCAGCGGCGGTGATTCGCCCGGTATGAATGCGGCGATCCGTGCGGTTGCCAGGGAAGCAATGCATAACAAGTGCAAGGTGATCGGAATTCAGAGAGGCTACAAGGGTCTTCTGAACGAAGAGTTCAAGGAGATGAAATCTGTCGATGTGGCAGGTATCATCCAGATGGGCGGCACTATTCTCGGAACGGCAAGATGCCCCGAGTTCAAGGAAGAGGAAGTACAGCAGAAAGCTGCTGATATCTGCAGGAAGCACGGTATTGACGGAATCGTCGTGATCGGCGGTGACGGTTCCTACCGGGGCGCGCAGGCTCTTTCCCGCCACGGCGTCAACACGATCGGCCTGCCCGGAACGATCGATCTGGATATCACCTGTACAGATTACACGATCGGCTTTGATACGGCTGTCAACACAGCCATGGAAGCGATCGACAAGGTCAAGGACACATCTTCTTCCCATGAGAGATGCAGTATCATCGAGGTCATGGGACGCCACGCAGGCTATATTGCACTCTGGTGCGGTATTGCGAACGGCGCGGAGGATATCCTGATCCCCGAGAAGTATGACTATGATGAGCAGAAGATCGTTGATCACATCATCATTAACAGACGTCTGGGCAAGAAGCACCATCTGATCATCAACGCGGAGGGAATTGGTCACTCCACTTCCATGGCCAGAAGGATCGAGGCTGCTACAGGCATTGAAACCCGTGCGACGATCCTGGGCTACATGCAGCGCGGCGGTTCACCTACCTGTAAAGACCGCTACTATGCATCTATCATGGGCGCGTATGCTGCAGACATTCTGGTGCAGGGCAAGACGAACAGGGTCGTCTGCTACAGAAACGGCCAGTTCGTGGATCTGGACATCGAGGAAGCTCTTGCTATGACCAAGAATATTTCGGAGTACGAGTACCAGATCAGTCAGCATCTGTGATGACTGTTCAGTTTTACTGTAATTACGCAGGCCGGGCGATTAATTCGTCCGGCCTTTCAAATTGCGGGAGTTTAATATGACAGAGAGAATCACTTCAGCTTCCAATCCGCGGATCAAAAGACTGACGGCCCTGGGCAGGAAGGCGAAACTGAGAAGAGATGAGCGCGTTTTCATTATAGAAGGAGAGCGGCTCTATACGGATACTCCGAGGGAGTACCTTAAAGAAATCTATATGACAGAAGAGTTCCTGAGTGAGAAACTGGGAGGAGAAGCGCCTGAGGGCTGTACGGTCGTCACGCCCGAGATCATGCGGAAGATCTCCGACACGGATACGCCGCAGGGGGTTCTCTGCGTGGCGAAAATGCCATCCTACAAAAGAGAGGACCTGAGGGGTCAGACCCCTCTTCTTCTGCTCCTCGAGAACATCCAGGATCCCGGAAATCTGGGGACGATGATGAGGACCGCTGAGGCGGCGGGAGTGACCGGAGTCCTGATGAGCCGTGACACGGTGGACCTGTTCAATCCCAAGACTGTGAGAGCCACAATGAGCGCGATCTTCAGGGTGCCGTTTCTATATACAGACGATTTGATCGGTGAGATCAGGCGGCTCAGGGAGGAAGACGGTATCACGGTCTACGCTGCCCATCTGCGGGCCAGCAGACCTTACGATGAGGCTGACTGCAGGAAGCCCTGTGCTTTTTTGATCGGGAATGAGGGAAACGGACTGACAGAGGAAGCGGCGGACGCGGCAAGCGGGAGAGTACACATCCCGATGCAGGGCAGCATCGAGTCTCTGAATGCGGCTATGGCAGCGGGAATCCTGTTGTTTGAAGCCGCAAGGCAGAGAAGAAAGAGCTGAGAAGACGGTATAATTTGTATACCGCTTGCGTAAGGCACCGCACGAAAGTGATTTAAAAGTTTGTTTTTCTATGCTATATTGTAACTGTTCAGCACAAGGTAAGAAGTGCTGGCCAAATCCGTAATATACTGCAGAACCATTTGAAAATGTCGAAGGAGGTATTGAATATGTCATTGAGTATGACACAATTCTGGCTGATCGCCATAGCGCTTCTTCTGCTTGTTGAGTTTGCGACCTCGGCGCTGACAACGATCTGGTTTGCAGGTGGTGCCCTGATCGCCCTGTTGTGCGCGATAGCGGGCGGACCGGTGTGGCTGCAGGTAGTATTGTTCATAGCGGGTTCCGCCGTTCTGCTGCTGCTGACCAGACCCATGGCAGTAAAGATGCTGAAAAAGGGGACAGTCGCCACAAACGCGGACAGCCTGATCGGACGGGAAGCCGTCGTCACGGAGAAGATCGACAACCTGCGGAGCACAGGAACTGTTCAGGTCAACGGACAGGAGTGGAGCGCCAGGAGCGTCAATCCGGAGCACGTCATTGAGAAGGACGAGATTGTCATGGTCCGTTCCATCGAGGGCGTGAAGCTGATCGTCGGAAAGAGAATCGACAGCACAGAAGCATCTGAGGCGTAAGCGGATCATAGCTTAGCGCCAGGAAACATAGTTACTAACCAGAAAGAAATGAGGTAAATAAAATGCCCGGAATTATCGCAATTGCTGTATTGATCATCATTCTGCTCATCATTGCAGTGTCCTGCATCAAGATCGTGCCTCAGGCACACGCTTATGTCATTGAGCGTCTCGGCGCATACAGCGCCACATGGGGCGTCGGACTGCACTTCAAGATGCCTTTCATCGAGAGAGTCGCAAGAAGAGTCAACCTCAAGGAACAGGTAGTTGACTTCCCGCCCCAGCCCGTTATCACGAAGGATAACGTCACAATGCAGATCGATTCCATCGTGTTCTTCCAGATCACGGACGCGAAGCTCTTCACATACGGCGTAGAGAATCCGATCATGGCTATTGAGAACCTGACAGCTACGACACTGAGAAATATCATCGGTGAGCTGGACCTGGATGAGACACTGACTTCCCGCGAGATCATCAACGCGAAGATGCGCTCCTCTCTGGACGTTGCAACGGATCCCTGGGGCATCAAGGTAACCCGCGTCGAGCTCAAGAACATCACTCCTCCCTCCGCGATCCGCGAAGCAATGGAGAAACAGATGAAGGCAGAGCGTGAGAGACGTGAATCCATCCTGAAGGCGGAAGGTGAGAAGAAGTCAGCGATCCTTGTGGCAGAAGGCCAGAAGGAATCCATGATCCTGCAGGCGGAAGCGGATAAAAGAGCTACGATCCTTGCCGCGGAAGCTCAGAAGGAGAAGATGATCCAGGAAGCAGCAGGACGAAGCGAAGCGATCCGTCAGGTTCAGCAGGCGAACGCGGACGGTATCCGCATGATCCGCGAGGCGGGCGCTGATGAGGCTGTTCTGACGATCAAGAGCCTTGAAGCTTTTGCCCAGGCGGCAGACGGCAAGGCTACCAAGATCATTATTCCGTCGGAGATCCAGGGCATTGCGGGTCTCGCGGCATCTCTCAAAGAGATGGTCAAGGAAGACGGAGCTGCCGGAAAGAAGTAAGAAAGGATAGACGATACAAATGGCTGTGAATCTTAAAGGAAGAGACTTTCTGAAACTGCTGGACTTCAGCGAGGAGGAGATCGAATATTTCCTCGATCTCGCCGCGGACCTCAAGGACAAGAAGAAAAAGGGCGTTCCCCACAAGATGTTTGAGGGAAAGAATATCGCGCTGATCTTTGAAAAGACCAGCACCAGAACCCGCTGCTCCTTCGAGGTGGCGGGACATGACCTCGGCATGGGAACCACCTATCTTGATCCTTCCGGATCACAGATCGGCAAGAAAGAGAGTATTGCGGATACTGCCCGCGTGCTGGCAAGCATGTATGACGGCATTGAATACCGCGGCTACGGCCAGGAGATCGTCGAGGAATTGGCAAAATACAGTAAGGTCCCTGTCTGGAACGGTCTCACCAATGAGTTCCATCCCACCCAGATGCTGGCGGATCTGCTCACCATCAGAGAGCAGTTCGGTTACGTGAAGGGCATTAAACTCAGTTTCTTCGGCGACTGCCGCTACAACATGGCGAACAGCTGGATGGTAGCCGGCGCCAAGATGGGAATGCACATCACTCTCTGCGCCAACAAGAAGTACTTCCCTGATGAAGAACTGGTGAAGACCTGCAGAGAGATCGCGGAGAAGAGCGGCGGCAGCATCACCCTTACGGAGGACGCGAAAGAAGGCGCGAAGGGCGCCGATGTCCTCTATACGGATGTGTGGGTATCCATGGGAGAGCCGATGGAAGCCTGGGCTGAGAGGATCGAAGAGATGAAGCCCTACCAGGTGACGAAGGAACTGATGGATCTAGCCGGCGAGAAGGCTATATTCATGCACTGCCTTCCCGCTTTCCACGATCAGGGAACCGGTATCGGAAGAGAGATCTACGAGCAGTTCGGAATGGCAGAGCTTGAGGTTACGGACGAAGTCTTCGAGGGACCCGGATCCAGGGTATTTGAGGAGGCTGAGAACCGCATGCACACCATTAAGGCTGTGATGGCGGCTACGCTCTGAAGACATCCGGACTAATCTCTACGGCAGACTGACTGCCGATCACTTGCAGGCGGTACATTGTAATATGGACAGGAAACAGGAAGTTTTGCGTCAGCTCAGGGAAGCTGACGGTTATGTGTCCGGACAGCAGCTCTGCGGGACGCTGGGCGTGTCGAGAACGGCTGTCTGGAAGATCATAAACAGACTCAAGGAAGACGGATATCCGATCGAGGCGGTGACCAATAAGGGGTACCGCCTTCTTTCTGTGGAGGGGAGAGATCTCTTCAACCGGGAGGAACTGGAGAGAAGGCTTACGACCCGCTGGGCAGGCCATCCCTTGATCTATTCGGAAGAGACGGGCTCCACGAACGCAGATATTTTCGGCCTCTCGGACAGCGGATACCCGCAGGGGACACTGGCGGTGACCTCCAAGCAGACGACCGGTAAGGGAAGAAGGGGACGCACCTGGATCTCTCCGCCCGGTGTCAATATCTATATGAGCATACTCTTAAAGCCCGATTTCAGACCTGAAACAGCCCCGATGCTGACGCTGGTCATGGCGCTGTCAGTATTCAGAGCCTGCGAGGAACTGTATGGAAATGAGTGTACCTTCGGAATCAAGTGGCCCAACGACATTGTGGTGAGCGCCCGGGGAGAGGATTACCATAAGATCTGCGGTATTTTGACAGAGATGCGCATGGAGGAGAAGGAGATCCGGGACATTGTGATCGGGATCGGGATCAACGTGAATCAGACGGAATTCCCGGAGGAGATCCGTCAGACGGCCGGGTCGCTTGCCCTCGCGCTTGGAAGAGAGGTCAGCAGGGCCGATCTGACAGCGGCGGTCTGGAGATATTTTGAAGAATATTATGAGAGATTTGCCGGGGCGCAGACCCTCAAACCTCTGAGAGAGGAATATGAGCGCGCGCTGGTTAACAGGGGACGGAAAGTGAGAGTTCTGGATCCCTCGGCGCCCTTCGAGGGAACAGCCGTGGGGATCAACGACCTGGGCGAGCTGCTTGTGCAGCGTGATGCGGATGGGGGTCTGACCCCCATTGGGACAGGCGAGGTCTCGGTGAGAGGCGTTATGGGCTATGTGTGAGAATACCCGGAATGGAGACGGAAAATGGACAACAGAAACAATGAAGAAATGAATCCGGAAATGACCTCGAATGTGGATGCGGATCGTTTCCGCGTAGTGCTCTGCGGGGCTAACGCCTACGAGAAGAAATACTATTTTAATAACAAGTTTGACAAGATTCCGGAGAACATCAAAGAGGAACTGCACATCATCTGTGTGCTCTTTACAGAGGAAGTGGGCGGCATTTTCACCATCGGATTCACTCCCTATGGAGATGTGGAGATGGATACACAGCACGAGGAGGGCGACCTTCTTTATGATGACATCGGCGCAGAGCTTCTGATGAAGGAGATCCGCAGGAAGAAGGCTGAGATGTTCAG
>OCTX011767598.1_pt1 | contig 11911 bp, 14 predicted proteins | sample 1539691 | NCBI WGS metagenome assembly OCTX01 (sample SAMN02144231, study PRJEB22623) | gut metagenome | biome: sheep rumen | host: Ovis aries | place: New Zealand
TCAGATAATAAAGATAAAGCTAATGAGATAATGGCTGGTATTGATGATATTTATCGCGAGTATCATGAATTAACTGATAGATATAATAGTTATGATGATATTAATAATGTTTATTATATTAATCATAATGATTCTAAGACTGAAGAAATTATTCTTGATAGTAGGTTATATGATATGATTAAGTATGCTTATGATTTTGGAAAGTCTAATGATTTATTTGATATTAATATGGGTGGAGTTATTGATGTTTGGAAGAAGTATCGAGATAAAGGTGAAGGTATTCCAAGTATTGATGAATTGAAGAAGGCTAATAAGCGTCATGATATTGTTTTATTAGGTGATAATAAGATAAAAAATAATCACCCTAATATTGATTTAGGTGGTGTTAGTAAAGGATATACTACAGAGGTTGTTTCTAAGTATTTAAGGGATAATGGTATTAAGTATTTCTTAATTAATGCTGGTGGAAATGTAAGTGCAGGTGATTCATATCTTAAGGATTATTATAAGATAGGTATTCAAAGTCCTGATGGTAATGGTGTTATAGGTGTTATTAAGGGAACTAATATAAGTGTTGTTACTAGTGGTGGTTATGAGAGAAATTATGAGTATGAGGGACATATGTATCATCATATTATTAATCCTAAGACATTGTTTCCATCTGAATATATGAAGAGTGTTACTGTTATTTCAAGTGATAGTGGTCTTAGCGATATGTTATCTACAACTTTGTTTTTAATGGATGTTGATGATGGTTTGGAATTTTTAAAGAATTATGATGCTGAAGCAATATTTGTAATGAATGATAATAGTATTGTTAAGAGTGAAGGTTTTAGTAAGTATGAATAAAAGTGATATTAAATTGGTTTGTATATTATTGTTTGTTTCTATTATTGGCGTTTTATGTTTTAAGATTTTTTCTAAAAAGGGCGAAAGTGCTTATGTTTATCATGATGGAAATCTTGTTTTAACTATTGATCTTAATGTTGATAATGATTATGTTGTTGATGGCGATTTGGGAGATGTTTTAATAGTTGTTCGTGATGGAAAAATAAAAGTAGAGGATGAGACTAGTCCTTTACATTTGTGTTCTTTACAAGGTTTTGTTTCTGATAGTAATGAAAGTATTGTTTGTTTACCTAATAAGATTGTTATTAATATTGGCGGTAGTGATTTAGATGCGGTGGTGAGGTAATGAAGAAGTATATGAGACTTGTTATGCTTTTATCTATGTCTATAGTTTTAAGTATAATTGAGAGTTTTATTCCATTGTTTAATGGATTTATTCCTGGATTGAAATTAGGTTTAGCTAATATAATTGTTTTAATTGTATTATATAAGTATGAGTTTTGTGATGTATTATTTGTTTCTATTTTAAGGGTATTTGTTGTTGGTATTATGCGTACAGGACTTTTTAGTGTTAATTTCTTTTTTAGTTTATCTGGTGCTTTGTTTAGTTCTATAAGTATGTTTTTAGTTAAGAAAACTAAGTTATCTATGATAGGGGTTAGTGTTGTTGGTTCTATATTTCATAGTCTTGGGCAGGTGTTGATTGCTGTTTTATTTTTAAAGAATAGTAATATGTTTTATTATCTTCCTTTGTTATTATTATTTTCTATTCCAACAGGTTTATTTATAGGTTATGTTAGTAAGATTTTATTAAATGAATTAGAAGATAAAGTGAATTTTTAGTATTTACTTTATTTTTTAAATTTTATATAATATTTATATAGAGTAGGAGGATTATATGAAAAAGTTTTTAGTTGTTATGTGTGCTTTAGTTGGCATTTTTATGTTTACTGGTTGTGAGAAAGTTAGCGAAAAAGGTAATTATCGTGAGGGTACATATTTTGGATATGATTCTTATGAATCTTATGGTGCAAATTATGTTACTACTGCAGTAGTTTATGTTAATGAGGATGGTATGATTAAGTCTGTTTTTATTGATTCTACTTATGATAAGGATTCGGTTAATACTACTAAAAAGTCTTTAGGTGATAATTATGGTATGAAGGAAACTTCGGCTAATATAGGTGTTATTCCTGGTGGAGCTGAGTGGTATGAGCAAGTTGCTAAAATCGAGGAAAAGGTTGTTTCTGAGCAAGGTTTAGACTGGGTTAAGTGGAGCGATGAAGCTAAGACTAAGTTAGATGTTGATACAATCAGTGGCGTAACTATTAGTAGTGATAGTTATATTAATGCGGTAAGTAAAGCTTTAAGTCAAGCAAAATAGGTTCTTATGAATCTATTTTTATTTTTGTAGAATAATCTTCTATTGACAATTATAAAATTATAGTGTATAAATTTAAATGATGTACAGGAGGCATTTATGGCAAAGAATTTAGTAATAGTGGAATCACCTAGTAAGTCTAAGACTATAGAAAAATATTTAGGAAAAGATTATAAAGTTTTATCTAGTAAAGGTCATATTCGTGATTTATCTACTAAGGGTAAGTTTGGACTTGGTGTTGATATTGAGAATAATTTTAAGCCTGATTATGTTACTATTAAAGGTAAAAAGAAGGATGTTGATTCTCTTAAAAAAGAGGTTAAGGCTTCAGATCATGTTTTTCTAGCAACCGACCCCGATCGTGAAGGAGAGGCTATTAGTTGGCATTTATATGATGCTTTGGGTTTAAATGATAAGATTTATGATCGTGTTGTTTTTAATGAGATTACTAAACCTGCAATATTAGAGGCTTTTAAGCATCCTAGAAAGATTGATCAGGATTTGGTTAATAGTCAAGAAACTCGTAGAATTCTTGATAGAATTATTGGTTTTAGACTTAGCAATTTGATTCGTTCTAAAACTAATGGTAGTAGTGCAGGTCGTGTACAAAGTGTTGCTTTAAAGTTGATTGTTGAAAAAGAAAGGGAAATTCAAGCTTTTATTCCTGAAGAGTATTGGAGTATTAAGGCTAATTTTAATGATTTTTCTGCTGATTTGGACACTTTTAATCATGAGGAATTAAAGATTAATAATAAGGATGAGGCTGATAAAGTACTTAGTTCTTTAGGTAATACTTTTGTTGTTGAATCAGTTGATTCTAAAGATAAGGCTAAGAATAGTAAGTTTCCTTTTATTACTAGTACTCTTCAACAGGAGGCTTCTACTAAGTTAGGGTTTAATGCTAAAAAGACTATGAGTATTGCTCAAAAGTTATATGAGGGTATTACGTTAGAGGATGAGACTGTTGGTCTTATTAGTTATATGCGTACTGATTCTGTTAGATTTTCTGATGAGTTTATTAAGGCTACTTATAAGTATATTGAAGACGAGTATGGTCATGATTATGTAGGATTTGTGAAGAAGAGTAAGAAGTCTGAAAATGTTCAGGATGCGCATGAGGCAATTCGTCCTACTAGTATTTATAGAACACCTCTTTCTGTTAAGAAGTTTTTAAGTAATGATGAGTATAAGTTATATAAATTAATATATAGTAGAGCGCTTGCTAGTTTAATGGCTCCTGCTAAAACTTTAAATACTACTGTTATTCTTGATAATAATAATTATCAGTTTAAGGTTAATGGACAGATTATTACTTTTGATGGTTATTTAAAAGTATATGGTGAGTATGAGGATACTAAGGATCAAGTTTTACCAACATTTAGTGTTAACGATAAGTTAGAGAGTGATGATATTGAGTCTATACAACATTTTACTCAACCACCTAGCCGTTATACTGAGGCTAAGTTAATTAAGGATTTGGAAGAATTAGGTATTGGTAGACCTAGTACTTATGCGACTATCATTGATACTATTAAGAAACGTGGATATGTTGATGTAGTTGAGAAGAAGTTTGTTCCAACTGAAATTGGTTTTGAAATAACTGATAAATTACAAATGGGATTTTCTAATATTATCAATGTTGAATATACTGCTAATATGGAAGATGAGCTTGATAAGATTGCTGAAGGTAATCAAGTTTGGTATGAAACTTTAGATAGATTTTACAAGGATTTTGAACCATCTTTGAAGAAGGCTTTTGATTTGCTTCCTAAAAAAGAGGTTAAAGAGACTGGTGAGATTTGTCCAGAGTGTGGTAAGCCACTAGTTATTCGTAAGGGAAAATATGGTGAGTTTACTGCATGTAGTGGATATCCTAGTTGTAAGTATGTTAAGACTGAACCTAGAGTAGAGGAAGAAATTATTGATTGCCCTAATTGTGGTGGTAAGATTGTTGAGAAGCGTAGTAAAAGAGGTAAGATTTTTTACGGGTGCAACAATTATCCTACTTGTAAGACGGCATATTGGGATAAACCTATTGGTAAATTGTGTCCAGAATGTAAGAATATGTTAACTCAAAAGGGTAAAAAAATAAAATGCTCAAGTTGTGATTATAGTGAAGAACTAGAGGATGAATAATTTTCTAGTTTTTTTATAGAATTTGCCACTACTGGTGGCAAATTTTGATTGAATACATGAATTAATGATTAAATATATTTTTTTCTTTGTTTTTAAGGAACTTTTAAATCTACGTCGTATGATATTTATAGAGGGTGATTTAATGATTGAAACAATTGATAAAAAAAGTTTTATAAGTATTATTAATGATATAAAGAAAGATATTAAGAGTACAAGATTTAAAATATTTGAAAATGCCAATAAGGAATTATTATGCTTGTATTTTAGATTAGGAAAAGTTATAGATGATAATTGGAAATATGGAAATAGTTTTATAAATCAGTTATCTATAGAATTGAGATTAGAATTTCCGAATATGAAGGGTTTTTCAACAAGAAATTTGAGAAGGATGCGAATATTATATAATGAGTATAAGGATATTCAAAATTGGCCACTATCGGTGGCCAATTTACCATGGACGCATAATTGTATTTTAATTGATAGAATAAAAGAATATGATAAAAGAATGTGGTACGCGGAGAAATGTATTGAAAATGGATGGTCAAAAACTGTTTTAATTCATCAGATTGATTTGAATTTATATGAAAGACAAAAGGAAAATATTAAATTAACAAATTTTGATGATAAAATGTCTATTAGTCAAAGCGAACTAGCTAGAGATATAATGAAAGATCCTTACATATTTGAATTATCTAATTTGAAAGAAAATGCGTGTGAGGCGGATATTGAAAACGCAATGGTTGAGAGAATTAAGAATGTTTTAGTTGAATTAGGTAAAGGTTTTTCTTTTGTAGGTAATCAATATAAGATTAGTACTGATAATAATGATTATTATATCGATTTGTTATTTTATCATCTAGAATTAAGATGTTATGTTGTTGTTGAGCTTAAAAATACTTTTTTTAAACCTGAATATATTTGTCAATTGAATTTTTATGTTACTGCAGTTAATAAGACTTTGAAGAAAGAATATGATAACGAAACTATTGGTTTATTATTATGTAGAGAGAAGGATAAATTGTCTGTTGAATGGGCTTTAGAGGGTATTAGTAATCCTATAGGTGTTTCATCTTATGAAATTAAGAATTATATTCCCAAAGATATATTGGATAAGCTTCCAACTGAGGATGATATTAATATGCATATTAATATAGAAAAAAAGAATTAGTTTTTAGCTAATTCTTTGATTTTTTCTGTATTTTTAAAGTTTAGTTTTGATATTTTTTCTAGTATTTTAAATCCGTATTGTTTTGTTAATTTTACTCCTATTTCATCTACTTTTGGTCCTGCACCTTTTACTAGGAATGTATTATATTTTTCTCCTAGTTTATCAAATTCTTTTAGGAATATGTATCTACTTATTAGTGAAGCACAAGCAACTGATAAACATTTATCTTCTGCTTTTGTCATGAATGTTATTCCTTTTGTGTAGTTTGGTACTTGCTTTAAGTAGTTATAGTATACAAATGGTTTTGCGAATTGATCTACTACTATATATTCTATATCGTTATATTTTTCTTTTATTTTTGTTAATACTTTGTTATGCATAATTGCTTTTATTTTATTCATATTAATATCAGATGTATATTTTTTGTTGTATTCTTCGTTTGATAGTATCATGCATTCATATGGTATTTTTTTAATTATTTGTGGTACTATTTCTAGTATTTTTTCATCTGTTAGTTTTTTTGAGTCTTTTACTCCTAGTGATTCTAGAAATTTTATATTTTCTTTATTTACGTATGAAGCGGCTACTACTATAGGACCAAAGTAGTCTCCAGTTCCAACTTCGTCTGATCCTATTGTTGTTGCGTTATATATTTTAGGGTCTACGTATATTTCTTTTTTTTCTTTTTTCTTTTTGTCTTCTGAGTTTGTCATTTCTACTTTTTTAGTAGGGTTTAGATGACGTTCCATATCACGCCACATATTTGCGTCTATGTCTGCTGATATTCCTTGAAATACTGCTTTACCGGAATTGTATAGTGTTATTACTGTATCTGCTTCGTCTGCTTGAAATACTGCGTAGTCTGGTGTTTTTGGTCTTTTTTTATCTTCAAAGTATTTAATCATTTCTTCTTTTGTATTTTCACTTACTTTTAATGTTATTGTCATATGATTCCCTCCAAATATATTTTAACATTTTTGTTTATTTTTGTCTAATTTTGTAATATAATTATTTATGAAAGGTAGATGTATATGGGATTAGTTGATATTTTAATTATTGGTTTTATTTTTATTGGCGGAATTGTTGGATGGAAAAGAGGTGTTATTAAAGAGGCAGTGAGTGCCATAGGTATTGTTTTGATTACTGTTTTGTCTTTTATTTTTAAAAATCCTTTATCTGTTATATTGTATGAGAATTTGCCATTTTTTAAATTTGGTGGAATTTTTAAGGGCGTTACTGTTTTAAATATTGCTTTATATGAATTAGTTGCTTTTTTAATTGTTTTTTCGATATTAATGATTTTATGGAGAGTTGTTGTTTTTGCTTCTAGTATTGTTCAAAAAGTTATTGATATGACTATTATTTTAGGATTGCCTTCAAAAATATTAGGTTTTTTAGTAGGATTGGTTGAGTTTTATTTAATTTGTTTTGTAGTTATATATATATTGGTACTTCCTATATTTAGTGTTAAAGAGGTTGTTGATTCTCGTTATGCAAATATTATTTTGGAGAAGACTCCTATTGTTTCTAGTGGTTTTGGTAAAAAGATGGAGTTTTTAAATGAGTTTGTATCTTTAAAAGAAAAGTATAAAAATACTGAAAGTGCGACACAATTTAATTATGATACGTTGGATTTATTTTTAAAGTATGATATAATCAATGTTAATTCAGCTAAGAAATTGCGTGAAAAAAATAAGTTAAAGATTGATGGAATTGATAATTTACTTAAAAAGTATGAGGAGGAATAGTTATGTTAGTACATGGTAATAATGATAATTTTGATAGTTTAGTAAGTGATGGAGTAGTGGTTGTTGATTTTTTTGCAAATTGGTGTGGACCTTGTAAAATGTTAGGACCTGTTTTAGAGGAATTATCTAGTTCTAGAAGTGAGGTTAAGGTTGTTAAGGTTGATGTTGATGAGGAAGAGGATTTAGCTCGTAGATTTGGAGTTATGAGTATTCCTGCTCTTTATCTATTTAAAGATGGGCATCAAGTTGATAATAGAGTAGGTTTTATGCCTTTATCTGATTTAGAAGAATGGATTAATAATTAATTTTTCTTGGGGGATTTATGGTTAAATATAATGAGTATACTATAAGAAGAAAATATAAGGGTAGAATTATTGAAGTAAGAGTTCGTGATGGATTTATTGATGGTAGGAGATCTACAACTATAAAATGTAAATATAATCCTATTATGTTTGGATTTAGTAATGCTTCTGATGAAAAAATTGATTTCTTTATTTACAGAGATTTTGAAATTGCTAAAAAAGAGATAGATGAAAAGAGTTTTGTTAAAAAATTAATTAAAAAATTTAGATAGGGTTTTGTGTTTATGGAAAATTATGAGTATAAAAAATATAAGGTTATAGAAAAATATTTAGGTAAAAAAATAGAAGTTAATGTTAGTGAATGTTGGTCTGAAGATGGAATAGAATTAGCAGATGTTTCCTGCTCTTATAATACTATTTTGAGAAGTTTAGGACATAGTATAGAAAATTATAAGCCATATGAATATGGTGGAGTTATTGGTGAAGTTGTTAAACGTTTAAGTGTTGATGATATTCATGATGCGATTTTTAAAGAGATTTATATTGCTGAAAAAAGTATTGCTAGGTCTAAAAAAGAGAAACATGATGATTTTAAATCGACACGTTATCTAACTGTTCTTGTTCAATATGAAAATCAAGAGATACCAGTTGAATTAATGCTAAAAGCTGGTGATACAAAAGTCTGGATTATTCGCCTTGATTCTTTAATCAGTCATGTTTCAATAGATAAATTTAGGGATAAAGTAATTGAAGAAGTACAAAGAGGAAAAAGAATGATTGATAATGGATATGTTTTTTCTAAACCAAGTAAAATAAGTAAGGTTAAGAAAAAAATTAAAAGTTTGTTTTAACTTTTAAGTAATTTATCATTTGACTTTAATATACAATTGTGTTAGAATGTATGTAGTGAAGGAGTTCTTCATATAATAAAAAAAGGATATGCTTGATTGTGCGAATCAGACATATTCCCTTGAGGGTCATCTGAAATCAACATTAGTTGAAATCAGATGTTTTTATTATTTAAATAATAATGTAATTATTATGAAGAATAATAGTAGTATTATAATAAATTGAGAAGTTTCTCTTTTTGTCATAAATACCACCACCTTTCTATTATTATACAAAAAAGAAAGGAAAAACATCTGATATTTTCAAACATACCCAATACAATTATATCTTATAATTAATTTTATGTAAATAAAATTGTTTAATTTTTAGTTAATTTTGTATAAAAAATGTATTATTATTCATAATAGTAATGGTGATATTATGAAAGAAAAAAATGAGTTGTTGATGCATATTTATGAGACTTGTGATATGGGTGTTAAGAGTACTACTAAATTGATTGATTTATTAAGGGATAAGGATAATAAGATTAAGAAGTTATTAGAAGATGAATTAAAGGAATATGAGAAATATTTAGTTAAGAGTGAGAAATTATTAAAGAAAAATAAAGTTGAACCTGAGGGTGCTGGAATGATGGCTGAAATGATGGCTAAGATGTCTATGAAAATGGATGTTAAGAAGGATAATAGTGATAGTAATATTGCTGGAATATTGACTGAAGGTTTTACTATGGGTATTATTAATATGAATAAGAAGATTGAGGCTTATCGTGATGAGTGTGATAATAGTATTATTGATTTGGCTAATGATATTGTTAAGTTTCAAGAAAAAGAAATTAAGAATTTAAAGAGTTATTTGTAAAAAAAATATAAGGTTTTTCCTTATATTTTTCTGTATAGTCCTATTGCTTTTCCTAGTATTGTAATATTTTTAAATATAAATGGATCCATTGTATCGTTTTCTGGTTGTAGTCTAAAGTGATCTGATTCTTTATAGAATGTTTTAAGTGTTACTTCATTTTCATCAGTCATTGCGACTACTATTTCACCGTTTCTAGCTGTGTTTCTTCTTTCTACTATTACTATGTCTCCATCTAGTATTCCTGCGTTAATCATTGATTCACCATCTACTTTTAGTGTAAATACATCTTTATTTTTTGGTACCAAATAACTTGGTAATTGAAAGTATTCATCAGGTCTTTCTATAGCTTCTATAGGATTTCCTGCTGTAATTTTTCCTAGTAGTGGTACTTCAATAATGTTTTCGTTTTTTTCTTCATATTCATTATTTACTAATAGTTCTAATGCTCTGTTTTTTGAATTTTCTTTTTTAATATATCCTTTTTGTTCTAGTTTTGATAAATGTACATGGATTGTTGCAGGGGATGATATCCCAAGTGCGGAACCTATTTCTCTTGTAGTAGGTGGATATCCATGCGAAACTATGAATTTTTTTATAAATTGTAAAATCTCATCTTGTTTTTTTGTAAGTTCTTTCATTTGAAACCTCCTTTTTATGTTTACATTATAACATGTAAATATATGTTTGTCAAACATTTGTTTAAATTTTATATTGACACGAACAGTTGTTTGTGATAAGATATATTCAGTGAAGGAGTGAAGAATATGTTAGAAGTTTTAAAAAGTAAAGTTATGATTTTATTTGTAGTATTAGTTATGGGAGTAATATTTATTGATTGTTCATTCAATAATAATTTAGAAAATAGTAATTCTAATGAAAATCTTGTTGCATTAAATTCCTAGTATTATTGAAATACTTTTTTTTTTATTATATAATTTTTATAGGTGGTAACATGATATATTTATTCTATGGAGAAGAGGAGTTTTTGATTGACTCTGAGATTAAAAAATTAATTAGTAAAAATAAAGTCGATAGTAATTCTATCAGTCGATATGATTTAGAGGTTGATAGTATTAAGAATGTTATTGATGATGCATGTACTATTTCTTTGTTTGATGGAAATAAGTTTATTATTGTTTATAATTTTGATAAATTAGTTAAAGATGATGAAAAGTTATTAAGTGAATTTATTAATAATGTAGGTGAAGTTATTATAGTATTTGTAGCTTCTAAGTTAGATGATAGAAAAAAAATAGTTAAAGAAGTTAAAAAAATTTCTACTTCAAAAGAGTTTAATAAGAATAAAAATATTAGTAATACTGTAAGAAGTATGTTTGATGATTATAAGGTTGATTATAAGACTGTTGATTTACTTGTTAGTATGGTAGGTAATGATTTAAGAATTTTAAGTCAAGAGGTAGAAAAGTTAAAGACTTATAAGGATAATAAAGAAATTACTTATCAGGATGTACTTGATTTAGCTAGTAGTGGAGATAATGATGATATTTTTGATTTGATAAATTATATTGTTATTAAGGATAAGTCCAAGGCAATGTCATGTTATAGTAGCCTTCTTAGAAGAAATGAGGAACCTATTAAGATTATTATTAGTTTAGCTAATCAATTTAGATTATTATATCAGTGTAAGGAATTATATAAAAAGGGTAATGGTGAGGATAGTATTTCTAAGATTTTGGATGTGCATCCTTATAGAGTTAAATTGGCTTTAGATAAGTGTCGTAATTATAGCAGTAAAGTTTTACTTGATTATTTATTGGAGTTAGCTGATATTGATTCTAAAATTAAGAATGGTTTAATTGATAAGAGCTTGGCTTTAGAATTGTTTATTTTAGGTAATTAAAAACACAAAGGTTTTAGTCTTTGTGTTTGTTTTTTTCTATAGTCATCAATACTTTTTCTAGTTGGTTTTCATATTTATTGTTTTTTGGAATATAGTATTTTCTATTTTTTAGTTTTGGTGGTAGGTATTCTTGATTAACCCAGTTATTTGGATAGTCATGTGGATATTTATAATCTGGTGAGTTTGTTTTAATATGATTTGGAACACTATAGTAGTTTCCTTTTTCTATGTCTTCTAGTGCTAGTGCAAGTCCTGTGTAAGCACTATTTGATTTAGGAGAAAGTGCTAGATCTATAACCATTACTGCTAGTGGAATTCTAGCTTCTGGCAGTCCTAATCTTTCACATGCATTTATACATGCATCAACTCTTGGTCCCATATTTGGGTTTGCGAGTCCTATATCTTCATAAGCAATTACTGACATTCTTCTATATATTATGTCTAGGTCTTCTGCTTCTATAAGACATGCTAGATAGTAAAGTGCTGCATTTACGTCTGAACCTCTAATTGATTTTTGAAAGGCACTTATTACGTCATAGTGTCCATCTTCATTGTTATCGTAAAATGATGTTGGTTTGTTGTTTATTTTTTTTAGTAGTTCTAGATTTATTATTTGATCATTAGTAGAGTAGTAAGCAAGTTCTAATAAGTTATATGCATATCTTAGGTCTCCGCCTGAACATTTAGCTATATAGTTTATTGATTCTTCATCTATTTTTATGTTTTTTAATATGTCTTTTTTTATGCATTTATTTAGTG
>OCTX011950367.1_pt1 | contig 11909 bp, 15 predicted proteins | sample 1539691 | NCBI WGS metagenome assembly OCTX01 (sample SAMN02144231, study PRJEB22623) | gut metagenome | biome: sheep rumen | host: Ovis aries | place: New Zealand
AAACCAATTAAACCAACATCGTAATAATCATCATAATATCTACCAAGAGACATTTTTTTAAGAACATATTTTATAATTTTATCATAATCATTTATGACATTTTCTTGTTGCATTGCCGCGCCTCCATAATCTTAGTCTTTTGTACATCTCATAATAATATTTTGCTTTTGCATCCAAAACCTCACCACACAAACAAGTACCAAATGATTTAATATAACTCATTTTAGAATATTTGCCACATTTCGGGCATCTTATCATATTGAGTTTACTTAAATCTTTTTTAGCTTCCATCATATATTCTCCTTATATTCATTATAAAACAGTGAGTCTTAGAAATCAATTCTAAAACTCAAAGTCATAATAGTAATTTGCTTCACCAATGTAAATGTTCATTTTATTGTAATCATAAGCAACTCCATCCTTCATTGCTTTATCAACTATTTTTTGGTCTAGTAAAATATATCCATCTTTTTTTAGACGATTTTCAATACCTTCTTTTGTATAAGTAACTTTACTATACCAGCCTCCATATCTATAAACCATCTCGTATTCGTATCCATCCGGATCGCTTATCAACTCCCAGTTGTTTTCTCCATAACTACCAATATGTTTTGCTTCATATCTTCTCATTTTGAAGTGTTTTTGGTCAATTACTTTTGTAATTTCGTAAGCATTTCTATCACTCCATAACATCTCAGTAACTCCCATACCTACCTCTAATTTTGGTAGTTCCTTTTGTCCTTCCATTAATCTGTTTGTTAAGTTTCCGTAATATTTCATTTTATTTTACCTCCTTAATGATTTCAACAATCCTTTTTAAATATTCCTTTTCTTTTTCTTTATGAATTTTTTCTTCATAAATTGTAAATGACTTTGCTTCAAAACATCTTTCCAACTCTTGTACTTCTTTTAACAACTCCATTGCTTCTTCACTTTTTGCTAATTTTATCAAATTTTTCATATCCTCTCTCTCCTTTTAAATTAATCCCTTTTCTTCTAAATAATCAACAAATGGAAAATATAGTGCACCAGTGAAAGTAGCATCCTTCTTTTCTACTATCTTATAATTCCAAATATTCAAATAATCTTCTAATTTCCAATAATCTTGTTTAGCCAATAATTTACCAGTCTTAGGTGATATCTCATATAAAACACCATCATTTCCTTCAACCATTAAATGTGAAACATGTCCACTCTTTCTTGCCTTCATACTTTCGATAATATAATATTTTTTCATATCGTCCTCCTCTTGACGATAGTATAGTACCATTGTTTTCCAGTATAGTCAATACTTTTTTTATACTTTTTTTATATTTTTTCAATATCGTTATTAGACAATAAAAAAACTAGGATTTCTCCTAGTCTATTTACGAATAATTCTTAAAGCATCAATGGACTGACCTAAATTTCCGGCATACCCATTATAAGCATCCTTAACATCATAGCCACTTACAAATGACAACCATTTTCCACCTTTAATATGAACTTGATATAAATATTTGTCAGTTTTAATTGCAACCGCATCAATATCATTTCCTAAGTTGCCAGCATAACTACTTGAACCAGTTACCTGAGGTAGCCATTTCTTCTTAACTTTATCGTGCACCTTATAAGTTAAGTTTTCAATTTTAACTCCACTTATTGCATTGCCAAGATTTCCAGCATAATCGCTGCTGCCAATTTCAAGTTTTGGAAGCCACTTATTCTTTTTATTATCATAAACTTGATAAAAAGTTGGAAGGTCTTTATCCAAATAAGGTGTTGGATTTATTCTTGTATCTTTGGTGTTTCTAACTTCCCAATGCAAGTGTGCTTTAAAGGATCTGCCTGTGTCTCCCATATACCCTATTTTTTGCCCTTCTGCCACCTTTTGCCCCTTTTTAACATAAATCTCTTTCATATGAGCATAAAGTGTGTAGTAACCGTTTTTGTGCTTAATTTTGACACAATTTCCATAACTCTTATTGCCGACTGCAATTTTGTTATTCTTATCATACTTTTGTAACCAAACAACCGTACCTTCCGAGTGAGCAACTATTTCACAAGTAGAACTATAATATTTAACCATATCCAAAGCTTTATGAGTTAACTTATATTTTTGTGTTATTCTCGGTTTGGCATTGTCAATTAATACTCTACACATAATTATTCCTCTTTTTCATTACTTAATGAAAATAATTTACCACTAACTAAATATAATGAAATAACACCTGTAACACCTACTATTGTTTTTGTAATATTATCTATTTGCCAATTCCATATTGGCGCTAAAACTAATAATAAAGCATTAATCATATTAAGTGTGTTTACTACGTATTTACTTATTTTTTTAATTAATTTAATTTTATTCATAATTTCCTCCTAATTATATCCTATTGTCCAACCAGCGTCTAAGAAATCTTGATAACTTGGACACGCTTGCCATTTTGCTACGGGATATTGTGTTTTTTTAAAACCCATATTATATAAAGTTTTTGTGCTTGTATAACTTGTTGCACTTATACACATTTTTAATATATTTTCTAAACTTTCATCAGTTAATTTATTAACACCACTAAACATATTATTTACAGCGGTTACTTTTGGTACGTTAAAATATGGAACATTTTTCAAATTTATACAACTATTAAACATATACGACATACCAGTTACTTCTGACGTATCAAATTGTGGTATTGTTTGTAATGTTTGACAATATCTAAACATGTTATTCATATTTGTTACTTTACTTGTATTAAACACTGGTATATTTGTTATTTTATAACATGAGTCAAACATGTTTGACATATTTGTGCATGATGATGTATTAAAACTTGGTATAGATTCCAAACTTAAACAACTTGCAAACATAGAAGCCATACTTAATACTTTAGATGTATCGTATAAAGGTACATTTACTAAGTTTTGACAACTTTGAAACATAGAGTACATTTGTGTAACATTTGATGTGTTGTATTGAGGGGCTGTTATCATAGCATTACAACCTGAAAACATCCCGTTCATATCTGTTACATTTGAAGTATCTAAAGATGGAAAGTTTGACAATTTTGAACAATTTTGAAAGAAACTCCCCATATTTGTTATATTTGATATATCTATATTATCTATATGGTCTATTAGTATTCTTAAACTACCTGAACCTGTATATCCTAAACTTGTGTTTATTTTTGCATTATTATCTCCACCACTCGGCAAATTTGTAATTGCTGTTGCCATTTCACTAGGTTTTATCAATGCACTTGTTCCACCTTTTGTTCTTATTGCATTTGCAATATTTGTTAAGTTTGTATCAGTTACTACTACTTTTGTCATTAGAAGCCCACCTCATCAACCGTTTGAAGTTCACTTAATACAATATTAGCAATTTCGGTTTTATCAGCACTTGTTAAGATATAACTATCGCCCGTATCTCCTTTGTCGCCTTTGTCCCCTTTATCACCTTTTTCGCCTTGAACTCCTTGAACACCTTGTATACCTTGTACGCCTTGAATACCTTGATCTCCTTTATCTCCTTTTGGACCTTGTGGACCAACATCTCCTGTATCACCTTTATCTCCCTTTGCACCGTCATACACATTTACGCTCTTAATTTCGCCGTTTCTATTAGTTATCGTAATAGTTGCTGTTGTGTCTGTTTTACTTGCATCTATATCAACATTTTGTGCTTCTAACAATCCATCATTTAATGCTTGTTCGTATTGTTCTAACTCACTAGGAGTTATCTCCTGGCTGTTTTCCGCATCTTTCAAAGACCCTTTTATTATTTCAAAATAACATGGACTTGGATTATATCTTGTTTCTTTTTCGTTTTCATCAATATAATAAGCAACTACACCAAGTTCAACAACACCTGTATCTTGTAAAACTTCACCAGGTATGTCGCACTCATCATTAACTATTATCTTTTTATAAGTTGTTCCATCATTTAAAGTGAAATATGCTTCTTTAACAAAATCATTTGTGATGTCATCATCAAAAGTAAATTTACATCTCGTAACATTAATTTCTTTTTCGTTAGTTAAATCTTCTTTTTGAATTTCTAATAAATGTTTACCTACTTTTATATTCATATTTACCTCCTATTTATAACCTAAAATTGTTTTTATATATATTGTGTTAGTTGTTGCAGTAAACCCATAAACACCACTTGAATTAATACTAAATGAATTAGCATTTGTAAAACTAATTGTATTCCCACTAATTGTCCATTTACTATTTTTAAATGTAACTGCTGTACTATATGCTATTTTTAAAGATAAATCTATTACTTTACTATTTCCCGGGTCATATATTCTAATTGAATTATATGTATCACTTGTACCATCACTTGAACTATACATTATTTCTAAAACATAATAATTTGTTAATGGTTTTCCTACCGTTATTGATGAATTATTACCTACCGAACTGTTATATAATAAATCTGGCTGAACATTAAGATTTTGATATGGTGTATAACTAGTTACTGTTGAACCTTTTTCTATCATTATATTAGACATTACATATTCAGTTGTTGTTCCTTCAGCACCACCATATAAATTAATCTTACCGTTCAAATCATTTTGAGTTATTGTTTTAGATGTTCCATTATTCCAAATTCCACCACCACCACTTAAGTAAATAAAATTATTTACTGCACTTGGCGATTTAGTAAACGATATTATATACGTATTACCAGCAATCATATTAGGGCATAATTCTTTTAACGTTTGACTTGTTTGATGATAATATCCTGTTAAACTTATTGTTTGATTAGTATAATTAATACTATTTGTAGCATTTGCACCATTAGTTAATGTAGTAATATTATTAAAATTAAATAAATTTTTCCCTATTATACTATCCACAACAATATTGCCCATTGCTTCCTCACCATCTAGAAGCCCATTTAATCTTGCACTACTTAATGGTGTTGTTGTATTTGGTAAATCTTTAAAAAACTCTTTTGCCATTATTTCTCCTCCTTTAATTTATTTATTTCATTTTGTAAATCTTCAATTTGTTTTTGCTGTTTTTCAATTTGCTCTTGCATTGATTTCATAACAATAAACATACCTTTAATATAACTATTTTTATCCCACTCTTTAACTTCAAGTGTTTGTTCTGCTTTTTCGTCTCCATCATTAATTGGTAGAAGTTTTCCATCCTCGATTTTTTTTACTACTTTATAATTGTAAAAATATTTACTTAATGTATCAGTATTTTCTATTTCATCAATTATAAATCCGTAATTATCATTACCAAGATTTGAATATTTATAGTCATAATCATAAACATTGATTTTTTTAAAGTCATCATAAACTTTGTTAAGTTCGATTTCTTTAAAGTTCTTTTTAACATTTTTACTAGATGGAGATCCGCCATTTGTTAATATTCTATTATTAACACTGGCAGTTCCTACATAAACGTACTCATTATTTGGTATTAAAGATATACCATAACCACCACTTTGTATTCTTGCTGTTGAACTACTATTACTATTAAATCTTATTTGATTGCTTGTTACATATATTCCCTGGACTCTTACATAAGTACCAGCCCATATACCAGCACCATTACCAGCAGCATGAATATTAATATTTGGACTATAACCAGAAACAGAAGATGTTTGAATATTCATAGTATAAGAACTATTAGTATATATTCTTGCAAAAGGCTTTGGAACAGTACTATCAACACTTGATGCTGCACAGAAGTTTATACCATTTGGCTCATCCCAAGCAAGATTTATTGCACTCATCCATGGATGTAAACTTCCACTTTTTAATAACTTTATAAATCCAGTTCCATTATATACCTTTATACCAGCATTTGTAAGATTTCCTTTATTCAAATTAGTAGCATTTAAGTTTTGAACTGTAATGTAATCAGCATCTATTGTTCCACCACTTATTCTATTTGCTGACATCGTACCAGTCGTTATTTGACTTGCATTAATATTTTGAGATGAAAAGTTATTTGTAGTAATTACATCACTACTTACTTGACTAGATGTGATTGTACCCGAAGTTATTTTATCACCATCAATTGTTGTCGTGCCACCTTCATTGTATGCTGTAATTATACCATCAATATTAACTTTATTAGCATTTATTGTTATACTTTCAGGAGTTTGATTTATCCTACTTATAACCTCATTGTTACCAACTTTTGTTGCAACTACTGAATTGATTTCTCCGGCTTTTATATCTATTGCACTATTCATTTCTGCTGTTGTACTATAATTACTTAATTTTTGGTCAACACTCAAACTAATACTACTCGATGTTTGACTTATCAAACTATTTGTTTCTGCCTTAGTATAAAATTGTGTTGTATAAATATTTTGAGACATCAATCTAGAAAATAAATAACCACTACTATAACCCAATAATGAAATTGTATAATTTCCACTTGTTAAATTAATTGTTGGATATGGATATGGCACTACTGTCTCTGTGATTGTTCCAACACTTCCATCAGCATTATATTTACATCTTTTTGTTATTTGACATGTTTGAGTATCAAAATCCAAATAAAACTCATCATAAATTGTACTATTATAATAAAGTAAATCATCCGGTAAAATGTAATCAAAATCTTCACTTGTTGTATTATTATGAAATCTTATTTTTCTTGTTGACATATACAAATTTGAACTTGGATATAAGTTTGTTCTTGGATATAAATAACTTATATTATCACCAATCGGATGAATTTTAATCATAATTGGCTCGCTTGTATTAACGTTACTTAAATCTAATGTTGCATAACTTGTTTCCCCACTAACTGTTAAATCGGCAACATCACTAATTGCACTCTCTAACTCACCAACACGTACATCCAAACGTGTAACTTTATTTACAATAGAATTTGGATTTGAAGGATCCGTTGTTTGAGTAATAACTGCACTAATTTCTTGATTTTGTTTATCAACTATTAAATATGTTTGATTTAACCTTCTATCAGTTTTATCGGCTTTTGTATAATCTGTTTCACTTTCTCCCGGTCGCTCTGTATGTATATTTTCAACCAATCCCTGTGTTATTTCAATCTCATCATTAAACATAATGCAAGAATAGGTATTTTCTCTAATACTAACATTATATCTATCGCATAAATCATAATATGTTACTCCGGTGCTTACAAAGTCATTAAGATAATATTCTAAGCCATCAAGTCTTGCTAATATTCCAGATAAATAATCGCTTCTATCATTTCCGTTCATGATTTGATTATCGCTAATTTTTAACTCACACAAGCCATTTGTAGCAACACTGCTTTCGTCTCTTAAATATACATTATCAGCACCAGCACTCCTACTTAAAACAATAGAATTGATTGGTCCATACTTTTCACCAAAATTTACATTAATGTCTTTTAAGAACTCCTCATCAATCATATCGCCTGTATCATTAATGTATCTTACATCAAGACCGCCATTATCTTCATTTATACATATCGTACTTGCTGTTGCTTGTGCTATTTCATCCAAAACATCACGAAACGTATATCCCATATCTACGAAATTGCCTTCACTTTCTTGTAAATACAATTCATAAGGTATCATTTTATCATAATTAGTAAATGTTTGACTTATCCCATTAAAAGTTAAACCCAAATTATTACATATTGCACCTAAATAATTTCTTATACTCATTGGATACGTTAAGTTCATATTTTCATATGGTATCATAGCATTTAGCATCTTATCATAACAAACTATTTTATAACTCTTTGTATCTTCTTGCTTTTCACTTGAATAAACAATATATGAATTAAAATTAATATATTCGTAATTATCCTCACTTATCAATACACCGAAAGTACAATTTATCTCAGTTCCTATTGGTATGTCTTGTTTACACTCAATATCAAGTTGCTTCATAACTGACTTTAATATGGAGCCTTCATAATGAGGTGTTATCGAATAAATATCTTCACCTTCAATTGTTACATCATTATATTGTATATAACTATTTATTTGCCTTCCTAATAACTTAATATTATTTTTATAATCATTAGTATGTGTTCTCATTATACCCTCTTTCTAATAGCAATAAATGAAACTGAGAAACCTTGATTTGTCCTATCATCATAAATTGTTTTTTTGTTTGATATTTCATAATCACCTGTATATGTTTGTATTGTTGTCATTACTTTTTTAAAAGGGTCATAATATCGGACTGTTTGTCTTGCACTATCTAAAATCGGGATAATTGTTTCTAATTGTGCCTTCGTAAGTGGACCAAACTGTAAAATCAATTTAGGAAATATTCCAATTAAAGTACCGGACTGTACACCGGCCAAATTTCGACCGCTATCACTACTCCACAATTTATTGTATTGATATTTCGCCTCGACTAAATATTCTCCCATACTAACATTATTTATTGTTATGCTATTTCTATCTATAAACATAATACCACCTTACCTATTATATGCAAAGTTACTACTATTTTGAATTTTTTGAAGTTCTCTACTAATAACTCTACCGTTCATTGTATTTACAATATTTGCATTAATTGTAATATATCTACCGATTGCTTCTCCTAATAATTCCATTTGTTGACTATCAGTAAGAGGAAGCACTGCCTCTTGACCGGATTCACCTGCAATAGCACTTCCAACTGGTACACCCTTGCCTGGCATGTTGATAATTCCACCTTTTGCAAGTCTTGGTAGTTTTATTAACTCTAATTTACCAATATCTGCTCCTAATAAACTTTTGACAGTATCACTTAAAAAGTTAAATGCTTTTATTGGCGCATTTATAACATTTTCTATTCTTTGAATTATCTTATTCAATACCCATTTTAAAGCAGTCCATAATAAATCGCCAACTTTACTTGCAAATCCTTGAAATTTTTGCGGGATTATTACTTTAAAGAAAGTTCCGAATATATCAATAATTTGTTCCCATATGATACTAAAAATATTTTTTATATCTTCCCAGGCGCCTTCCCAATCACCAGCAAAAACCTTTTTAATAAAATCACCAAATATATTATAAATCTCAATTATTCGGTCGAATGTTCTATCAAAATAATTTTTAATTTCTTGTAATACTCTTACAAACTCATCATAGATGTCTCCAATAGTATCGCCAAGATGTTCGTGTACCCAATCACTTTTATCTGTAAGCCAATTAAGCCACTCTTGTAATTTTTGACTTACACCTGCTTTCCATATTATTGCCATTTGTCCTAGGGCGCTTTTTAGTCCCATAACACCTAAAACCTTTAACCAATTTGGTGTCTCCATTTCTGATAAAGGTTTCAATAAATTATCATTAATATTATCAGCTATTCCACTAGCACTAGCAGTATTATCATTTAAGATGTTCATTTCATCAAAACCAGCAATTGTTTTTCTCAACTTACTAGCACTTTTATTTGATTTATCTAATGACTTACTCATTGACTTAGTAAATATATCAATATTAAACCAAGCTTTTAATAAATAACCCACATATTGAACTATCTTTTGTATTGCATCTAATATCCATTGAATTAATGGCTGTAATAATTGTGCCAAAGCATTGCCGATTTGTGTCATCATATTAGAAACTGTATTCTTAATCTCGGTCCACTGTTCCTTCATTTTTTCATTATTCGTTGTAAGATTTTTAAATGCATCAGTTATTATTTTAACTGCAAGTATTATTACTCCTAAAATTGCTAAAATAGAAGCCATTGCAGCACCACCTAAGCCACTGGTAAATGATGAAACTATTTTTCCAAATCCACCACCAACTTTTGACACAACTTTATTTAAAGCACCACCAATTTTTGAAACTTTTTTTTCTGTCTCACCAACGTCTAAGTCAAGGTCGATATCTATATCTTCCTTTTTGACAATATCTTCTATATCATCAAGACCTTTTTCTACACCACTTGTATCAATTTCTGTTCCAATAATTACTACGCCATCGTTATCATTTTCCATTTAATCACTCCCCTTCCACATTAAAGCCAAGTGCTTTATATAATTTCAAAGCATTTTCTTGTTGCTCATTTGTTGCCTCAACCTTATGTTTTTTTCTTTTCAAAGCAACTTGTTTTTGTGCTTTTCTTATTTTTTCTTTTTCCTTAACGTCTTTAATATCTTTTAAATCAAAATTACGCAAGTTTCTAATCCTATTTAAAACGCAACAATTTCCAAACTCACTATTAGAAAGTCCATTTATTAAATTATTAAATTTCCACCAATCCATTTTAGTATTAGAAAGGTCTATCCCATAATCACTCATAAAACTTGCTTCGATATAATCCATATCCTCAGAATAATCCATGTCCGGCTCTTCTGATGGTCCTTCATACTCTTTGCCGCATAGAAGGTACTTTTGAGCCAGTTTAAGCAACATTTCATAGTCTTGACTATTATTTATACCTTCGTCACCAAAAAGTGTATAGATAATCGCTAGCGCTCGTTCTAGGTCGCCTATACTATCATCCATTGCTATTTCATTACATTTTATTGCTGCTCTAAAATCAGTGTTTATTTTGTATCTTTTCCCATTTACTTCTGCATACTCTGGACATTTCATTTTAGAACTTCTTTATCACTATCCATTTTATATTTGTTTTTTATTTTCTCACTGATTTTATTCATAGAAACATCTACATATGGAAGGATCTGTTTTTCGATAATTTCGTCAATTTCTTGTAAGGAGTCCCATCCTAATTTGCGACCATTTAGTAATTTTTCAACTCCACGTTCACCTAAAAACATATTATATATGTCTCTTTCTTTTTCTAAAAACTCCTTTATAGCCTTGATTTTATCTTCTTCGTTTTTACTCATTAACTTTTTGCCTTTTACATCTTGCCTTTTATCAATGATTATTAAACTATTTCTTAAATACTCTTTGTTCTTTTTATCCTTTTCAATCATTTCTTGAAGTTTTAAAGGAAGTTCTACATCTTCCAAATCAAACTCTAAATATTCGCCTGTATCTTTTCCATCTTCCGTTCTAATACCCAAACGTAAAGTATTAGACTTATTTAACTTTATAAAATTTTCTGTCATTTCATAATCTCCTATTTTTAAAAATAAAAATAAGGCAGGTGATTTATTTCACCCACCTTATAAGTTTTTATAAACTTACTGTTGCTGTAAATACTGGTACTCCATCAGTAACAGTTGCTGTTCCGTCAACCGGATCGCCATCAAAGTATAAATCATAATTTATACTATCGCCATCATACTCAGTTACGGTTATAATACCATCACTTAACTTAGCAACATAATTGCTTCCAGAACTTACGTTCCATGTATCAATTTCAAGTATATGTGTTTTATAATTCAACTTATCTCTGCCTTCATTAACAAACTCAAAACAAGGGTCATTTTTATATGCTTTTTGTTCAATACTTGATTGTTTATCATTACTTGTATGGTCGCTTCGTGCACTATCTTCAATAATCCATTTAACACGTTCAACATCTGGACTATATGAAGTTGATGCTTCATCGACACCTATACCAATAACAGCCCATGTTGGTGTTGTTTCTGTTGGCGTAGTATCAATAAATCTTAAATATTGACTTGTTTTTAACTTTTCAATATTTGTAGGTATCAATGCCATATTATGCTCCTTCCTATAAACTTATTATTTCACTATTATTATTTTCTCTATATGTTATTTGTATTTGAATATCAAACTCTGCTGTATTAGTACCCGCATGATTTAAGGTACCACAATTTAAACATTCGATACTCTCTATTCCATCTATGTCCGGCAAAACGCCTTCGTCATTATTAAATTTGATTTTATTTTCAAACAATTCAAAAAAACCAATATTTTTTAGATTATTAATTGTATCTTGGCTGTATGCCCTTCTACTTCTAAATGAGTAAACATCTTTGTGCAATTCATAACCAATTATCCATCTATTCACTACTTTATTTATAGGTATTTTATTTAA
>OCTX012248324.1_pt1 | contig 11906 bp, 7 predicted proteins | sample 1539691 | NCBI WGS metagenome assembly OCTX01 (sample SAMN02144231, study PRJEB22623) | gut metagenome | biome: sheep rumen | host: Ovis aries | place: New Zealand
GTATTCCATGGAGTTGAAGAAAATATGTAACCCGCGGATCTGCGGATGCTGGACGATTTCAAGTTCATTCATAAGACCGGGTACCTCCGGGAACTGAGAATACGGGATCGGGTATACGGGAACTCAGAATAACAACATGCCCGGCGGCACCGGAAAACGGATCCGGTACCGCCGGGCTGTTCCAACTATCTGATGGTATTACGCAAAAGGATTCTCCGAAGGATAAGGCAGTGACTTCGGATGGTTGTAACCGATCTCTTCGATCGGCACGCCGACATACTTGAAGACCTCGAACAGCTCTCTTCCGAAGTGGCCAAAAGCCACAGCGCCGTGGTGAGGATAATTCTTCTCGATCAGCACATGGCGGTAGAAGCGTCCCATCTCGGGGATCGCGAACACGCCGATGCTGCCGAAGGACCTCGTAGCTACGGGAAGGACCTCGCCCTCAGCTACATACGCGCGGAGCTTCGAATCGGAAGTGGACTGCAGACGGAAGAAAGTGATCTCTCCGGGAGCGATGTCGCCTTCGAGCGTGCCGTTGGTCACTTCCTCGGGAAGCGCGCGGGCCATGATCATCTGGTTCTTCATCTCGCAGAAGGAGAGCTTGCCGGAGCAGGTGTTGCCGCAGTGGAATCCCATGAAGGTATCCTTGTGCGTGTAAGGGAACCTGCCCTCGATGGACTCCTTGTACATATCCTTCGGGACGGAGTTGTTGATGTCCAGAAGTGTGACGGCATCCTGTGTCACGCAGGTCCCGATGTACTCGCTCAGCGCGCCGTAGATATCGACTTCGCAGGAGACCGGAATGCCGCGGCCGGTCAGGCGGCTGTTGACGTAGCAGGGAACAAAACCGAACATTGTCTGGAACGCGGGCCAGCATTTTCCGGCGATCGCGACATACTTGCGGTATCCCTTGTGGCCCTCGATCCAGTCGATGAGGGTGAGCTCGTACTGGGCGAGTTTGCTGAGGATCTGCGGCTTCTTGTTGCCCGCGCCGAGCTCAGCTGCCATGTCCGCGACGACCTCGGGGATGCGGGGATCGCCTTCATGCTTGAGGTAAGCCTCGTACAGATCCAGCTCGGAGTTCTCCTCGATCTCAACGCCGAGGTTGTAGAGCTGCTTGATCGGCGCGTTGCACGCAAGGAAGTTCATGGGCCTGGGACCGAAGGAGATGATCTTGAGTTCGGACAGTCCGATAACTGCTCTTGCGACAGGAAGGAAATCGTGGATCATGTCCGCGCAGTCCTCTGCGTCGCCGACGGGATACTCGGGAATATAGGCGCCGACATTTCTCAGCTTGAGGTTGTAGCTCGCGTTGAGCATGCCGCAGTAAGCGTCGCCGCGACCCTGGACCAGGTCGTTCTGGGATTCTTCCGCTGCCGCGCAGAACATCTTGGGCCCGTCAAAGTGCTTGGAAAGAGCGGGCAGGATCTGCGCGACTGCGTCCTCAAGACCGGTGACTACCTGGCCGTAGGCTGCGAACAACGGATCATTGACGGAATAGATGGTCATAACGGATCTCCTTATATGATTGAATCTGCTGTTTAAGGGTCAAAATATACCCGGCTCACAGGATGCCCTTTAAAGCGGGGTAGAGCTTCTTCCACACCTGATATCTTGCATCATATGCCTTGACCAAAGCGGGCTCTTCGCGCCGCCTCCGCAGACTCTGCTGACGTCGACCGCAATGCCCTGCGCGCGGGCGATGTCGAGGCAGTCGCGGAACGCGAATGCCACGCCCTCCAGAACAGCCTGCGTCATATCCGCCCTTGTGGTATTCATGCGCAGGCCGAGAAATGCGCCTCTCGCGGAGGGATCATTGTGGGGGCTGCGCTCGCCCATGAGGTAGGGAAGATAGTAGACATCGTTTCGGCCCAGCCTCTCGACCGTGATCGGTGTCTGTTCCTGCCGGTAATCTTCCGTCTTGAGGATATCCTCCATCCACCACTTGTTGCAGGACGCGGCTGAGAGGATGCATCCCATCAGGTGATAGCCGCCGTCCGCGTGCGGGAAGCTGTGCAGCGCGTTGTGGGGATCCACACTGAATTTACTGTTCGTGATAAAGATCGTGCCGGAAGTGCCGAGCGAGATGTTGCATCCGCCGTCTCCCACGACGCCGCAGCCGATCGCGGCCGCTGCGTTGTCGCCAGCGCCGGCGCAGACCTTGACATCGGTGGTGAGCCCGACCGCTTCCGCGGCTGCTTTCGTAAGGGTGCCGACACACTCCCAGCTCTCATAGAGGCGGGGCATCTGGGCCTCGGTAATGCCGCAGATCTCCAGCATGGGAGCGCTCCAGCATTTGTTCTTCACGTCGAGAAGGAGCATTCCGCCGGCATCGGAATAATCGGTGCAGTGGATGCCGGTCAGCTTGTAGTTGATGTAGTCCTTGGGGAGCATGATCTTGGCGATCTTCTTGTAGAGCCGGGGCTCGTTCTCCTTCATCCACAGGATCTTCGGAGCGGTGAATCCGGCGAAAGCGATGTTCGCGGTCCTCTCGCTCAGAACATCCTTGCCGATCTCATTGTTGAGGTACTCGGTCTCGGACTGCGTGCGGCCGTCGTTCCACAGAATAGCGGGGCGGATCACCTTGTCGTCCTGATCGAGGACGACAAGGCCGTGCATCTGAGCGGCGCAGGTCCCGCCCCGGCGAGGCTTCGGTGGTATTTCCACCGGACGGAGGAACGGCAAAGAGGCCGGATCCGCGATAAATACGGTATAACGAACATATACTAATGATATATAGATAAAATCGCTGTTTTTCGCCACAAAGTCTTCCGGATGGATTGCACGCGGGGCAGACCGGAAGTTAGACTTTTGCCCAGAAGGGGCGTCTCCCTCCATTCTTAATATTATTTCTGAAATTCATTCCGAAATTCTGTCCTTTTCCGGAAAATTTCTCAGACCAGATTCAAATCAGCGCGAAAGGAGAGTATTGCATGTACAGCAGTATAACTACAGGCGCCGTACACGGGATCGACAGCTACCTGATCCGCGTGGAGACGGATATTTCCGACGGGCTTCCCTCTTTTAATATGGTGGGATTCATGAGCGGCGAAGTGCGCGAAGCCGGCGAGCGGGTGCGGGTCGCGCTCAAGAACCTGGGCATCTACCTGCCGCCGCAGCGGATCACGGTGAACCTGTCGCCTGCGGGGATCTACAAGCGGGGGATCGTGATCGACCTGCCCGTGTGCGTGGGGCTCCTCGCCTGCATGGGATACATCAGTCCCGATTCAACGGAAGATGTCCTGGTGGCGGGGGAGGTGGGCCTCAACGGCGAGATCCGCCCCGTGAAAGGGGTCCTGTCCATTGTGATGGAGGCGCGGGAGCAGGGGATCGGGACCTGCCTTGTGCCGCGCGGCAATCAGATGGAGGGGGCCCTGGTACACGGCATACGCGTGGTCGGCGTGAGGTCGCTCGCGGAGATCGTGAATTACCTGCGCAAAGACGACGCGGAGAGGGATCTCTACCTGCCGCCGACAGAAGTCGACGCCGCGCAGATCCTCGCCGGCCGTCAGGCTGCCTCATTACCGGACCTGTCCGGCGTCCACGGCCAGCAGCAGGCCAAAAAAGCGCTCGAGATCGCGGCTGCCGGCTTCCACAATATTTTGATGACGGGGCCGCCCGGCTCCGGAAAGAGCATGCTGGCGAGGTGCATCCCGGGGATCCTGCCGCCCCTGACGCCGGATGAAGCACTGGAGATCACCAGGATCTACAGCGCGTCGGGAATGCTCCCCGCGGACACGCCGCTGATCACGGAACGGCCCTATATAGCGCCGCATCACTCGGTCACGAGGGCAGCCCTGATCGGCGGAGGGAACGTGCCGTCGGCCGGATTGATCTCCCTGGCCCATCTGGGCGTCCTCTTTCTGGACGAACTCGCGGAGTACACGGCTGCGGACCTTAACGCGCTGCGCGAGCCGCTCGAGACGCACGAGATCACGATCAGGAGGCTGCACGGGGCATACAGGTATCCTGCAAGAATGATGCTGGCGGCCGCTTCCAATCCCTGTCCCTGCGGCTATTATCCCGATATGAACAAGTGCCTGTGCACGCCTTTTCAGGTGCGGAATTATCAGAAGAAGATCTCGGGGCCGCTCCTTGACCGGATCGATCTCAGGATCCATGTGGAGAGGGTGAAGGCAGAGGAATTGCAGCAGACAAACCGTGAGGAGAGCAGCGAAGAAGTGCGCGCGCGTGTGACCGAAGCGGTGAACAGGCAGGCATTCAGGTTCGCGGGGACCGCTTTCCGCTACAACGCGGACATGGACGCGGACGCGGTGGAGCGGTTCTGCCCTCTCGACACCAGGCTCGCGGCGAAGATGAGGATGGTGTACGAACTGCTGGAATTGAGCGCGCGCTCCTATCACAAGACGCTCAAGATGGCCAGGACGATCGCGGACCTGGAAGGCAGGGAAGAGATCATCGAGCGGGATCTCATGACGGCGGTAAGTTTCAGGGTCTCCGAGAGCGCGGAAGACGGGGAGACGGACTCCGTCGGCGGAAATGCCGGCAGGAAAGCTTCCGGAAGGGAGTTCAGGAAGGATGTCAGGATCAGGTCCCGAATGAGCAGCGCACTCCGGGACAGGCAGGAAGAATAAGGGGAAGCATAAGAAGGAGGTATGCTATGGAAACAGGATCGGTCAATCCGTACGCGCTGTGGCTGACGAGTATCGAAGGAGTCGGCGACAAGACCATCCGCGCGCTGATGAGCCGGGTCTCCGGCGCGGAAGAAGTCTACCATATGACAGAGGAGGAGATCCGCTTATGTCTCAGCGAAACAATGAGGAAACAGACGGACATCGTCAAAAAGGCGGCGCAGATCGGGAGAGCCAAAAGAGTGAGGCCGGAAGAACAGCTTGCGGAACTTGCGGGAAGGGGGATCGGTTTCGTATCCGTTGAAGACAGCTTCTTTCCGCAGCGCCTCAGGGGGATCCCCGACTGCCCGTACGGGATCTATTATATCGGAAATCTTCCGCCCGAAGACCGGCCGTCCGTCGCGGTCATCGGAGCGAGGAACTGCTCCGGATACGGCAGGGAACAGGCCAGGATATTTGCGGAGAAACTGGCCTTCAGGGGGATCAGCATCGTCAGCGGTATGGCCAGAGGGGTCGACGGGATCGCCGGAAGAGCGGCGGTCACGGCAGGCGGGAATTCCTACGCCGTGCTGGGCTGCGGCGTGGATGTGATCTATCCCCCTGAGAACACTGAACTGTACCATATGCTCCGCGAGAAGGGCGGACTGATCTCCGAATCTCGCCCGGGAGCGGAACCTCGAACGCCCCTGTTCCCGAGGAGGAACAGGCTGATCAGCGGGCTTGCGGACGCGGTCCTGGTCATAGAAGCGAGGAGAAGGTCCGGGACGGTCATCACGGTGGACGCGGCGCTGGAACAGGGAAGAGAGATCTTCGCGCTCCCGGGCAGGGTCAGTGACAGACTGAGCGACGGCTGCAACCTGCTGATCTCGCAGGGGGCCGCGATCGCCTGTACTCCGGATATGCTGATCGAGCACTTTTACGGCGTATCCGACGAAGGGACCGACATGTCCGAGCAGAACAGGATCGCGAGGAACCGGAGGGGCTCCGTGCTTTCCGGGCTCGAAGCCGTGCTGTTCGATGTGCTGGGCTGCGGGGAGATCATGGAGGCGGAGTATCTGCGGAGAAGGGCGGAGTCCATAATCGGGAGGCGCATCCAGGTAGAGGACTTCCTGTCTTCGATGGTCAGCCTCAGGCTCAAGGGCTTCGCGACGGAGCTCGGCGCGGGGCACTATAAGGGGATCTGACTGGCCGAGGACCGCCCCGGATCATTCCCCTATTGATTTCAGCGCCGAACAAATGTAGAATAATAAGTTGTCTGATTATAAGGCGTTAGCCGTATGACAGTATGATCCGGAAAAGATCACTAAGAGAAGATCATTTTAAGAAAAGATCATAAAGGAAAGACTATAAAGGAAAGATCATCGAGAAAGGAACGAAGGCATGGCACTGATCAAGAAACCGGTCACAGGCATGAAGGACATTCTCCCCGCAGAGATGGAGATCCGCGATTACTGCATCTCCGTCATCAAGAAGACGTACGCGGAATTCGGATTCCAGTCCATCGAGACTCCCTGTGTCGAAAATATAGAGAACCTTACGAGCAAACAGGGCGGCGACAACGAGAAACTGATCTTCAAGATCTTAAAGAGGGGCGAGAAATTAAAGCTCGAGAGCGCGAAGAGCGAAGCGGACCTCGTGGACGGCGGCCTGCGCTATGATCTGACAGTGCCGCTCGTTCGCTATTTTGCCAATCACCAGAACGAGCTGCCGATGCCCTTCAAGGCGCTGCAGATGGGCAACGTCTGGAGAGCGGACCGCCCGCAGAAGGGCAGATACCGCCAGTTCATGCAGTGCGATATCGACATCATCGGCGAGCCTTCGAACCTCGCGGAGATCGAGCTGATCCTGGCGACCACGACGACGCTCGGAAACCTCGGCTTTAAGGGATTCCAGATCCGCATCAACGAGCGGCGGATCCTGAAGGCGATGGCAGCTTACAGCGGCTTCCCGGAGGACAGATATACGGATGTGTTCATCATCCTGGACAAGATGGACAAGATCGGCCTCGACGGCGCGGCGAAGGAACTCATCGATGAGGGCTTCACGGAGGAGATGAAGGACCGCTATGTGGCGCTTTTCAAGGGGCTCGAGGCGGCGGAAGATCAGCTGGGCTATCTGGAGCAGACTCTCGAAGGCTTTATCGAGCCCGACGTGATCCCGCAGCTGCGGGAGGTCATGGAGAGCGTCGACGGCACGAAGACGGCGGATTTCGCGATCGTCTTCGATCCTACGATCGTGCGCGGCATGTCCTATTACACGGGGACGATCTTCGAGATCGCCATGCCCGAGCTCGGCATCAGCTGCGGAGGCGGCGGACGCTACGACGCGATGGTCGGCAAGTTCACCGGCAAGGATGTGCCTGCATGCGGTTTCTCGATCGGGTTCGAGAGGATCATCCTGATCATGATGGAGCAGGGCTGGCAGATCCCGGGAAGGCCCGTCAAGAAGGCCTATCTCATTGAGAAGAATATGCCCGCGGACCGACTGTGCGAGGTCATCCGCAAGGCGCAGGCCGAGAGAGCGGCAGGCACGCAGGTGCTGATCGCGCGCATGGCCAAGAACAAGAAATTCCAGAAACAGCAGATGGCGGAGAGAGGATTCGAGGAGTTCGAGGAGTTCTACCGCAATCCGCTGAACTGAGAAAAGAAAGATTAACAGAAGTTCGGGATGATCCACCACGGACCTCTGAAATGATTGATAAGGAGAAGACATGGCAGAATCAATGTTGGGATTAAAGCGCACTTGCAGGTGCGCGGAACTCAGTGAAGCGAATATAGGGCAGACCGTCACCGTTATGGGATGGGTGGCCAAGCAGAGGAACAAAGGCGGACTCGTATTTGTGGACCTCCGCGACAGGAGCGGCATCGTGCAGCTGATCTACGAGGAGACAGACTGCGGGCCGGAGAATTTTGCCAAGGCAGAGAAGATGCGCGCGGAATTTGTCGTCGCGGCTGTCGGCACTGTGTGCGCGAGAGAAGCGGTCAATCCGAATATCCCCACCGGCGGGATCGAGATCCGCGTGAAGGAGACCAGGATCCTGGCTGAGTCCGAGGTGCCGCCGTTCCACATCGTGGAGAACAGCAATACCAAGGAAGATCTGCGGTTAAAATACAGAAGCCTTGACCTTCGCCGTCCCGATATGCAGAGAAGGCTGATCCTGCGCAGCCAGATGATCCAGAATATGCGCGAGTTCATGGCAGGCGAGGGATTCCTCGAGATCGAGACCCCGATCCTGTGCAAGTCCACGCCCGAAGGCGCGAGGGACTATCTTGTGCCCAGCCGCGTGCATCCCGGCAATTTCTACGCTCTGCCTCAGTCGCCCCAGCTGTTCAAACAGCTGCTCATGTGCTCCGGCTTCGACCGCTACTTCCAGATCGCGAAGTGCTTCCGCGACGAGGACCTTCGCGCGGACAGGCAGCCCGAGTTCACACAGGCGGACATGGAGCTCTCCTTCGTGGATGTCGACGACGTTATCGACGTCAATGAGCGCCTGATCCAGTATGTCTGCAAGAAGACTTTTGACATCGACGTAGAGGTCCCGCTTCAGAGGATGAAGTGGATCGACGCGATGAACGATTACGGCTCTGACAAGCCCGACACCAGGTTCGGCATGAAGCTGATGGACCTGACGGATCTTGTGAAGGACTGCGGATTTGCGGTCTTTACAGATGCTGCCGCAATGAAGAACGGCTCCGTTCGCGGCATTAACGTCAAGGGAGAGGGCGGCATGGCACGCAAGAAGATCGACGCGCTGGTGACTTTTGCCAAGGGATACGGCGCCAAGGGTCTTCCTTACATCCAGCTCAAGGATGACGGCAGCGTGAAGTGCTCTTTTGCCAAGTTCATGACGGAAGAGGAGATCGCGGCGATCGTCGAGAGGATGCACGGCGAGAAGGGCGACCTGCTGCTCATCGCGGCGGACCAGAACAAGATCGTGTGGAACGTGCTCGGCGCGCTGCGCCTGAAACTGGGCGAGGAGCTGGGCCTCATCGACCACAACAAGTTCAATTTCCTGTGGGTCGTCGAGTTCCCGCTGCTTGAGTGGAGCGACGAGGAGGAGAGATTCGTGGCCATGCACCACCCCTTCACGATGCCGATGGACGAGGACTGGCACCTGATCGACTCCGATCCCGGCGCGGTCAGGGCGAAGGCTTACGATATCGTGCTCAACGGCGTGGAGCTGGGCGGCGGAAGCGTCAGGATCCACCAGAACGACATCCAGGAGAAGATGTTCGAAGTGATCGGCCTGAGGCCCGAAGAGGCGCAGGAGAAGTTCGGATTCCTCCTGACAGCGTTCAAGTACGGCGTACCGCCGCACGCGGGACTGGCTTACGGCATCGACCGCTTCGCGATGCTGATGACCGGCGCGGAGAGCATCCGCGACGTCATGGCCTTCCCTAAGAACAAGGATGCTGTGGACCTCATGAGCGAGGCGCCGAATGTGGTGGATGAGAAGCAGCTCGAGGAGCTCGGGATCGCCATCACGGCTGCAGAGGAAGAATAAAGAGTGAAATAGATGCTCGCACAACGAGGCTCGCATCTTTGGAAGCCGCGCAAAGCGCGTCTTCTTCAGGCACCTGTTTGTGCCCGCAGAGCGGGCATGACCACAAGAGTGAGTTAAGAAGGTGACACGGGACTGTTCCCGTGTCACTTTTTGCGCGAAGCAATGAGCCACGCGTGGACGGGATGGCAAGCGGACATTGAGAGCATGCTCTCAAATGGACGTTTGACAGACCGGACACATACGGCGAATGCCGCGACATCGAGCAGGAGCGAAGCGGATGCGAGATGTCGGCATGGGTCATTGCGGGACAGAGCCGTGGGGCGCATCTCGTGCTTGCACGAAGATGCACCCCACGGCCAACGGTCAATCGAGCATCCTGCTCGATTTTCTGGCTGGAGAACTGCTGCTCCACCGGTACGGCCGTATTTTGATTTCTGGTGGAACTGATTATCCGGTGGGGATGGCCGGGCTGCCTGGCGACTCCACTAGAATTGCATGGAGTTGATTTTCTGGTGGGGGTGGTTGCCGGGCGGCTCCACTAGAATTGCTTGAAGTTGATTTCCTGGTGGGGGTGATTGCCTGATTGCTCCACCAGAATTGCATGGAGCTGATTTCCTGGTGGGGTGATTCAGCTGGGAAGTTCCACCAAGAATGGTCGCTATCAGATCTTGGTGGAATGATTCAGTCAGGAAGCTCCACCAAGAATAGTCGCCATCAAATCTTGGTGGAACAAGAAGCCTGAAAGGCATCACTAAGATCAGAATATCCAGATTCTTGGTGGAACATGCATGCATCCGGCGCCACCAGGAAAAGCTTCTGTACGAAATTTAGTGGAGCCTGTGAACCGGAGCAAATAAAAGGCTCCACCAGGACAGAGAGAAGTTATCTTCCTGGTGGAGTCGGCAATGTCAGTGATTCAGCTATGGTCAAAGATCTCATCGGGAGTGCAGGTGGGAAGCGGAACGGTACTGCACACCGTAAGGCAGAAGCCTTCAGGTGCAGGGCATTCCGTGAGATAGAATGTATCTTCGGATAAAGGACCGGTCGAGTCAGTGCAATGGGATCGTAAAGCATGGATCACGCCGGCATCGAGATCCGGCCGGAAGTTCGCAAAGGGTTCCGCAAGACCACGCCCGATAAGCTTGATATAGCTCTCGCGGGCAGTCCAGTATCGGCAGAAGAGGCGGCACATTGCCGCCGGTTCATTTGTATCCAGCAATGCCTGCAGAGATTCCTGCTCTTCAGCAGAAAAGAAGCGTTTCGTAATGCGGAGGATCTGTTTCGTGTTTTTTGTGACTTTCTGGATGTCGATCCCGATCGGATGATCTGAGAGACCGCAGACGGCGATACCACCGGAGTGGGAAATATTATAGTAAAAATCAGGATGTGCGGGAAAACAGGGCTTTTCTCCGGGAATGCGTATTTCGCCGGACAGTTCTTCTGATGAGGGCTTGCGGCCAAGGTAGATCTCAAGGGCAGCAGCAGTCAGCGCGCGGGAGAGGGCAGACTCTATCTGTACAGTTGAGCGAGCAGAATCTATCTGTAAAGTGGTGCATGCAGACCGGCTCGTGCTGGGCGATGGAACAGAATGTGAATCTGCCAGCAGGATCCTGAGATTTCCGGCCGGTAATACTGAATGCCTGATCATTGTTTCCAAGGGCTTATCCTCTTTAAAAAACTTCTAAATTCTTTCGTTTGTCTAAATAATACAGCATTACTTTCGGGAATGCTACTCAGGCCGTGCCCGGCGCTTAATTGAACGAGGTTAATTGAACGAGGAAGCGGCACCCGTTCAAAAAATTGAACGAGGAAGCGGCACCCGTTCACCCGTTCAAATTCCAGAAAGTTGTTTACAATATTTTTTTTTGTGCTATAATTTCAAAGGTTGTATCCATTTTTGGGGAAGTTCCGCCTTCAGGCATAAAAAAGTTCCCTGAAACAGGACTTAAAACAACCAGGATAGTATAGAAGAGGAGAAGCAGGAGCATGAAAAAATCGAGAGCAGCCATCGCTCTGGTCCTGACAGCGGTCATTACGGCACTTATGGCTTACACCGCGGTCGTCGGTCTCGGCGCTGGTCACAGGGGATCTTATCACAACATCAAGCTGGGCCTTGATCTGGCAGGCGGCGCGAGTATTACCTATGAAGCGGTGGGAGAGACAGCACCCAGTGCGGAAGATATGTCTGATACCGTCTACAAGCTTCAGCAGCGTGTCGACCAGTACAGCACGGAAGCCCAGGTCTATACCGAAGGAAACGACAGGATCAATATCGAGATCCCCGGCATTTCCGGTGTAGAGGAGACGAATAAGATCCTGACAGAACTGGGACAGCCCGGCTCTCTGTATTTTATCAGGCAGACTGACGACGAAGGCAACCAGAACTACCAGCTCGGCACGGACGAGGACGGCAATTACGGCTATGTGCTCAACAAAGAGCTTAAAGATATCATTGCTGACGGTGAAGTAGTCCTTGAAGGTACTGACGTAGTCGAGGCGAAAGCGGGTTATCAGAATGACAACATGAATAACCAGCAGATCGTCGTCTCCCTTACTTTTAATGACGAAGGAAAGAAGAAGTTCGCTGAAGCGACGACGAAGGCGTATGCGGCAGGCGAGACCATCGGTATCTATTATGACGGAAGATTCATAAGCGTTCCGAGAGTACAGGCGGCGATCACTGACGGCCGCGCTGTCATCACCGGTGAAAATACGATCGAAGAGGCTGAAAGCCTTGCATCCAACATCCGTATCGGCGGACTGAAGGTCGAGCTGCAGAGACTGCGCTCCCAGATCGTGGGCGCACA
>OCTX012086213.1_pt1 | contig 11905 bp, 11 predicted proteins | sample 1539691 | NCBI WGS metagenome assembly OCTX01 (sample SAMN02144231, study PRJEB22623) | gut metagenome | biome: sheep rumen | host: Ovis aries | place: New Zealand
CAGCTGCCATATTATCTCTAACATTAAAGTTTCGGGTGCAAATATACGATTATTTTCCTAAACCTCCAAACTTTTCCGATTCTTATTGCATTATCATGTTCCATCACCATCAGCCATCAGCCATCACTCCCATTGATTTTTTCTCTTGTACTTTTCCGTCATTTCCAGAAGTTTTCTAAACTTCTCTACCCTCTCCGGCTTCATCTTTCCAGCATTAAGAGCCTTCCTATTGGCCTTCAACCAGTTTAGGTAGTCATGCTCCTCTATTCTATGTCGAGATGGATTCCGTTTGTTGGTCTCAATAAATGTCACCACCTCAATATACTTCACCATCCATCGTTCATCTTGTGTCATATTCAATCAAATCTCCCTCAGAACATCATCCACGTCAAACTCATCGATACTAAATCCATCATTCTCATCATATTTCAAATCCAAGTATGTTGTTGCTGATTTATGGATTGTCTTTGTGTCCATTTCTGTTCCATACCAACGCTTGTCCTCTGAATCATAATAAGCATTAGAAGTATTTTCATATTCTACATCAACAGAAAATTCAACTTCACACTTCACTTCCACACCAAGACTTCCATCATCATAGTTATAAATGTAGATGCTGTTTTTGTCAAAGCTAACATTAACAAAATTCACCGTAACGTATGAAATATCAACACCATCTATACTATAGATATAAAGATTTGTATCATCAAGTTCCTTCTCACATTCATATTGAATCTTTGAACATATTTCATCATATTGTGCATTCAAAGTATCCTTAATTCCTTCTAGCTTCTCCTTTACCACCAATTTCTGACTTATAAATTCTTTATAATCAGCCTTATACAGATAATAAGAATCATAGTTTTGCATGTCGCTATCTGCTGACAATACAGTTATTGTCAATCCATTTTTGCGAGCATAATTCTCTAAGAATGTCAAGACAAAAGCATCTGGAAATTCCGACTTCTTATGATCACTGAAAGGGGCTTTCTCATTGAAAAAAGAGTAAAAGATATTTCTTATGTCATTTTTATCAATATTATATCCCATTGTGAACACACTTGCAGCTTTCAGATTCTTTTCGAGCAAATTTTTCACCTCTTCCTCAACTATGGATTTATTATTCCTATCGAATGAACTTTTATAAATAGAGATATTGCGAAGAACGTTGCAATGCTTTTTCATTTTTGAAAAAGCCTCCAAACAATCAATTGTCATATGACGCAATATCTCTTGATTTGTAATGTCTGTTGAAATAATGTCAATTATCCCCTCTTTTGCCAATCTGAATAAAGAGCAGATAGCATTGCCCTCAGAAAAATACTTCTCCTTGACAAATACGCTAGTATCTATAAACACTATATCCTTTTGCATATAACATCAATAATCGCTTCTTAATCCGATTAACTTTTTATCCAAGTTTATTTATTAACAACCTGTTCTTTCTTATACTCTTTCACAATTTCCTTCACATACTGAAGAAACTCTTCTTTATCATCAAGGTACTGCTCTGAAAACGTTGAGAGACGAATCAATTCTGCGATGATAGTACCTTTATTCTCATCACACAATTTTTGGTCAGCCCGCTCCTCAGCCAGTCCGACCCTATACAAATGGCAAGTATTTATAGTAAAAATTCCTTTGTCAGTCTTACCACGATATAAAATTCCTCCTATCAATTCTATATGGTCAGAAAACCGATCATATAATGGATGTATAATCTTAAATCCGGCACTCGATTCAGGATATGATGTCGTCAGCGGATTTTCCAAAACTTCTGTAGTACCTTTTAATTCGTTACAAGTTGGACAACACACACACAAATTTTCCGGTAGAAACATCCATTGTGGGTGTTCGTCTTTACAAACGATGTGTTCACGATGCATTGGTACGCAGGCTAAAGGAACATGGATTCTACAAAACGCACATAATTTGTTTTGCTTATTATACATATCTTTCCTAAGATTCTTTTTGAAACTCTTTATATACTTCTTTCCAGAATCCCAGTCATCAGCAACAAGTCCTCTTGCTTCCAACTCTGAAATAGCCTGTTTTTCTTCTTTTGTTGGTCGATATGGCACTTTTACAACGAAATCTTCTTGCTCAGTCATAGCCCATCATTTATATGCTTCCACTATTGTATTCAGGACCTTTTTCATCGGATCAATATCGCTTAGATGCATCGATATTTCCTGCAATTCTCTCAATTCACTTGCAACGCACTCGGGCGATAATGTATTATTTCCCATCTCTTCAAGCAGCTTTCCAATACGTTCACCAAAATAGCGGTTTCTGTCCGTTGCCGTTTTAAACACTTTCAGGAGCACTTCTTCTGCGCTCCATCCATAAGTACTCTCCGCAATGGTGTTCGCATTCAAGCTCCCATCTTTAGCTTTCTCAATTTGGGTAACAGTCGAACGCTTCATTGGCAAGTCCGATACCAACATGTGGCTGTGCGTTGCTATCAGCAGATGACATACTTGGTTTGCCAACGCTCTGTCAAGGTTGTCTATCAATGTCATCTGCCAGTTCGGATGCAGACTCAATTCCGGTTCATCAAGCAGTACCAATGTATGCGGATTATTTGCAGCAGCCGATATACTCAAAACAGTTGACAGCATCGCGAACTCTCCCGAACTCAGATCTTCCGACGTAACATCTACTCCCGGTTTGTGGAATATCACATTCGCAGAGTTAACGAAACGATATTTTTTCAACTTATAGATAAGCTGAAGTTCCTCTAGGAAACCACTTGATGCTGAGTCAAAATCTATATCGTAATCGTATGTTGTTTTGGAAGCCGATGATTTATTCTTATAAAAAGTATACAGTTTGTTTGCTAGCTCATTCTTTTCCTGTCTACTATACGTATCATAATCATTGTCATTATCAACTTCTTTCTTAATATCCTCTTTTACAACACCATCTTTCTTGGATTTCATTACAACCGTATACGACAACGATATACGATGGTCATACCCAATGAAGTCAAGTATCGAACAAATGTTCTTCCGTTGCCTATCATTCATCTGCTCATTCAGTGCAAATAGCAACCTGAAGGCAATGGCAGAAGAAGAAATCATATTACCATTCACATGAGCTCCCACGTATCTATAATACGGCACGTCATATCTCGTTTGAGCCGATCCATTTACTTTCTGTACGGGAAGCTTGTCGAATGCACCGAAATGACAAGCAACTATTGAAGGTAGCCGTAAATCCTTAATGGAATAAAAATACCCATTAATTCGCACAAAATAATTCTTCTCCAGCCTAAATACTTCACAATCTATACCATCTATATGATACTTGATGCCTTTTAACCGACCTTTATTGGCTGGCGATAACTTCGCATCTTTATCTTTAGCAGCACAAGCATGTAAATCAATAAAAAAATCCACAATTTCTTTCATCAGCATACTCTTACCAGCTCCATTAGTACCAATAAGTACAGAATAAAGTGGAAGTCCCTGAGCCTCTTCGAACGATCCTGTGTTTATCCTGGTAAGATTATTATCAGCTGAGAGTACAAGTAGCTCGCTAATCCAAAAACTAACTTCCTCGCTATATACCAGAGGTGGTGGCGACACCAATTCACTGATGCTTCTATTCCCCTCAGGTTTAATCCACTTCAGGTTGTTATACGCACTCCCATTGATATCTTTTTTTGCAGCTGCATTTACTATCTTGCCATAGTCAGTATCCTTACCGAACATCACCCTTGCAAGGGTTGCTATTTCGTCAGGTATCTTTGTGTTTATTGAAAGAATATCTTCCTTATAACCCAAAGCCTTAAGCAAGCTATCAAGTGTAGACAGCCCTATATTCAATTCCGACAACAGTTTATTTACTCGTATAGCCATATTCCATTATCATTTTACAGATTTAAAATGGAAGCTCCCCATCGTTAGTATTCACATTAGACTGGACATCTTTAAAAACGTCAGCCACGGGCACATGTTTTTTTTCAAAAGCTGGTGTCGACTCTATTAAATCAAAACTATCAACCGAGTGAAATGCGACTTCATCGCTAGAAATAATCGAAACTATATCTCGATAATTTCTGGAGCCGATATAAGTCCTTACATTATTCACTTGCTTTTCTGCAAGAGTATATGCTCTTCCTTTCTGATAAAGAACGACTCTGTCAAAGTATTCCACTACACAACCATCAGGAACTAAACATCCCGACAAAACTTTCTTGCTCTGAGTTTTTTTATATAGCTTTTGTTGTATTGGAGTAGATTGCGATGAAAAATATACCTCTGCGTAGCCAGATTCATTCCTAAAATTCACATTTACAAATCTACCGTCTTTCAAAATAAAGAATCCTGTCGTATTGCTATTAAAACAATATTCAATGTCCTCTTTATTGAAATCCACAACCCTTAAAAGCGAATCCATATCATAGACTGACTCTCCGAACGAAACAATCCTCTTCCGTTCCACATTGTCACCATATCTGAATTTCTTCTCAGGTTGTTTAATTATCATCGACGACTGGTTTCTAATATACTCAAATCTTTGGGGTGATTCATAATTCATCAGATCGCATACTGAAGCCCAGGCTGTTCTTAATGAGCGTTTCGGAGTGATAGCATCTTCATCAACGACCGTTCTCTTATTACCCTCAAATATTTCAGCCCCGAACAATCCTTCTTTGTCAGCAGATATAACCAATGTACCATTCTTCGCATTCAAATTAATGACTTTTGTATCAAAAACCCTATCTATAGTACTCGGATGCAATTTATAACTCTTGTCCTCCATATTCAGACGACTCTCATAAAGTCCTTCCTTAGTACCAAAGAACAATCGCATGGCATACATCCTTATATCTAGTGGCATTGATTTCCATTCTCCTACTTCTTCACAGTACTCCTCAATATCAGCAAAATCCAACACAAAATCTATTTCTTTGGATGCGCGTAGCCATAAACGTTTTGTTTCATTCTTTATTTCCTGTATGCCAAGCAATATTTTCCCTGCCAAGGATTTGCTATATTCGTTATGCAGGAATATCAAGTCTATTAAGCCTGCATATTGAGGATACCTTTCTTTAAGTCGATAAATCACCCTATGGTATGAAACATAAGTTATCCTACCATTTACCATTACAAGGAATAAATATCCTGCATATAGGTAACAATCGATGAGATTGGCCTTTATCTTAAATTCTACTGTATTATTCATATTGGCTGGTGTCTGCTTAATCTCAAATAGGTCGAATCAGAAATTATTTTCTTTTTATACCAATACTCTATCAACTCATCTCCTATTTCTGAACCGTCAATTGGATATCCATGCCAGGGATCGGTAGAGTTCATTGGATTGCGAAAATAGGCAAAACGTTCATCATTATCTTTGCCAAGGATCTCATTACAGTCATCAACGAGTGAGTACAGGCCTTTCCCGTCATCATTAACCCATCTCATATCCGCAACACCATCATTACCAACACTACCCTCATGTTCATCTGCTAAGTTAAAAACATGGTATTCCACATAAGCAGGATGATTCCAGCGTGTTTTGTCTTTCGACTTCTTTGCTTTAATCCCATGATAGGGCATCGGTTTATATTTATGTCCTACACTGTTAGGTCCAAATTCTCCATTAACAAGCGACAACTTCTCGCAATCTATAGCCATACTTTTTTGTCTAATTATATCCTAATGCACTTCCTAATTCAAGGCGTCCATTCTTTACCATCCACACTATAGTTCTTTTATTTCAACATATCCCGTCTTAGCTTCTCAAAACAACGATGCTCTTCTTTCGTAAAGCGCAAGCCGAAGATATCTTCATTTACCTCATCAAATGTTAGTCCAAGCAGCGAAGCAATACTTGAAACATTTGTTGCGGGGTATTTCATTTTTAAATCTTTCAGTCGGAGCGCCTCTACCTTGTGGTAGTTATAGCGTTCTTTCAGTCGAAACATCTTAACGTATTTCTGATAAGATTTGTCAATATGGCAGTCAAAATCTAGTTCATAAGCATCACGATTCTTCATGAACGGCCGTTTTATAGTTCCGCCTATTGGCATCAGTTTCATGCTGACTTGTCCATCAAAACGAAATGCGCCAGATGATGGACTGAATTTCTTCAACAGCCTCTGACTTTTCCCCATAGCCTTATCCCTTTTCAGCCTTTCATTACATACTGGGCATGATGGAACCAGATTAAATAGCGAGAACGCCAATACCGGATATTCAGACTTCTCCATAACATGATCCAAGTCAAAGTGTGACATTTTCCTTTTTGTACCGTCACTATCATCGACATAGTCAAAGGTATTGATATATGCCATATTACAATAGTGACAAGTATGTATCTTCATTTCTTCAGCATGTTCCCTAAAAAAAGGAGCGATTTTGTGGCTTTGGTAATAGTCGTCGTATTTGAACACTTCATTCTTCAGTTGTGTCTTGATGGCAGTCCGCCTCGCATCTGTACCTACCGCATCCATCAAGTCCTTAAACTCTTTGGCAATCTTCACTAGTTCACTGAAAGGCGCAACTAGCAGTTCCTTAAATGAATAGTTGAATGTGGCCAGCTCAGGTATAGAAGATTTTGTTGCCCTCCACTTTTTCTGCAAATGCTTGGTATTCATCTTCTTCAGGTATGCCTTCTTCAACCTATTCCTGAGTTTGATGTCATCCAAATAAGCCATTCTAATCATCTATCCCAGCCCTCCGACGCAGCATACGTATTTCATTCTCATACTCTTTAATCATTTGTTTGGCTTCTTCTTGGTCAATAGGTTCTTCCATATCATACTGCCGTGACATTTCTGACACCATCCGCAGAACAACCTTTCTCAAATAGTCATCGCCAATCAACTTATATAGCCCGACATACATATTATAATTCTCTCTGAACTGCCGCTCTCTTCGTTCAGAGCGCTTTTTCATGCCGTATAGTGTAACAACATCATTGATTTTCTTGGCTGCATACTCTCCGATGGTATTATTCATGAAGAACTGTTGGTTCAGTAAATCATAAATGTTTGCTCCAAAGGTTCGGTTCACCGGCAAACCTTCATCATCTTCAGTCATATATAGTACATGGCCAGCGGGTATATCTGAAAGCAAAAAAGGGGAATGGGTTGTTAGTATGATATTTATCATTCTCCCACCGCTATTGAATTCTAATCTCTCCAGCAGTCTTAATAACTTCACTAAATATGTACGCTGATATTCTGGATGGAAACAGATTTCAACCTCGTCTATTACTAAATTGAAGCAGTGATATTTAGGTAGATTATCCTGAACTGAGAGTAGATTCGTCATGTGATATACAATAGAACTAACCGAAAAAATAAACTGTCGTTCTCCACTACTCATCTGGCTAACCTCAATCTTTTTATTATCCAAACTGCCATTTGGCAACTCTTTCTGCAGATATACACGCTGCTCGTAAATACTCGGTGGTACACATAATTCCAGTTCCTTCAAACTTAGCAAAGTTCCGATAGGTGCCTGTGCTTTTTCTTCTGGTCTTCTATCATCAAAAGCATCTAGATACTCTGACGATGTAACTCCCATATCCTCATCATAACCTTCCAATCCATACTGTGTTGATTGTCTTATCCTGCCATAGTTATGTAAGAATGTTAGCGTCCGATGAACTTTCAGCGTTACATGCGAGTCTTCATCTTTTATCTTTCCTGCGAGCTCGGCAACAAGATGAGCCTGTTCTTGCTTTCCATACACCTCCAACATGTCCATCGGGTCATAGTCCACTTTGCTTTTGGTATACAATATGTAATTTGGATATGTTTGACCAATATTCATCACTTTACATATCAAATATATCAACCCCACAATATACGACTCATCTTTTCTTGATGTGTCTATATCAAACACGCCCAAAGTAGCTTTTGCAACGTTTGTGCCTTCAACATCAAGAGCTTTCTTAAAAAGCGACACGATAAAGTTTAGCTTTTGCCCATCCGCGTCTCTATTTTTCCATCTATTCTCCTCTTCTTGACCGTCTTTGGGCGGAAAAGTTAAATTATATCTTTCCAGCAAACTATCAGAATCAAAATACCCGTTAATAATATATGGATTATAGGTGTACATAACATCCCATAACTGGTATCCATCAATCAAATGCTCGCCTCGATATTTGAAGTACTGCAGCAGCGCAGCTATCCTACCCCTTGTCAATCGCATCTCCTTATTCATATCGATTGCACCATTGTTGCGATAGGGGTTTATATTGATAGGACACATATACCCATCATTCTTATGAAACAAAGCATTAATCCATACATCTTTCACACTCCAAGTCTTATGTCTGTTTGAATTCCTCGACTTAGCCTCCTCTCCTATATAGTCTTGAGCCACATAAGACTGCATACTATAGTTCATAACGAGAGTATAGAAAAATCTATCTGCTACATCTTTTACCGTTTGGTAATAATGCTGAAAGTCATGATCATCTGTAAAGATTCTCTTTCCTGCCTGTTCCATCATCTCAAAGTCCTTATGGAAGTCCCCATACTCAAAGTGAACGAAGTTTCCTTCACATTTCAATATGCCATACTTATCCCCTTCATGCCATCCCATCTCTGCATAGAGTCCAAACACATAGCAGAGATTATCAGCGGCATCTCTGGGTATATCTCCCATAAGGGCGAAACTCAGATTGTTAACAAGTCGGAACAGAATTTCCAATAACGTTGACTTTCCACTTCCGTTTTTGCCTACAATTGCATGAACATTGATATGGTGCGCAAAGAAATCTGGTTCAAGCGTTTCCTCAAACCTATATTCATGCCCAACCTTCAGATTCTTCCTGATACGTTGATGAGTGCCCTCGAAAACCTTTATGTAGTCTATGTTAAACATATCTATCGTCGTTCTAGTAGTTAGAATTCACCTTCCATCTCCCCCTCCACCATCTTCATCAGTTTCGGCAGCATCTCTTCTGTTCATTTCACCCTCTTGTATATCGTACTATCACAAGTGTCATATCGGTGGAAGATACAATCATGGTAATTCTTTACGTCCTCGTTCCTAACTGGTAATGAATCACCAATTTGTTCCAATATTGAATTATGCATCTTCATTTCTTGTATCACACTATTACGCCACTCTTGCAGACTATTCATTTCTTTCTTATCATTCAAAGTCTGATTTTGATATGATTTCCATACGCCAAATATCAGAATTAGAAGAATAAAAAGCATTAACAACCTTGTCCAAAATGCGCACATCAGACTCCAGAATGTTCTCGATATCGGGAATTTAGAATGATGAGCTTTGAAGAATCTAAAAGTATTACGGATATTACTCAATAGTTCATGCCATACATGATGTCCTGAGTTGATATTGATTTGATTTATATAGACTCCAAAATGTCGGTGTGCTTCTTTACTTAACTGCCTAACAGTTATCCTATCATTAGTACCTAGGTGAAACTGCTGTTGGTCGAGCTGTTCATTAATATCATTAAGATCAGTAAGTTTATCCGTAACATCACCTATAAGGACTTGCAGTTCTTTAAGTTTAATGGGAAGCGCTCGCCTTAAATCTTCATCGAATCCTTCCAATGCACTGTCCAAATCATCTATTTTCGACAGCAGTTCTGCACCTGATATAGATGAATCCAAAACTCCGTGAAAAATGTATTCACAATTAACCTGAAGATTTGAAAGTAAATTGATATAGTAGTCCTTGACAGCCCTATGCTGAGTGTCACGGACACTATACCAATGTGCTAAATAAAAGCCGACTACTACAGAGATTAAAATCTCCAAAATTGTCAGAATATCAGAAAAGCTCATTAGCGTTTTCTTTTATTCAGATTGCCATTCTTGTCGATGAAATACAGTTCAAATTCCTGCGTCTCATGCCGCAAGTCTGGTGTCATTTTCCTTTTTTCCTCCCATTGAGGATATGTTTCACTTTCCAGTTTTACCTTTCTTCTTCGATTTATAACAGTGACAATATGCACACGTTTTTCTACAATTGCCCGGGTAAAATCATATACCAATTCCCCAAACGCTTGATCAAGAAATGAAGACGGATAACCAGCTGTTCCGTCAAGCAGAACATCTAGTTCCTTATCTTCTTTGATGCACTGAGCCATTCTCTCATTGAGCACATCCACATAAAACTGTTCGCCAGAATGCTCTCCTTGACTAATAAATCTTGGACCAGGAGCTTCTGTAAAGTCTAGTACTCTAATAGTGATTTTTTCCATATCTCATAATTATCTTTCGACAAAGTCCATGTAATCATGACCCCCATGAACTCGTTTGTCAGTTTTATACTCTTATTCGTATCAAAATCATAAACCACGCCATTGGTCAAAATCTTCAGGTTTGATATAAAACCGTCTTTATAGCTTTCATAGACCTCTGGCAATCCCTTATGGCGATTAATTTCTCCAGTCCTTGACTGATACTCTCTTTCAAATACTCTCTTTAGCACCTCATGGTCTTTTCTTGCATTTACAACATCCGAAAACATTTCTCTTTTTTTCTTCAATAGTGTTTTCAGAATTCCTTCTCCTGTATCCGTAAGGATGAAACGCATAACGCCAGTTTTTTCGAGCGAGATTGATACCAACCAGTTTTTATCCAAATCAACACGATTTGCATGTTCTACAGAATTCGCACAGATTTCAACCATGTTCTCATAGACAGGAGGATAGTATTCCTCATGTCCCAACAATTGCTTCATGCACTTCTTTACAGAATTGCTAATTCTGTCAGACTCAACCTCGTCTTTACCTACCATGTACATCTGGTTCTCATATCTCACATCATTTGAGATTTTGACGTTCGATTTCATTACCTTCAAAAATCCTGACTCCATAACAAAACGGCGTTTTATTGGATCATCGGGATAATTACCATAACAGTTAACGCCATGAGAACCAAGTTTATTTATTTGTGCAAGCAGAAGGCAGATAGTAAAGATGTCAATATTTGTAACACCTCTCATACCCATCCAAATTCTTCTTACACCATCTTTTCTGCTTAGTTGGTACGTGCTATTAATATATCTAAGGACCGTTTCCAAATGGTCAAATGTAAATTTGGGAGGAAGTTCTGTCATTTCCCAACCGAAATTCAGATGTTGACTTTTTTTTCTGCCTTTTTTCGGTCTTGGTCGATTATATCTGATAACATTTCGTTTGGTAACATAATCATTCCATCTGCGACGCTTACGCATCTCAGAAGCCTGTTTAAGTCTTATATGTTTTATTGTTGTGATCTTTCTCATATTTAATTATGAAGGCAACCTTTGTCGCTGCATCCTATGGTTTTCCGTAGGGCCTTTATCTCATTCTCCCCCTTCCTTCACCCACATCCCCCACATGGGACACTTCTCCAACTCGGAATAATCCCCGTATTGGGCTTGGGCATCACAGAGCATGTCTGTGAAACGGGAGCTGAAGTGCAGGTCACCGAAGAAGTCAGTTTCAAGGTTCAGCACTTCCAGGTTGATATCCATCTCATCGGCCATACGCTTTGAGAGGTCGGGCTTTTGGCGTAGGTGACAGTACAGTTCCACTACTGCCTCGGTGAATATCGCTAATTTCGTGTAGGTACCACCATAACCAATGAAGCCAGCATACCAATCTTCATGCTCCTTGCACGTCTTGGCCAGACATTTGAAGATGGCATAGCAGCTACCGGCAGCAGCTTCGTATGCTCCGCTTTTCACCAGTTCCGCCGTTTTCTGGGCAAATGACGACAAAGTTAAAGCGATAGCCATATCGTCTTTCTTCTTCAAAGCTGTTTGATAAGCTGATTCTATCTCCTTCTGCATGGGCGATTCGAAGCTATACCACTCGTCGATAATCCAATAGCAGATATCATCCTTTGCCTTCCGATAGCGAGAGGGAGCATACTGCCGCCACTCATCCAAGAACTCGATGACTTGACTGT
>OCTX012085149.1_pt1 | contig 11901 bp, 10 predicted proteins | sample 1539691 | NCBI WGS metagenome assembly OCTX01 (sample SAMN02144231, study PRJEB22623) | gut metagenome | biome: sheep rumen | host: Ovis aries | place: New Zealand
TGTTCTCTTTTTTTGGCGAAAGATAACAAGCTGAAGAGGGTAGGGATTATCTTGAAGCAGTTTTTTACAGGTCTGTTTTTTAACCCGAAGGTAGAGTATATTGATCAAGAGTAAGCGGAGGTGGACTTGAATCGTCTTTTACATACCCTGAGAAAGAATAAGTTTCTCTTTGAAGAACTGGTAATCAGGGACTTTAAACAAAAATATAAAAGAACAGCTCTCGGCATGCTGTGGAGCATACTGAATCCTTTACTTACATTACTTGTAATGAGGCTTGTTTTTACACACTTTTTCGGAAGGAATACGCCTTACTATACTACATATCTTTTTGCAGGAAACTTGATGTTCTCTTATTATAGAGAACAGACGTCCGGCGGGATGAATTCTTTGATGATGAATGCCCATATATTCACAAAGATCAACATTCCCAAATATATGTTCCTGCTGTCCAAAAGCATATCAGCAATAATAAATTTTGGACTCACATTGATTGTTTTCTTCTTTTTTGTGGCGATCGATAGAGTTCCGCCTCATTGGACTATGCTGGCAATTGTTTATCCGATTATGACATTAACAATGTTTAACATCGGAGTCGGCATGGTTCTTTCGGCGTTATATGTATTTTTCAGAGATATAGGATATATCTATGATATTTTCACATTGCTGCTGATGTACATGTCAGCCATATTCTACAGGGTCGATGATTTTCCCGCATGGGTCCAGAGGGCATTTCTGCTAAATCCTATATATGCCAATATCAAGTATGTGAGAGTGGCAGTAATCGACGGTAATCTTCCCTCTGTGTCTTATCATCTTCTCTTGCTTCTCTATGGATCAATCGCACTGGGAATAGGTGCATGGATTTATAAGAAGTATAACCACCAGTTTTTATATTATGTCTGAAGGATAAATGTTCTATGGCAACAGTAATTAAAGCAAATAATGTATCTATAAGATACATGAAAGGTGATTTCAAAGATATAGGCTTAAAAGAATATGTCCTTAGAAAACTGACGAACAAATATAAAGTGGTAGAGTTCTGGGCAGATAAGGATGTTTCTTTTTCTATTAATCAGGGGGACATGCTAGGCATTATTGGCTCTAATGGTGCAGGAAAGTCCACTTTGCTTAAAGCTATTTCGGGAATTATGGTGCCTACAGAAGGCAATATTTCTGTCAGGGGAACTATTGCAGCCTTGTTAGAGCTTTCGTCGGGTTTTGATAATGACTTGACGGTCAGGGAGAATGCATATCTGCGAGGTGCCATGCTCGGTTATACGAGAGAATTCATGAACCAGAAGTATGATGAGATAATACGTTTTGCAGAGTTAGAGGATTTTCAGGACTATCGGTTTAAACAGCTCTCCAGCGGAATGAAATCAAGACTGGCATTCTCGATTGCATGTCTCGTTGAGCCGGATATCTTGATTCTTGATGAAGTGCTAAGCGTCGGAGACGGAGCGTTCCGAAAGAAATCAGAAGGTAAAATGAAAGAAATATTGGCTGGAGGAGTCACTGCTATACTTGTTTCCCACAGCCTTGAGCAGGTACGTACAATGTGCAACAAAATCCTGTGGCTTGACCACGGAAAACAAGTCTGCTTTTCAGATGATCCAACGATGATTTGTGACGCTTATGAAGAATTCCTGATAACGAAAAAGCTGCCAACTGGAGACGAAGAAATTGCATTAACTGCAGAGCAATTCCAGGAACGCCGGATTAAGCAAAAAAAAGAAAAAGAAAGAAGCGAACGAGAAAAGCTCTTTAATGCACTTATAAAAAGTGATCGTGATGCGGCAGAACAAGCGGCTAGAGATTTTCTTGCCAGTTTGGATAGTGAATGATAGCCTTGATATCTAATTTATGCATACAATCTGTTATTCAGATAGCCTACTAAGATAAGGGAGAAAAATGGAAAAACTGCAGCCGCCGAAAGTGACAGTAATAATACCTGTGTATAACACAGAAAAGTACTTGCGTGAGTGCCTGGATAGTGTAGTCAGCCAATCTTTAAGAGACATTGAGATAATATGTGTGGATGATGGATCGACGGATGGGAGTCCTTCAATTATTCATGAATATGCAGAGGCAGATGCACGAATTAAACTCTTGGTTCAGGAAAACAAAGGATCTGGTCCGGCGAGAAACCTTGGAATCAAGACGGCACTGGGGGAGTATATTTTTTTTATGGATGCAGACGATTACTTCCCAGATAATAGAATACTAAAGAAGCTATACTGTAAAGCGAAAAAACATCATGCTGCTATAGTTGGCGGTTCGTTTAGCACAGTACAGCCCTCTGGTAAAGTTGTGACCAGATTCCATACAAAGCGTCTATTGGGATATACCTTTAATCGCAAAGGAATGCTGAAATATTCAGAGTATCAGTTTGATTATGGTTACCAAAGGTTTCTGTTTGCGAAATCATTGCTTGTAGATAATGATATCTATTTTCCACCATATCTGCGGTTTCAGGATCCCCCGTTTTTCGTTCAGGCAATGATCGCGGCAGACCATTTTTATGCAATCAGAGATGTAAGTTACTGCTATCGAATCGGAACGGGTTCGCGGAAAATAAATGAGAACATGAATAAAACTCTTGGGCTGATTTTAGGCTATGCCGACAATCTTGAAACGGCAAAGGAAAATGGACTTCTGAAATTGTATCAGTTAACATTTGAGCGCTGTTACATAGATGATTGGCATATAGTTCTTGCAGCTGAGCTTTTTCATGATACACAAACAGATGCGGCGCTTAAGAGGCTGGATCAGGCGATTGATTTATCTCTCCTTAACAATGTGAGCCGGTTTTCTAAATGGCGATATAAGAAAGACCGGAAAATTCGCCAATCCGGCAGAAAAGTTAGGCATTTTTCTATTTGGTCAAATCGAACAATAGTACATGCCTTGCAGATGTTCTGGCGAGGATGGCGTTGCTTGAGAGAGAATGATATAGCTTATTTTTGGCATCGCTTAAGAAATCAATGAGTAATAGAGTAATCCATAAAGATGGATTAAGCGGTAGCGAATAATTAGAGCTGTTCGAAGAATACTATGACGAAAGGGACTACTGTTATGAATGTTCTGCAGCGGATTGAAAAAGAACGGATTGTTATTCCGTATATGTTTCAAGGGTACCGACGAAGAGTTGCGAGCTTTTGGTTTGATTCTATCTGTGCTGATAGAATAATGCATGAAAAGGAATTTCCTAAGGGTATTCTTACATATTGGCATAAGCGTGGATACCTTAGTTCGAGCATTAAGCGGTGGAAATTAACCAATAAAAAAGAAGCTGACTATATCAGCGACTTTGATTATATTTGTCTATATCCCATGAATAATTCCTTTAGTAAATGGCTATATGACATGTTGACAACACAGAGGGTTGTCAGTCCATCAGGAGAACATTTTCGAAAAGTATACTTTAGTATTGTCCAACGAGAAAACTCACAACTTATCCTACGTGTAGGACACGAAGATAGGAGATACACGTTTGAAGATATATTGGATTTTCTAGAAAATAAGGGGACTATTGAACTTCGACCGTCATATTGGAATAGTGAAGCTGAGCATTACAGTTTATCCGTTAATATAGATGAAGAAACCGGAAAGACATGTTTTATATGTAATGGCAAGGCTGTGGACCTGGCGTCACTAAAATCGATTTTCAATGACTTAAGTACAAGTTATGTAATAGCAGATGCGGCACCAGCATGTTATTCCTTTGATGGCATGAGTAAATATCATACATTGAAAGTATGGATTGCGAATGATATTGAAGAGTCTTCGCAAATTCTTGCCGCGGAAATGAATGTTTCATCTAAGGAATTTAACAATGATGAAGAATGTGAAAACGCCTTTCCTGTAAAACTGGAGAATGGCACATTTAAGGATAACGATAATATCGTAAAGATTCCCGGTTGGGATGTATTAAAGAATGATTTATGTAAGACAGCAGCAACGATTTCACAGATTTCTTACTTCTCTGTGTCTGTCAGATTGGATGAAGACGCAGACTATATCTACATGAATTTTTCTTGTAATCCGAGTTTGCCAAAAGGGAGATTCAGCAAAAAGCTTAATCGATATTTAAAGAATAGATTGGCATTACAATTTCAAAAAAGGACACCGAGAGAAGAATTAGAAGCTATATTAAACAAGCTGGCTTTATATGAACAAGTCGCAGTTGGCCGCAGAGGAATGCGTCCTTACATGTACAGCTTGTGGCGTCATGCGGTATGGGATGACTTATTTCATACAAAAAACGTTACTTTGCCGCAGAAGATTTGGGCGCACAAACACGGATTCTTCTCCTGGCGTCTGTATCAGTACGGCCTAACAAAAGACAATTATACTCAGTTTTTATCTGATTATGACTATTATTGGCTGAACCGTATCAATAATAGTTACCAAATATGGGTTAATGATAAAACGACTTTCCGCTACATCATGGAACCTTTTAAAGAATATATTCCGAAATACTATTTCTCTGTATTTAAACGTAATGACAGTACTATTATCCGAAAGATGTGGGATTGTCCGGAAGATATATCGGAAGGCTTTGACGGTTTAGTGTCTATGCTCAGAAGAGAAGGAAAGCTGGCGTTTAAAGCCTCTGCCGGTACACATGGTGATGGATTCTATTGTCTTTCTTATGAAAATGGGACTATATTTGCAAACGGACAGCCATATACAACAAGTGAACTTCTTCAGCTTGTCGAGGGCACTAAATCTTTCTATGTTGTAACAGAGTATTTGGAGATGCACAAAGATCTGAAAAAGATCTATGACAAATCGGTAAACACTGTTCGTATGATGGTAGTCAATGACCATGGCTATGATCCACGAATCCTTCAGACTTATATGCGTATAGGGTCAAGTAAGACCGGATATACGGACAATGTTGGATATGGCGGAATATGTGTTTTTGTCGACAAGGAGACAGGACAATTATATCAACCGGAAACAATTAAAGATCATGTGTTTTATGATTGCCCGGTTCATCCGGATACGGGTACGCCAATTGCCGGATACCTTCCTCATTGGGATCTGGTACGCGGCAAAGTTCTGGAAATCTGCAGGTATTTATGTGAACTAGAATATCTTGGCTTTGACATTGCGATTACAGACGAGGGATTCCAGATTCTGGAAATAAATATCCATCAAGATCTTCATAAGGTTGCTACTTTTGATGAAGATATAATGGAGTTTTTCAAACGTAAGATAGAGTGTAAGTATGAATCTGTTAAGAAAGACAGATGATTAGACAGATTATATGGGATAGGAGTGACGAAAGATGTACAAAGTCGGATTTTTGATAAGCCATAAGAATAACGAAAAGCGCAGAGCACTCATGCCTGAAGACCTTGATCAAATTCAAAATTTGGACAAGCTTGTATTTGAAGAAGGTTATGGACAATCACTGGGTATTTCTGATGAGGAATATGAAAAAAAAGGAGTAAGATTTGCTCCGCGCAAAGATGTACTTGATTCTGATATTCTGGTGGACGTCAAATTGGGCGATGCGGATTATCTTGATCAGATAAAACCGGAAACTATTTTATGCGGCTGGGCGCATTCGGTGCAGAACATTGATTTCACAAGTGAAGTTATACGAGCAAAGCATACAGTTGTTGCCTGGGAAAATATATATGAGTATGGCCGTTATATTTTTTACCGTAACAGAGAAGTTGCCGGTGAAGCTGCTGTGCTTCAGGCATATCGATACTGTGGCAAGATGCCTTATGACACAAAAGTAGCTATTATTGGAAATGGGCAGACTGCTAAAGGGGCTTTTCGCGTTTTGTCCGCACTTGGAGCTCAAGTTGACATTTTTGCGAGAAAACATGAAAAAACGTTCTTAAAGATGATGGCCAACTATGATGTTATCGTCAATTGTGTTATGTGGGATACTGATCGTAAAGATCGGCTAATTTATCGTGAAGATCTTAAAAAGTTCCGTCCCGGGACGATGATTATCGACGTAAGTTGTGACCCACATTTGGAAATTGAAACGTCCCACCCGACTACTATTGATGATCCGGTATATATTGTTGATGGAATAATCCATTATGCCGTGGATAATACGCCGGCGATGTATCCTTATACCGTAACCAAGACACTTAGTCAAAACTTTGCTCGTTATGTTGATTATCTTGTGACGGGAGAATATCCCGAGAACCTAATGGCGGCAATAGATGTAGAGCATGGAATAATTAAAAATGATGCGATTCGTCGTTTCCGTGAAGCAAGGGGAGTTTTCTGCGAATAAAGGCGATGTGATATGCAAACTGTAAAGAATTTCATTAAGAATAGTCTATGCAGAGTTTCTCCGGAATTATTTAGCAAAATACAGTTCCGACATTTTCTAGGCAAAAAACTAAACTTAAAAGATCCGGTGGGACTAAATGCGAAGATTATGTGGCTTAAATTCAATACTTACCGGAACAATCCTTTAGTTACAAAGTGCTCGGACAAGTACGCGGTACGGGAATATATAGCAGAGTGTGGGTATTCGGAAATTCTTAATGATCTTTATGGTGTCTGGGAACGAGTTGATGATATTGAATGGGAGAAACTGCCATCAGCATTTGTTCTTAAGTGCAATCATGGATGTGGCTACAACTTTCTTTGTCCGGATAAAACTGCTGTTAATAAAAATGATATTTTTAGTACGCTCAGAAAGTGGATGCAAGAAGACTTCTGGCTGCGTTTTGCCGAATTACAGTATCGCGATATTCCTAAACGAATCATATGTGAGAAATATCTGGGAGAGAGCCTGATAGATTACAAGTTTTACTGTTTTAATGGCAAACCTATGTATGTTCTCACCTGTGTCGGACGTGATGGGGGAAAACCCAGTCACGAATCGGAATCAGAAGACCCAAAGTTCTACTTCTTTGATAGAGCTTGGAAAATGTGCCCGCTAACGCGAGATGCCTTGAATTATTCTTCAGTTATAAAAATCCCTTGTCCTGCAAACATGAGCTTGATGTGGGATGTCGCTGAAAAGCTGTGTCAGCCTTTCCCTTTCGTACGGGTAGATCTATATGATGCGAGTGGGCAAGTGGTGTTCGGAGAATTGACATTTACCCCCTCTGCCGGGCTTGATGATAGACGGCTTCCTGAGACAGATCGCTTATTTGGAGAATTGCTTAAATTGGACAAGGCAGCAAAATGAGTTAATCACTGGGATTAGCCAGAAATACTATGCATATTCAATAAGAATTCTGGCTTATTTCTAAAAGATATTAGTAGCTGACAACTTATATAAGAATGATAGGAATTGAAAAATGAGGAAACCAACTTACAAAAAAAGAAGCTTGTCGATTAGACATCAGATAGAATTGATCAAGATGCTGAAAAGTTATGTTCCAGAAACTCGTCGTATATGGATATCAAATGCTCAAAGAAGGATTTCAGGGTTGGCACTTGATGAAACGGAAAAGAGCAACCTTTTTTGGAATTTTAGTAAGGACTATAAAAAGTATCGTCAAACTTTTCAGGAGTATTACTACTGTTATCAATTCCCGAAGCTTTCAGCTAAGCAGAAAGCTGAGTTCCTTACGATGAGAGATACACAGTTCATTTTAAGGAAATATCGTATTTTCTACCCTGAATCATGGGTTATTACTTCTCACAAAGAGCTTTTTCTTCAAAAATATGCTGAATTCGTACATAGAAAGTGGATGCTTGTTGATTCGAAGACTCCGGTCGAAGATATACAACAGTTTATCGACAGCTTTGATGTGATTGCCAAACCAACTGATGCAGAAAGTGGAAGAGGAGTATACAAAATTAAAAAGGGGGAAGGAGACCCCCAAAAAATATTAAGTGGCAAGTTGCCAATACTCCTGGAAGAGTGTGTAAGGAATGTTGATGCTCTGGCAGAGTTCCATCCGGCATCGCTGAATACTATTAGAGTTGTTACGCTATCAAACGGGATTGAGGCCAAGCTCTTCGGAGCAATACTTAGAACAGGAAATAACAATTCGGTTTATGATAATTGTGATGCAGGCGGATATTTTGCTGAAGTAGATACAGAAACCGGTGAAATATTGAGTAATGGTGTTACTGAGATGGGTAATGAAGTTGAAACACATCCTACTAGTGGCAAGGTTTTTAAAGGCTCAATTTGTCCAAACTGGTCTGAAGTAGTGCGGGTATGTAAAAAGGCTGCACTTTACAATCCACAAATGACAATCGTCGCTTGGGACATAGCAATAACCCCACAGGGTATAGAGATTATTGAGGCTAATAGTGTTCCATCTATATACATACACCAAGTTCCCTTACATACAGGCGTGAGGAGAAAGTTTTATAGGTTATTGGATGAGCTTGAATTACCGTATAGAGATGTAATGTTCTGGGGTAAACTTATTAGCAACCTGACTTGTCATGAACGCGTTAATAAGGTGGTTAGAAAAATCATAAAAAAAAAAGTGAACCAAGCGTAAGTCTCCGATCTGAATGGTCTCTTGAAAAGCGTATAGAAGGGGCAATGGATTTATATGCGAAAGCACATGGTTATAGGTTTGATATCAATAATCCGACGCTATTTACTGAGAAGATTGTTTGGTACAAACTGTTCTATCAACATCCTGACTTTTCGAAAATTGTAGATAAATACCTTTTCAAGGAATATATACAGAAAAAGCTTGGCGATGGATATACTATTCCACTAATTGGAGTTTGGGATAATATAGAGGCGCTTGAACGAGACTGGGAACACCTTCCAGAAGAATTCTGCTTAAAAAGTACGCTGCAAAGTGACGGGTATTCTATAAAATTCATTCATAATCGTACCGAAATGGACTTCTCAGATATTAAAGATGAGTTAATCAGATGGCTAAAGCCGGAAAACACCTTGATTAACTCATATTGCAAAGCGTATTACGAAGCAACTCCTAGAATCATTGCTGAAGTATATAAAGCTGAGGTCGGAGATCAATTATATGATTATAAGATTTTTTGCTTTAACGGGGACCCTTTGTATGCTTATGTTGCAACCGAGCATTTTTCTGATAAAACATATCCTATTTCATTTTATGATCTCAATTGGAATAGGCTAGATGTAATTTATGGAAATCATAGGGTATGTGAAGTGGAAAAACCAAGGGACTTTGACGAAATGATACGTGTTTCAAAAATATTGTCCAGGGGTTTCCCGTTTTTACGTGTTGATTTCTTCGAAACAGAAGAACAACTATACGTGGCAGAAATGACACTATATCCGGGAGGGGGACAGACTCCTATTTTTCCGGTTAGTTTTAATTTGGAGATGGGTAATCAATTTACATTGCCAAACAATAGAACGCTATAGGTGCATAGCTCTAGTTACAGTACTTTTGGTTCTTAGCATTTGCATGCTGACTAAAAAAGTTAAGTTCTTGCCATATAGTCATGTAATTAAGATAGTTATTATGGACACTTGCTCAGAAAGAATCAGTCAGATATAACGGATTAATCAGAGGTGTAAAATGTTTTTTAAACTAAAGACATATGCTGCGAATAAAGTATTTGAACGATTACTGAAAGAAAGAGAGGATGATGTTTTTCGTGTTGTAAACGCAAAAAGCAATGAGAAAACGCGAAGAGAAAAATCCAAAAGACTTTTGCGCTGGTGCTTAAATAATACGGGCATAGATGATAAGGTGCCTCAACTCTCAAGTAAAGAAATTGAGAGCATTAAAGATACATGGAGTGATATTTGGGACTTAGGAATTATCAACACGGATTGGAATCGAATGTATACTTATAAAACTGGAAAATTTGATCCGTCTTATGTTCCGAGCGATTTACATTTCTATTATGTTGAATGGAATAAAATAGATTTTGAATACCACCGAGCGTTCTTGGATAAAAATTACATAGATGTTTTGCTTCCAACGATAAAACATCCCCCTGTTTTAATAAGGAAAATACATGGATTTTATTTAGATAAGAACTTTAGAGATATTGGGCTTGACTCAGCTGTTGATTTAATATATGACAACCGAGAGGACGGTGTTGTAGTAAAGATCAGCATTGGCAGTTTTGGTGGAAGTGGTGTTTCATTTCTTGACGGTTCTTCTACAAAGGATGAGATACGTGACGCGCTTACGAAAGCAAAAGATATCCATGTGGAAAAGGTCATAGAACAACATCCTGAAATGGCAAAGATGAATCCTTCATCGGTTAATACCATACGTATTATTACTGCTATTATTGATGGAGAGCCAGTTGTTTTATCTGCATGTGTTAGAATCGGAAATGCTGGAAGCAAAGTAGACAATTTTAGTAGTGGAGGTGTTGGATGTGGAATCCATAATGATGGAACTTTAACTTCATTTGGTTTCACACAAAAAGGAGACAGGGTTGAACAACATCCAAATGGATTTATATTCTCAGAAGGAAGAATCCCAAATTATAAACATGTTCTTGAGGAGGTTAAGAGATTACACATGTGCGTCCCGGTTTTTGGTTTTATTAACTGGGATATTTGCATAGATCCGTCAGGTGAACCAATCTTAGTTGAATATAATGTCGGTGGCGGTGGATTAGATATTCATCAGTATACCAATGGACCTGTATATGGGCCGTATAGAGAAAAAATCATCTCAGATGTTTTTAAGGATTTTACTATTAGAGATGGAAATTTGGACTATAATTTCTCAACAAAGCATAATGAAGTGACTATTAAAGATGGTAGTTATCATATAAGTACCCTCAGTGTTCCGGCTAAGTTGATGGAGAAACCGGTAAAAATTATAGCATCAGATGCTTTCAAAGGACGAACCAGGTTGAAGGCATTGAGCATCTACGCGGATTTAGAAGAGATACAGTATTGTGCCTTTTACAGCTGTTCGAAACTGTCGAAAATCGTTTTTCATGGAAAAGTAAAGCATATTGGTCGATCTGCGTTCAACAATTGCCCGAAGTTGTTAACTGTACAATTACCCCAGGGAACAGAATCGATTGAAATGAGAGCTTTCAGCAATTGCAAAAGATTGAAAGCTATATTCATACCAGAATCTGTTAGGGAGATAGGAGAAGAAGCATTTCTGAATTGTAGCAGCAGGTTGACTATACATACGAAAGAGGGGAGTTTTGCGGATCAGTATGCACAGAAAAACGGCATTCGTGTGAAATATTCATGATGGAAATATTATTTGAGTATTTTGTAACAGCAATTTCAAGCTGAGTTAAAGCGGGCATAATAAGCTCACGATAATTCTTATTTGGGATGTAGTGGGGTAGAAGAATAGAGGAAAAATCATGTCGTTTAATACGTTGGATTTCTTGCTGCTGCTTGCAGTGACTATGGGTTTGTACTTTGTTTTACCATGGAAGCTGCGCAATCCTTTATTACTGGCTTCCAGCTATGTTTTTTATGCAGCTTATAGTCTTAAACTGACGCTGTTTTTGGTCATCATGACCATGCTGACATATGTGCTTGCGCTGAAAATAAGTCAATGCCGAGAGGTGAAGGGAGACAAAAAACTTGCGAAGAGATGGATGAGCACCGGCGTAATTATCTGCCTTGGAATCGTAGCTTTTTACAAATATTTCAATTTTCTTTCTGACTCATTGGCGGCTATGCAATACATATTACAGCATGACTACCATAGCACGTGGAATGCCTCAGAAGGTTCCTGTGATTTATGAGGTCTCTTCTGATGAAGGAAAAGCCGTAATAAAATGGGAACCATTGGAGAACCAAGAGGAGATACGGGTCCTTCGCCGAAGCGAGTACGAGGATGAGTTTACTCAGATTGACACATTGGAAGGAGATGCTGTTCAATTCACAGACGAAAATGTAGAGGCAGGTATTCAATATTTCTATAAGCTTGTCTCTGTCAAGGATTCTTACGATTTTCACGGCGTGAGTAATGATTCTAATACGGTCGGCGTACGCATTGT
>OCTX012115569.1_pt1 | contig 11896 bp, 8 predicted proteins | sample 1539691 | NCBI WGS metagenome assembly OCTX01 (sample SAMN02144231, study PRJEB22623) | gut metagenome | biome: sheep rumen | host: Ovis aries | place: New Zealand
CTATAAGGAAGACAAACCCTTTGTCGTTGAATCGATAAAGGCACTGAAGGGTAAGGGAGAATATCCTGACAGGCTGTGGTAAATTAGTGACTGTCAAAAGACAAGCTCAAACAATGATACTACGGATGGTATTGAATAATGGATAATAAACAAAGAGGATCCTTTACGGGGAAAATAGGCTTTGTACTTGCGGCAGCAGGTGCTTCGGTCGGCCTTGGCAATATCTGGAGATTTCCTTATCTGTGTGCCAAGTACGGCGGCGGTATATTTCTGATAGTATATATAGCCCTGGCTGTAACATTCGGATACACTATGATAATTGCCGAGACTGCCATAGGACGCGCAACCGGTAAAAGTCCGGTCGGAGCATACGATCATTATACGGACAGCAGGCTGCTGAGGGGAGGGGGCTGGATAAACGCAATAGTTCCCATACTTATTGTACCCTATTACTCCGTTATAGGAGGTTGGGTTTTCAAGTATCTGTTTGAGTATATGCACAGTGATATTGATGCTATCGCTTCGGATGACTTTTTTTCGGATTTTATATCTGACGGAGTGTCGACAGAACTGTGGTTCATTCTTTTTACGTTAATTGTTGTTGCTATCATCCTGCTGGGCGTGCAGAACGGTATAGAGAAGGTATCCAAGATCATGATGCCCGTACTTGCCGTACTTGCCGTTATCATAAGCATCTATTCGGTATCACGGCCGGGAGCCATGGAAGGAGTTAAATATATCCTGGTACCCAACTTTTCCGATTTTTCACTGATGACGGTAGTATCGGCCATGGGCCAGATGTTCTATTCATTATCCATTGCCATGGGTATTCTTATAACCTTCGGTTCATATATCAAGAAGGAAGTCAGTATAGAAAGATCAACCGTTCAGGTTGAGATATTTGATACGGCCATTGCCATATTGGCAAGCTTTATGATAATCCCCGCGGTATTTGCTTTTTCCGGCGGAGATCCCGACACCTTAAAGGCTGGTCCATCCCTCATGTTTATAACTATGCCCAAGATCTTTTACGGTATGGGAATGGGAAGGATAATGGGTATACTGTTTTTCCTCCTTGTCCTTTTTGCCGCCGTGACAAGTGCGATCGCCCTGTTGGAGAGCGCCGTTTCTACTTTTGCGGATGAGTTCGGATGGAGCAGAAAAAAGGGAACGATAATAATGACTGTCATCATGATCGGACTCGGTACCCTATCCTCTCTCGGATACGGACCTCTTGCCTCGATAACAATAGCAGGCATGCAGTTCCTTGATTTCTTCGATTTTATCACGAATTCGGTAATGATGCCGATCGCTGCCCTTGCTACCTGCGTGCTTGTTGTAAGGAACATAGGGTTTGCCGAAATAGAAAAAGAGGTGACACTGGGAGGTCATCCCTTTAAACGTAAAAATGTATTTAAGTTCATGATCAGGTTTCTGTGTCCTGTATTTGTGGTCATTATCCTTATAAGTTCGGTAGCGAGTGTATTAGGATGGATCCGGATATAGGAAGGGTCAGTGGAAGCACTGTTCAAAATCATACTCATTCACATAGTTATACATATCAAGCAGAACATCGTAGTAGGTGTCCATGGTAACCTCATGGGCACCTGTTTTCATTGATTCGTACATATAATAATTGATATCGCCCTTATAGTGGGAGTAGTCCCTGTAATTGGAAAGGTCAGTTATGATATCCTTATCATCCTGGAAATAAAACAGGCGTACATTATCGCATTCAAGCAGCTTCTTGTATTCGCGCTCAAGAGTGCAGATCGTGGCGGTTGAATTACCGCGCAGAATCACATCGTCCCAGAAGAGGATACTGTAGGGTGGAGCATACAGGTAGAAGGTCACATCGGGATGAGCCTTTATCTGCTCTATGAAAGGATCGGTAAAGGCATCTGCATTTTCAAAGAAGACATCGTAGGCTTTCTCTTCATTTCGTATAAGGATACGCTTTGACATATAGGCAAGCCGGGCAGAATATTTGGAATATTCATAATCATCACTCCAGTTATATGCATTTTCCGCGTTAAATCCCTCACGTACATTATTTATAAGAAACTTTGGCAGGTAATCGAATAAGACAGATTTATTAAAGAGATAGTGGATGTCGCTTATTCCGATATCCGAAACATAATAGTCCTCGATGGTCTGCGGAAAAGCAGATTCAGCATCAAAAAAAAGATAGCTGTCAAGGCAGAATACCACATTTTTGGTCCCTTTATGCTTAAGGACTTCATCAAGTACCGGTCGATAGTCGCCGTAATGGGCTCCCTGAAGTGATATTTTTACACATTTGCTGCCGAAAACACCGTCCTCGAACCATTTGTAATTAAAGTTTTCACTCATGGATGAACCGATAAGTGCGGTATCATAGTCAAGATTACGGGCAAGACCGATAGCACTTGTACGTTCGTCAGTCTCAACATTGGTAAGTCCGAACCAGGGCTTGTGATACCTGGTGAAGGGATCGATGACAATGACAAGAACCGCAATGATCACAAGAATAAGCAAAGTGTAAGCGATCGTGAGCTTTATGAATTTTACAGGGGCCATTTCGGTATTCTTCATAAGATTTATTCCATACTAGAAATTTTCGTAAATAAACTCGGTAACTCCCGATAATGACAGTACGGACATTACAAGCAGGATCACCGTGGTGGTGACGGTGAGTCCGGAAAGCTTAAGTGTTTCAAGCCTCTTTACCGAATTCTTACAGTACATTGATATAAAGGTACAAATAAGCAGAAAACCTATTATTATAATGCATCCGCTTATATAAGGCGCCTTGTTTCCCCAATTGAGGATAAGCCACTGGATCAGTTGCATCTCATCCGGTGTTGCCTTGGCAACCAGTTCGATATTGACGGGAATGTTCTTAAAATTGACAAACTGCCTGAAGAATCCGACAGCCTCACCTAAGGTGGGAGACCTGAAGAAAACCCAGGTTATATTTACAAATATAAAGGTTCCTGCCTGTCTTAATATCTTCGGCAGACGGGACATCTTATCCTTAAGGAGCTTGCTTAATGTTATCCCGACACCATGGATGAGGCCCCAGATGATGTAATTATAGGAAGCTCCGTGCCACAGACCGCTTAGAAAGAAAATGATAAACATGTTGATATAGGTCCTGACCCTGCCTTTACGGTTGCCGCCAAGAGGTATGTAGACATATTTGGTAAAAAAGCCAGTAAGGGTTATGTGCCATTTTTTCCAGAAGTCGGAAACCGATACTGCGGTATAGGGAGACATAAAGTTGTCCGGAAGATCAATGCACATCATAAGACATATTCCCTTTGCCATATCGCAGTATCCGGAAAAATCAAAATATATCTGCATTGTAAATGCAAGCATCACTATAAGTGCATTCACGGGACCCAGAACACTTATATTTGAATAGCCCCAGGTCACATAAGGGGCAAGGTTATCCGCAAGCAGAACCTTCTTTGCAAGACCGGCCGCAAAGATAACAAGACCTCCGGCAAGTTTATCGGGGTTTACCTTCTTTCGTGAGGGGTCGTTAAACTGTGGTATCAGATCGCCCGCAAGTGCGATGGGACCGACAGTTATCTTTGGGAAAAATGATACGTAGAGTGAATAATCAAGCAGCGAATACCTGCTTTCCGGTTCCCTGTATTTATCCACAAGAAAAGATATCTGCGAGAAGGTGAAGTAGCTTATTCCAAGCGGCAGCAGGATGCTCTTTACTTCAAGACCTGCCTTAAAGAGGGAATTGATCATATCGGAAAAGAAGCCAAGATACTTAAACCACAGAAGAGCACATATGTTTAAGATGATCCCAAGTGCAAGAAAGATACGACGGCTTCCCTGTGATGCTTCCTTTTTTAATAGAAAAGCTGCAATAAAGTAATTGATCAGGATGCTTGAAATAAGGATAATGAGTGAAAAGGGATCGTCACAGGCATAGAAAAAGAGCGAAGCCATCAGCAGAAAGGCCTTGGCCGCGTTATATGCTCCCCTTGAGTTTATGAAGTGATAAACTGTCACGACCAGGGGAACGAAGACAAGAACGAATACATAAGAATTAAAAACCATTGTGCGCCCCTCAAAAATACCCCTAAAACAAAATAATTATATATGAAGCCAGACCGAAATACCATAGTAACTTTTGATAAATACTCAAAGAACACAGAATCTTCAAAAATCCACGTTGATTTATCGCTTTTAAGTTATTATAATCATGTCATATGTAAACTTAAGTTGATTTTTCTATGAAATACGGAGATATATAAATGGGAGAGAATGACAACAATCAGGGAAACAACGGAGGCAACAGACCTTCGAAGAATCATCAGACCCTTCTTGTACTTGTAATAGCGACCCTTATAACCATGCTCATGGTCTCTTATATGCGCACATCACTCGGAGCCGGTACCAACAAGAAGATAAGCTATGATGAATTTATTGAGAAAGTTGAAAAGGGAGAGGTGGAAAAGGTCGTTATTGATTCGGATAAGATCGAGATAACGCCCAAAAAGCAGGAAGACAAGTATGTCAAGAATACCTTCTATACCACGCCGGTAGAAGACGGAGAGCTGGCCGACAGGCTTCTTAAGGCCGGAGTCTCGTTTGAACAGAAGGAGGTATCAACAGCAGACCTTATCCTTCCAACCCTTCTCTATTACGGTATACCGCTTGTATTTGTCTGGATACTTGTAAGCGTGTTCATGAGAAGGATGAGCAAGGGCGGCGGCATAATGGGTGTCGGGAGGAGCAATGCCAAGGTATACGTTCAGAAGGAAACGGGTATCACCTTTAAGGATGTTGCGGGACAGGATGAAGCCAAGGAATCACTTCAGGAAGTGGTTGATTTCCTTCATAATCCCGGCAAGTATGTTAAGATAGGTGCCAAGCTTCCAAAGGGTGCTCTTTTAGTGGGACCTCCCGGTACAGGTAAGACACTGCTTGCCAAGGCAGTTGCCGGTGAGGCGCATGTTCCCTTCTTTTCACTGGCCGGATCTGACTTTGTCGAGATGTATGTGGGTGTCGGCGCATCAAGGGTAAGGGATCTGTTCAAGGATGCAACCAAGAATGCACCCTGTATCATTTTTATAGATGAGATCGATGCGATAGGTAAGAGCCGCGACTCAAGGTTTGGAGGCGGCAATGATGAACGTGAGCAGACACTTAACCAGTTGTTGTCCGAGATGGATGGTTTTGATACCAGCAAGGGTATCCTGATACTTGCTGCCACGAACAGACCTGAAATACTTGATAAGGCCCTTCTTCGTCCCGGACGCTTTGACAGGCGTATCATAGTTGACAAGCCAGACCTTAAGGGACGTATCGAGACCCTTAAGGTACACAGCAAGGATGTCCTTCTTGACGATACGGTCGATATGGAGGAGATTGGTCTTGCAACTGCGGGTGCCGTAGGCTCGGACCTTGCCAACATGGTAAACGAAGCTGCCATAAATGCGGTTAAGAAGGGGCGTGAGGCAGTTAACCAGAAGGATCTTCTGGAAGCCATCGAGGTTGTAATGATGGGTAAGGAGAAGAAGGACAGGGTGATGAGTGCCGAGGAGAAAAAAATCGTATCCTTTCACGAGATCGGCCATGCCCTTGCCAGTGCCCTTCAGAAAAACACAGACCCTATCCAGAAGATCACGATCGTTCCCCGTACCATGGGAGCATTGGGATATGCATGGTACGTACCGGATGAGGAAAAACACCTTCGGAGCAAGGTTGAGCTTGAGGAACGTATAATCACGGCCCTTGCGGGTCGTGCTGCGGAGGAGATAGTATTTGACTCGGTAACTACAGGCGCCGCAAACGATATAGAGCAGGCTACAGGTATTGCCAGAAACATGGTCACCCAGTACGGTATGTCCGAGAAGTTCGGACTTATACAGCTTGAGTCGGTTCAGGACCGTTACTTAAGCGGAGGCAAGGTGCTTGAATGTTCCGATAAGACAGCGGCCGATGTGGATACAGAGGTTATGAGGATCATTGCCGAGTCTTATGAGAAGGCCAAGCAGATGCTTATCGAGAACCGTGAGCTCATGGATGAACTGGCAGCCTACCTTCTTGAGAAAGAGAGCATCACCGGCAAGGAATTCATGAAGATATTCAACCGTTATAAGGGGATCGAAGATGAAGATTCCGGAGAAAAACAGGACGATAACGGGGAAGACGGGCCGGATCAGGCAGACAGTGCAGGTGAGCCGATAGAGAATAACGGTGAAGTATCGCTTGAACTTTCGGCCCAGGGTCTCTATGCAAACATGGTATCCGAAGGGAATAACAATGTTAATATAAAGGATGTCTGAAAAAAGACAAAACTATAAAGATTTGGTATAATAAGGCCTGGGTCCGCCAGGCCTTATTTTTGATAATTATGGAAAAAAAAGAAGAAAAAGATATTAAAGAACTTAATAACAGAAGCAAGTACACGATAGCAACCATCCTTCTTATCGTTATGATAGTAATATCGGGACTTGTTACCCTGGTGACCATGATCTATTTCAGAAACAGGGTAAGAGAGGATATGAACCTTACGAAGAATGAAGAAGGTGATCCTGAAAGGTACTATGCTCTCGTCGTCAGGGATAACGAGGATCCCTACTGGATATCGGCCTACGAGAGCATGAAGAAACAGGGTGAACTGTATAATGTGTATGTTGACAGGGCAGGGACGAACCTGTCAGTCGACTATTCCAAATATGATCTTATGGAGATGGCGATATCTTCAAGGGTGGATGGAATCATATATGAGGCGGATGATTCGGAGGAATCCCTGGAGCTGATAAACAAGGCTGTGGCAGCGGGAATCCCTGTCGTGACCGTTCGCGCCGATGCACCTGCCAGTGCAAGAAGAAGTTTCGTGGGTGTAAGCTTCTACAATTTAGGCACAGAATACGGGAAGCTGATAACGGAAGCGGGGAGACAGGCCGTAAAGTTAAAACCTTCGGATAAGAGGGATACCGTATCGGTTCTTGTCCTTACAGACGGCAGTATACAGGATACTTCACAGAATGTAGTGCTGGCTGCCCTTAAGGAGACTGTACAGAAGGAAGCGGATGATTCTTACGAGATCATAATAGGAACGGCGCAGATAGATAACAGCGGTGAATTCACTGCCGAGGAATCGGTAAGGGATCTGCTTTATTCAGCCGCTCTTCCTGATATAATCGTATGTCTTAATGAGGTCAATACCGAGAGTGTATATCAGACGATCGTGGAGATGAACAAGGTCGGCAGATCGATAATACTCGGATATGATGACTCAGATATTATCTTAAAGGCCATTGAGAGAGAGGGAATATATGCGTCCATTACGGTGGATACCCAGCAGCTGGGGCAGGACTGCGTGGAGGCCTTGAACGAATACATAGTATATAAGCATGTAAGTGATTATTACGGTGTTGATTACAAGATAATAAACAATAAAAATGTCAAGGATTACAGGATGAGCGAGGTGGCGGATGAAAAGTAAACGGTTCTTTCAAAACCTCCCGATACAGACGAGACTTATTGTTATTTTCCTTATTACAACTGCCCTTATCTTCATGGTGAATGTCTTTGTCTATGTCAATATCAACGGAATGATCGAGCAGATCGAGGCTGTGTATTCGAGTAACATAAGCCTTAACGAACTGACAGAAACACTCTCTGACGTGCATGAGGAAATGGCCCGGTATTTAAAGACCAAAAGTACCGACTCACTGGAGGAATATTACAGGTATGGTCAGGAGTACAGGGACCAGATCGAAGCCCTCACCATAAGCGCATCTTCAAGCGAAGTCCGGTACATGAAGAACTGTATAGTCAATATGTCCTATACTTATCTTGACAGGGCGGATGCTACCATAAATGCCAAGAGGGGAAGAAATGTATCGAAATACGTTGGAACCTATGATGAGTGTCTTAAAATTTATGACTATCTGAACACATCCATTTATTCTCTAAACAATGAGCAGTTTAAGGAAAGTTCGGGCAATTATGCCGGTCTTTTAAAGTCACTCAAATATTCGGAGATATTCTGTCTTACCATTCTGGTTCTCGTGGCTATAAGTAATGTTCTTCTTATAATCCTTGCCACCCAGACAATAACCAACCCGCTTAAACTTCTGGCAAGGAGAGCCAACGAAGTATCCGACGGTAAGCTGGAGGGTGAGCTGCTGAAGGTGGAATCAAGGGATGAGGTCGGTGTCGTTACCAAGGCCTTCAATCAGATGGTAACAAGCCTTCGGGATTATATTGAGCAGGTTAAGGACAATGCCCTTAAAGAGAACGCCATGATGGAGAAGGAACTGAGGATGAATGCGGCCCTTAAGGAGGCCCAGCTTAAATACCTTCAGGCTCAGATAAATCCCCACTTCCTCTTTAACACTCTTAATGCCGGAGCCCAGCTTGCCATGCTTGAGGGGGCGGACAGGACCAACACCTACATACAGAAGATGGCGGATTTCTTCAGATATAATATAAAGAAGAATCACGAGCTTGTGACCATAGCGGATGAGATTGAACTTATTGATAACTATATTTACATATTAAATGTAAGATTCTCGGGAGATATTCATTTTGAGAAGCATATAGACGAAGAGCTGACTTCAATAGAGATACCGAGTATGACTCTTCAGCCGATAGTTGAAAATGCCGTAAATTACGGTATCAGAAATATAGACAGAGAAGGCCTTATAACCCTGTCCCTCTACAGTGAGGGCGACAGGGCCTGCATATCGGTAAAGGATAACGGAGCGGGCATGCCACAGGATAAGATCGACAGGATACTGTCGGATGAACTGGTACCGTCGGAGCCGACGGGTGATTCTAACGGGATAGGACTGACCAACGTTATATCAAGGCTTGATCTGCATTATAATGTTGATAATATCTTCAGTATTTACTCGGAAGGTGAGGATAAAGGAACCGAGGTCGTAATAAGGATACCCAGGGGAGCATAGATCTGCATTGTTCAGGAAGAAAGATGAGGAAATAAAACATGTATAAGGTACTGCTTGCGGATGATGAGGGAATAGTGATCGATTCGCTCAAGTTCATAATAGAGAAGAATTTCCCGGAGACCTGTCAGATAGAATCGGCGAAGACGGGAAGGAAGGTAATCGAACTGGCTGAGAGCTTCAGACCTGATATTGCTTTTATGGATATACAGATGCCGGGAATCAACGGGATCGAGGCCATGAAGGAGATAAGGGAAGTCAATAAATCAACTATCTTCATAGTAATGTCTGCCTATGATAAGTTTGATTATGCCAAGGAAGCCATTAACCTGGGGGTTCTCGATTACCTTAACAAACCCGTCGATCAGGGAAGGATAGTTGAAGTACTGAAGCGTGCCATGAAGATGATCGATGATGAGAAGGAGAGAAGGAGCCAGGACCTTCTTATCAAGGAAAAGCTTGAGACGGTAGTGCCCATAATAGAGAACAACATGATCTATACCGCTCTTTTCAGGGATGATTATGATGAAGAGATTGATAACTTCAGGAATCTTCTGTCTATAGATAAGGATTACGGCTATGTGATCCTTCTTGAATGGGGAGACAATCAGGCCGAGCATCATCTTACCAATGCCGTCGGGTCGGGGATCAGGATGCAGTCCTATTATAAGGAAATAAGGGAGGTAGTCAAGGGCTTTTACGAGTGCATCATAAGCTCCATGATGACCAACCGTGTGATCATATATGTGCCCTACGGGAAGAATACGCTGGAATACAGCGAACGTATCGAGATCATTGAGAAGACAAGGACAATGATCCGCAAGCTCAAGCAGTACGTTGACGTAAGGTTCAGGGCCGGGATCGGATCGGTGGTTGAACTGCTTGAGTGCGCAAGGTCTTATGAGGAGGCCCAGAGGGCGTTAAGGAAGAGTGACGGAACCGTAGCCCATGTTGCCGACCTGCCGATAATCGCAAGTTATGAAGACAACTATCCAATAGACCAGGAACGCCGCATTTTTGAAATGACTGAGAAGGGTAATGAGAATGAGGCCCTTATTGCGGCCAACCGCTTCTTTGGATGGATGGTAGAGAACTACGGTGACCATATTATGGATATAAAGCTTAAAGCTCTTGAGTTTGTTCTCTGGTCAGAACACCTGGCTATAACCGAGGGCGGTATGAAATACAATTTCCTTTCGAGACAGGATTACCTGCCTTCCCTGCTTGACCTTAATACGCTTGATGAGGTACAGCAGTGGTTCTTAAGCAAGATAGGAGCAGCCTGCCGGGATGTTGTCCAGAGTAAGGAAAAGCAGTCATTTTCTTCCGTGGAACGGGCAAAATCGTTTATAGCCGAGCGTTACAATAAGGATATTTCCCTTGATGATGTTTCACGGGAGGTTGATATAAGTCCTTACTATTTCAGCAAGCTCTTCAAGGAGGAAACGGGTGAGAACTTCATCGAATACCTTACGGGCTTAAGGATCAACAAGGCCAAACAGCTCATCAGCGGTACGGATATGTCCATGAAAGAGATCTGTACGGAGGTCGGATACTCCGACCCCAATTATTTCTCCAGGATATTTAAGAAAAATGTCGGAGTTACGCCTACGGAATACAAGGAGAACGTGTAGATGAAGAGTAAAATGAAGACATTCATTTATATGATCATGCTGGCTGTGCTTCTGGCCGGATGCACAAGCGAGGACAATAAGCAGAAGGAAACGGTAAAAAAGGACAGTAACAGGATGCAGATAGGCATGAGCTTTGACTCCTTTGTTATCGAGAGATGGCAGCGGGACAGGGACGTTTTTGTCGCTACCGCAAGGGAACTTGGTGCGGAAGTCAATGTACAGTCGGCAAACGGTGAGATAGAAGAACAGATATCCCAGATAAAATACTTCATTAATAAGAAGGTTGATGCTATAGTGGTGGTTCCGATAGATGCAGAGGCTCTTACGGAAGTTGTGGTCAGGGCCAGGAAGGCCGGGATCCCGGTCATGTGCTATGACAGGCTTATTAAGAATGCAAATACCGACCTGTATATATCCTTTGACAATGAGAAGGTCGGTGACCTTATGGGGAGAGCGCTATATGATAAGCTGGGAAAGAACCGGAAGATAATAGAAGTGTGCGGCCCCGAGAGTGATAACAATGTCGAGCAGGTGGCCGAAGGGTTCAGCTATCAGTCAAGGAAAAATGCCGCGCAGATAATAGATACATGCCACTGCGAGGGCTGGCATTCGGAAATTGCATATGATTATATCATCACCCATGAGGACCTTGTGAAAAAGGCGGACGGAATAATGTGTGGTAATGATGCTCTTGCAGGCGTTGTGATAAAGGCTCTGTCGGAAATGCGGCTTGCAAGTGATATTCTCGTGGTGGGACAGGATGCAGACCTTGAGGCCTGCCAGAGAATAGTTGAGGGGACTCAGGAGATGACAGTATATAAGCCTGTTGAGAATCTTGCAGAGACAGCCGCCGAATATGCGGTGGCTTTAGCAAAAGGGGAAGAGGTGAAGACAGCTACAAGATATAATGACGGAACCTACGATGTCCCCTTCATAAAGCTTCAGCCGATCGCGGTAACGGCCCAGAATATGGACGAGACCATCATAGCCGGCGGTTATCATCTTAAGGAGGATGTGTATCTGAATAAGTAGCATATTTTTGTCCTGTGCTAGAATGTGAACAAAATTATGCTATAATGACTAAAAAATGAACGAATTATGAACAAATAAATGAAGCAGTTAACAATTTTGTACTATTTCTTTCGTGATATAGTGTCAACTGTAACAAGTAGCAATTCGCTTTTTGCGGGTTGTATGACAATTTCAAAGGGAGGAAATCAAGAAATGAAGAAGAAATTACTTGGTGCAGTTCTCAGCGTAGCAATGGTTGCTACATTACTTAGTGGATGTGGCGGTTCGTCCGCAGCTCCTGCAGCTGAAGCAGCTCCTGCA
>OCTX012236468.1_pt1 | contig 11896 bp, 8 predicted proteins | sample 1539691 | NCBI WGS metagenome assembly OCTX01 (sample SAMN02144231, study PRJEB22623) | gut metagenome | biome: sheep rumen | host: Ovis aries | place: New Zealand
GACTCCAAACTAAGTAACGATGGAGAAGAGTGAAGGAGGCTACTTGCCCTCCTTCCCTGCATTTTTCTCTTCCGGCTTTTCTTCGACCGGAGCGACAGACTTGGCTACCAGAATGACGTGGTTGTGCTTGACACCGTCCTTGTCAGTCCACTCCTCGGGCTTGAAGAAGCCGTCGATAGCGACTCTGTTACCCTTGGCCAGCAGCTCGAAGTCTGCAGTGGACTCGTTCTTACGCCAGCACTCGATTCTCATAATGGCTGACACTCTCTTCTCCTCGCCCTCCTGCTTCTCTGTGCGGGCTACTGCCAGTGGGAAGCGTGCCACTGAAGCGGTTGTGAACTGACGAATCTGAGCGTCCTGGGCGATGAAACCTGAAATCTGGAAATTGTTGTTGTTTTGCATAAGACTTTAATTTTTAGGGGTTATTAAATAAATTTTACGTGCAATATGGAGCAGGCAAGAGGAAGGCATGAAAAGGTCAAGGAATTACAAGGAAAATTTTGAAAAACCACATTTTCTTTAGCCACTACTTGGCGTCAAGAAGAAAATGCGGAAAGCGTGTCGAAATTTTGTGCGGGAATAAGGAACCTGTGACTGGTACTTGCCGAATGCCGCTTGCGCTAAATTTGCAAAGGAAAATTAGTAATAACACCGGCTGAAAATGTGTCCGGCAAAACCACCAAAATGTAAGGAAGATGATGGTCATCTGTCAGGTGCTATTTTCAGTAAACCACACGGGATGAATGTACGATTATTGGCCCTGCCAGGAGATGAGCTAATAGGAGGGCGACAGGAAGAGTTTATTATACAAGAATAAATTAGGCGTTGAAATGAACGGTCATATAGAATACGAATTGTTGAGGGCCGTAGATTCATAGTAGTTATGTAAAGCGAAATGGCTGACATAGGTGTCAAGCATATACATTATAATTATAGGTAAGGCCTCACGTGTCTGTCAAAGAAGAGCCAATATTTAATGGAAGGAAAAAGGTGATGCTCTACCCGAAACAGAGAGCACCACCATCGGCATAAGGAGGCTTAGCAGGGAAGAATCAGGCTTCTTATGTCTTTGTTTTGCTTGTTTTACAAATTCTTTTCTCCAAGCCCTTCATAGCAGTTGCGACAGTCGTATCGAGCAACTTAGCGTATGTATCACGGGTTTGACGAGTACTTGTATGTCCTAAGATACGCGCTATGATTTCCATATCGACTCCGCCATCATTTAATAATAGCGTAGCACCTGTATGTCTGGCCCAATGGCTTGTCACAGGCTTGTCAATTTTGGCAGCCTGTGCGACCAACTTTAGATAATCATTGTATTTCTCATTGGAGATAAGCGGCAGTTTGCCGTCATATTTGATTAAAATGTCTCTTGCTGGCTTCATGACATAAAAGGTGAACTCCACACCTGTTTTGCCTCGCTTCGCGGTGTATACTCCCGTCTTGTTTATCTGGCTGGTATCGAATGATTCAAGATCTACGTAACTTAGGCATGTATATGTCTGGAATACGAACAGGTCTCGGACACGTTCCAATGATTGGGTTGGCATTTCTGCCTTCCTCAATCTATTGAATTCCTCTGGTGTAAGATGCTTCTTCAGTCCATTGTTCTTCTCTTTATTTATTTGAATCCATTTATATGGATTTCTTTTCAGGCACCCTTCTTCAATGGCATCAAGAATGAAAGAGTTAAGGAAACGATGGTAATTGTTCCACTTCGAATAGGGCTTCATACCTGTTTTAGCCAGTTCTTCGTCCATGCTGATGATTTTCTTGTCTGTGACATCGGAGAAATAGATAATCTTCCCCCAGTCTTTGAGCCATTTAAGGAATCTGTCATACCTCTCTGCAGTGTCTTTGCTTTTTCCATATATACGTACTTTTGTACGTTCAACACAGAAGTCATAGAACAGACGCTTGTCTGTTGTCAGTTCCTCCATACGGCGCGGAATCTCGTCAAGGTTCAGGTTCCCTGATTCAACCATCGCATTGACTACTTTTCGTGCGCGCACCATAATAGAGCCGAGTAATTCATTTAGTTCTGCTGAATCAGGGCGGTTGACAACTGTTCCTCTATGCCATTCTTTGGGAAACAGACGAATTCCCGTTGAGACATACTTGGATTTCCTTTCAAGTGTGATTCTTAACTCCACAGAAACAGACTTCTTTGGAGTTGCTTTCTTTTTGCGGTCATATACAAAGACCAAAATTGGTACAATCATATTAAAAATAGTTAAATTTGTTGTTCTTGCATTTTTTTAGTTCATTTTTATCCAAGTGGTAAAACATCCGAAGTAGGGCGGTAAAACATGTGGTAAAACATTTCGTTCACGTCTTCTCATGTTATCTCACGTTATCACATGGATTTTTCGAGAGGTTTCTATCCCCTTATAAGGGTTGAAACAGAGGCACTTACAAGAGCTAAAATAATAAATGGCTGATTTTCAGCAACAAAAAAAGGAAGCCGCTTTAACGGTTTCCTTTCAGTTTTGCGGAGAGTGAGGGATTCAAACCCCCGATACCCGAAAGGGTATACCGGATTTCGAGTCCAGCGCGATCGATCACTCTGCCAACTCTCCTGTTTGCGGGTGCAAAGGTACTACATTATTTTTAAATGACCAAAAAAAATGCACTTTTTTTTCGCTATTGTTGCCCATATCAGTTTTATTTAGTAATTTTGCAGGCCAAATCACATTATTAATAAAGAAATACAAAAACGAAAGAGATAGATGTTTGAGAATTTATCTGAAAGACTGGAGCGCTCATTTAAGATATTGAAGGGCGAAGGCAAGATTACCGAGATTAACGTATCAGAGACGCTGAAGGACGTGCGGAGGGCTTTGCTCGATGCCGACGTGAACTACAAAGTGGCAAAGAGCTTTACTGACTCTGTCAAGCAGAAGGCTATGGGCATGAATGTGCTTACTGCCATCAAGCCAAGCCAGCTGATGGTGAAGATTGTCCACGATGAACTGACGCAACTGATGGGTGGCAAGGCTGTGGGCCTGAATCTGGATAGCCGTCCCTCCATTATATTGATGTCGGGGCTTCAGGGCTCGGGCAAGACCACTTTCACCGGCAAGCTGGCCAAGATGCTGAAGGAGCACCAGCACAAGAAGCCCCTTCTGGTTGCTTGCGATGTCTACCGTCCCGCTGCCATTGAGCAGCTGCGTGTGGTGGCTTCGTCGGTAGGCGTTGATATGTACACTGAGGAAGGCAACAAGAATGTGGTGGAGATTGCCCAGCATGCCATCCGCAAGGCCAAGCAGGAGGACTATAACCTTGTCATCGTTGACACGGCTGGCCGTCTGGCTGTCGATGAGGAGATGATGAACGAGATAGCTAATCTGAAGTCAGCCATTCACCCTGACGAGACGCTGTTCGTGGTTGACTCTATGACGGGTCAGGATGCTGTGAACACGGCCAAGGAGTTCAACGACCGCCTTGACTTCGACGGCGTAGTGCTGACGAAGCTCGACGGCGACACCCGCGGTGGTGCTGCCCTTTCCATCAGGACGGTTGTCACCAAGCCCATCAAGTTTGTCGGCACAGGCGAGAAGATGGATGCCATTGACGTGTTCCACCCTGAGCGCATGGCCGACCGTATTCTTGGCATGGGCGACGTGGTATCGCTGGTGGAGCGTGCTCAGATGCAGTTCGACGAGAAGCAGGCACGTGAGCTTGAGAAGAAGATCAGGAAGAACAAGTTCGACTTCAACGACTTCATGAGCCAGATTCAGCAGATTAAGAAGATGGGCAACATCAAGGACCTGGCCTCAATGATTCCCGGTGTGGGCAAGGCCCTGAAAGATGTCGACATCGACGAGAACGCCTTCAAGAGCATCGAGGCCATCATCAATTCCATGACGCCGAAGGAGCGTGCCAATCCTGACATCATCAACCAGAGCCGCAAGCTGCGCATTGCCCGTGGCTCGGGTACGAAGCTCGACGATGTGAACCGGCTGATGAAGCAGTTCGACCAGACGCGCAAGATGATGAAGATGGTGAGCGGCATGGACCGTAGCCGCATGGCTCAGATGGCAGCCGCCATGAAGCAGATGAAGGGCGGCATGCCTAAGGCTTGATGACAATGCACATACTTAAATAAAGAGACTATTATGCAGTTAATTGACGGAAAAGCGACGGCTGCCGCCATTAAGGCCGAGATAGCCGATGAAGTGAAACGCATCATGGCCAGTGGTGGCAAGCAGCCCCATCTGGCTGCCGTTTTGGTGGGCCACGACGGTGGCAGCGAGACGTATGTGAAGAACAAGGTGCTGGCCTGCGAGGTCTGTGGCTTCAAGAGTACGCTCATACGCTATGAGGCCGATGTGACTGAGGCTGAGCTGCTGGAGTGTGTTGACCGCCTGAACCGTAATGGCGACGTCGACGGTTTCATCGTTCAGCTGCCTTTGCCCAGGCACATTGACGAGCAGAAGATCATCGAGGCCATCGACTATCGTAAGGATGTCGACGGTTTTCACCCCATCAACGTCGGCCGCATGGCCATTGGCCTGCCTTGCTTCATCTCGGCCACGCCGCTGGGCATCATCACGCTGCTGCAGCGCTATGGCATTGCCACGAGCGGCAAGAAGTGTGTCATCCTGGGGCGCTCGAACATTGTCGGCAAGCCCATGGCTCAGCTGATGATGCAGAAGCAGTGGGGCGATGCCACTGTAACGGTGTGTCATTCGCGCTCGGTGACGCTGAAGGACGAGTGTCGTGCTGCCGACATCATTATTGCGGCCATTGGTCAGCCCGAGTTTGTCACTGCCGACATGGTGAAGCCCGGTGCCGTGGTCATTGATGTGGGCACAACGCGTGTTCCTGACAGCACCCGCAAGAGCGGTTACCGCCTTACGGGCGACGTGAAGTTCGACGAGGTCGCCCCGCTCTGTTCTTTCATCACGCCCGTCCCGGGTGGCGTAGGTCCCATGACCATCTGCTCGCTGATGAAGAACACGCTGTCGGCCGGTAAAAAAGAGTTCTACCGATGACCGCCGACGAGTACTACCAGCTGGGCAATGCCGCTCGCCAGAAGGGGTTGTGGCATGAGGCCATCAACCATTACATCAGGGCTGCCGAGATCGATCCCGACAGCCCTGCTGTAGAAGCCAAGCGCATGCTTGACGACATCATGTCGTTCTATTGCCGCGACATGTATAATCCTTAGTCGGCCGCCTCGAATTCGCGCAGGAACCTGGTGTCGTTCTCCGAGAACATGCGCAGGTCGCTGACGCGATACTTCAGGTTGGTGATGCGCTCCACGCCCATTCCGAATGCGTATCCGCTGTATATGGTTGAGTCTATGCCGCACTGTTCGAGCACGTTGGGGTCAACCATTCCGCATCCCAGTATCTCCACCCATCCAGTGTGCTTGCAGAATCCGCATCCCTCGCCTCCGCAGATGAAGCACGAGATGTCCATCTCGGCTGAAGGCTCTGTGAAGGGGAAGTAGCTGGGGCGCAGGCGTATCTTTGTGTCGGCTCCGAACATTTCCTTTGCAAACGACAGCAGCACCTGCTTCAGGTCGGTGAACGATACGTTCTTGTCGATGTACAGGCCCTCCACCTGGTGGAAGAAGCAGTGTGCTCGTGCTGTGATGGCTTCGTTTCGGTAGACTCTTCCCGGGCAGATGACGCGTATGGGCGCTGTCAGCTTGCCGTCGGGGGTGTGCATCTGCTCCATGACGCGTGCCTGTACGCTCGATGTGTGGCTGCGCAGCAGGATGTTCTTCGTCACGTCGCCTGCAGCGTTCTGGCTCACGAAGAACGTGTCCTGCATGTCGCGTGCAGGATGGTCGGCGGCGAAGTTCATCTTTGTAAACACGTGCAGGTCGTCTTCCACCTCTGGTCCGTCGGCGAGCACGAATCCCATTCTGCTGAATATGTCTATGATTTCGTTTGTGACGATGGTCAGCGGGTGTCTTGTGCCCAGTGCGATGGGGTAGGGTGTTCGCGTCAGGTCAATGTCTGCGCTGCCGTCCTCCTGCGTCTGGCAGTTCTCTCGCAGCTGGTTGATTCTCTCCAGCGCGTTCTGCTTCAGCTGGTTGATCTTGATGCCTATTTCCTTCTTCTGCTCTGCTGCCACGTCGCGGAAGTCCTGCATCAGTTGTGCTATCTCGCCTTTCTTGCTCAGGTACTTCAGCCTGAGCTGTTCCACCTCTTCGGCATTGTTGGCTTTCAGTGTCTCTACTTCTTTCAGAAGTTCGTTAATTCTGTCGAGTATCATGTACTTATAATATAATAATGTGTATCTGCTTTATTTCTTTGCAAGGTTGTAGTTGTAGTATTCCTCCTTGCCTGTCACCTCTTCCACTATTCTCAGGAATGGCGGCAGCCTCAGGTCTTCGTTCTCGCTGATGCCTTTTGTCTCGAGCATCACCAGCCCTTGCAGCCTGTCCATGTATGTGTCTATCTCAAAGTACTGTCCTTTCCAGATGAAGCTGTTTCTCTGTTTGTGTATGGTGTGGCGCTCTGGGTCGGCCAGTGGCAGCATTATTTCGTACAGGTTTTGGTTTATTTGTCGCTCTGTCACCAGCTCCTGTCTTTCCTCGGTGGTCACCTTTGTGGTGTGCACGTACACTGCCTTTTGTCCCCAGCAGCGTTTGCGCAGCCTTTCCTCGGCGTTGGGGTATCCTTTCAGGTAGGTCTGCGTTATCTCGCTCTCTATCGAGTCGTCGGGCAGCGGTCCTGTCACTGCAACGATGAATTTTCTTTCCTCCTCGATGGGTTGCGGCAGCCCCAGCACGTTGCTTATCTCCTTCAGCACGCGGTGCATCTTTGCCTCGAAGTCGTCGTGGTTGTTGATGACTCGCAGGTGCGGATGTCCCGTCCATGCGTGTATCACCTTTTTGTCCAGCATGCGTGCTATGCGCAGCCCCTCCTCGTTCATCTGCTCCACTCGGCTGGCGTTGTTTGCCGTGGTGTAGTACTGCTCTGCTCCGTCGGCGGCCGACACCAGGTGCAGCACGGCGTCGTATCGCTCGCGCAGCTTTGGGGTCGACGTTCCCACTGATCGTGTGATGTCGCTCCACATCTCGGGTGTCATATAAGCCGATATGTCCATGGCACCTCTGTCGCAGACGATGACTGCCGGCTTCTGGCACTGCTCGGCCATGAGCATGAACTTGTCCTCCAGCGCCAGCTGTATCTCGAGCGTTGCCTTCTCGCCTTCGTAGAAGAAGGCCTGGTTCGTCGTCAGGTAGTTCATGCCTGCCTGGGTGAACAGCGTGGGCACTTCGGGTATGGTGAACACTTTGAAGCCCAGGCTTGAGAAGTGCTCTATGACCCGCACCAGCGCCGTTGTCTTTCCGGCGCAGGGGCCACCTGTGAGGACTATTTTCTTGATGTCGTTCATTGCCGTTTTCGTTTTATCGTGCAAAAGTACTGATAATTTTCCAAATAACAAAAACAAAAACCACAAAAACGAGCTCAAACAGAATAAAACTTTGATTATCATTGGTCGTTTGCCCGTTTTTTTGTAATTTTGCACCCCGAAATCAACAGCTACATGAATCAAGAGATAGAACGCAGGCGCACATTCGCCATTATTTCCCACCCTGATGCCGGTAAGACGACGCTCACCGAGAAGTTCCTGCTTTTCGGCGGACAGATACAGGTGGCGGGTGCAGTGAAGAACAACAAGATTAAGAAGACGGCCACGAGCGACTGGATGGACATTGAGAAGCAGCGCGGCATCTCGGTCAGCACGTCGGTCATGGAATTCGACTATACGGCTCCCGGCAAGGACATCGAGTACAAGGTGAACATTCTCGACACGCCTGGTCACCAGGACTTTGCCGAGGACACGTTCCGCACGCTCACTGCCGTCGACTCGGCCATCATCGTCGTCGACAGCGCCAAGGGCGTGGAGACGCAGACGCGCAAGCTGATGACCGTTTGCCGCATGCGCCGCACGCCTGTCATCATCTTCGTGAACAAGATGGACCGCGAGGGCCGCGACCCCTTCGACCTGCTCGACGAGCTGGAGCATGAGCTGGAGATTGGCGTGCGCCCGCTCAGCTGGCCCATCAACCAGGGTGCCAAGTTCAAGGGCGTGTACAACATCTACGAGCAGAAGCTCGACCTCTTTACCCCCGACAAGCAGCGCGTCACCGAGAAGGTGAGCGTCGACATCAGCTCTGCCGACCTTGATGCTCGTGTGGGAGAGCAGGACGCCACGAAGCTGCGCGACGACCTGGAGCTGGTCGATGGCGTCTATCCTGAGTTCGACGTCGACAGCTACCGTCGTGCCGAGGTGGCGCCGGTGTTCTTCGGCTCGGCGCTGAACAACTTCGGCGTGCAGGAACTGCTTAACTGCTTTGTCGAGATAGCCCCGTCGCCGCGCCCCGTTCAGGCTGAGGAGCGCATGGTGCAGCCCGAGGAGCCGCGCTTCACGGGCTTCATCTTCAAGATTACGGCCAACATCGACCCCAACCACCGCTCGTGCATCGCCTTCTGCAAGGTCTGCTCGGGCCGATTCCAGCGCAACCAGCCCTACCTGCACGTGCGCCAGGGGAAGACCATGCGCTTCACATCGCCCACACAGTTCATGGCGCAGCGCAAGAGCACCATCGACGAGGCATGGCCGGGTGACATCGTCGGACTGCCCGACACCGGCGGCATCTTCAAGATAGGCGACACCCTCACACAGGGCGAGCAGCTCCACTTCCGCGGACTGCCCTCCTTCTCGCCCGAGCTGTTTAAATACATCGAGAACGACGACCCCATGAAGGCCAAGCAGCTGCAGAAGGGCATCGACCAGCTGATGGACGAGGGCGTGGCGCAGCTCTTCGTCAACCAGTTCAACAACCGCAAGATCATCGGCACCGTGGGACAGTTGCAGTTCGAGGTCATTCAGTACCGTCTGGAAAACGAGTACAACGCCCGCTGCCGCTGGGAGCCCATCCACCTGTACAAAGCCTGCTGGATATCGAGCGACGACGAGCAAGAGCTGGAGCTGTTCAAGAAGCGCAAGTACCAGTACATGGCCAAGGACAAGGAGGGACGCGACGTGTTCCTGGCCGACTCTGGCTACATGCTCCAGATGGCGCAGCAGGACTTCAAGCACCTGCAGTTCCATTTCACCAGCGAGTTCTGATTTTTTTTCAAATATTGGTGTCCGGGGAAAACGGCCTTTTCAGGCTGTTTTCCCCGGACAATAATAATATTCAAATTTCGCATTCGCTCATTTTTAGGGAGTGAAAGGAGTTAAGGGAGTATTTTGGTGGAGGGTGGAGGGTGACAGGTGGAGGGAGTTATGAAAAAAAGACCCTCGAAAAACCATGTTTTCGGGGGCCTTAATGATTACTTGCGTACTTGCGTACTTTTTACTTGGCGAGACCACTCAAGATCATGTTGACTACTACCACGGCGTCAGCGATGGTGATGTTGTGGTCGCCGTTCAATTCATACCTATTCCAATCGAAGTTGTCCGGTGTATTGCCCAGGACATAGTTCACAATGCACAGGGCATCGGCGATGGTGACGCTGCCGTCTTGGTTGACATCGCAGTCATTCAACCTAATGTACACTTTCGTGGCAGGATTAGTGCCTTCTTCTGCAAAGATATATGAGAAGTTGCCCATCTTCTTCACCTGACCATTCCAGGGGGTGGTCACTCTGTGGGTAACAGGTATAGTTATCGTACCCTTGGCTTGCAAGGCAGCTACATCTCCAGTGAGTGTCACCTCGCCAGAAACTATGGTGATGTCGCCCAGGCAATAAAGGGCTACCGGTTCAGTTCCGCCCGTTGCCGTTGCTATGATGTCGCCATCGATGGTCACATTGCCATTGGCAAGAATGCCTCGCTTCTCATTATTTTGTGCATTAAAAGAACCCTTAACAATGACATTGTCGGCATAGATGCCTATATAAGCCTGCTCAATTTCCACTGTGCCGTTGATGGTGACATCGCCATCTGTCAGCCAGATAGCATTCATTTCCGATTTAAGGATGAGTTTGCCATTGACGGTAACATTGCCTGTCCCGGTGATGCAAGCGGAGCTGGAGGAGTTAATTGTCACATCGCCGTCGATGATCAGTTCATTGCCTTCTATGAGTATGCCATCGTGTTCAGAATTGAGAGTAAGGCCATTCTCTGGGGATTTGATGGTCAGACTGATGTCCTTCGCATAGATGCGTGCATTTTCGTGATAGCCGCTGATGGCAGGTGTTCCCGTGAAGGTCAGGGTGCCACTAGTATAGTAAGGTTTATAGCTGACCGATCCATTGCCAAGAATATCGTTTTTATTCAGGTATGTCACCTGCGTATCGCCTATCCAGAGGGAATATTTAATCTTCTCTTTAGCCTGAATCGTGCTGCAGGAATATCCGCCATCAACCTTTTTCTCCTCTGAACCCAAGTTGTCGCCAATGGTGATGGTGCCACAAGTGCCTTGATTGCCCGCGCCGACAAATTGATAGTCTGTTAAAGCCACTACCTTCTCGATGTCATTGGTGATGGTGATGTCGCCGCAGTAGGAAGAAGTAGAATAAAAAGATACGCCGGTACCGATGGCTGCTGCAAAACTTCCGCTCTTTGCCGTGACAGTACCGCCGCTGATGGTGATGTCGCCGCAGCCAGACGATGTCTCATAGGCTGTGCCGCTGCCGATGCCGGCACCATAATATCCACCTGTTGCCGTGACAGTGCCGCCGGTGATGGTAATGTTGCCGCAGGTCGACGTTTCACTATAGCTCAAACCACTGCCGATGCCGGCACCATAATTTCCAGTTGTTGCCGTGACGGTGCCACCATTGATAGTAATGTTGCCACAACGGACAGAAACGCCTTCTTCGGACCAGCCTCCACCGATGCCGGCGCAACCATTACCACCTGTTGCTGTGACCGTACCTTCATTAATGATGATGTTGCCGCATGACAAATTATATCCGCCACCAATGCCTGAAGCAATGAGATAATAGTCACCGTTTGGATTGCCACCGCTGATGGCGTTGAGCGTGCCACTGCCATAGATGAGGAGCGTCTTGCCTTCGGGCACGTAGATGCCGGGAAATTCATTACAGAATCCCTTCACGGTGTTTGTATTTTCGAGGAAGATGGTAGCATTGCCCTCGCAGGTGATACCTGCCCAACGGTATTGGGTATCCCACACCTCGTCGTAGCCACTGGGGTCTATGTTGATGTTCACGTCGTCGAACGACACGGTAGCTCCGTCGGCGATGCTCACCTTGTAGAAGCCGTTCAGTGTGCCGGTAAGCCTCGTATTGTCGGGCACCACGCAGTCGGCAGTGAGCGTTGACAGGTCGATGGTATTGGAGGGGGCGATCCACTCCTCCTTCTTTTGGATGATCACGTGCCTGGCGATTTCCCACTTACTGTCGCCATCCCAAAACATGATAGTCTTATTGTCGTCACCGATTATTGTCTCCCCCGAGGTATATGCTGGGTTGCATATTTCGTGGGTGAAGGGCATCACGATACCTCCCCAGAGGCGGTCTGTCTCTTGTTTTTCAACAAAGACAGCCGTTCCAGCCGCATCGATTTCCCACTTACCGGGTCCGAGATACAAGTACCCGTTATTGAGTGCTATGCTGGTAGTATACTGACTGGTGTTTTTGACGTAGACATCGCCAGTGACTCTTACATTGCCCTCTCTTACGGTGATTCCCCTCTCACTGGTTGTACAATTGAAATTGCCATTGATGGTCAGGTCGCCTTTGTCCACACAGATTGCACTACCGCCTGCGGTCATGCTGAAGTTGCCGTTGATGGTCAGGTCGCCCTCATTACCTACATAAATGCCGTATTCCTCTCCAGTAGCTGAAAGGGTCAACCCGGTTGGGGCGTTGACGGTCAGGTCGATGCCCTCGGCATAGATTTTCGAACTGAACTGATATTCCCTTCCGTCGCTAAGTACCTCCGACCACGA
>OCTX012083455.1_pt1 | contig 11895 bp, 4 predicted proteins | sample 1539691 | NCBI WGS metagenome assembly OCTX01 (sample SAMN02144231, study PRJEB22623) | gut metagenome | biome: sheep rumen | host: Ovis aries | place: New Zealand
CCTGTGGCAGAATTCGCACATCGACTGAGCGATGCGGCGGCCTTTGTCGCTCCATTCTATGCCCCATTCTTCGTTGCCGACGCTCCAGAGAATGATGGACGGATGGTTGCGGTCGCGTTCTGTCATGCGCCGCAGGAGCCTGAGGTGTTCGTCGTTTATGCCGGTCAGGCGGTTTTCTTCAAGCACCAGCAGGCCCAGGCTGTCGCATGCGTCGAGGAGCTCTGGAGCCGCAGGGTTGTGGCTTGTACGTATTGCGTTGACTCCTAACGCCTTGAGCTGCCTGAGCCGGTAGACCTGCACAGCGTCGGGAATGGCGCTGCCGACTCCCGGGTGATCCTGATGCTGGTTGACTCCCCGTATCTCCAGGCGCTTGCCGTTGAGCAGCAGGCCGTTGTCGGGGTCGAATACGGCGCTGCGTATGCCGGTGGGGTTTTCGTACGTGTCTGCTATGGTGCCGTCAGGGAGCAGCACCTGCGTGCGGACGGTGTATAGATATGGGTCCCCGGGGCTCCAGAGCCGTGGTCTGTCGATGTTCAGACTTGCCGTAGAGTTCGATTCGGCCTTTGCCTGAAGTATTGCGGAAGGTACGCTGACGCTTGCGATGCAGGCACCGTCGGCATCGAGAAGCGTCTGCCTTAAAGAGTATTCCGCCGGCTCTGTGCCGTCGTTCCTTACGGTGGTTTCGACTGTAATCTGCGCCTTGCCGAAGTCATCGCTGAGACTTGCGTGTACGAAAGTGCCGAAGGGAGCAACGTGCAGCGGGGCAGTCTTCTCAAGCCATACGTGCCTGTAGATGCCGGCGCCTTCGTAGAACCATCCTTCTTCCAGGGTGGCGTCCACCCTTACGGCGACCAGGTTCTCCCCGCCGTAGCTGAGGTATTCCGAGATGTCGTAAACTTGTGTCGTATAGCCACTTGGCTCGTGTCCGAGCCAGAAGCCGTTCACCCATATATCGGCGCTGCGGAAAATCCCGTCGAAGCGGAGGCTGATGTGCCTGCCGTCGTCTGATGCCGGAACGGTGAAGGTCTTGCGGTACCATCCGACGCTCGTTTCGGGATAGGCGTATCCGACCGTCTTGTAGCCATGGCTGTGGCTCGCATTGCGCTCGAAGGGCAGGTCGACGACCCAGTCGTGCGGCAAGGTGACTTCCTTCCATTCGGCATCCCACTTGGATTTGTCGAAATCGGGGCTGTAGGGGCCCGCGTTGTGGATGGACGCCGCTTTTGTGAGGTAGTTGAAGTATTCCGTCCCGCATCCGAAATCGAGCGCAGGCGAGGAAGCGTTTCCGAATGCGAACTCCCAGCCGGTGTCGAAGCGTTCCCGTTCCCGGGCCGTCCCGCAAAGGGAAACAAGGAGCAATGCGAAGGTTATCAAGCGTTTCATACTTCGCAAATATAAAGAAAAAAAAGGAGCCGGCATCTGTTGCCGGCTCCTTCGTAAGCATTGAAGCAGTGCCTATATGAATATGTACTTGCAGATGAACAGCACCGCCAGCACCCACATCGGGATGGAGATTTCCTTGAACTTGCCGCTCAGGGCGTGGGTGGCCACATAGGAAATGACGCCGATAAGGATACCGTCGCTGATGGAGTAGGCGAGGGGCATGAGGATGATGGTGAGGAATGCCGGGATGGCCTTGCAGTAGTCGTCCCAGTGGATTCTCTTGACGGAAGGCATCATCATTACGCCCACAATCACGAGTGCGGGGGCCGTGGCCGCTCCGGGTATCGCCAGGAAAATGGGGCTGAAGAAGAGTGCGAGTCCGAAGCATACCGCGATCGAGAATGCGGTGAGTCCGGTGCGTCCGCCTTCGCCTACGCCTGATGCGCTCTCGACGTAAGTCGTTGTGGTAGAGGTGCCGAGGCAGGCGCCGGCAACTGTTGCGATGGAGTCTGCCAAGAACATCTTTTCCATGTCGGGGACCTCGTCCCTTTCCACGAGACCTGCTCCCTGATGTACGCCGATGATGGTGCCCATGGTGTCGAACATGTCAATGAACAGGAAGGTGAAGACCACCACCAGCATATCCCAGCTGAGCACGTGGCTCCACTCGAATTTGCAGAAGATGGGGGCGACGCTGTCGGGAAGGGACAGGAGCCTGATGTTTCCGGCCTCGTTGCGGAGCAACTGCGTTACGGCTTCTCCGGTAGCGGGGTCCTTGATGAAAAGGCCGATTATGGAAGTGACGAGGATGCCGATGAGGATGCCTCCGCGTACCTTCGCCATCACGAGGCCTGCGGTGATGAACAGTCCGAGCAGACCGACAAGCGCCTTGCCCTCCGTGATGTTGCCGAGACTCACCAGCGTTGCGTCATTATTGACGATTATACCGGCGTTCTGCAGGCCTATGAAAGCTATGAACAGGCCGATGCCAGCTCCGATCGCCTTCTTGAGGGTGCCGGGGATGGCATTCAGCAGCCAGGTGCGGAACTTGGTGAGCGTCAGGATGATGAACAGGATACCCTCGAGCAGGACCGCGGTCAGTGCGAACTGCCAGCTGTATCCCATGCCGAGGCAGACCGTATATACGAAGAATGCGTTGAGACCCATGCCGGGTGCGAGACCGAAAGGCTTCTTGGCGTAGAGAGCCATGACGAGCGTACCGACGATCGCAGCCAGGGCGGTGGCGGTGAATACTGCGCCGCCGGGCATGCCGTCGAGGGCGCTGAAAATTGCAGGGTTGACGGCCAGGATATAGGCCATCGTGAGGAAGGTGGTGATACCTGCTACGATCTCAGTGCGCACACTGTGCCTCGCTGAGTCGAATCCGAACAGCTTTTCGAAGGAAGGTTTCATAGCCCGGTCAGTTTAGAAGACCCACTTTGCACCAAGGCAGGGACGTGCCCAGAAGCCCTTGGAAGAACCGAAATCGTAGGAGAGTTCGACCTCGCCGCCGAGGTTGAGATTGGGGACGCCTATCCACTGGCCGACGTTGTACCAGAGCTGAGGCTCGGAAATGAATACTATCCTCGATTTTTCCGGAGAGGCAAGATTGCCCTTGGCGTCGTTGTAGAGTGTGTGATCTTGCCACCAGAAGTCGGCGAAGCCGCTGAAGCGCAGGCCCTGCACTCCGAACAGGTCCTGAAGGCCCCAGACAGCAGTGAACTGCATGGGCACCTGGCTCTTGAAGTCTGCGGGAAGCCCGCGGTAGTCGTTCCATTTATAGAGTACCTTCAAGTTGAGGGTGTTCTTGAAGTCGGCGCTGTGGATGAAATAATCTAGACCGGCTAGGAATGCGTTGTTGATCGAATAGGCGTTGTACACTCCGCCGTTGTACTCGACATGCAGGCTTAGGCCGCCCAATGCGGTGTTCTGCCAAAAGTTGAGGCAACGTGCAATTTCCATGTAGGTGCCGTTGGGAGAGACGACCTTCCCGTCCACCTTGTTGTTGAAGTCATAGTCGACAAAGAAGAAAGTGTTTCCCCAATTGTCGTTGTAGAAGCCTTCCAGAGTGGTGGTTACGTGCTGACGGTCACTGCCGAAGTCGTAAAACACCTGAAGGTTGGTCTGGGCCTTTGCCGCCTGGCCCAGGGCGAGTGTTGCAAATGCAACGGCGAAGAGTAATTTTTTAAACATAAAACGTAGTTTATGGGTTAATATATATAGGGTTTTACTTTCTCAAGGAAGGGTTGATTTCAAAGTCCACGGCCTTGTCTCCATCCGGGTTTGCGCCGAACTCATAGTCCTTGCCGGGCAGGACTGCGTTGAGCACCACGCCCACGATTGCGGCGACAGCGAGGCCGCTGAGCTTGGTGAATCCGAGGTCGATGGCGTCGCCGGCTCCGTACTTGATGCCGATGGCGAGCACGAGAATCAGGGCTGCGACGATCACGTTGCGGCTCTTGGTAAAGTCGACCTTGTTCTCTACGATGTTGCGGACGCCGACGGCGGAAATCATACCGTAGAGTACCAGCGAGACGCCTCCGATGGTGGATGCGGGCATGCAGGCGATGAGGGCGCTGAACTTGGGGCAGAAGCTCAGGATGATTGCGAAGACGGCGGCGATACGGATCACGCGCGGGTCATATACCTTGGTGAGGTTGAGAACGCCGGTGTTCTCTCCGTAGGTGGTATTTGCAGGAGCGCCGAACAGGGATGCCAGCATCGTTGCGAGGCCGTCGCCCATGAGGGTGCGGTGCAGACCGGGATCCTCCAGGAAATTCTCTTCCACTGTGGAGGAGATTGCGCACATGTCACCGATGTGTTCCATCATGGTAGCCAGCGAGATGGGTACGATGGCGATGATTGCGCTCACGAGCAGGCCCCAGTTGGGATTGCTGAACACATGGAAGGCGGTGTTCTCCCAGCGGAAGGGGAGTCCCAGCCATGATGCTTCCTTCACGGCGCTGAAGTCGCACAGACCGAAGCAGGCGGCCACGATGTACGAGCCAAGTACGCCGAGCAGGATGGGTATGATGCGTATCATACCCTTGCCCCAGATGTTGCACACTATGATGATGGCGATGGCCAGAAGGGCTATCCACCAGTTGCTGTTGCAGTTCTGAATAGCGGAGCCGGAGAGGGTGAGGCCGATTGCGATGATGATGGGGCCGGTGACGATGGGCGGGAAGAAGCGCATCACTTTCTTGGCTCCGAATGCGGCGATCAGGCCTGCCAGGACAAAATAAATAATGCCTGCCGAGAAAACTCCGATGCAGGCATAAGGCAATGATTCTGAGGCGCTGAGCCCTTGCTGGGCTCCCATCGAGACTACCGCTGCGTAGCCGCCGAGGAAGGCGAAGGAGGACCCCAGGAAAGCCGGAACCCGCAGTTTGGTTAGGAAATGAAAAATTAAAGTGCCCAAACCTGCGAACAGCAAGGTGGCACTCATCGAAAGACCTGTGATTACAGGGACCAGGACTGTGGCTCCGAACATGGCGAACATGTGCTGGAGACCGAGGGTCAACATCTTGCCCTTACCAAGGGTACGGGCGTCATAGACGGCTTGAGGCGTTTGAGTCATATTGTATACACTAATTAAGAATGAATCCGATGCCGATGGCTCTTATGACCGGACAAAGATATATAAAAAAGCCAAACTTCCAAAAGCTTTTTTTCCCCCTTTTGAAGGGCCCTCGCCGGGCACAAAAAAAACGCCGGCCATACCCAGACCGGCGTTTTTAATGGTAATCAAAGATTTACAGTTCGTTCAAAGTTTGAAGCAAACCGTCGTTCTTGGTGACAATCAGATCCTGATATTCCTTGAGTCCGGTACCGGCAGGAATCAGATGACCGCAGATGACGTTTTCCTTGAGGCCTTCCAGGTGGTCGACGCGGCCGCGGATGGCGGCTTCGCTGAGCACCTTGGTGGTCTCCTGGAAGGAGGCCGCGGACATGAAACTGTCGGTCTTGAGGGCTGCGCGGGTGATACCCTGGAGCACGAGGCGCGCGGTTGCGGGACGTGCGGGACGTGTGACCATCAGCGGCAGGCCCTGACGCTCCAGCGAGGCGTTCTCGCTGCGGAGTTCGCGGATGCCGATGATGTCGCCTGCGAAGTAGCGCTCGGATGCTCCTGCGTCCTCGACGACTTCCTTGCCGAAGATGGCGTCGTTGGCGTCCATGAACTTCCACTTGTCCACAAGCTCCTCCTTGAGGAACTGGGTGTCGCCGGCGTCGGTGATTTCCACCTTGCGCATCATCTGGCGGATGATGATCTCGAAGTGCTTGTCGTTGATCTTCACACCCTGCAGACGGTAAACTGCCTGAACCTCATTGACAATGTATTCCTGGGCCTTGACGGGACCGAGAATGTTGAGGATGTCGTTGGGGGAGGTGCCTCCGTCGGACAGGGGAGTACCTGCGCGGACGTAGTCGTTCTCCTGGACGAGAATCTGCTTGGTGAGGGGCACGAGGTATTTCTTCTCGACGCCGCTGCGGTTGCGAACCGTAATCTGGCGGTTGCCTCTCTTGATGTCGCCCATGATGACTTCGCCGTTGATTTCGGACAGGATGGCGGGGCTGCTCGGGTTGCGGGCCTCGAAGAGCTCGGTGACTCGGGGCAGACCTCCGGTGATATCGCTTGCCTTACCGATGGCGCGAGGGATCTTGATGATGACATCGCCGACCTTCACGCTGCTGCCGTCCTCGGCGGAAATGTGTGCGCCGACAGGCAGGTTGAACTGGCGGACGTCTGCTCCGGAAGCGTCGATGATGTGCAGGGCGGGGCTCTTCATCTTGTCCTTGGACTCGATGATGACCTTGTCGGTGCTCTTGCTGAACTCATCGGCGGATTCCTTGGTGAAGGTGGAACCTTCGACCATGTTCTCGAAGCGGACGGTACCGGCAATTTCGGAGATGGTGATGGCGTTGTAAGGGTCCCATTCGCAGATGCGGTCTCCCTTGGTCACGGTGGCGCCGTCGCCCTGATAGATGACGGAACCGTAAGGGATGTCGTACTGCGAGTAGGTGTATCCTGTCTTCTCGTCGATGATGCGGAGTTCGGTCATGCGGCTTACCACCACAGTTTCCTTCTCGCCCATGTCGTTCGTACGCTCGATGGTACGGAGCTCGTTGTAAACGAGTTTGCCGTTGTACTTGGCATCGATGTAGGAATCGGCGACGGCACCGGATGCAGTACCGCCGACGTGGAAGGTACGGAGTGTAAGCTGGGTACCGGGCTCACCGATGGACTGTGCTGCGATGACACCCACGACCTCGCCCTTCTCGACCATGCGGCTCGTGGCAAGATTGCGGCCGTAGCACTTGGCGCAGACGCCCTTGCGGCTCTCGCAGGTGAGTACGCTGCGGATTTCCACCTGTTCGATGGGCAGGGAGTCGATAAGGTCGGCGTCCTTCTCGCGGATTTCTTCTCCCGCACGGATGATGAGTTCTCCGGTGAGGGGGTTGAAAATGTCGTGGACGCTGGTACGGCCGAGGATTCTCTCGCCGAGGGATTCGACGACCTCGTCCTTGTTCTTGATGGCGGTGGCCACAAGTCCGCGGAGGGTACCGCAGTCTTCCTCGTTGATGATGACGTCGTGCGACACGTCCACCAGACGCCTGGTCAGGTAACCTGCATCAGCGGTCTTGAGGGCGGTATCGGCCAGACCCTTGCGGGCGCCGTGGGTGGAGATGAAGTACTCGAGCACCGACATTCCTTCCTTGAGGTTGGAGATGATAGGGTTCTCGATGATTTCCGCTCCCGATGCGCCGCTCTTCTGGGGCTTTGCCATAAGGCCTCGCATACCGCAGAGCTGCTTGATCTGCTGGGTGGATCCACGGGCTCCGGAGTCGAGCATCATGAACACGGGGTTGAATCCCTGCTGGTCGCCGGAAATCTGCTTGGTCACGATGCTGGTGAGGTTGTTGTCGACGCTGGTCCACAGGTCGATAACCTTGTTGTAGCGCTCCTGGTTGGTGATGAAGCCCATGTTGTAGTTGTCGCGGATGCCGGCGATGTTGCGGTAGGCGTCGTCGATCAGTGTCTGCTTCTCCTTGGGGACGATGACGTCGCCGAGGTTGAAGGAGATGCCTGCGCGGAATGCCTGGTCGTATCCGAGATTCTTGATGTCGTCAAGGAACTTGGCCGTACGGGTGACGCCTGTGCTCTTGATGACGGTGGTGATGATCTTGCGGAGCGACTTCTTGCCGAGCACTTCGTTGACGAAGGGAACCTCGTCGGGGACGAACTGGTTGACGATGATGCGTCCTGCGGTGGTCTTGACCATCTGCGTGCCCTTGGTAGCATCCTGCTTGTCGACGGGGATGCGGACCTCGATCTCAGCATGCATCGCTATGGCCTTCTCGTTGTAGGCGATGATGACCTCTTCGGGGCCGTAGAACTTCTTGCCCTCTCCCTTTGCGCCCGGACGGATCTTGGTGATGTAGTACAGACCGAGAACCATATCCTGTGAAGGAACGGTGATAGGGGCGCCGTTGGCGGGGTTGAGAATGTTCTGGCTGCCGAGCATGAGGAGCTGGGCCTCCATTATTGCGGCATTGCCGAGAGGGAGGTGGACAGCCATCTGGTCACCGTCGAAGTCGGCGTTGAAAGCGGTACAGGCCAGAGGGTGCAGCTGGATGGCCTTGCCCTCGATCATCCTGGGCTGGAAAGCCTGGATACCGAGACGGTGGAGGGTCGGTGCACGGTTGAGGAGCACGGGATGGCCCTTCATGACGTTCTCCAGGATGTCCCAGATGACGGCGTCCTTGCGGTCGACAATCTTCTTGGCGCTCTTGACGGTCTTCACGATGCCGCGCTCAATGAGCTTGCGGATGATGAAAGGCTTGTAGAGCTCTGCCGCCATGTACTTGGGCAGACCGCACTCATGCATGTTGAGCTCGGGACCGACGACGATGACGGAACGTGCGGAGTAGTCTACACGCTTACCGAGAAGGTTCTGGCGGAAGCGGCCCTGCTTGCCCTTGAGGGAGTCGGAAAGGCTCTTGAGAGCCCTGTTGCTTTCGCTCTTGACGGCGCTGGACTTCTTGGAGTTGTCGAACAGGCTGTCGACAGCCTCCTGAAGCATACGCTTCTCGTTGCGGAGAATGACCTCGGGGGCCTTGATCTCGAACAGCCTCTTGAGACGGTTGTTGCGGATGATCACGCGACGGTAGAGGTCGTTGAGGTCGGAAGTGGCGAAACGGCCGCCGTCCAGGGGGACGAGGGGACGCAGATCCGGCGGAATGACGGGGATGACCTTCATGATCATCCACTCGGGGCGGTTGATGCCCTTGGATTCCTGGAACCACTTGACAACCTGCAGGCGCTTGAGCAGTTCGGCCTTGCGCTGCTGGCTGCTTTCGGTTGCCATCCTCGCGCGGAGCTCCTTGCCCAGAGCCTCTACGTCGATCTGCTTGAGAAGGTCGTAGATGCCCTCGGCGCCCATCTTGGCGACGAACTTGTCGGGGTCGGAATCGGAAAGATTCTCGTTGCCGCGGAGGGATTCGCTGCTCAGGATGTCGAGGTATTCATCCTCGGAAAGGAGGTCCATCTTGGCCACGGGGCTCTCGCCGCGGGCCTCGGAGGGCTGGTATTTGCCGACATTTACGACGATGTACTTCTCGTAGTAGATGACGGATTCGAGTTTCTTGGAAGGAAGTCCGAGAAGCGCGGAAATCTTGTTGGGCGCGGACTTGAAGTACCAGATGTGTGCGACGGGAACGGTGAGGCTGATGTGGCCCATCCTCTCGCGGCGCACTTTCTTTTCGGTGACTTCGACGTTGCACCTGTCGCAGACGATACCGCGGTAACGGATGCGCTTGTACTTGCCGCAATAGCACTCGTAGTCCTTGGTAGGTCCGAAAATCTTCTCGCAGAACAGACCGTCCTTTTCGGGCTTGTATGTCCTGTAGTTTACGGTTTCGGGCTTGAGGACCTCTCCGCAGCTCCTTTCGGTGATGTCCTCGGGAGATGCGAGCGAGATGCTGATTGTCTTGAAGTTGCTCTTTACCTTATTATCCTTGTTGTTGAATGTAGGCATAATCGTGTATCGCTGATTTGATTATTCCAAAGTGACTTTGAGACCGAGACCGCGGAGCTCGTGCAGGAGCACGTTGAGGGATTCGGGAATGCCTGCGGGAGGCATGGGGTCGCCCTTCACGATAGCCTCGTAGGTCTTGGAACGGCCTGTGATGTCGTCGGACTTCACGGTGAGGATTTCCTGCAGGGTGTTGGCCGCGCCGAACGCCTCGAGGGCCCAGACCTCCATTTCACCGAAACGCTGGCCGCCGAACTGGGCCTTGCCTCCGAGAGGCTGCTGGGTGATGAGGGAGTAGGGACCGATGGAGCGGGCGTGCATCTTGTCGTCGACCATGTGGCCGAGCTTTATCATGTAGATGACGCCGACGGTTGCGGGCTGGTCGAACAAGTCACCGGTGCCGCCGTCGCGAAGCTGCGTACGGCCGAAGCGGGGAACGCCCGCCTTGTCGGTGTAGTCGCAGATTTCGTCGATGCTTGCACCGTCGAAAATCGGGGTGCTGAACTTCAGGCCAAGCTCCGCACCGGCCCATCCGAGCACGGTTTCGTAAATCTGGCCGAGGTTCATTCGGGAAGGAACGCCCAGAGGGTTGAGCACGATGTCCACGGGGGTGCCGTCCTCAAGGAAAGGCATGTCCTCGCGGCGGACAATCTTGGCCACGATACCCTTGTTTCCATGGCGGCCTGCCATCTTGTCACCCACGGTAATCTTACGCTTCTTGGCGATGTAGACCTTGGCGAGCTGCATGACGCCGTTGGGGAGCTCGTCACCGACTTTCATCTTGTCGATTTCGCGCTTGAAGGCGGCTGCTTCCGTCTTGTAGGTGATGCAATAGTTATTGATGAGGTCGCGGATCATGGCGTTGGTCTCCTTGTCGGAGGTCCACTTGCCGGAACCTACGTTCTGGTAGTCGATGGACTCCAGTACCTCCTGGGAGAACTTCTTGTCCTTGGGAACCACCTCTACGTTGTACAGGTCGGTAATGCCGACGCTCTTGCGGTTCTTGGTGAGAACGGAAAGGCGGCTGATGAGTTCTTCGCGGAGCTTTGCAGCCTTGGCGTCGAACTCCTGCTGGCGGCTTTCCAGACGGGCTTTCTGGTCCAGTTTGGACTGGCCCCTGCGCCCGGTCTCCTTGGCAAGCTTGGTGTAGAGGGCCGTGCCGACCACCGTACCGGTAAGGGAAGGATTGGCCTTGAGGGAGGCGTCCTTGACGTCGCCTGCCTTGTCGCCGAAGATGGCTTTGAGGAGCTTCTCTTCCGGTGAAGGATCGCTCTCGCCCTTCGGGGTGATCTTGCCTATCATGATATCGCCCGGCTCAACGTGTGCGCCGATGCGGATGATACCGTCCTTGCCGAGGTCGCGGGTGGCGTCTTCGCTGACGTTGGGGATGTCGGAGGTGAGCTCCTCGGGGCCGCGCTTGGTGTCACGCACCTCGGTGAGGTACTCGTCGACGTGGATGGAAGTGAGGATGTCCCACTTGACCATCTCCTCGCTGAGCACGATTGCGTCCTCGTAGTTGTATCCCTTCCAGGGCATGAAGGCCACCTTGAGGTTGCGGCCGAGGGCGAGTTCGCCGCCCTGGGTTGCATATCCCTCGGTGAGCACCTGGCCCTTGGTGATGCGGTCGCCCTTGCGGACGATGGGCTTGAGGTTGATGGTAGTGCTCTGGTTGGTCCTGCGGTAGATGGGAAGGTTGTAGATAATCTCTTCCGGTGCGAAGGAAACGAACTTCTCGTTATCGGTGCGGTCGTACTTGACGCGGATTTGGTTTGCGTCGACGTAGGTCACGGTGCCTTCGCGCTCGGCGATATACTGCGTGCGGGAGTCGATGCAGACCCTTTCCTCCAGGCCGGTTCCCACGATGGGGGACTCGGGCGAAAGAAGAGGAACGGCCTGCCTCATCATGTTCGCTCCCATGAGGGCGCGGTGCGCGTCGTCATGTTCCAGGAACGGGATGAGGGACGCTGCGACGGATGCCATCTGGTTGGGGGCGACGTCCATGTAGTCGACCTCTTCCTTTGTGACGACGGGGAAGTCGGCCTCCTTGCGGCACTGCAGACGCTCTTCGAGGATGTTGCCCTCGTCGTCCATGTGTACGTTTGCAAGGGATACGAGCTTGTTCTCCTCTTCCTCCGCGCTCATGTAGTGGGTACCCTCGGGGCTGAGGTCCACCTTGCCGTCCTTAACGTCGCGGTACGGAGTCTCGATGAATCCGAGGGCGTCGATGCGGGCGTACACGCACAGGGACGAAATCAGACCGATGTTCGGGCCTTCAGGAGACTCGATAGGGCAGAGACGGCCGTAGTGGGTGTAGTGAACGTCGCGGACCTCGAATCCGGCGCGGTCGCGGCTGAGTCCTCCGGGACCGAGTGCGCTCAGACGCCTCTTGTGGGTGATTTCCGCAAGAGGGTTGGTCTGGTCCATGAACTGGCTCAGCTGGCTGGTTCCGAAGAAGGAATTGATGACGCTGGAGAGA
>OCTX012206488.1_pt1 | contig 11891 bp, 16 predicted proteins | sample 1539691 | NCBI WGS metagenome assembly OCTX01 (sample SAMN02144231, study PRJEB22623) | gut metagenome | biome: sheep rumen | host: Ovis aries | place: New Zealand
GACAAGCAGTGGGCACTCCTTACCGCCGGAAATATGGAGAAGTTCAACACCATGACGATCTCCTGGGGAGGTCTCGGGACGATCTGGGGAAAACCGGTAGCGACCGTATATGTGCGCACCTCCAGATACACCCATGAGTTTATGGATGATAACGAGTATTTCACGGTAAGCTTTTACCCGGAAAAGATGAAAAAGACCCTGGGCGTGCTTGGTGCAAAGTCCGGCCGCGACATCGATAAGATGCATATGCCGGAGCTTACTTCCGAAGCAGCCGGAGAGTCCGTGACTTTTAAAGAGGCAGAGGTCACCCTCGTCTGCAGAAAACTCTTTATGCAGACTATGGACCCGAAGAACATGCGCCCGGAGATCGCGGAACAGTTCTATGCAAAAGACGCACCGCACGATATGTATATCGGCGAAGTCGTAGATATTATCCGCCGCTGAGTTTTTATACACTGTATTTGCTTTAGTTACAGAAAAAATCCAGTTTAAATATACAATTAAAGAAAAACAGTCTTTTGTAGCTGTCCGAATATTTGGACAGCTATTTTTTTATCATTAAGTCAAGATAAAGAGAACAGCAGCTGAGAAAAAGTCAGCGGAAACAGGAAAAGTGAGGGTTTTGAACATGTGGAGTGCACTGGTTTTTTTAGCAGGAATGATCTTCCTTCGTATGGCGTCTAAGGACATGGAGAAGAAAGCGGCAGAAAGACGAAGACAGAGTAAAAATCGTGTGGTAAGGAACACTTCCAGAAGTGCCGGAAGGAGTATCCCGCCCCGTCAGAGACCCGGACATTCTCAGCGCCCGAACAGTGTGAGATACACGCAGCCGAGAAGACCTGTCCGGCAGGAACAGGTTATCCGAAGTTCGATTCAGCGTCAGGTGCGCCCGGTTCGTACGGTGCTGTCTGCTTGAAGGGTCATTGATTGAGAAAAGAGATGCGATTGTTTGTCAGTTCTTTCATAACTACCTCTTTTTGAAGGGTGAGATGCCTACGAAATGTAGGCATCTCACTCATTTCTTTGTGAAAAGAGACAAGTCAGATCGACTTGATGCTATAGCATTTGTTCATTATACTGTATGTTGTAAAAAAGAATGGGTCACATGTACATCATGTGAGGACTGGAGGAGAAACATGAAAAAACTGGCGAGCATTCTTCTGGCAATGATGATGTTTACATCTGCTGTTGCTTGTAAGAAGAGCGAAGAAACAAAGAAGACAAAGAAGACGAAAGCGGACGAGGACATCGAAGACATCGAAGACGACGATGAAGACGAAGACGAAGACGAAGATGACGACGATGACGAGGACGACGACGAGACAAAAAAGACAAAGAAAACAAAGAAGACTAAAAAGACAACAGCTGACGAAGACGACGACGAGGACGACGAGGACGACGAGGACGAGACAGAAAAGACAACTAAGAAAACAAAGAAGACAACTACAACGGCTGATGACGATGATGATGATGAAACAGAGCCGAGCGAGACAGAGGATACTACTAAGGACACAAAGAAGAACAACAGCGGTAAAACTCTGGAAGAAGCTATCAGCCCGGATGAGCTGAAGATGATGAATGATCAGGCTCAGAAGCAGTATGTTCAGAACGATTCTTCCATGAAGGACCTTACCATTGAAGTTGAAGGAAATGAACTCATCTATACATACTATTTCAATCAGGAATTCGATGATGCGACCGCACAGCTGATGCAGAAATCTATCGACACTGATGCAAATAAGAAGATGATCGAGAACCTCAAGGGATCCATCGAAGCACAGTACAACGTTTCCGATATTACGATCACGTATATTTACTGCGATAAGAACGGCAAAGAGATTGCAAAGATTTCTGCATAATCTTTGAAAAATGAATATTACTGACGATATCCTATAGTCAGCTGATAATGATCAAAGACCGTCACTTCGATTTGAAGTGGCGGTCTTTTTTGTTTCGTATTTTTGGTTGTGATCCGATATGCTTTTCAGATCGGAGGAATTCCGGGAGAAATCAGATCAAAGTCATCCCGGAAGGTGTTATCCTTTCGCATTCTCGATCGTCATGTCGATCGTCTTGATGCCCTCGGGCCATGTCGGATGAACGATGGCGTAGACGTGATGCATCGGACGGGTATCCTCGGTCGTTTCCGCACAGTAATACTGTACCGGAATGCCGAGATCTAAAAGCCTCTTATAAAGAAGTTCGTTCTGCTTTAGCATCATGTCCTGATCGCCCGTGGTAAGGACCACCGGAGGACAGCCGAACTTCTTTACCATCTCAGCCAGGTCGTAGATGTAAGAAGGAAGATCTCTCTTCGGATTAAAGTAGATGCCGGCAAACTGTCTGGGGCTCTCGACGTGATCGCCGCAGATCGGGCTTGTGCTCTTGCAAGTGACGGAGTAGGAAAAGTCCGTGATCCCAAGCTCCTTCCTGGCTTCCTCGGAATTAAGAAGGATCGCTGTGATGAGGCAGAGATATCCGCCGGCAGAGTCGCCTACGGTGTGGAAGGTGGTATAACCTTTCTCGCACAGGAAAGAAACCGCATAGAAAATATCGGTAAGAACACCCTTAAGGTCGGTTCCCGGGAAGAGCCGGTAATTCATGTTGGCGACCGTGATGCCGGATCTTAATGCCAGGTGCATGCCGAATTCTTTGTCGAGCTCCTTGCATCCATATACAAAAGCACCGCCATGGATCAGAAGGAATACTTCTTTCGCCTTGGCATCCTTTGGGGTATAGATATCCAGGATTCTGTTAGAGCTGCAGAGGGAGAAGCCTTCCGCCTGAGCATCCATCGCCATGGGCGGGGGGAGTGCTTTTCCATCGGCATAGGGAATATCGGATTCGACATTGACACCTTCCGGAAAGACTGTGGCCTCCATCCTCGGAGTGTCACACTCGATGCAGTTTTTGATAAATGCTTTTCTGTTCATGTCCGCGACGCGGAAAAGGATTCCCGGATTTGACATGGATATACCCTCCTTATGGTTATTGATTTCAAAGTACCATAATTTCCGACAAAAGAAAACCGCCACCTCGTGAAGAAGTGGCGGTCAGTAGATATCTTACTGATCTGGAACTTAAGCAGAAACTCTTGCGATCTCTTCGTCGTTCTTATCGTAGTAGATGTAGGTGATAGAGCTCGGCTCGATACCGTTCTCTTTTTTAATAGTTTTCTTCAGGTTCTCGATCATCTTCTTGTTAGCATCAGTATCGATGGACTTCTTCATAGCAGCGATCTGGCTGTCATCGAACTCCATGTTGAAGTAGTACTTATATGTGAGATCATTGTCCTTGATCTCGATCTTGATATCCTTCATGGAAGAATCGTTCTTAACATACTGCTCGTATGCCTGATCGTTCATATCCTGAAGCTGCTTCTTGCTGATCTTCTTCTCCAGTGTGTTCTTGCATCCTGCGAACATCATAGCGCACATGATGATAGAAACGAAAGCGATAATTCTTTTTCTCATTTTTTTCTCCTCCAAAGCTTATATGCTGAAAAAATACATATCACGGGAAATTATACATTATATATATCATGATGTCTACGAAAAAGAGAGAAGTCGTGAAGATAATGCCATCACTTCGATATGGAAAAAAGCGGAGGATGCGGTAGAATAATCTGAGTGGGAAAGTGGAATAGTGACAAAGCGGCACAATGAAATAGTGACACAAGTGACGAAGCCAGCACATTCCCGAAAAGAATCTGAAAGTGCTACGAATAAAGAGAGAGGGATATCTTAGAAGATGAAACTGAAGAGCTCGGATGCAAAAGGAATCGCATGCATTTTGCTCGCTGCGCTGGGCTTTGCACTCATGACCTTTTTCGTCAAGCTCTCCGGTGATGTCCCTACCATGGAAAAAGCATTCTTCCGAAATGCCTTCGCTGCGGTGATCGCGGCTGTAGCTCTTCTTCGCTCGGAAGAAAAGTTTAAGATGAAGAAGGGGAATGGGAAGTTCGTCTTCCTCCGATGCCTTTTCGGTACGACCGGACTTCTCTGCAATTTCTATGCGATCGACCATCTTCCCCTGGCGGATGCCAATATGCTCAATAAACTTTCGCCGTTCTTCGCGATCCTGGCTTCGATCCCGATCCTGAAGGAAAAGCCGACGAAGATCGATATCATGACCACAGTGGTGGCGTTTTCCGGTGTCATCCTGATCGCGCGACCTTCCCCGGATGTCTCGATGATCCCCGCACTTGCCGGAATATGGGGCGGTGCAGGTGCCGGCATTGCATATTCCTTTGTGCGTCTTCTCGGAAAAAAGAAAGAAAGAACATCGATCATCGTCCTCTGTTTCTCGCTGTTTTCCTGTCTGCTGTCGCTGCCGTTCATGATCTTCGACTTCAAGATGATGAAACCATGGCAGCTCCTATGTCTGATTTCTGCGGGTGTCTTCGCGGCGATCGCGCAGTTCTCGATCACCTCCGCCTATAAGTTCGCGCCGGCCAGGAAGATCGGTGTCTTCGATAACACGCAGGTCGTGTTTTCTGCTGTCCTGGGCCTTATCTTCTTCTCGGAGATCCCTGCGCCCCTTAGTATCTGCGGATATTTGATCATTATCGGCATGGCCGTCTTCCGCTGGTGGTGGAATCTGCATCATATTGAAGATGAGGGAAAAGTGCTTGCCAAGCGGTCAGGATCCTAAAAACGGAAGGATTTCCTGATCCGGAAATTTGAAGAATAAATTGAATTGAAAGGAACGTAATCTTAATGGGTACTAGAATCACCGACATCACGAAAGACCCTTCCGGCTTCGTGCTTCTTTCTGACATGATCCCCTCTATCGTACAGGAGATCCGCTATTTTTCTACTTATAACTTCGTAGGGGACCGGATCGACGGGTATGAGGAACCGTGTGCGATCCTTACAAAAGAAGCGGCCAGAGCGCTGAAAACGGTCAGTAATGAGATGCTGGTGCAGGGGTACCGACTGAAGATCTTCGATACTTACCGTCCGGCCTGTGCCGTCAAGCACTTCGTTCTATGGGGGATCGAGGATCAGGATATCCGCATGAAGCCGTATTTCTATCCGGATCTTGAGAAACAGGAGCTTTTCCTTAAGGGGTATGTGGCGAAGAAGTCCAGCCACAGCCGCGGCAGTACTGTCGATCTGACGCTACTGGATATGAAGACGGGAAAAGAACTTGACATGGGAAGTCCCTTCGATCTTTTTAGTGAGAAGTCGCATCCGGACTTCCGGGGGATCACGGAAGAGCAGTATGAGAACCGTATGATTTTAAGAAATGTTATGCTCCGGAACGGGTTTGCCCCGATCGACTGTGAGTGGTGGCACTTCACTCTGGAAAATGAACCTTATCCGGATACATACTTTGATTTCCCGCTTTCGTCAGAATATCTGAGACGATAAAACTTATACACAACTGAGAAGATAGACATCATATGAAAGAAAAGACAGTGGAAGCGACTCAATGCTATACGAGTGCGCCTATTGATATTTTTCGCTCATGCAGCGGCTTTCCTATAATAAAGCCGCTTTTTATTATTGATTTGTGATCTTGCACGAAATGTCATATATCTTCCTTGACAAGTTAGTGTGCGCTAACTATAATGTGTGTTGGTTAGTTGCGACTAACCATATTTAATAAACACAGGTTAGCAAAGACTAACAAACAAGGGAGGAAAAATGATGCCTCTAGTATTATCGGAACCCGGGGAGACGCAGATCATTAAGAGGATCGGCGGAAACCCGGAAGTCAAGAAACATCTGGCAGATCTGGGTTTTAATGTCGGCGGTGAAGTCAGCGTCGTCAGTATGCTCGGAGGAAACCTGATCGTAAAGGTCAAGGAGAGCCGGGTAGCTGTCAGCGAAGAACTGGCAAGGAAAATCATGGTCTGACAGAAGGAGGGGAGAAGAAGTGAGAACACTAAGAGATGCAAAAGTCGGAGAGACGGTTACCGTGGTCAAACTCCACGGTGAGGGCGCCGTAAAGCGCAGGATCATGGACATGGGTATTACGCGAAGAACGATCATTTATGTCCGTAAAGTCGCACCGCTGGGTGATCCGATCGAAGTGACAGTCAGAAACTATGAACTTTCGCTTCGTAAGGCGGATGCCGAAATGATCGAAATCGAGTATTACAGGAAGGAAGATGAGAAATGAGTCTGCGAATTGCACTAGCAGGTAACCCGAACAGTGGTAAGACAACTCTTTTTAATGCTTTGACCGGCGCAAATCAGTTCGTCGGTAACTGGCCGGGTGTAACCGTTGAGAAAAAAGAAGGAAAACTGAAGAAACATGATGATGTGGTCATTACGGACCTTCCGGGTATTTATTCCCTGTCTCCGTACACACTCGAGGAAGTTGTAGCGAGAAACTACCTGATCGGCGAGAGACCGGATGCGATCCTGAACATCGTCGATGGTACGAACCTCGAGAGAAACCTCTACCTGACGACACAGCTCACTGAGCTTGGGATTCCGGTCGTTGTAGCGATCAACATGATGGATATCGTCAAGAAAAACGGCGATCAGATCAATGTAGATGAGCTTTCCCGTCAGCTGGGATGTAAAGTCGTCGTGATCTCCGCGCTGAAAGGCGAAGGCGTTATGGATGCTGCAGAAGCAGCTATCGATGCGGCAAATAATACAAAGACTATCCCGCAGCACAGCTTCTCCGGCCCGGTCGAGCATGCACTTGCCCATATTGAAGAAGCAGTTGTTCACGATATGCCGGAAGAGCAGCAGAGATGGTATGCCATCAAGATCTTTGAGCGTGATGACAAGGTCATGGAGAACCTGAAGATCTCCGAAGAAAAGCTCTCCCATATCGAGAGTGACATCCAGGCTGCGGAAAAAGAACTGGATGACGATGCCGAGAGTATCATTACCAATGAGAGATATATCTATATCGCAGAAGTGATCAAGTCCTGCTATAAGAAGAAAAAAGCAGGGAAGATGACGACTTCGGATAAGATCGATAAGGTCGTTACAAACAGATGGCTCGGTCTTCCGATCTTTGCACTGGTCATGTGGCTTGTGTACTATATCGCCATGGTCGGAGTCGGTGCGATTGCTACAGATTTTACTAATGATAAGATCTTCGGCGATGGATTCCACCTGTTCGGCATGGATGGCGGTTACGAAGAAATTGCAGAAAGATGGGGAGATGCATCCGCGATCGTAGATGGTTACGATGCATATGTTGAAGAGCACGGTGTTGCTCCGGAAGGTGAATATACATTCGAAGTTGAGGATGAGGAAACTCTTGAGATCTCGGAAGAGACAGCAACTATCGAAGAATACGAAGAAGCGGTAAAGACACTCGAAGAAATCGGTGAAGAACCGGATCCGGCCGACTACGGCAAGTGGGTACCGAGTATCCCGGCGCTTGTGGAAAAGGGGCTGGATAAAGCAGGTGCTGCCGAGTGGCTGAAGGGCCTTGTGCTCGACGGTATCGTAGCAGGTGTCGGTGCAGTCCTCGGGTTCGTGCCGCAGATGCTGGTGCTTTTCCTGCTGCTGGCATTCCTTGAGGCTTGCGGTTACATGGCCCGTATCGCATTCGTTCTCGACCGTATCTTCAGAAAGTTTGGTCTTTCCGGTAAATCCTTCATCCCGATGCTCGTCGGTGTCGGATGCGGCGTGCCGGGTATCATGGCTTCCCGTACGATTGAAAATGAACGTGACCGCCGAATGACGATCATGACAACCACCTTTATCCCTTGCGGCGCGAAGGTCCCGTTTATCGCGATGATCGCGGGTGCACTGTTCGGCGGTTCCGCATGGGTATCCACCGGTGCATACTTCATCGGTATGGCAGCAATTATTCTCTCCGGTATCATGCTGAAAAAGACAAAAATGTTCGCCGGCAATCCTGCTCCGTTCGTTATGGAGCTGCCGGCATACCACTGGCCGACGATCGGAAACGTCCTGCGTTCCATGTGGGAGCGTGGCTGGTCCTTCATCAAGAAGGCCGGAACCATCATCCTTCTTTCCACGATCGTCGTCTGGTTCACCAGCCGCTTCGGTTTCGTAGATGGATCATTCCAGATGCTTGGTGAAGAAGAACTCGAGTTCTCGCTCCTTGCAAAACTCGGATCCGCAATCGCTTGGATCTTTGCTCCTCTCGGCTGGGGCAACTGGCAGGCAGCGGTGGCATCTATCACCGGACTTGTCGCAAAAGAGAACATCGTTGGTACCATGGGTATCCTCTATGGCGGCGGCGAACTCTCGACATGGCAGTCTCTGGCGGTTGCTTTCACCAGCGTAGCCGGATTCTCCTTCCTCGTATTCAATCTCCTTTGCGCTCCGTGCTTCGCAGCGATCGGTGCGATCAAGCGTGAGATGAACAACGCGAAATGGACATGGTTCGCGATCGCTTACCAGTGCGGATTCGCTTATGTGATCGCCCTGATGATCAACCAGTTCGGCCTCCTCTTCACAGGAGATGTGAACGTCATCGGCCTGATCTTCGCGATCGCAGCGCTTGCTGGTATGATCTACATGCTCTTCTTCAAGAAGTATAAGGAAGCAGATAAGCTCACTTCCAAAGACCTTAAGGAGAAGGCGATGACAAAATGATCAGCTGGATTTCAGACAACCTGGGTACGATCCTGATCTCTCTCATACTTCTTGCGATGGTCGCAGGGATCATCTGGAGCATGAGGCGGGATAAGAAGAAAGGCAAGTCCTCCTGCGGAGGCAACTGCAGCCACTGCGCCATGGGGTGCTCGTGCCATCAGGGCGCTCAGAGTGCATCCGCGAAGAAGCCGCTGAAGTAAAGCTGGAGATCCGGATTGCTGAAAAGTGATGAATCATTAAAATAGAAAAGTTCCTCCGAAAAAAGAATAGTACAAGAAGATAGGAGTCTCGACGTGATCTATGGTCATGAGGGGCTCCTTCTTCTATGCGGGGGAGTGCTTTTCGAGAAGTTTTCCAGTAGATTTCCAGAAGTGATGCTGTTTTTGGAAAGATATTGGAAAAAACAGTCTGATTGACTTCTAAAGGGGTACTTTTCCATATTTTTTCCACTTCAGATGGTAGTTTTGGAAATCTACTGGAAAAAGACGGCTGCGGAGCTGATATTCAAGAAGTTTTCCAATATTTTTCCTCGAAAAGCACTGTTGTTGGAAATCTGGTGGAAAAAAGTGCCAGAAGAAGTGCTTTTCGAGAAGATTTCCAATATATTTCCAGATAAGCGGCACCATATGGAAATCTTTTGGAAAAAACAGAAAAAGGTGTTGACAAATGATAATATATTGCATAAAATATAATTGCATCAAACAAAAGGCAAAAAACCGGCTTAAGTAAAGTTTGATCTCTAAGAGCAGCCGCGTAGCATGATCACATTAAGAGAAGGAGAAGCACTATGGCTACAGTTTATGATTTTAAGGTAAAGGACATGAAGGGAAATGAAGTCAGCCTTTCGGAGTATCAGGGCAAGGTCCTCCTGATCGTGAATACTGCTACAGGATGCGGCTTTACCCCGCACTACGAGCCACTCGAGGCGATGTATAAGGAACTGAAGGATCAGGGATTTGAGATCCTGGATTTCCCGTGTAATCAGTTCGCGAACCAGGCGCCGGAGAGTGATGATGAGATCCACGAGTTCTGCACGCTGAAGTTCGGCACCGAGTTCCCGCAGTTTGCTAAGATCGATGTCAACGGCGAGACTGCGGATCCGCTCTTTGCTTACCTCGCGACTGAGAAGCCATTCGAGGGATTCGGCAAGGGGCTGAAGATCAAGATGCTCGAGAAGTTCTCGAACATGAACAACAAAGCCTTCGGCGACAAAGCGTATATCCGCTGGAATTTCACAAAATTCCTTATCGACCGTGAGGGCAAGGTGATCGCAAGATTCGAGCCTACCAAGGACATGGACGAGGTGAAGGAAGCTGTAAAAGCTGCACTGTAACCACTAATTACTACAACTGATTCGCCGGCAGAATCACTTGTCCCGGAGGCTGTGTCTTATGCCGGCGATCGGAGTATACTCGACCAATACGAAGGATGAAGAAGTGATCCGTGCAAGAACGGAAGTAAGCAAGATCGTGCTTTCCCATGAGCATGTCAAGCAGATCCATGGTTTCTGTCTCATAAAAGAAAAGAAAGCCATGCGATTTGACATTGTCATAAGCTTTGAAGCTAAGGATCGCACGGCGGTATATAAAGATGTTGTATCGGATGTATCGAAGGCTTTTCCCGGATATGAACTTCAGGTAGCGATGGATACGGATTATTCAGAAACCTGACATCTGTGGAAATTATTTCTTTTCCTCTTTTTTCTTATTGCGGATATGAGCCTTGATCTTGTTGAAGGATTTTTCGCTGATATCATGCTCGATGCGGCAGGCATCTTCCGAAGCAGTCTTTTCATCAACGCCAAGAGACATCAGCGCTTCTGTCAGGACACGGTGACGATCATAGATACGCTTGGCGATCTTAGATCCCTCATCGGTAAAGTGGATCGCACCGTCCTCATCGACAACGATGAAGCCTTTGTTCTTCAGGATCCCGACCGCACGGCTGACGCTGGGTTTGCTTAAGTCCATCTCGCGTGCTATATCGATGGAGCGCACATTTCCGTTACGCTTTTTCAAAATCAGGATCGTCTCGAGATAATCCTCACCGGATTCATAAAGTCCATTCATATGATGTGTACTCCTTTGTATGCAATTGAACGTCTGTTTTCATTCTGTCATTCTCTTCCTTTGAAGTCAAGGAAATTTCATTTTTATCCAAAAGTGCCTGAAGCGTTTTCACGGTTTCAGGCACTTCGGGTAGATAGATATTTTGAAGGATTGCTTGCTTATTATGCGGAAAGCGCGGATCCGAGCTTCTTGCAGGAATCTGTTGCTTCGTCGTCCGGTGATTCATTGCAGATCACGCCCTCAGAGACGAGTTCAGCGCCGGCATTCTTGACGCGCTCTTCCCAGTTTCTCATCCATTCGCCGTCGCCCCATCCGTAGGATCCGAACAGGCCGACTTTCTTTCCGGAGAGTACGCCTGCGCCTTCTACTTCAGTGAACATCGGGTCAAATTCCGACTCTTCTAATACCTCCGCACCCATGGCCGGGCATCCGAATGCAAATGCATCGAAATCCGCTGCTTTGGAGGAGTTAAATTCAGAAGCGGAGAAGAGTGTGGTTTCCGCGCCGGCTTCTTTTGCGCCGCTTTCGACAGCGTTTGCCATTGCTTCGGTGTTTCCTGTTCCGCTCCAGTAAATGATTGCGATCTTGCTCATATAGTATTCCTTTCTCGTTGTTACTTATTTACAGACCCGGCATGCTCCCGGGGGACTGCCTTTCTTATCGGTGCCGTTTATGATGCGACGGCGAGCTGCTCCAGTGATGCGCCGGAATTTAGCCTTTTTCTGTAGCTCTTCGTGCATTGCTCATACTTCTTGAAAAGCACTTGTGCTTTTTCCGGTTCGTGATAGACCTTCCAGCACCCGCCCACGCAGGACCGACAGCGGCTTTTGCAGTGCGGGTTTTCGATGAATCCGCGCACATCTTCCGGCGGGTATCCCAGGAAAAGCCCGATCTCATGAGGGAAAGATGGTTCTTTCCGTACGCGCTGGATCAGACGGACGAGACACCGGGACGGATGAGAAGAGGTGTATCCGAGTTCTTTGAGAAGTGAAGAACACTTTCTGTCACCGAGGTCTCTCTTCAGATAACACGGCCGGTACAAATAAAGAAGAGAATACCCGTATGTGGTCTTCAGAGGAAGAAGCAGAAGCCCCTTGCCATAGAAGATCCGGTTGACCCTCTGAACTTCATGCAGGACATGTTCGGGATCTTCGCCATGTATGGAAAACAGACTTCCTGTTTTTATTCCGGCCAGAGTGGGTGAGCACTGATCGACCAGATAACGTTCCAGCATGAATACCTCTCCTTTAAAACAGATTCCGAGCTTGATGAAAAA
>OCTX011676081.1_pt1 | contig 11889 bp, 11 predicted proteins | sample 1539691 | NCBI WGS metagenome assembly OCTX01 (sample SAMN02144231, study PRJEB22623) | gut metagenome | biome: sheep rumen | host: Ovis aries | place: New Zealand
AAACATTAAAAAGAAAGCAGAAACAAAAGAACTATTAGGAGCAGATTTAATAATCTGCAAAGCGGGTCTTAAAGTATTAGAAGAAGAATGGCAAGCTCCAGAAACAACTCCATCTGCATATCCCATCTTAACTAACATGCAAGCATAATACATATAATCTTCTAGTAACAACTTCTCTGCATCCCTAAAAGTCATTCCTTTATGTTTTCTAAGACTAACAAACTCTTTAATTAAACTCTCTGTTAAATCAGATGAAAAAGGATCAATAATAGTAGCTTTAGAAATATCATAACCTTTTGAAAGCTTAACAATATCTTGCTCTCTCCCAATTAATATTAAATCAGCAATACCTTCTTTTAATATTTTATCGGCAGCCTCAATTATGCGAATATCCATTGTTTCTGGAAGAATAATTTTCTTTTTCTCCTTTTTAGCACGCTCTTTTATATAATGTATAAAATTCATATATCTTCACCTAATTATTATTTAATATTTCAAAAATTTCTCTTTTTTCATTATTATAAAATTCTTTCTTATGATATCTCTTAAAAATAGCAACAATTTTAGAAGGAAAAGACACAACTAATTGATTATATTCAACAACTGTATCATTATAAAATTTTATTGCCCCAATAATATTTTCCTCATTAGAGTTTAATTCTTCTAAAATAGTAATTAAAACATCACTTTTTAGTAGTTTTTCATTTTCATCTAAAGTTTTAAATAATTCGTTATAGCATTTCTTTAAAGAATCATGAGTTTCAAAATTATTACTATTTTCAGATATCTCATCAATAGAATCCATAAATTTTTTTAATTTTAATTCTTTCTTAATAATAGGTCTTGTACGATTTAAAAGTTCTTTCTTTTTTTGCAAATATAAATCAATATCTTCTTCGGCTTTATCAATTTTAATAATAGCAAGTTGAAATTTATTATTATAAATAACACATATTGTTAATATAAGAAAAATAAAAACAACAATTCCTAAAATAATCTCTAACATATGTACCTCCTACTATCTAAATTATAGCAAATAACAAAAATGAATACAATAAAATAAGAATGTTATAAATTTATAAAAAACTTTATCTATCAATTGTTCTTGAAAAAGAAAAGAGTTATTTTATCCTTACTATCCCTCTAGTACAGAACATATTAATTATGCTAATTTTGAACAGAGGGAAGAATTACAATACTTGATATCAATGATTTAGAAGAAAAAATCCCTTCTGCAGTACCTACAGAATTTGCTAAAATCTTACCACAATCAGTTAGTGTTGTATAAGAAATAAGTTCAAGTAAACAATTAATTAAAAGAACAGAGTAGAAATAATGTTACTCTGCTCTTTTATGTAAACTATTTTTGCCGTCATTTATAATAACAATATTTATAAAAAAAAAGAAACTAATTAGAAGAATCAGTTTCAATTTCATCAAAGGTCGGATCAGTTTCTTTTGGTTCAGTTCCCTTTAAAAAATAGATTAATTTTGTATTTTTTGAAGTATCCGCCAATGGTTTACCAGAAATTGGTTCTACTAGTACTCCAACTACATTTTTAGGTTTTTCATACCATCCATCATTTTCATCTAAATCTTTCTCAATGCTTTCCACTGTTTTATACCAAATATTTTGAGCATATTTATAATCACTAGAAATTAGACTATCATTATTATCATGTCCAACCCAAACTGCGCAAACTAAATTCTTATTAAAACCTATGTTCCAATTATCACTATCTGTTGTTCCACTTTTTAATCCATATTTATGCTTTAATTTAGCAGATAAACTAATTGCTGTTGGATAATTATAATCAACATATAAAGGATCATACGTAGCTGTAAGCAGATTATTTAAAATAAATGCAAGACTAGGATTTAAAACTAATTCTTTTTCTTCTTTTGATTCATATAAAGTATTTCCATTTCCATCTATTACTTTTTTAATAAAATGAGGGGTAACTTTATATCCTAAATTTGCAAACGAAGAATATCCAGCGGCCATATGTAAGATGTTAATTTCGTTTGTCCCCAAAGGCAGAGATGGAATACTTTCTAATTTTTCTGTAATTCCCACTCTTTTAGCCATATTTATTAATGCATCATATCCTAAAAATTGATGGGTCTTTACTGCATAAATATTTTCGCTGTAAGCAATAGCTGTTGCCATAGAAATAGGTTTATTTCCATATTTATTATTATAATTATTAGGAGAATAAATTTTCCCATTTTCAACAGGAAAAGAAGTTTCTTCACTTAAAAAAGCAGAACTTGCTGTAAAACCATTTTCTAATGCAGCATAATATAAAAAAGGTTTCATAGTAGAACCAACTTGTCTAGAAGAAGAAATTGCTCTATTATAAGAAGATTTATTATAGTCTCTACCACCAATTAAAGCCATGACACCGCCAGTATTTGGATCCATAATAACACTAGCAGTTTCTAAAGAATTATTATCACCAAAAGCATTCTCTATTTGTTCTTCTAAAATACTTTGCATATCATAATGAAGAGTAGTATATATTTTAAGACCTTTTATATCACTATAATTATTTGGAATATTGTCAATATCTTTTAATTCATCTAAAACAGCATCTTGAAAATAATTAATACTAGTTAAAGATGAAGATTCTTCTTCTCCAATAAATGTTAATTCTTCATTAATAGCTTTAATTTTTTCATTTTTACTAATGATTCCATTTCTTACTAAACTATTGAGTATTATTTTTTGCCTGCTTTTAGCAGCTTCATAATTAATTAGTGGTGAATAATTACTAGGAGCTTTTGGAATAGCAGCGAGTATTGATGCCTCGGCAAGAGATAAATCTTTTGCATCCTTTCCAAAATAATATTTACTAGCATTTCCAATTCCATATTGGCCATGACCATAATTAATAGTATTTAAATAACCTTCTAATATTTCATCTTTACTATAATTAGCTTCAATACGTAAAGTATACCAAGCTTCATCCCATTTTCTCTTAAAAGTTTTATCAAAATTTAAAAATAAATTTTTTGCATATTGTTGAGTAATAGTGGATGCACCTTGATTTATACTATGATTTAAAAAATTAGTAATTATGGCTTTTCCTATTCTTAAAAAGTCAAATCCAAAATGACTATAAAAGTTTTTATCTTCTGTATAAATAGTAGCATTAATTAAGTTTTTATTAATATCTGACAATTCAATCCACTTTTTAGACTCACTTCCTTTAAAAAAAATTTCCTCATTAGAGTCATACAAAGCAATATTATTTGCACTATTAATCATTATCTTGGGTGAATTTTTCAAATATAAAAAACATGCACTTACCCCTATAATTATTAAAATTATAAAAAATATAGATAGTTTTAAAAAAAATCTAATGAATCTCATAAAAGGCCTCCTTGTTATTAGTATTAAAAAAGAAAATAAAAATATGTATTAAAAATAATATTATTATGTTATAATTACAATGAATTTGAAATGGGTGGCATTATGTCGATAATAAAAATAAAAGTGTTAGTTGAAAATAAAATGATTAAGCAACACCTAACTACTACTGCAATTTTTCAAGAATCAACTATAAAATATCAAGAAGAAGATAAAACAAAAGTAATTTTAAATTTAAAAAATAGTTCTTTAATAAGAGAAAATGATAAATTAAGAATGAACTATTTATTCAAAAAGAATAAAGAAACAATAGGAAATGTTTTTTTTAAAGAATATCAAAAAAGTATAGATATAATTCTAAAAACAACAAGTATCAAGAAAAAAAATAAAAATATAGAGATTAGATTTACAATAGAGAATGATGAATTTTTATATAGAATAGAGGAAATAAAATGAGTATACTAAAAAATCTAAAAAAAGAAATAAAGCAAGCGATTAAACTGGCTGGTTATGAAACTGATAATGCATGTTTAGAATCGTCTAATAGAAGAGATCTGGGTGAATATCAACTAAATGATGCTATGCAATTATCTAAAAAATATCATGAAAATCCAAGGCTAATAGCAGAAAAAATAATAAAAGAGTTATTAAAAAATCAAAAATTAACAAAGATTAATATAGCTGGACCGGGATTTATTAATTTTAGTTTAAGTGAAGAATATACATACGAAATAATAAATAAAATGTATAATGATATATTTTCAAATATAGATAGGAAAACTCCTAAAAAAATAATTATTGATTATGGAGGGGCAAATGTAGCAAAAGCACTTCATGTAGGGCATTTAAGAAGTGCAAATATTGGGGAAGCTTTAAAGAGATTAGCAAAACTTGTTGGTTATGATGCTGTAGGAGATGCCCATTTGGGAGATTTTGGAAGACCTTTAGGATTAGTTATTAAAGAAATACAAGAACAATATCCAAACTTGCCTTATTTTGATTCTAACTATACAGGAAATTATAATGAGGTAGAACTACCTATCACAAATCATGACTTAGAAAGAATTTATCCAATAGCATCAACAAAAGGAAAAGAAAATGAAAATTATTTAGAAGCAGCAAGAAATATTACAGCAAAGATTCAAAGACATGAAAAAGGATATTATGACTTATGGAAAAAAGTAGTAGATATTTCCAAAGAAGATATAAAAAAAACATATGATGATTTAAATGTCAATTTTGAAATTTGGAACGGTGAATCAGATGAAATGGAATATTTTGATAAATTAGAAAAAATTTATCAAGATCAAAACCTTTTAGTAGAAAGTGAAGGTGCTAAAGTTGTTGAAATAGAGACATCAGAAGATAAAGCCCCAATGCCTCCATTAATATTTATTAAAAGTAATGGTTCAGTTTCATATGAAACAACCGATTTAGCTGCTATTCTTGAACGTAAAATAAATTATAATCCTGATGAAATATGGTATGTAGTTGATGAACGACAAGCACTTCATTTTGAGCAGACATTTAGAGCAGCAAGAAAAGCAAAGCTTGTTGAAGAAAATGTTAATCTAGAACATATAGGCTTTGGAACAATGAATGGAAAAGATGGCAAGCCATTTAAAACAAGAGATGGTGGAGTAATGAGTCTAAATCAATTAATGAATCTAGTATACCAAGAAACATATAAAAAGATTATTAACGAATCTATAACGGAAGAAGAGAAACCAGAAATTGCCAAAAAAGTTGCAGTAGCGGCTTTAAAGTATGCAGATCTTTTGCCGTTTAGAGGAACAGATTATATATTTGAAATAGAAAAATTTTCTGATTTAGAAGGAAAAACAGGACCTTATCTTTTATATTCAACAATTCGTATGAAATCCCTTCTAACAAAGTCTAAAAATATAAAAGTAGAAAAGGCTACTAAGTTTAAAGGAGCTCCAGAAAGAGATATTATCTTAACCATTTTAAATTTACCACTAGCTATAGAAAAATCTCTATATAATAAATCGTTAAATGAGATAGCAGAGTATATTTATAGATTGACGTCATATTATAATACTTTTTATGCAGAAAATAAGATTTTAACGGAAGTAGATACAGATTTAAAAGAGTCGTGGATAGTATTAACAAATGTAGTATATAACATAAATTGCATTTTATTGAATGTTTTAGGAATTGTTATTCCAGAGAAAATGTAAAAAAAGGTTGCTATTATATATAATATATGTTATAAATTTATTGATAATTTTTAGATTATCATCAAAAAAAAGAAGCATATAATAATCACAGGAGGACAATTATGAGTCTTAAAACAAAAAAAAAGGAAGAATTAGAATTATTATCAAATAAAGACATTGCTTATATGATTTTGGAAGAAAGCAAAAATAAATTAAATACAGCTTCATTATATAAAAAAATAATAAAATTGTTAGAATTACCAGAAAGCACTTTCGAAGAAAAAATAGCTGATTTTTATACAGCGTTGGCAACTGATAAAAGATTTATTTTATTAGACAATGGAAAATGGGACTTAAGAAATAATCATACATCCGATAAAGTAGTTAAAATAACAGAAGATGAAGAAGAGGATGAAGAAGAAGAACCTGAAGAAAAGCAAGAAGAAATAGAAGAAGACAATTTTGATGATACAGAAGAAGAATATGATGAAGGTACCAATGAAGAATTAAAAGATCTAGTAGTACTAGATGAAGAAGAGTTAGAACTAGATGAATAGTCTAATTTTTTTTCATAGTAAAAGATATTAAGTTATGAAAGTATAGGTGAAGAAAATGATAGAGAGATTAGAAGCTACCCTAGAAAAATATAATACATTACAAGAAGAATTAACCAAAAACGAAGTATTAAGTGATATAAAAAAGACAAGAGAATATTCAAAAGAATTGAGCGAATTAGAAGAAATCGTTAAATGTTATAAAAAATATAAAAAGAACCAAGAAGAGATAGATGCAACAAAAGACATGGTAAAAGATCCAGAAATAGCAGAAATGGCTAAAGAAGAATTAAAAAACCTAGAATTAGAAAAAGCCAATTTAGAAAAGGAACTAGAAGTATTACTAATCCCAAAAGATCCAAATGATTCAAAAAATGTTATTATGGAAATTAGGGGCGCAGCAGGAGGAGATGAAGCAAATATTTTTGCTGGAGATTTGTTTAGAATGTATACTAGGTATGCTGAAAAGCAAGGTTTTTCTTATCAAGTATATAACTCAGTAGATGGAACTGCAGGAGGATTTAGTCAAATAGAGTTAATTATAAAAGGAAAAGGAGCTTATTCTAAATTAAAATACGAAAGTGGCTCTCATCGAGTACAAAGAGTACCTGTAACGGAATCAAATGGAAGACTTCAAACATCAACCGCAACAGTATTAGTAATGCCTGAGGCTGATGAAGATGTAGAAATTGAAATTAATCCTAATGATTTAAGAATTGATATTTATAGATCAAGTGGCTGTGGAGGACAAGGAGTAAATACAACAGATTCAGCTGTAAGAATAACCCATTTACCAACAGGATTAGTAGTTACTTGTCAAAATGAAAGAAGTCAAATTCAAAATAAAGAGCAAGCAATGAAAGTATTAAAATCACGTCTTTATGAGCTTCAAGAACAGGAAAAGATGGAAAAAGAAGGAAAAGAAAGAAGAAGTAAAATTGGCACAGGAGATAGAGCTGAAAAAATTAGGACTTATAATTATCCCCAAAATCGTGTTACTGACCATAGAATAGGTTTTACAACAAATAGCCTAGATAGAGTCATGGATGGTGCTTTAGAAGACATTATCAATGCTCTAATTCAAGAAGATCAAAAGAGAAAGCTTCAAGGTGAAGTAGAGTAAAATGACAATTGAAGAACTATTAATATTTGGAAAAAGTCATTGTCATTCAGATCATGCAAAAATACTTTTAGCTGAAATAATTAAAAAAAATCCTCTCGAACTATTAAATCATTTAGAAGAAAAAGTATCATTAGAAATAGTAGAACTTTATAAAAAAGAAATACTCGCTTTAGAGAAAGGTCAACCACTTCAATATGTTCTAGGATATGTAAATTTTTATGGAATAAATTTTTATATAGATAAAAGAGTATTAATTCCTCGCTTTGAAACAGAAGAATTAGTAGAAAATACTATAAAGTATATAAAAAAATATTTTTATGAACCTATAGATATTATAGACTTAGGTTGTGGAAGTGGAGTAATTGGTTTAACTCTAGAAAAAAAAGTATCCACAAAAACTGTGGATTTAATTGACATTTCAAAAGATGCCTTAGAAGTTGCCAACAAAAACTGTGAAAAATTAAATTCAAAAGCACAAATCATAGAAAGTGATTTCTTTGCAAAAATTGATAAAAAATATGACGTTATTATAAGTAATCCTCCATATATTATGGAAAATGAAGAAATAGATGATATTGTTAGAAAAAATGAGCCGTCACTTGCATTATACGCAGGAAAAGATGGGCTAGATTGTTACAAAAAGATATTAAAAGAAGTAATCCCTCATATGAAAAATAGATGCCTCATAGCTTTTGAAATAGGCTATAAACAAGGTAATGCCATAAAAGAATTAATAAAAAAGCATCTTCCAAAAGCAAGAATAGAAATAAAAAAAGATTTATCAGAAAAAGAAAGAATGATATTTATTTTTCAAAATATTGAATAAAAAAATTAGAAAAAGCTCACTACAATAATGAAAGTGAGGTTTTTTATGCCAAAAAAATTAATAATTATAGCAATAATAATAAGTATATTATGCCTAAATAAACAGGAAAAAATAATAATCCCTAAAAACTCTATTCGTTTTAGAGTTATTGCTAATAGCGATACAATAGAAGATCAATGCCTAAAAAAGGAAATAGTAACTAATTTGTCAAAAGAATTAATAAAAACAAAATCATTAAATAGTATAGAAGAAACTAGAAAATATATAAAAAAAGAATTACCTTTATTCACAAATATTGTGGATAAAACATTAAGAGAAAATAATTTAAAAAAAGATTTCCACATAAATTATGGAAAAAATTATTTTCCTCAAAAAAATTATAATGGAATTACATATGAAGCAGGGGAATATGAGTCGTTAGTAATAACACTAGGAGAAGGCGCAGGAAATAACTTTTGGTGTGTCCTTTTTCCACCGTTATGCTTTATTGAGGAAGAAAATAAAACTGAATATAAATCAATTGTAAAAGAAGTTATAGAAAAGTATTTTTAATTAATAAAAAGAATAAAATATATAAGGTGATAAAATGTTCAAAATCCTTATATATTTTTTAATTGGAATAAGTCTAAGTATGGATGCCTTTACCTTGGCTCTTTCGATAGGAACAACATCACCAAATAAAAAAAGCCAAATCATATTATCAATTATGGTTGGGAGTTTTCATTTTTTTATGCCCTTAATAGGAAATAAAATAGGAAGTGTTTTTCAAAATAGTTTCATTCTATATTCAAAATATATAACAATTATACTACTATCGATTATATTGATTGAAATGATTTTCCCACAAAAAGAAAAGAAAATAATAGTGCTAAATATTATAACAAGCTTTATAGCTGCCTTAACAGTTAGTTTAGATAGTCTTACAATAGGAATAGCTTTTAGTATTAATAAAGAAAGTACAATATTAGCACCATTAATTTTTTCTATTCTAAGTTCTTTTTTTACATATGTTGGGTTATTAATTGGCCGGAAATTAAAAGAAAATTATCAGATACAAGCAAAAATATTAGGAGAAATTTTAATGTTTATAGTTATTATAAAATACATAATAACACCTTGATTTACGACAAATATTAATGAAAATGTTTAAAAAAATTGACAAAAAAGGAGGTTTTTTTTATGATTAAAGTGGGTGATTGTATGTTGACTAACTTTATTGAAATGTTAAATAAAGCTAAGCTAAAAAAATATGCAGTACCACATTTTAATATTAACAATTTAGAATGGACAAAATTCATCCTAGAAGAATGCCAAAATCAAAGAATACCTGTTATTTTAGGTGTTAGTGAGTCTGCTGCTAAGTATATGGGAGGATATCAAACAATAGTAGGAATGATAAAAGGATTAATAAAAGATCTAAACATTACTATACCTGTTTGTCTACATTTAGATCATGGAAAGTCTTTTGAAGAATGTAAAAAGGCAATAGATTCGGGATTTAGTTCTGTTATGATTGATGCTTCTAACTTAAGTCTGGAAGAAAATATTAAAATAACAAAGAAAGTGGTAAATTATGCTCATAACAAAAGAGTGTCAGTTGAGGCTGAAGTAGGACGAATTGGTGAATATAGTGAGAAAACAAACTCTGAAATGATTGCTGAAGTAGATGATTGTATAGAAATATATGAAAAAACCAAAATAGATGCTTTAGCTCCAGCATTAGGAAGTGTCCATGGATTTTATAAAAAAGAACCAAATCTAAATTTTGAAGTAATGCAAGAAATTAGTAATAAACTACCAATACCCATAGTACTTCATGGGGGAAGTGGCATTCCAAATGAGCAAATAAAGAAGTCTATTCAATGTGGTATAAATAAAATTAATGTAAACACCGAATTACAAGCATCTTGGAGTAATTCAGTAAGAGAGTTTTTAAAAAATAATAAAGATGTTTATGATCCACGCAAAATAATTTGTAGTGGAGAAAATGCAATAAAAAAAATAATAAGAGAAAAAATAAAATTATTTGGTACAAACAAGGAGAAATAAGATGAAAATAATAGAAATTGAAGGCTCAAAAAAACTAAGTGGAACAATTCGTATAAGTGGAGCCAAAAATGCTTCTGTTGCTTTAATCCCGGCAGCAATTTTAACTGATGAAGAAGTTACAATATGTAATGTTCCTGAAATAACAGATACTGACGCTCTATGTGATATTTTAAACTTATTAAATGTTAATTTCAAAAGATCAACCGAAAGTATCATTGTTAATCCCCAAGAAATGGTAAATACTGAAATTACTGAAGAATTTTCTAAAAAGTTAAGAGCTTCATATTATTTTATGGGAGCTTTACTAGGAAAATACAAAAAAGCCGTAATGTATTTTCCAGGAGGTTGTTCAATTGGTACTAGACCTATAGATCTTCATTTAAAAGGATTTGAAGCTTTAGGGGCCACGGTTAAAAGTGAAAAGAATAAGTATATTGTAGAAGCCAAAGATTTAAAGGGAGCCAACATTTATTTAGACATTGCTTCTGTAGGAGCTACTATCAATATAATGCTAGCCGCGGTTAAAGCAAAAGGAACGACTATAATAGATAATGCTGCTAAAGAGCCAGAAATTGTAAATGTTGCTACATTTTTAAATAATATGGGAGCCAATATTACTGGTGCAGGAACATCTACTATAAAAATCAAGGGTGTTGAACATCTAGGAAAGTGCTTTCATGAGGTTATACCAGATAGAATTGAAGCTGGCACGTACATTATTATTGGTGCCTTGTGTGGAACACCCTTAAAGATAGATAATGTGATTCCTGAACACATAGACGCTCTGTTATCTAAGTTGGAAGAAATGGGTGTTGAGCTAGAAATAGGAAAAGATTATGTAACTGTTTTAAATAGTAATAATAATCTTAAATCAACAAATATCAAAACTGCTGTTTATCCAGGATTTGCCACTGATCTTCAACAGCCATTTACAGTATTATTAACTCAAGCAAATGGAAAGTCAAAAGTTACAGAAACTATTTGGGAGAATCGCTTTATGCACATTCCATATTTAAAGGAACTAGGAGCAGACATAGAGGTGAAAAATCAGACAGCAACAATATTAGGCCCAAGTAATCTAAAAGGAGCTGAAGTTGTCGCTACTGATTTAAGAGCAGGAGCAGCAATGGTAGCAGCAGGTTTGGCTGCTAAAGGTAAAACAACTATCACTAATGCTGAACATATTTTAAGAGGTTATGAAAAAATAATAGATAAACTTACAGCAGTGGGTGCTAAAATAATCATAAAAGAAATATAATTTTAATAGTTATATTTCTTTTTTTAGGAGTGAAAAATGATAAAAACAATCAAATTAGTTATATTAATTATAATAAGTTTATCAGTATATTTTATTTATCAAAATACCAAAAACACAAACATAAAAATATTAAATTTAGGAGATAAACTATCACAAGGATTTAATTCATCTGGAGTAAAGGGGTATGGATTTATAAACTATTATCAAGAATATTTATATGCTTCAACTAGGAAAGTGGATGTTAACAATGAATATAGTAAAAAATATTTAACTATTAACGAATTACTACTTCAAATAAAGGAAAAACCAAGATTAAAAAGAGAATTAGCTGAATCAGATATTATATTTTTAACGATTGGATATAATGATTTAGTATATAAAATAAATTTAGAAGAAACTACAAATAGAAAAAATATAAATATATTATTTACGCAAACAATAAAAGAATATAATAAGCTAATAAAAGAAATAAGAAAATATTATAAAGAAGAAATAATTTGTGTTGGATACTATAAGCCAAACAATA
>OCTX012170685.1_pt1 | contig 11887 bp, 3 predicted proteins | sample 1539691 | NCBI WGS metagenome assembly OCTX01 (sample SAMN02144231, study PRJEB22623) | gut metagenome | biome: sheep rumen | host: Ovis aries | place: New Zealand
ACAGCCACATGGTCATCAGTTCGTGGTCCATGTAACGGGCACCGAAATAGCCGAAGCCGGTCTCTTCGTCGCGTTCTTTCCCGGTGAAAGTGAACCTCTCGCTGTAGCCAAACGGATGCTGGTTGATGTACGGCTCGCCGTAAGGCAGGTATTGGATGTGCTGTACTGCCACTCCGCTGAAGTCGGTAATCCAACTAGCACTGCCAAGATGGTCAGAGTGGTAGAAGTACACCTCCTTCTCCTGTCCGTGATTGATGTCGTCCAACATCGAGTGTACCATCTCCTTGAACTGGTCGTGATTGATCTCAACACCGGCCTGCATCTGATAAGGAATTCCGTCAATCCAATGGCCAAACTCCTCTTTCGCAAAATCATTATGCATTATGCAGTCGAGGTCGTTCTCATGAAGCACTCGATGGTTCACCTGCTCGAGACTTTGTTTAAACAATTTATCAGCCCTCCACTGGAGTTCTTCATTGTTACCGATAACATGATACAAAGCCTCCAGTCCACCACCGCCGAGACGTGCGGCCACACGCTCAGTGCCAGCATAGTAATGTTTGGTGTAGCCCTTATTGGTCAGCACCATGTAGGCCGAGGGATAAAGGGTCGGCTCGTTCAATAGCGTATAGGTGGCCATAAAGTCGGCATTGACATCCAGCAATTTGTTATCACCTGTCAGTTTCAGGCGGCGTTCGCCGCTGTGGTCGTAGGCATAGTAGCTGTAGTATTTGTCATCCACAGCAGTGTGCATACGGTTGTCCTCCGTCCAGAAGAGGAAGCGTCCCGCCTCAAACATATCTCCAAGTTTAGCTATGCTCACCTGTCCGAGGTTCCCTGCTTCATCCCATCGCATATCATAAAGCATTCCACTATTGTAGTCGAACATACGCTTTACGGCGTGGGGCTGGTAGTCATCGCAATAGCCGTAGGCCATATCGACTGTGGCCGACAACGTGACTGAGTGATTATCGCGGTATTTTCCTATCAATCTGCCTGATGGCGAATACGTGAGATAGGTGTTGTGGTTTCCTATGGCACCTCCGCCGTACGACGTCACAAGCCGGTGCAGGGCATCATACTTGTAGTTGTTCTTATAACCACCTCCAAGTGTGTTTACAACACCGGCATTGTTTACAATTTCCATTACATTGCTGGCATTGTCAAAGGTATAGTCAATGTCTTGCATCAGAGCTCCGCTATAATCACGGCTCTTAAGGTTGACAAGTCTGTGCAGTGCGTCGTATGTGTAATGGGCACTTGTGGTATTACCGTAGTCGATATGTTCTTTTTGCCCATACATATTATAGGATATACCCTTGATGTAGGTTCTGGCATCGCCGTTTTTGATACCATCCATTGCATAGAGATCGCCGCCCCACTGGTAGGTGTAGGTTATCTCCTCATTGTCGGGGTAGGTCATGGTCAGCATACGACCCCAGCTGTCATACTGGTACAGCATTCTGAACTGGTACACCTCACCATGCTGTGGCAGGGCAATGGTGCGCGTCTCGTCAGTGACATTGCCAAGGGCATCATATTTGCACTCGTACATTCCGCTGCCGTCCACAATGCGGACCGGACGGCCTGTCTCCGTGCCACTGGTGCCGTAGGTATATGTCACATCGTTGCCTGTCATGTAACTATAACGTCTATGCATAGGTCTGTAGTATGTATAGTCGTAATTAATTTGTCCGAGAGGATTGATTTCCTCCAGCAAATTACCAGCATTGTCGTATGTGTAGCGTGTAGTACCAGCATCAGGATGGGTGCGTTTTGTCATCCTGCCAAGCATGTCATAGGCATAGCTTGTCGTGAACCCTTCAGGGTCAGATGCAGAAACAAGTTGACCAAGGTTGTCGTATTGCATCAAGGTGATTCCATTATTGGCATCTGTCACCTGCACCTGATGTCCATCATAATCAGAATACTGGTGGGTTGTATCGCTATTGGGGCCGATTATACGGGTGTAGAAACGGCGATGGCCGCCGGCATCGTTGCCAATGCCATATACCGTGTACGTTGTCACGCCGAGGGGCATCGTCACATCCTTTGTACGGTCCAAAACATCATAGGTTGTGGAGGTAAGCGAGTTGACATCATAGTTGGTGTTATACTCCCCTCTATGAGTCGAACTGCTTTCCACAACAGGGTCGTACTGTTCAATAGTACGTCCAAAGGCATCGACCACGGTACGTCCCGACACCTGCATCTTGTTGGTACTACCCACACGCAGACCTTTCTTGGTCTGTATCGCTTGTCCGAAGCCGTTGGTAAGCACCGTTGTCTCGGTGATAAGGTTGCCGTTGTCATCATAGTGCTTGCTTACAGTATACGGATGTCCTGTCGGCGATACGTTGAAAGTGTATCCTTGTGGGTTTAGACCGTTCTGATAGTAATTCATCGGGTGGTATTGGTTCACCAACGACGGAGTGCCGCTGGTGTTCATCGGCGAGTTGACCGAGACAAGGCGACCTGCAAAGTCATAGCGATATGTCATCGTGCTGCCAGTGGGGTCGGTGACAGTCAAAGGTTTGCCAAAACGGTAGTCGTAGGAGGTGGACATTGAGTCTCCATACGAATTAAAGATGCGTGTCGGATATGTGTGTACGACATTGTCGTATTCGTAGTGGTATACCATGCGTTGGTTGCTGTCGTTTAACGGCTGCATCGCAGTGTCCAGATTTCCATACGTCGGTTCATAGACGAAGTCATACACCGAACTATCGGAATCATTATATAGCACCTGTCGGGTCAGTTTGCCATGAGCAAAGTCGTATTCGAACCTTGTGATGCGCATCTCGGTTGACGAACCTATGGACGTAATGGTGTCAATCCGTCTCAATCCAATTAGGTTGTTGGCCAGCCCTGTATAATAGTGGAAGTCTACCACAAGACCGTCACTTGCATCGCTGATGTCACCAAGATCGGTATATCTTACCACATTGTGATAGCGGTCGTATTCGATACGTTCGCCAGTGGTCAGCTGTGGAGTGCTGTGGCCTTCGTAGAAATGGGTGAGCGTAGCCTCCACTGCGGGATAGCATATTTCGGGACACTCTGTGTCCGCATTCAGTGTGTCGCCGTTGGTGTAGTCCACGTATGAGCAGTTGTGCAGTTTCTCAACATACGGGTTGCCGTTACCGTCGCGGGTCATTTCTCTTTTCAACTTGCCACGGCGAAGCATATTGTTGTTGTAATAGTTGCGTTCCACAGTACGGTACACGCTTGCCGTCGCAGGGCTCACATTGCTTGTAATGACAGTCTCATAACCGTAAGAAGTACGCTCGTAGCGGTCATAGTGCGGGTTGGCGTAGGCATATTCTGTCACCGTAGTTGTGGCTCCGTTGTTGCCGTTCAGTGCATCGTTGGTGGTCACCTTGGTCATCAGCCACGAACGCGAAGGCTGGTTGTAGTCGGGTTCAGAAAGGGTATACTCTATCTGGAATTCAGCATTGTTGAAATTTGTCACGCTGCGCAGCAGGTTGGTTCTTCCACCTTGGTTATAGCGAACGGTCAACTGGTTCTCATTGGCCGAACTAACCAAGTCGGGCAGGCCGTCGGCATCGACATCCACAAGCTGGATGTAGTCGCGGTTCACACTCCCGCTGTAGGGACTGCCGTCAACGCCAACGGTCACCTTGAACACTCCCCATAACGTGAATCCGTATGTGAGACCAGCGTTAAGCGATTCGCTGTAGTTGGTGGAAGCGTGGAATCGGGAAATATCAAGAACCTGAGGTGAAGTCCATTGGCCATTTCCCCTGTTGAACGCCACTGTTGTTGCAATAGCTGAACCTCCTATGAAATCCACAATCTCTCCAATGTTATCGGGTAAATGCCTTGTAACTAAATCAGGAAGGCCGTCGCCATTCATATCAAGCATCATTCTCTCAGTTTGGTTGTAAGAACCGCTGATGCTGGCACCAGCCTGTATGCTTCCTTGCCAGACATTGTGGAATGCATCAGGCAACGAACCACCCACGCTGACGGAGCCGCTGACACCTGAACGAATGGTATTACACCCCCAGTTGTCGTCATTCACGAATCCGTAACCGATATTCAAATAGACATTGCCTCCTTCCATAATGAAGTCAGCAAGGCCATCTCCGTTAATATCAGTCCACGAACCCGAAGCCCTGTCGCGGCCAATGCTGCCACTACCTGAAAGACTGCCACCATTCTCGCTGTTCAGCGTGAACAGGGCATCACCTTGCGAACTGCATATTATGCGTTCTTGTGTGATGGGCGATGCACTGTAGCTGATTCCAGAAGATGTTGTTGTGGAATTATTGTTGTCTGCAAAGTCGGTCGGGAAATCACGCATCATGCCGAGACCACCCCATTGCTGGCTATACTGCACACGGTCAAGACCCACATTGTCGGGATAACGGTCTCCGTTCAAGTCCATATAGTCCATCACAACCGTATTCGTCCCTTTGCTGCCTGATCGTCCTAATCCTGCGGCACCGAGTGACCAACTTTGTGACTTCGAGCGGTTCACCTTACGTACAGCCTTGGCGGGTGTGCCGTTCGTTGAGGCCGCGGGCACAGGGTCATCGTATGTGGTTGTCTCCGGCAACTCTATGTCGGTAGTGGCCGCAACTGTGGCAGACGATGAATACCACTCTTCCTGTATCGAGTTGCTGATGCTGTCGCGACCTACATAGTTCTGCCGTCCAAACGACACCCATACCTGATGCTCTACATCAGGAGTCATCTCTACCCAATAGGATGAATACGAAAGAGGATTGTAAAGATTATTATGATGCTCTTGGAACGAATCGTATGTAGAATCACTGCTCAACCCATTTTCTGAAATGGTGTCGCCACTATGCAATTCAGCATCTAATCCTACAGTATCTGCTGCAGAGGAAACACCAGCCACTAACATATCGGGTGGCACAAGTTTGTTCACGTTTATGTAGTCAGCCAGTGCCCCTGTGTCAAGCGAATGGTAGGCGAACTGGCCCCAGCCATTGTACAGCGGTCCAAACAGCCTTCGCAGTAATGAACGGTCGTAGATGGTATCATTGCCCTGATGTACAATGTCGTAATGACAGGGTATCCAGCCCCTGATGGTATCGGTGTAACGGGAGGTGTCTATCGTATGCGGATTGGTGAATGTGTTGGTGTCATATCGGTATTGTGTTGAATCGGGAACGAATATGACGTATGGACGACACTCCACCTGCCCCCACTGGGGAGTGGAACTGGAAGAACGCACCGTAAAACAAATGGTGCTATCCTTGCGAATAGAATCTTCTTCATACAAGGTTTGTGTCCCATAACCACTATAAGGGTATAACGTCAATCCATTCGCAGTAATATCAAGCTCAAAACTACCATCGTTGTCGGTATAGTCACCCTCAATAAAATAGTATCCGTCCACAGGTGCCTGAAAACAATAATCAGCCGAAAGTACAAAGTCTTCTTTGGAATCATAGTATTCCCTTGCCCCGTCATTGTACTGTATGTAGTGCCGGTCGTACACATCGTCGAACTGACGGCTCACTTTTGAACGCAGTCGGAAGAACAGCATATCACCCTTAGCAACATCGAATGTGGAATCATAAGTGTACAGATATACTGGATTGTCCACATCATAATAGCAAGTGTCGCAAATGTCAAAAGTTCGCAGAATGTCATCGGTGGTGGAATACAAATGATTCCCGATGGCATTCACACCACTTGAATGTTGATATGTGTACACGATGCCGTCTGCGTGTCGGGCCGCTCTGCGTGTGACACTGGTGTCCTCTTTCAGCCCGACCTCGGATGTCAGCTGTATCTGTCCGTCACGCGGTGCAATCCAAACCCGCACGGCCTCGGTGCTTGGCGAATCGTCGTGATAGGAGCAATCCCACTCACGGTGATATATATGGTAATTGAAGGCACCCCCTTCCGCCAAAGTATCTATCTCTATGATATAATCATCGCCCTGATACTCGTCCAAAAATGTAGGATATTCTGGATCCGTAGTCTTTAATATCCTTTCATTCACAAGTCGCAAGATCCGTTCACAAGTAATGCTGTCGTTCACCTCACCGTCGAAGATGATGCCTCCGCAATCAGAGGCTGAAGTGACTACTGGTGTCGCTTCTGTCTCACTGCCTTCTGTCTGGTGGTTGGATGCCTCGTATAAGGTGAACTCGGGATAACCGTTCCCGTCCAGACTGTTGAACAGCACCTGCCCGTTGTCAACCAAGTCGATTAGACCGTCGCCGTTCACGTCGGCAAAATAAGTCGATGTGGTAGATTTTGTCTTGGTCCAGCTGGCACTGCCGGAAAAACCGACTGCGAACTGGCCTCCAAAAGTGTTGCTGTAGCTGCTCTCTTGCAGGAAATGTGAGGCTCCACTCACCTCTACAGGACTGTCAAATTCTATTGTACCGTCGCTATTGTGTATGTGTCGGCAGAAATACATTTGTCCATTCTTGACATACACTTTGTCGGCCAAGCCGTCGCCGTCAAGGTCAACCAAAGTCATTAGACTTTCGCTTGCGGACTCGCTGCGTGTATAGTTGCCTCCAAGACTAAGGGATGTCAGACAGACCACCGGGCCAAAGCCAGCGGAGGCTGTGCCGCCGACATTCCAACTGGAGGAGTGCGACAGTCCCAAGCCTGTGGCTTGACTGACGGGGGTTACCCCTTGGCGGTCCGACAGAAGATGACCGTGCAGATTGGCGTTTGAAGCCGATAAGTCGCTCTCCACATCAGGACCAAACATATTGTTTGGAGTGGGTGCGTCATAGTAACTGAAATGATAAGTGCTTCCGGCATATCCCTCGTCGATTTCAGAAATCAACAACATAGGATACCACGTAGTATCATAGACAAATATTGTTCCATTTCCAGTTATGGTATCCTTTATCTCCGTGGAATCTACAATATACAGCATCACGCTGTCCTCGTCCTCGTCAGGTTGTATGCAGTGGCAACGGGCTGCAAGAAAATTGCGCATCCCATTGGCAGCACTGTCAATCTTGGCAACAGTTGCAATGCGGTTCTTGTAGTTCGTCCTGTAGGCATTCTCCATATCGAACAGCCACGCAGTCAATATGCTGTCACCGTATTTCACATAAATGTTGTTCAACACTTGGTCAGTAATCTCCTTGAATCCGTTGTTGCACGAGACAGGTATGTCTGTAGTGGTGTCAGCAACACGGCAGAAAACCACGGTATAGTAGCCGTCGTTCTCTTCAAAGCCTGTATAGGAAATGCTGTCAAGATACATCTGCCTGCCTTCGGCTCCGTGGTTTCGCACCGTGGCAAGGTCATAATAGTAGCGCACACTGTTGCCGTACAGGTCTCGGCTTTCGCAGAGCGGCCAACGGGCAATGTTACCACTGTCGTCACACAGTTTTTGGGGCAATGCATTGCGTGAAGCATCCACATAGTGGCCATAGTAGTGCGTCGTGCCGTTACGGTCTACCACCTCCCACCAGTAGTTCTGTGGGCTGTTGCCGTGGCGGACAATGCTGTCGTGGGCATCACCCGTACGGGTATAGAATTGTGTGCCGTCAGGCAGGCGGTTAGTCTGCTGGTTGGTTCGGTGAGGCATAGGACGGGGAGTACCGTCAGCCTCTTTGGTAATCAGTTGTTCTCCATCAAGCAGGTAAATCTCGGTTTCCTTGCTGGCATTGTAGCGCGGTACACCCCATCGGGAATCAAGGGTGATGGAAGGTACTGGAATGTCCCAGCCTACGCCAAGCCAGCCACTGCCGCCACCGCTGCTGTAGTTCAGTGCCAGGTTGGGCTGCATACCGCCGCGACCGGCAGGAATGACAATTGGGTAGCTCACATTGGCGGTGCCGTTGTTGTTGGCCGTGGGCGGTTGTATCGTCGTAAGTCCGTCCATCGGGCTGACAGCCTCCAAATCATTCATCGCCGTCGGCACGAAAGCTTGTGTCTCTGGCATCTCTGGAGCCTTGAGCAACTCATTGATGAAGTCGGTGAAGTGTGTGGTAAGCGACACAATTTCGTGATTGACAGTGTCCACTTCGACACGTTCCAGCCGAACCCAAGCCAAGGTTGCGGTGTCGTAGAAAGAGGTGTAGATGTCATCGGGCGTATAGCCTTCAGGCAGACGCTCTGGGTCGTAAGTCATTCGCAATTCCGCGTAGGGCAGGAAATGTTCGCCGCCGGGCAAGAGGCGGTAACCAGCGGTGGCGGCAGTCATATTCATCATTCCCTGTGGCAACGGTGGCAGCTCTTCACTTACAAGTGAAGTGACCGAATAATCGGCTTCGTGCTGCACGGCAGCGTCTATGGCAGTAAGCATCAGACCCTCTGTCTGCATAGCAAGCGTCTGACCTTGCTTAACATGTATCTTCACATCTGGATGACGTATGTCTGCCAAATTATCCAGACTTTCAGGCTGTTTAGTTTCTACATTAACTTGGGTTACGGAAGACGTCCCTTCCATACCTGTATTCCTGTTGTTTGAACGATGGCAGGCGGAAAGCATGACCAAAGCCATGCCTCCGACTACCAATGTCATAATAAATATATGTCGTTTCATTGCTAAAGGTTTAATTTTAATGTAACATTTACATGGTTTTGGTAATGGTACGGTTGAACTCTCTGGTATTCCCCCATTCCGTTTCCGTACCTTCTACGGTCATGGTGACTTTATTGTTATGTATCTTGATGCGCTTGGCCTCGAACACAAGATTATAGTTTTCGCTCGTTGCAGTGAATGTGGCACCGCTTACACTCCAGTTGCAGTCATAGTCAAACAGGTTGCAGGTTCCGTCTTCGCGGATGTACATATCCGTCCAAGTATTCTTCCATTCGCCGACAATCACCTCGGAAAGCCTCGACGGGTCTATCAGCAGGTTGGTGAGGGTGCTGGAGATGTCCTGGCTTTCTCTTACGTCGCCGTTGAGACTGCAAGTCTGGTACTCGCCGTTGAATTTGATTTCCGTGGGTGTCACCGACTGGATGTTGAAGACAAGTTTGTAGACAAGGTCGACAACGGTCCATTCCGCGACAAACTTGTTGCCGTTAAGCGACCATGTCCACGTGCCGGTGCCGCCGTGGGTCATCGTGTGGTCGGCCTTGATGTCAAGTTCCCATCCTTGGAACTGATGCCCGGCAGGGAATCCCCACAGGCCGATGAGTTGGCTTTCGCTGATGCTTGACGACGAGCCGCCGCCGGAGGGGTTGCTGGGGTTGTCCTCGTTGTTGTCCTTGTTGCAGGACGCGAAGGTGAACATTGTGGCTGCCACAAAGAACAGCGCGGTCAGTTTTCTTAAATTCTTCATTGTTGTTCAGCTTTTTATTATTTATCCTTTAGCAGATGAATTCAATCTGACTGTTTTTCATTTTAGGAATATTTATTATTTTACTACGAGTTTCATGGTCTGACTGCCACTCTCGGTGGTAATGGTGGCATAGTAGACATTGCCCGACGGCATGGAGCCTTCGAAACAATACCGGTCACGGTCACTATCGTTATAGGTAGCCATCACCTTACCCTGGAGGCTATATATAGTCACCTGTACCTGACGGGCACCCGACACTTCGATATTGAAATGTCCAGTGGTGGGATTGGGGAAAACCGAGAATGTCTGAATGCTTGAATGTGTTAATGTATGAGTGTTGCCGGATTTGGTTGTATTGTCATCACCATTGCCGCCATGACCTTTGGCGCCCTTTGCGCCAGATTGCGCCAGGTGCCACAGTATTGATCCCCGAGCGATGGTAAAGGTGCAGGTGTCGGACGGTAGCCATAGATTATTGAAACGCACTTCGTTTGTGGTTGCGACCGATGGGAGGATAATATTGTCATCAAGTAGCAGCACCAGACTGTCGGTGGGGATGGGGATTCTTCGTGTATCGAATGAGAGTGAGAAGTCGACATCCTCCGCATCCGAGACTTGCATGCGCCATTGGCGGGCAAGTATTTCTACGTCGCCATCCTCTAGCTGGAATGTCAATGGTGCATCATTGTCACCAACGAGAAGATAGGCACCCTGAGGGAGGCTCTCGGCGGAGAGTGTGACAACAGAACCATCCATTTCGGAGCGGCTGCACAACTGATGGAGATTACAGGAGGAGTCGCTGCCAACACCCGTGATACGATGGTGGAACATGGCACTGTCGCGACGATGCAGCCAGACACGATTGCCATTGCCTCCGATATAGTCGACAGGGCCTAGGGTGATGCCATAGCGGATAGCCAAAGCGGACTGCACACGGCGCAATGCAGAGTTGCCAAGACGATGGTTGAAATACATCACCTCAGAGACCTTGATATTCCCATCGCCGACAGACAGGCTGACGTTGGCAGATGAGATGTCGGGAGCGGACTGACGCAAGGTATGAATCACCGGCTTGCTGTCAGACAACTCGGCATAGCGAATGGCAATACTATCGGAGACGATGCGTTCGGTGGTCAGTCCTCGGACAATGCTGTCGGCGAAAACGAGTTGCCACACGGTGGCTTCGGTATCCACGACGGGCTTGTAGACCACAACAACAGTGTAATCTTCAGCATAGGGGATGCTGTCGAAATGTAGTGGTGCGATTGTTGCCGGATGGAAATTCAACAGCGAGTCGGCCGATGGACACTTCCAGTGGAAAGCCGGACTTGGAACCCCCTGACCTACCTGTCCCTGCACGACACAATAGGGGAGCAGGAGGCAGGTGGTGAGGATAAGTTTGTATATTGGTTTCATATTGTTGATTCTTTTTATAATGGGCTTTATGGGTCTGATGGGCGGAATGGGCAATGTGGGCCACGCTGCCGCCCTTGGTAAATTTTTGTCAGGTGCCATGCAATAAAAAGAGAGGGTGCTCGTTATAAGGAATGTCGGCTGCAAATGCTGCTGACAGTGCATAGGGCTGGCTGGCTCTATGTTTTCCGGGTGCGAGTGGCGGGGTTGAATCTTCGACGGTTCGAATGTTTGGGATTCTTCTCTGCGCTGCACCCTCTCTTATTTGTTCCTCCACGCGACTGCACGACATATCGCGTGGAGTGATGTCAGATGAAAGGCATACCGTTATGATTTTACATCACCACTATTTAAATGCCCTACACGTATATGTATTATCACTTTGATTATACGTAATCTGCACAGTATACCCTTGACTCATTTTCGTTGCGGTCCATTCTGTTGCCGCCGTATCACTTGAGGTGGTATAAGTGACAACTTCTTTTGTTGGTACCGCATTGGGGGAGTAATTGTTATCAAAGACCTCTATATTGGACCCCTCTCGTGCTAGGGCCATTAACTGCATAAGCAAAGTATTAACTTCCTCTTTGCTTTGTAGCGTTGCAACGTGCGGTACGCCGTCAACGGCGTACCGCACCGTGTACACGGTGCTTACCTCGGAAACTTCAGTTTCCGAAATTACATCGGCAATGTTTTCTTTCTGACAACTTGTGGCCATAGAGCCAAGCACTACAAAAAGTGCCACAGTAATTACTTTTCTGTTCATCTTGATTGATTTTTTGAATTTGTACTAAGAATTTGATGATTGATTATTGCTTTATTTTGATTTTCATTTTCTATTTCAAAGACAAGAATAGTTCTCTTCAGATACGCATACACTATAATATCATTGTTTATAAGAATTGAATCCATTGGTGAAATGTAGTTGTTGTGTGGGGCGTATTTTAGATAGACTGAGTTGCTGTCTAAGTAAGGTAACATTTCTTCAGGAATTTCTATATTAAAATCCTCCAATAGTTCGTTCCATCTTGCAGTATTTTTTGCTTCGATGTATGTAACACCCACATACACAGTATCATTAACCTTGTAATCCCTTATAAACGTGGCATCAACACCATCCATTCCCGCATACTTCTTGTACACGTCGCTGCACTGGTCGAACGGAACGACCTGCGGAAGGAACAAGACTGCCCCCCCCCCCCCCC
>OCTX012256807.1_pt1 | contig 11887 bp, 12 predicted proteins | sample 1539691 | NCBI WGS metagenome assembly OCTX01 (sample SAMN02144231, study PRJEB22623) | gut metagenome | biome: sheep rumen | host: Ovis aries | place: New Zealand
GGCGTAGGGGGTTCTGAATCCTGGATGGTGATGTTGACTACGGTAAGTCCGATATCAGTCCTCTCAAGCTCGCTTAAGATGGCTGCCTTTACATCTGCCTGGATCTGGCCCTTGGCTGTAGTCATTGCCTCATCGACCGTATAGTTGGATACTACTGTTCTGATGTTGGCCATCGTGATGTTTGAGAGAGTCATTTCCGGACTGCGTGATGCATAAACATATGCAATAGGATCTGAGACTCTGTATTCAAGATAGAAGTCGATGTTTAAGAGGTTGAAGTCAGAAGTGATCATGATGCCGTTATCGGTATCCGTGATGTTCTGGCCGTTCTCAGTGACCGTATAGCCGATCCCGGTGCCATGAGTTGTCATGTCAACCTTTCTTACTGACTGCCAGGGAGCCTTGAAATAGAAACCCGCAGTATCCACCTTAACGATGGAACCGAACTGGGTGACTATCGCATTGTGCTGCTCGTCAACAGAATAAAAGCATCTGCAAACGCAGATAATAACGAACAGGGCAATGACCGATGCCAGGACAATGTTCTTGATCCTGTTAGCCGTCTTAAGTGTGGCTTCATTTGGTATTGTCTTAATGTTTGCCATAGTTGGATTTTCCTTTCCTGATAATTCCGAAAAAGATTATACTCTATAGCTCAAGGCCCGGCACATCAGCAGTTTGCATATACCGGGATTCCAAAGTGACTAAATTGTCACTTTGGAATTCATTTTTTATGCTTTCCCGTTTGTTAGTATTTGGTTATCACGAATATGGAGGACACACATGGAACTATTAAGATGTGAAAATATCAGCAAAGTTTACGGCACGGGGGATGGTAAGACCGTTGCTTTGCAGGATGTATCTTTCTCAGTTGAGAAGGGCGAATTCGTATCGATCGTAGGAGCATCAGGATCAGGAAAATCCACGCTCCTTCACATCATCGGAGGCGTTGATAAGCCGACATCTGGAAAAGTCTTTATCAACGGCACTGACATTCACTCTCAGAGTGAGGACAAGCTCGCGATCTTCAGGAGAAGACATATCGGACTTGTATATCAGTTCTACAATCTCCTTCCTGAGCTTAACGTTGATGAGAACATCGTGCTGCCGCACATGTTGGACGGAAGAAAGCCCGACAAGGAAAGGCTTGACCAGATCGTTGAGTACTTAGGCCTTACTGACAGAAGATCCCATCTTCCGAATGAGCTTTCGGGCGGACAGCAGCAGAGGGCATCGATCGGAAGAGCGCTCTTTTCGAAGCCGGAGCTTCTTCTTGCAGATGAGCCTACGGGCAACCTCGACAGAAAGAACAGCGCTGAGATCGTAGAACTCTTAAAAGAGTCAAACAGGAAATTCGGACAGACATTGATCCTTATCACGCACGACGAGAACATTGCGCTTCAGGCAGACAGGATAATATACATGGAAGACGGAAATATCACAAAAGATGACCGTATCAGGGTTACGGATCTTATGGGCCGCGAATAAAAGGATAATAGGAAAAATATTAGGGGAATTAAAATGAGAAACACAAAGATAGTTCATCAGGTGACTTTAAAGCACATGAAGATGAATATGAAGCGAACAGTGATATCTGTCATCGGAATCGCTTTGATGGTAATGCTGCTTACGACAGTCCTTGTAGGTAAGGATACGGCATGCCAGTATTTCATAGATCTGAGTTCTGCACAGAACGGTGCGTATCACTTTGCAGTCTATGACATTGATAAAGAAAAGCTTTCAAAGATCAAGGAACTGGACGCGGTCGAACAGGTTGGTGTTACTGAAGACCTGAAGTATTCATGGTTTGAAAAGACCGGAAAATCAGATAAGCCGTTCCTCAACATCAGAAGATATTCCGCTGATGCGATGAAGTGGATGAACCTGAAGGCAGTTGAAGGAAGACTTCCCGAGAATGCGAATGAGATCGTTATAAGCAAATCTGCAATTGATGAGGGTTCGACGATAAAGGTCGGCGACACTATAGAAGCAGAGACTTTCAAAAGGTTCATGACGAACAACAACCCGAATGGAGCCACTGTCTTTGCCTCTCCGCGCTTTGAGATCCCTGCAGGGGAGAAAGTGGAAGTGCCTTATAACATGTTCTATTTTGTACCTGGCACTGAATTCGGTGACGAGTTCTATGAGACGCACGATGAGATCCACGAGAATACCGGATTTAAGCAGAGCTACACAGTAGTAGGCATTATCGAGCGGCCTGTCTTTGAGAAGCCCGGATGCGCATGGTATGCTGCGGTTTCTCTGGTTGATGAGTCAACAATCTATGGGGAGACTTTCAACGCTCTTTTGATGACCGATACGAAAAAGGTAAACAGTTCTCTCCATACGAAGTTGATGGATATCGCCGGCGAGAAAAATTACGATTCTAACAGCGGCGTTCTTATCTTCTCCGGAAGTTCCGATGAGAATTCTCTGAACTTCATCGTTACTGCAGCTCAGACGTTCTTTGTTATCCTTATCGCACTGATCTCCATAATGCTCATCTACAATGTTTTCGCGCTTTCATATGATGAGAGGGTGAAGTATCTGGGCATGCTTTCATCTGTTGGTGCAACAGGAAGGCAGAAAAGAAGCTCCGTATATTATGAAGCAATGGTATTGCTTGTTCCCGCGCTTCCTTCCGGTATCCTTTTGGGACTTGGCCTTACCAAGCTCGCTTCCAAGGTGGCAGCTCCCATTGCACAGAAATTGTTTTTCTTTGAGATGATGGGAAAACTCGATATAGAACCTGCACTGAAAGTATCACCTGCAGTTATTGCAGCAATCACCGTGCTGAGTATTGCAACGGTCTTCGTTTCCGCGCTGATCCCCGCACATAAGATCAGCAAGATCGGACCTGTCGAAAGTATCAGAGGCAATAAGAAGAGCTCGAAAAAGCACAGCAGGAATTCTGATCCGGATAAGCTCATTATGAAGTCTTCAGAAGGAATGCTCGCATCGAGGTTCCTCAAGAACGACAAGAGCAAGTCTCTTGGAATCATCAGAGCTGTTACGATCTTTATTCTCGTTACCACTGTTGTTTATTTTGCAGCATCGCTTCTTGTTCAAATGGTGGGTTACAAACTGGACGACAGCGGAGTCGGTTTTGCATATTACAATGACAGAGATTATGCTCTGGTGCATATCTATGACGGTCCCGGCAGGTATGATCCTTCAGAACTCATCGAAAAAGTTAAGACGATGGATGGTGTTAAGAATTATGAAGTATGCAAAGCAAGCAATTTTATATTTAGTATCCCTAATGAAGAATTAAGTGATGAATACCATGATGCCTTCTACAAGATAACAAGTCTGTACTATCCTGCAGGACAGTACAGCAGAGAAAAATACGAAGAATCAATCAGTCAATGGCCATACGAGCACATTAGGATATTTGCTTTTGACAATGAGACTTTCGGCAAGCTCGCCAAAGAACTCAATGCGGCAGATTACGGAACAGCCGATATGCCCTGTATCCTGATCAACGACGCATCGATCTCCACTGATCAATATGGAATTCATGGGCGTAAGGCAAGAGATTACATGTATCTCCAGATCGATAATCCTTTCAAGCCTGCAGAAGGGGAGACCATACATATAAAAACTGATGGTTATACCAGAAAAGAAGCACTTGAAAAGGGACTTGAGCTTGATGAGATGGCTTTCCCTGAAATCGAATTAGATGAACCTTTAGGATTAAAAGTAATCAGCAAAGCCAAATTCGATCAGATCGAAAAATACATTATGGGCAGCAACAGTTCGGCTCTTTGCATGATCGTTCCGATGAGCGTTGCTGACTATCTGGATAAGGTCACCGTCAACAAGATGGATACAGAGGTATTTTTCGACTGTGACAACAGCGATAATGTGGAATGGCTTTCAAATACAGCTGAAGATCTTTATAACCAGGGAGAATACATTCACTTTGCTCCGACCACTAATTCGGCAGCAGGATATAAGCAGATAATCGGATACCTTATCAGGATCGTACTCAGCATCTTCACGGCAGTTGCATCGGCCATCTGTCTGCTCAATGTATACAGCTCGATCTCAGCGCTGATGGTATCCAGAAGAAAGAATATTGCAGTATTGAAGTCTATCGGATCCACATTCAAACAGCTGGTCAGAACGGGACTTCGCGAGAGCCTCGGCATGCTGATAAGATCGATCCTCATTGCTGCACCATTGATAGCACTCATATGCTGGTGGCTCGCAAAGACATTCGTAAGCAGATTTGGCTACTTCACAGTAAGTTTCCCATGGGCATATGCGTTCATAATGATCCTGGCAATTACCGTTTCAGTGCTTGCAATGACCGTAATATGCTTAAGACGCGAGAATAAGATTGATATAATAGATGAGATCAAACGTGAAAGTGTCTGATACATGGTATTAGTAGTTGAAGACGACAGCATAATCGCAGAAGGTTTGAAGCTTGCTTTAACAGGCGAGGGTATGGAAGTTACCCTCGCTTCTTCTGTTGCCGAAGCATATAGAGCTCTCGAAAATGAAGAGCCGGGGAAGAAGATCGATTTCTGTCTTCTCGACATGACTCTCCCTGACGGCAACGGCATGGATATCTGCATGAAGGTCCGTGAGACATCGGAGATGCCGATCATCTTCCTGACCGCGATGGATGATGAGATCCACACGGTCCTGGCTTTCGACAAAGGCGCGGACGATTACATCTCGAAGCCTTTCCATATCAAGGAACTGATCGCGCGCATGAAGCGTCTCATGAAGCGCACAAAGTCATCTGCTTCAACATGCGCCATCGGCGATAACCTGGTCGATATAACGAACGCGAAAATGACCCGCGCAGGCGAAGAGATCACTCTTACCGCTATGGAATATAAGCTTTTGCTTGTCTTTATCAACCACGCAGGCGAGATCCTTGACCGTGACCAGATATTAAATATCCTCTGGGACGATGTCGGGAGCTTTGTTAACGACAATACCCTTACTGTCTATATCAAGCGCTTAAGGAGTAAGCTTGGTGATGAGGACGGAAAGTATATCGAGACCATCAGGGGACAGGGATACAGGCTTAATCTATGAATCCGTATCTGATAGTTTCCATTGTTTTAGCAGTTATAGTGGCCGCTCTGGTGATCTACATCATTGCGGACAGGATAAAGCGCAGGAAAGAACTTGATGAGCTCATTGATTTCCTTACCAAAGTGCAGGACAGGGATACTTTCCCGGAGCTCGGGCTTGAGGCTGAAGGCCGCATGCTCATATTGCGTTCAGAGATATATAAGCTTGCATCAACGCTTCAGGAACAGTATGCCGGCGAGGTAAAAAAGAACACATACAAAGCAGACATGCTCTCAAACATCTCGCACCAGATAAAGACTCCGCTTACCGCGATCAACCTCATGACAGATGCATTAAAGAGCGGCAATATGGATGAGGCTCAGCGCCGCCGCTGCATTGCAAACATAGAAGCGCAGACAGACCACATCACCTGGCTTGTAAGAACACTTCTTACTCTTGCGGAGATCGACGCGGGCGTTCTCGTTATGAAGAAGGAAGCAGTTAAGCTCCGCAGCATGATCGACGAGATCGTATCTTCAATTGCGATCGAAGCAGACATCAAGGACGTATCGATAGACATCAATATATCGCCGGATATTGAAATTGTATGTGACAGACGCTGGACGCTGGAGGCACTCTCCAACATCATAAAGAATTCCCTGCAGCATACTGAGGCAGGCGGTTTTATTAAGATCTCATCTGAAGACACCAACCTCTCAGTCAATATCCGCATTGAGGACAACGGCTGCGGCATTTCCAAGAATGACCTGCCCAACATCTTCAACCGCTTTTATCACGGTGAGAAGTCCGACCCTAACAGCAACGGCATCGGCTTATCGCTTGCAAAGCAGATAATCAACTCCCAGAACGGCGTGATCTCATGTGAGAGCGAAGAGGGGAAGGGAACAATTTTCGAGATAAAGATATATAAATCTGCAACTGTTTGAAAAACCTTGTATAATATGTCGCGGTATAAGTATTAGTTATAACGCGGAGAAGATTGATGATCTACAATAACATCCTTGAGGCCATCGGAAATACGCCTCTTATCAAGCTGAATCACATCGTGCCTGAAGGCGCAGCAGACATTTTTGTTAAAAACGAAGGTTTGGACGTCGGAGGCTCCATTAAGACCCGCACGGCTCTGAACATGATCGAGCGTGCCGAGAAAGAGGGCAAGCTCAATAAAGATTCCATTATCGTCGAGCCGACAAGCGGCAACCAGGGCATTGGCCTCGCGCTTATTGGCGCAGTAAAGGGCTACCGCACGATAATCGTTATGCCTGATTCCGTAAGCCATGAGCGTTCGATGCTCGTTAAGCACTACGGTGCAGAAGTCATTCTTATTCACGATGACAATGACATTGGCAAGGCAATCGAAGACTGCCGCCTCAAAGCTGAGGAGATCGCAGCATCCGACCCGCGCGTATTTATCCCCCAGCAGTTCGAGAATCCCGCTAATACTGAAGCCCAGTACGCATATACCGCAAAGGAGATCCTTGAGGCTATGGACGGCCGTGTCATTGACGGTTTCTGCTCAGGTATCGGTACAGGCGGCACTATCACCGGCATCGGCCACGCTCTGAAGGAAGCTAACCCCGCGACTGTCGTCTGGGCAGCTGAGCCTGAGAATGCGGCAATCCTGTCCGGCGGTTCTATCGGCACACATGTCCAGATGGGCATCGGCGACGGTCTTATCCCCGGAATCCTTGATACCAAGGTTTATGACGATATCTGCATTATCACTGACGATGAAGCGATCAACACTTCCCGTGAACTCACACGCAAGGAAGGCATGATGTGCGGCATCTCTTCAGGCACTAACGTCGCATGCGCAATAAAGCTTGCGATGAAGCTTGGCGCAGGCAAGACCGTAGTTACCGTTTTGCCCGACACGGCTGAGAGATATTTCTCGACGCCTCTTTTCGAAGAATAATATGGATATCAACGTAAAATGCCCTTATTGTAATCAGATTACAGGCTACGATAATTCGAGGCCTTTTGCGTATTGCATGTTATGCGGCAAGCAGATCAGTCTGGCACCGCAGCCGGCAAACGATCCGGTGAATGTTCCGGTAAATCAGGCGCCTGTAACTTATTCCGCTCCGGTCAGTACTCAGGTACCCGTGCAGAACTATGCCGGCGGTCCCAACCTGATCATCACGTATTATTCAGAACATCCGCGTGTTTTTCTTATAACGACTATCCTGGCCACAGGCGCATGCCATCAGTATTCCAACGGTCAGTCCATGGCATTTAATCTCGTTCCCGGTATTCATGCCATTAATTTCAAGATCGGAAAGAGAACTTACCGAAGAGACATTCTCATAAATCCCAACCAGGAACCCGTAAGGGTGGTCGCTTCGTGGGGCAGGGGCACGGCGCGAATAAACATTATAAATCCGTCCCAGCCGGGGAATGCTCCGATAATGTACATCTGAGATATGTTTTTAACGCACCTCCGGGTGCGTTTTTTATTGATGCGGGATCGACTGTCTGCTTTTTCGACGATACGACTTAAACGATTCAAAACTTGAAAATTCACCCTAAAAGTGTAAAATTACACTAAAGATAAACCCGCACAAATAAGAAGGCATCCTATGAAACGCGAAGAGTTTATAAAGACAGTAAGCAGCAAGTTAAAGCTCATCAGGACTGAGTACGGAATAACCCAGGAAGCGATGAGTGAGATGCTTGGGATTTCAAAAAAGACGCTTGTGGAGACCGAGAAGGGCAGGCGCGAGCTTTCCTGGACTGAGGTTATCGCCGTGGCAACAGTTTTCGAGAAGAGCGAGGTGCTGCAGGGGATTACGGGCGGCGATGCGGGCGACGTGATACACGCGCTGGCGTTTGAGGACCGCCATATACAATATCCGCCGACGATGGGCGGTAGAGTCTGGTGGCGGGTGATAGATGAGAAGGATGGGATAAGACTTCAGCAGAATTATGTCACCGGCCATTACAGGCTCCTTGATAAGGATGACTGCAGGCTGATCTCATCGTTCAGCAGGGAAGAAGTGGAAGAATACAGGAATTCACTGGGGAGGTAATTTATGTTTGATAATCTAATGTATCTGATCTCCGGAGTGTCGAGCATAGCCCCGCCTGTCATCTTTGTCGTTTTCCTGATCAACGCTCTGATCCACATACGCAAATATAAAAAGGGAACGGAAGGAAAGGGCAAGGCTGTGGCTTACAGCATCGTCAGCGGTGTAGCCTTAGTATATACCGTCTCAGAGGTATTATTATTGATCTGGTTTGCAGCAGGGATCGCTCATATGTGATCTCCTGAAGTAAATAAAATATGGAGGAATAAAAATGGAAATCGTATCAGCACTTATGATGGCATCGAACACTTTTGAGAGGTTTTTAAACTCCCTAACGTCCTTTATGCTTTTCGGATCGATACCGATCCTTTTCATCGTTTTCCTGATCCTGTTTATTATTCAGGTCATAAAAGTGAAGAAACAGGGTGCCAGGAAAGTAAAAGCCGTAATATTCGGATGCATTTCGGGATATTTCCTGGTCATGTTGATCGGCGAGATCGCCTTAATGCTGCTTCTTGCAGCAGCTGTAGCACATATGTGAGGCACGCATTATGAAAGACAAGACATTTATCGCTATTTTGGCAGTTGTAATGGTCATCGGGATCGGTGTTACCACAGGTCTCATGATCCACGGATACCAGCTCTGGCAGCAGATATCTATTGTAGAAATGATCGCAAATTGGGGATGATCTAAATGGATAAGAAGAAATTAGCTAAGCAGATTGGCGTTATCGCCTTGATAATCGCTTTATTTGTAGGACTTGATACAGGAATATATCAACTCTTCATTAAGAGAGTCATAAGCCATCACTCGCCCGGCATGCAGAAGATGAGCGTTGAGGTCGGAAATTACGTGCCTTTCACAGGTTCTAAAAATGTTTACTCCGTAAAAGACGCGCAAAAGCTCGAAGGCGACATCCCTGTTATAGACGGTGCAGCAGCACTGCTTCCGGTCTATGCTGGATTTGTTGAGAGCATCTATCCTGAGAGCTCCGTTATCTATAACGGCGAGGATTACGATGCATCAAGCGCTATGCATTATACGAACACCAGAGGCGCATACAAGGATATCGTCGACGGCAAAGCTGACATAATCATATGCGCGGCGCCTTCAGATGAACAGCTTCAGTACGCAAAAGATAACGGTGTTGAGTTAGAACTCGTGCCGGTCGGATCTGATGCGTTCGTGTTCATCGTAAATGCCGGCAATCCGGTAGATAACATCACGATCGATCAGATCAGGGGCATCTATTCAGGAAAGATCACGAACTGGAAAGAACTCGGCGGGAAGAACATTCCAATCGCTGCTATGAGAAGAAATAAGAACAGCGGTTCGCAGACCGCCCTTGAGAAGATCATGGGCGACACGCCGATCAGACCGGATTATACGGCGCTCTTCGGAAGCCCTATAGGATTCTCATTCAGGTATTACGTTACAGGCATGTTAGGTGAGGGCGGAGTTAAGATCCTTACGATCAACGGCATCGCTCCGACGTCTGAGACGATTGCAGACGGCTCATATCCGATCGCGGGAAATATCTATGCGATATACAGAAAAGGCGAGACGAATGAGAACGTGCAGAAGGCGATCGATTTCATGCTCTCACCTGAAGGGCAGGAGATCGTAGAAAGAAGCGGATACATTCCCTTAAGTTGATAACAGTAAATTGCAGATAATGAAAAAGGCCGCTCGGGATTAACCGGACGGCCTTTGATTTACTAATCTCTATAAGATTAATATCCGTACTGTGCAGAAAGAGCTGCACCAGCGATAGCAACCGCGATAGAAGCGATAGTACCGATGATTGAAAGGATAAGACCGATGATAGCTGTGATCTTACCAACCTTTGTGAACTGGTTCTGAACGCCGTCCTTCTTGCACTGTGCGCCAAGAATAAGGCTTACGATAGCGCAAATAAGACCAACACCGTAACCATAAGAAGCAACGATTGAAGCGATACCGCATACCATGCAGGCAATTGACTTGCCCTTAGACTGACCCTGAACAGGTGTGTTTTCTGCCATGTTAATGACCCTCCTTGATTTTCTAGGGATATAAAAGTGAAGTGCAATCCCCATCTGCTTGCGATTTTATCAAATCTTTCTGCGAATGTTAATAGAGTTTCAGACAAAATGTTTGAATATCAAACAATCAATTTGGTAATAATTAACAATGGAAAATCTGTCACAGAACGTCTACAAGCTCGCAATACCCCTTTTACAGGTCTCACGGCGGTCTGACACTCTGTGCCGGATCAGGGTTTTCGGAAAAATCATTAAAAACGGATATTGTTTTCGAGCCTGTATAAAAAAGCAATAGCAGTAAATAAGGGTTCGTGATATGCTTAAGCTGCATAAGGAATCAGCAGAAATCCTGTTCCCGGTGCGCTATAAATTGAATACATCAACGACTCTGACGGTAAGGAATCTTCCGAGCGGGAATAGTCTTTCAGATACAGCACCAAAAGTGCCGGTATATATGACTTCTTTATCTGTCTGAGCGATGATAAAGGAGTTTTTTTATGCTTAAGATCGCAATCTACGGCAAAGGCGGTATAGGCAAGTCAACGGTTACATCAAATCTGTCGGCCGCTTTTGCAAGCATGGGCAAGCGTGTTATTCAGATCGGATGTGATCCTAAAGCTGATTCAACCATAAATCTTTTAGGCGGCAAACCGCTTAAGCCCGTTATAGAGATCCTCAAAGATGGCATCGATCCCACATCTGCCGGCGAGATCTCGCAGGAGGGCTTCGGCGGAGTGCTCTGTATTGAGACGGGCGGCCCTACTCCCGGTCTTGGCTGTGCAGGCAGAGGCATTATTGCAACCTTTAATCTTTTAGATGAACTTGGATTATTTGAAGAATATAAGCCCGACGTCGTTCTTTATGACGTCCTGGGCGATGTCGTCTGCGGCGGTTTTGCTGCGCCCATCAGGGAAGGGTATGCCGAACAGGTACTGATCGTCACATCCGGAGAGAAGATGGCTCTTTATGCTGCAAACAATATATGCCAGGCGGTCAGGAACTTTGAGGACAGGGGATATGCCAGTGTCAGAGGCCTGATCCTTAATAAGCGCAATGTCCCGGGCGAAGATGAAAAGGTCGGGGAATTTGCAAAAGAACATAACGTGGATATCGTAGCAGTAATTCCGAGAAGCGATGATATCACGCTTTGTGAGGACAAGGGAATGACAGTAGTTGAAGGCGCTCCTGATTCAGAAGCGGCCGGAAGATTTATTGATCTGGCAAAAGTGCTTTTGGAAGGATGACCCCATGGAGCATAAAGCGGTTTATTATACAGCTGAAGAGATCTTAAAGCGCGGGAAGAATGATATTCCGTCTGAACTGCAGTCGGGAATGAGCCTTGTTTACAGTTCTCCTGCAACGCTTGCTTATAACTCTCCCGGCGCCGAGGGGTTCGGCGTAAAGAGAGCAGGCTTAAGTGTTCCTGAATCGGTAATGCTTATCGTGGCTCCGGGCTGCTGTGGAAGAAATACATCGCTTATATCTTCGATGCCGGAATATAAGAACAGGTTTTTCTATCTTGAGATGAGTGAACCTGATCTCGTAACAGGCAGGCATTTAAATAAGATACCGGACGCGGTCAGGGAAGTATTGGAATTCTTAAGAGATAACAGAAGGAAGATCCCGAAGGCCGTCATGATCTGCATCACATGCGTTGATGCGCTTTTAGGCACGGACATGGACAGAGTATGCCGCAAGGCTGAGAATGCTTTGGCAGAAGGTGAGTTCAAGGGCGTCAAGGTAAGGCCGTGCTATATGTACGCGCTTACCAGAGAAGG
>OCTX012284630.1_pt1 | contig 11886 bp, 6 predicted proteins | sample 1539691 | NCBI WGS metagenome assembly OCTX01 (sample SAMN02144231, study PRJEB22623) | gut metagenome | biome: sheep rumen | host: Ovis aries | place: New Zealand
TTTGTATAGTTGCATTTCCATGCCTCTTGGGATAAAATCAGTAAAGCACAAATTTTCTGGATGGAGAAATGTTATGGAAAAACTGGTTACTGTAAGAGAATTGTTCAAAGAGACAGATAAGTATATCGATCAGCAGATCAAGGTAGGAGGCTGGGTCCGCAGCATCCGCGGGTCCAAGAATTTCGGCTTTATGGTTCTGAATGACGGATCCTACTACAACACTCTGCAGATCGTTTTCGGCGATAAGCTCCCCAATTTCCAGGAGATCAGCAAGCTGAATGTCGGCTCTGCCGTCATCGTCGGCGGAACACTCGTCGCGACCCCGAACGCAAAGCAGCCGTTCGAGATCCAGGCGGACAGCGTCTTCGTGGAAGGTCCGTCAACACCGGATTACCCGATCCAGAAGAAACGCCATACACTTGAGTTCCTGCGCACGATGCCCCATCTTCGCACCCGTGCGAATACCTTTACGGCAGTGTTCCGCGTCCGTTCCCTGATCGCCTACGCAATCCACAAGTTCTTCCAGGAGAGGGATTTCGTGTATGTTCACACACCGATCATCACTTCCTCCGATGCAGAGGGTGCCGGTGAGATGTTCCAGGTAACGACTCTGCCCCTCGACAAGCTGCCGATGACTGAGGACGGAAAGGTCGATTACTCGAAGGATTTCTTTGGAAAGATGACGAACATGACGGTCTCGGGACAGCTGAACGTCGAGCCTTTTGCTCAGACATTCCGCAACGTCTACACATTCGGTCCGACGTTCCGTGCCGAGAATTCCAACACAGCCCGCCACGCAGCGGAATTCTGGATGATTGAGCCGGAGATGGCATTTGCCGATCTCGATGATGACATGGAAGTCGCTGAGGACATGATCAAGTACATCATCAATTATGTGCTTGAGAACGCGCCGGAAGAGATGGCTTTCTTCAACCAGTTCGTCGATAAGGGCCTCCTTGAGCGCCTGCATGGCGTCGCGAACGCGAAATTCGGTCATGTCACATATACAGAGGCTGTCGAGATTCTTCAGAAATCCGGAAAGAAGTTCGATTACCCTGTCACATGGGGCGTTGACCTTCAGACCGAGCATGAGCGCTATTTGACTGAAGAGGTTTTCAAGGGACCGGTCTTCGTCACGGACTATCCGAAGGAAATCAAGGCATTTTATATGAAGCTGAATCCGGACGGGAAGACTGTAGCTGCCATGGACTGCCTGGTCCCGGGAATCGGCGAGATCATCGGCGGATCGCAGCGTGAGGAAGACTATGATAAGCTTCTTGCCCGCATGAACGAGCTTGAAATGGATATTGATCAGTACAGCTTCTACCTTGATATCCGCAAGTATGGCACGACCCGTCATGCCGGCTTCGGTCTCGGTTTTGAAAGATGTGTCATGTATCTTACAGGCATGTCCAACATAAGGGACGTACTTCCGTATCCGAGAACAGTAAAGAACTGTGAACTGTAATAAGAGGGCTCTGTGTCCCGTGAGAGGCTGCCGCGGCAGCCTCTTTTAACTTTCACTGGGAGCAAATGTATATATTATGAAGAAGAAATATTTCACGGTCGGTATAATCGCGGGGGCGGCAATCCTTTTCATGGCGCTTGCGGTATGGATCGGTATGATACTCGGATCAAGGAGCAGAGACAATCGGACGGACAGTCAGGCGGGGAGCACAGTGAGCGACAGCTCGGTGAGCAGTGCGGAAAGCGACGATTCAGGCGACTCTCTGCCTATGGATTCCGAGACCGTTCCGGCGTCATCGGAGACGGAGAATGTGGCGGAAACTTCCCCGGAGCCCACTGATGTACCGGAGCCGCTGGCGGTCCATGTGACCGGGATTCGGGACTTTGCGATCATCGAGGGTATGCTTCCGGACGTTATGGCAGGAATTTCGTGGGATGACACTGTTCTTGATGTGACGGCGGATGTGAGTGCGTGTGATTTCGGGATTCCGGGCACATACGACCTGACATATATGATTGCCGGTGCTGATGAAAGAGATGAGAACGTGACCATACACGTGACAGTGAGACATGATCTTGAACAGTTCCTCTACGGCATGGAAGGGGCGGTGTATGTTCCGGTCGGCGGAGAGTTCGACCCGATGGAAAATGTGGTCTGCGATGATGAGATAGCAAAGATCGAGCCGGATATGAGTGCTCTGGATACATCCAAAGAAGGAGAGTATCTTATCTCATATCATCTGACGGGAACTGACGGTGTCGGGCAGACAGCAGTGCGAAGAGTCCATGTGGGCGATGAACCGGTGTCACCGGTTCCGGGGCAGCAGGTTCAGACAGATGTCGGAGAGTACTCTACCGTCACGGATCTTGGTCTCTGGAGACTCACAGCCTATATGGATACACCGGAGGATCAGGGACCTTACGTCGGTCAGACAGCCAGCGGAGCTCCGCTCGTCGCAGGCAGGACAGTGGCTGTGTCCCAGCAGACCTGCGAGAGACTGGGCCTTGTGTTCGGTGACCGTCTCATGGTGGACGGTTATGTTTATATACTTGAAGATTATGGCGGGAGCGCAATGTATAATTCCGACTGGCTGGATATATTCGTCGACAATGTAGAGGACGAGTATTCGGAGAGGTTCAACAGATATGCGGAAGTTTACCTGCTGAGATGAAAAATTTAGCGATTTAAAGCAACAAAGCACTTGTGGAAACGGTAATGAGATGATATTATAATCCCATTATTAATGCGGGTGCAGTTTCCGCGATGCCCCGGAGGGCAACAGTTCAGACGGTTGCTCTCAAAGCTTGTTTACCGGCTCAAAGCATCCATCTTCGTGAGAAAAGCATTGCAAGTCCGACCGAGAGATCAGAAAATGCACTGCATTTTCTAAGCTCGCAGGAAAGGACTTGCGCTTTTCGATGAAGATGATGCTTTGAGCCGGTTTAAGAAGCCGGGGTGCGGCCTGTCTGAACTGTTATCCCGGAGGAGATATTTATGGAAAAAATGGACATGATATTCTACAGAAAGCTGCCGACTCCGCTCGAGGTGAAGCAGCAGTATCCGATCGGGGAGGAAATAGAGAAGCTCAAAGCGGATAGAGATGAGACCATTAAGAACATTTTCGAGGGAAGAGACCCGCGATGCCTTCTGATCATCGGCCCATGCTCTGCCGATCACGAGGATCCGGTCATCGAGTACATTTCCAGACTGCGCGGTGTCCAGGACAAAGTGATTGATAAGATCGTCATAATTCCCAGAATTTATACGAATAAGCCCCGCACGGTCGGAACAGGCTACAAGGGCATGCTGCATCAGCCTGACCCGGAAAAGGCTCCGGACATGCTGGAGGGAATTCTGGCTATCAGAAGGCTGCACAGGAGAGCGGCTGAAGAGACGGGGTTCACATGCGCGGATGAGATGCTGTACCCCGAGAACCACAGATATCTCTCAGACCTACTGTCATATGTGGCAGTCGGAGCGAGATCATCCGAGGATCAGCAGCATCGGCTTGTGGCAGCCGGCATAGGTGTTCCCGCGGGCATGAAGAATCCGACCGGTGGAGATCTCACTGTCATGATGAATTCAATCAAAGCAGCCCAGAGCAGGCACACATTCCTGTACAGGGGCTGGGAAGTGACGAGTCCGGGCAATCCGCTTGCCCACGCGATTATGCGCGGATACGTCGATAAGTTCGGTCACAATCATCCGAATTATCATTATGAGGATCTCATGATTGTCTCAGATATGTATGAGGAGACGAAACTGGCCAACCCGGCAGTCATCGTTGACACGAACCATGCCAACTCAGGTAAGCGCTATCTCGAGCAGAGACGCATCGCAAAGGACGTCTGCTACAGCCGGAAAGTCTCACCGGATATCAGAAAACTGGTCAAAGGCTTTATGATCGAGAGTTATCTTGAGAACGGTAGGCAGGATGAGCATGAACATTGCTACGGAAAGTCTATCACGGATCCCTGCCTTGGCTGGGAAAAATCCGAAAAACTGATTTACGAGCTGGCTGAGGAATGGGTATAATACTTAAAGGAATTTATATGAGGAGGCATCTGAAATGAAAGTTGGTATTCTTGGTTATGGAAATCTTGGACGCGGCGTAGAGGCTGCGGTCAATAAGAATGAGGACATGGAGCTTTGCGCTGTCTACACGCGAAGAGATCCTGCTGCCCTCACTATCCGCACGGAGGGGGTCCCGGTAAAAAGCGCGGACTGCCTTGAAGGCGGTGCGGAGGACATCGATGTCCTTGTGATCTGCGGCGGCAGTGCAACGGATCTTCCGGAGATGACTCCGAAATATGCAGCATGGTACAATGTTGTGGATTCGTTCGATACGCACGCCAATATTCCGAAGCATTTTGCAAATGTCGATGAAAAGGCCAAAGCCGCCGGCAAGACAGCCATTATTTCATGCGGCTGGGATCCGGGCATGTTCTCCCTCAGCAGAATATATGCCGATTCAGTGCTCCCCGGCAGCCAGGCTTACACTTTCTGGGGAAAGGGAGTCAGCCAGGGACACTCTGACGCAATTCGAAGAATCGACGGTGTTGTCGATGCACGCCAGTATACGATTCCTGTGCCGGAAGCACTGAGTAAAGTTCGTTCCGGAGCCAATCCGACACTGACGACACGTGAGAAGCATACGCGCGAGTGCTTCGTCGTTGCGGAGGAAGGTGCGGATCTTGCAAAAATAGAGAAAGAAATCGTGACAATGCCGAACTACTTTGCCGACTATGATACGACAGTTCATTTCATTTCTGCTGAAGAGATGAAGAAGAACCACAGCGGACTTCCTCACGGCGGCAGTGTGATCTGCTCGGGCGAGACAGGAAGAGATGGGATGAAGCATGTCATTGAATACAGTCTCACGCTGGATTCCAATCCGGAGTTTACGGGCTCGGTGCTTGCGGCATTTGCAAGAGCAATCGTACGTCTGAACGATGAGGGAGTGAACGGAGCGAAGACAGTGTTCGATATCGCGCCGGCTTACCTCTCGCCGAGGTCTGCTGAAGAGCTCAGAGCCCATTTCCTGTAAGGTAAGTGTTCGTGACAGTTCACTGAATTATCACAGATTTAATACTTTATTAAATTGACGGGTAGTGCAATTGTGTTATTATATCTATAACACAGAAGGGCGCTCACACGCCCGGCAAGGAGGAGTGTTATGAATAACTTTAACGAATATCCTAATGACAGAAATACAGAATACTACAATTACGACATGGACACGATGCAGAGAAGCTATGGCGGCTACGCTTCCCCGGCACTCAGTCTGAACTCTTATATCGCGAGAACATACGGATGGATGGCACTGGGACTTCTGGTCACATTCGCGGTGGCTCTCGGCGCGGCGATGTCCGGTGTTATTTATAGAATATTCGCGACAGGCGGAAACCTCGCCCTTATTCTTATAACAATCGCTGAACTCGGCGTTGTCGTTTTCCTCAGCGCGCGGATTCATAAGATGAGCGTTGGCTCGGCAAGAGCGCTGTTCCTCGTCTATGCAGCCCTGACAGGTCTCACATTCTCGATGTATTTCCTGATTTTTGACCTCTCGATCCTGATTTACGCGTTCGCAGCGACGGCTGTCCTCTTCGGAGGGATGGCAGCGGCAAGCCTGATCTTTAAGATGGAACTTGATTCAATCAGGCCGCTGCTCTTTGGCGGGCTCATCATGCTGATTATTGTAGGTGTTCTGGGAATGTTCCTGAATCTCGGCGCTTTCAACACGATGATCTGCTATCTGGGCATCGCCATCTTTCTCGGTTACACTGCTTATGATACTGCCAAAATCAGGCAGAATTATGAGTATTACAGCCGGATGGGAGATTCCGCGATCCTCGAGAAGGCTTCAATCTTCTCGGCTCTGCAGCTGTATCTCGACTTTGTCAATCTGTTCCTGTATATCCTGAGACTTCTCTCAAGCAACAGGGGCAGCCGCAGATAATTAAAAAATTATGACCGGTTCGGCGCAGACTTGTGTCTGCGCCGTTTTTTATGCAGTGCGAAGGGTGGGCGGTTTTAGCCGGCGCATCCGATTGCAGGAGGGGGCGGAGATAGAAGGATACGGCAATTTATGAAACAATTTGTTAATAATTATTAAAAGTTGTTAAAAAATAAAAAGAAATTTGTTAAGGGAATGTGTACCAATCTTAAGTGCGTTGCTTGATAACGATTCTTTCGTGTTGTATAATGTGATTACTCATAGGTAAAATTATGGACAAAAATATTAATAAGGAGTCTATAGAAGGGAGCGACGATGGGAAAGCACAAACTATGCAGGTTGCTGGGATTGCTATTGGCCTTGATGCTTATGGCGGTGACCATCATATCGCCGGTCAGCGCAGCGGAAACAGTGCTCACAGACAGCGAGGTCGAAGAGGAATATGCCGGCAGCGCGGAAGGAACCGATACGGAATTATATGAAGAAAGTGACGCATTCGATGGAATCGACGCCGCGGAAAGTATCTCTGATGATTTTTTCGAGAATGAGGGGGAGGAAGGAGTCACAGAAGATGCAGCGGTCATCATTCCGGAGGATGTAAATGAGAGTATCTCTGAAGATCTCGCAGAAGAGGACATTTTCCCGGAAGACACGGAGAGCAGTCTCTCATCTGACATTGAAAATACGGAGTCTCAGGATGAGACGACCGGCGCAGAAGATGCAGAGAGCGGGATCGCGGCGGAAGAGGAAGAACTGGTAGGTGCGACGATCTCGGAAGGTCTGTATTTTATTGAATCAGCACTCAGTTCTTCACGTGTTCTCGGTGTTGCGGGCGGCTCGACAGCGGTCGGCGCCAATATTACACTCTGTGAAAAAAAGGGATACTATTCCCAGGCTTTCTATGTAAAAGCGGACGGCCATGGCGGATACTATTTCCAGAATTATAATTCCGGACTGCGCGCAGCTGTTTCCGGTTCGAATGTTCAGCAGGCTAAGGCTTCTACTACGGAATATCAGCGCTGGTATGCGGTGAAGGGGTCCAAGTCCGGCTATTATCAGCTGCGCATCGGTAAAACGACCGGCAAGGCGATGGAAGTCGCCGGAGGTTCGACCAAGGCCGGAACTAATATCCAGGTCAGCAAGTCAGTTTCAACTTATAAAAGACAGATGTGGAGATTTGTTCCGATTAGCGGAATGGTCCTTGCTGAGTCAAGGCTGGCTGACGCGAAGATTAATACAGGCTTTTATACATTTGCATTAAATGCCGCACCGGAAAACGTCCTTGAAGTCTCCGGTGCAAGTACAGCCAATAAGGCGAATATCCGTATAGCCAAGAATTCCAACGGAAAAGGGCAGGTATTTTATGTGAAATCTCTCGGAAGCGGACTTTATTCTATTGTTAATCCGCATTCCGGAAAGGCCATCACAGCCGCAAGCACAAAGATTGCCAACGGTACGAATATTTACCAGTATGATTATTCAGGTGCTTCGTCACAGAAATGGCATATCAAGAAGGATAAGAGCACAGGCAAATATGTGATCTCAAACAGCAAGGCCTCCCACGTCGTGCTGGCAACACAGTACGGTGCCAAGGGCTCGGGAGTGAATGTTCAGAATGTAAGTTTTACGGGCAGTACTCCGCAGTATTGGAACATCAACAAGAGTTCGGAGGCAGCTGCCTATCGACTTGACAGCGGTGTCTATGCCGTGAATTCAGCTCTTGGCAGCAGTCTTAATATGCAGATCGAGAATGCGTCTGTCTATAAGGGTGCATTTGCCGAGATCGCGAACGCTGCCACGAGGAACTCACAGAGATTCGTTGTCACCTGTGTGGACAAAGCCAATTATATTTATACGATAACTAACGAGAATTCCAGAAAGAACCTTGCACTGTCCGGATCAAAGATTATCCAGACGTCTCCGGCGAATACTAATGCCCAGAAGTGGGTCATCAAGCGCTCCGGCGGGTATTATACGATCTGCAGCCGTGAGAACGGCAGGAATATGTCTGTATCCGGCGCGAGAGCGGAAAGCGGTACAAATCTTGGGGCTGTTAATCCGGGTTCGTCCAAGGCCCAGAAGTGGAAGTTTAAGGCGGCAAGTCCGGCAGCTCCGACAGCCAGGACATTCTCGATCCGGGCAGCAGGCGCTTACAAATTTGCGCTTCATATAAAGACCGGTACTTTTGATAACAACGGAAACGGAGTTATCTATTCGGTGAAGCTCGACGACAACTGCCAGAAGTTCAATCTGATCGCCAACTCTGACGGAACATATTATATTGCCAACATAAAATCCGGCAAGGTCCTTGACACCTATGGTGCAAAGACGGCCAGCGGAACCAATGTAGTTCAGTACGGCAAGAGCTCCAGGTCGACACAGAAATGGAAATTTGTTCCGACAGGCGACGCGGACGGAAGCTATTATATTGTTTCTTCCGGAGGTACAGTTCTCTCTGTCCAGAACGGCAGCTTTACGAATTATTCGAATGTCAGTGTGGAAACTAAGAATAATTCCAAAAGACAGAAGTTTATCCTTGTGCCGACGACTCCCGCGGATGGCTGGAGAACTACGACAGCAGGAAAACGGTCGTATTATGTGAATGGTGCGGCTGCTAAGAAAAAATGGGTCCTGGTCAGCGGGAAGTATTACTATTTTGACGGCAACGGCTATCTTGTGAAATCGACAGTTGTCAACGGATATTATGTTGATGCCAACGGTGCCCGCGGCAGCAAGGTCTCTGCTTCTTCAGGCATTTCAGACTTTAAGACAACGATCAATGGCAAGAAGACTTTGACAACTTATCTGCACAATGCATTTGTGCCAGCAGGACGCACGCTCTATATCTGGGGCGGCGGCTGGGGCGGTGACACTGCGGCCGATAATGATTCCGGCAAGATAGGCTACCAGAAAACATGGCAGACCTTCTACAATAATAATGCGAAAGCCGGATATGATTATAAAAAGTATCGCTTCAAGTATTTCTCGGGACTTGACTGTTCAGGCTTTGCAGCATGGGTTCTTTATAATACAATGTATACGAAGAACGATCAGGCCTACCTGGTCTATCAGTCAACGACCGTTGCGCCGACCTATATCAAGAAGGGCTGGGCGACAAAGACGACGACGTTCCGTCCCGGCGATGTAGTAAGTATGGACGGACATGTCTGGATCAGCCTTGGTACATGCAGCGATAAGACAATTCTGCTTGTCCACTCATCGCCCAAGGGAGTCCAGATCAGCGGAACGGGCGGGCAGGCTACAATTCTTGCCAAGAAGTATATGAAGCTTCTTGCGCCGAACTGGCCATACGATATCAGAACTGTCGGCAGCGGTTACACATCAAACGTTACTATCGCCCGTTGGGCAGTTAACGGCAGCGGCATCCTTAAAGATCCGGATGGACTGCAGAAAATGTCTGCTGAGCAGGTAATGAAATTCCTCTTCGGTCAGTAAAGAATAATTGAATTTCGAAAGGAAGTGCATTAAATTGCGAAAAAGATTCTTAACATTTCTTCTGGTCGGTGCACTGGGCTTATCTCTTGCGGCTTGCGGTGACAGTGCGGATACACCGAGATATGCGGTCACACTTATCCATGATCCCGCGGCAGGGAGCAGCGAGGCCATGGTGCAGGCCGCAGTGGAGCAGTCAGCCGCAGATGCGGGATATATTTCCAGGGTCTATGTGGCAGAGGACAATACGGAAGAAGCGCTTGAGGATGTTTTTAAGCAGGTATCTGATGATAAGATAAAGCTGGCAGTGGCATATGGGAAAGATATGGAGATTCCCGTTTATAATGCTCAGAAGAACCACAGAAAAATAAAGTTAGCTCTTATTGACGGTGTTCCGAGAAAAGCGGAGGGTGAGAGCGAAGAGATAAGAGATAATACCATGTGCGCAAGTGCTGCGTGTGAAGACATGGGGTTTCTGGCAGGTTACGCTGCAGTAAAGAACGGTTCACGAAAGCTGGCATTCATTGCCGGTGAGAAAAATGATATGAATCTTCGATATGCCGGCGGATTTATTCAGGGCTGTGTGGCAGCTGCTTCGGAAATGAATCTGGGCAATGACGCAGTCACGATCACCGGCGTGTATTCAGGGTCAGATGAACTGACACCTCTTCGCATGTCTGATGCTCTCAAATTATACGGGGACGGAGCGGAAATCATTTTTACGGTCGGTGAAAACATAGGCATAGCAGTCGGAAGAGCCGCATCCGTGAAGAATATGCCGTTCATATCCGGAGGGGCAGATCTGCGGGAAGAAAATGCTACCTGCCTCTTCTCAGTCGTACCGTCCTACGAGGGAATAAGCAAAGCAATCATCCGTGATTTTGAGGGTGACAAGACGTTCCGCGGAGGAGAAATGGTTTATTATGGTATCGCCGATGACAGTGTGGAACTTGCAATTGATTATTCAGATCTCACTGCACTGACACAGGGAGATATCGACGCGGTGACTGCCAGGATCAAATCCGGCGAGATTGCGATCTCTGCGGACGAAGTGACCGCGGGCAGCGCCCAGGTCAGCCTGAAGATTATCGATCCGCCCTCAGCCTCGGCAGCCGGCTCCTCCGGCGCTGCAGGAACTGATTCAGGACTTGCGGCTGCGACAGTCCCTCAGGATGAATCGGTCGCGGAGTGATAACAGTATAACAGAAAAATCGAAACTGCTTCGGAAGATATGCATTTAGCATATATTCCGGAGCAGTTTTTGTATAGAATACCCTAAGTTGGCTTTTTTGTTGAACCAATATAGTGTGAGTGATAAAATAGTCTATATATTCAGAAAAAACATTGAAGGAGGTGTTTCCTGGTGAGACAGTGGACAAAAGAAGAAAGGTATCGCGTTCTGAAAGACCCCGAAGAGATACGGGAATTACATGAGAGAATCGTTAAATCTGATTACAGGCAGACATATCATATCCAGCCGCCTACAGGACTTTTGAATGATCCGAACGGATTTGTATGGCATGACGGTGTGTATAATCTGTTTTATCAGTGGTGCCCATGGGGGGCAGTCCATGGACTTAAATACTGGTATCATACCTGTTCGAGGGATCTGGTCAACTGGTACAATGTAGGCGTGTGTATCAAGCCGGATTGCGATATGGATAATAAGGGAATCTATTCAGGATCCGCATGGCCCGGAAGAGACGCGATCCATCTCTTCTACACCGGTAATCATCGCGATGAGGATTGGAAGCGTACCTCGAACACATGCATGGTAAAGCTTTATGATGACGGAAGGAATGCGAAGCTGCCGTGGCCGCTTTTCGGTCCGAATCCGAACTACACGGAGCATCAGCGCGATCCGAAATTGTACTACCATAAAGAGAGAAACAAATACTATATCCTGCTCGGAGCACAGACAAAGGAAAAGCACGGCTGCATTATCATCTATCAGTCGGATACTTTGTCCGAAAACTGGGATTTTATCGGTGAACTCAAAGTGCCTGGCTATGAAGACTTCGGTGATATGTGGGAGTGCCCGGCTATTGAGCATATCGGAAATCAGGATGTACTTCTTCTGTGCCCGCAGCATCTTCTGCTTCCGGGACGTGGAGGAACTGTCCACCACAGCGGCTATCTGATCGGCGTGATGGACTGGGATACCCTGACGTTCAATCATGATGGTCAGTTCCACGTCCTTGACTTCGGATTTGACTCTTATGCAGCGGGATGCGCAAACCATCTTCCGGATCCGAATAAAGCTATCTGTACAGCGTGGATGGGCCTTCCTGATGCCTCATATCCGACAGACGAAGAGGAGTGGTCAGGCTGTCTGACTCTGCCCAGGGAGCTTCGAATCCGCGACCGCAGACTTATACAGCAGCCTATCGCGGAACTTGTCGAACTTCGCGATAAGGAAATCGATATTTCGGACGGAAAGATGCCGCGTGTCTGTGAACTGTTGATCAATATCAGACAGGGCGATGCGTCCTTCCGGCTCTTTACAAAG
>OCTX011967500.1_pt1 | contig 11884 bp, 12 predicted proteins | sample 1539691 | NCBI WGS metagenome assembly OCTX01 (sample SAMN02144231, study PRJEB22623) | gut metagenome | biome: sheep rumen | host: Ovis aries | place: New Zealand
ATTTCCGTCTTGCTTTTCCTTTTCTATATATGGTTGTAGAATCGCTACGGCTTGCTTCATCGTCCTTGCCGTCTTCACCACTTGTGGAAGAAACATCTTACCAGCACCGAACAACTCGCCCACTTCATTCATGCCATTCATCAATGGACCTTCTATAATGTTCACGGCTTTGGGATATTTCTGCAAGGCTTCGTTGATGTCGGTCTCAAGATAATCACCGATTCCCTTGCGCAATGCATAACTCAAGCGATGGTCTACATCATCGTTTCGCCAAGCCTCTTGTTGCGGTTGACTAACGTTCTTGGAATCCTTGTCATTCTTAGATTCCTTTTCCGCCAACAATCGATTCGCCAATTCAATGAGTTCTTCGGCAGCACCATGCCTTCTATTAAGAACGACATCCTCTATCACCCTTAATTCATCTTGCGGAATGTCGGAATAAGTAACCTTCGTTGCGGGGTTTACGATTCCGAAATCCATTCCTTGTTGAATAGCATGATAAAGGAAAACGGAATGCATAGCCTCACGAATGTAATTGTTTCCCCTAAACGAAAACGATAAGTTGCTCACTCCCCCACTCACATGAGCACCAGGAAGATGTTGTTTAATCCAACCTGTAGCGCGGATAAAGTCGAGTGCATAATTATCATGCTCTTCCATTCCCGTAGCAATGGCAAGCACATTCGGGTCGAATATAAGATCCAAAGGATTCATTCCCACCCGTTCGGTCAATATTCTATAAGCGCGTTCGGCTATTTCAATTCGTCTTTCAAACGTAGTTGCTTGACCAATTTCATCGAAGCACATCACCACAACGGCCGCTCCGTATCGCTTTACGTCCTCTGCATGTCGAACAAACACATCTTCTCCCTCTTTCAAGGAGATGGAATTGACGATACATTTACCTTGTACGCACTTCAGTCCTTCAACTATCACATCCCATTTTGACGAGTCTATCATCACGGGAACCTTTGCAATGTCGGGTTCAGCAGCAATCATGTTGAGGAAATTCACCATCTCCGCTTTCGCGTCAAGCAAGCCATCATCCATGTTAATATCGATGACCAATGCGCCATCTTCCACTTGCTTACGAGCAATCGACATTGCCTCATCGTAATTCTTCTCCTTAATCAGTCTCAAGAACTTTCTTGAACCAGCCACATTGCATCGTTCGCCAACGTTGACGAAGTTTACCTCATCAGTAACGTTCAGTTGTTCCAAACCAGAGAGCATCATGGTCTTTGAGAAAGGTTGTGGACGATGCGGACGTTTACCTTCCGCCATCTTCGCATAGTTACGGATAAACTCATCCGTAGTACCGCAACATCCGCCAAGAATATTCACCAATCCTTCATCGATAAACTCTTGTATTTTCGGTGACATGCTTTCAGCCGTTTCATCATATAATCCCAACGAATTAGGCAAGCCCGCATTGGGATAAGCAGATATATAATAAGGAGCTTTCTGTGATAGTTCTCTTAGATAAGGTTTCATCTGCTGGGCTCCAAACGAACAATTCAAGCCTACGGAGAAAATAGGATAAGTGCTAACACTTGCCAAGAATGCATCAAGGGTCTGTCCACTCAACGTACGACCAGCCAAATCGCTCACCGTTACACTCAACATGATGGGCAAATCAACCTCCCTGCTCTTCATGGCATGAATGGCGGCGTCAATGGCAACCTTTGCATTCAGCGTATCAAAGATTGTTTCTATCAAGAAGGCATCAACACCTCCCTCGATTAATGCGTCCATCTGTTCGTAATAAGCATCATAGAGCATATCATACGTCAAGTCGCGTTTGGCGGGATTACTTACATCAGGACTCATCGAACAAGTCTTGTTGGTAGGTCCTACTGAGCCCAACACGAAACGAGGTTTATTCACCGATGAAAACTCCTCAACGGCTTGTCGCGCCAATCTTGCCCCTTCCAAAGCAATGGTTCGCGCTTCGTTTTCCAAATGATAATCAGCTTGGGAAATGCGTTGTGCGGAAAAGGTATTTGTTTCTATCAAGTCAGCACCAGCTCGCAAATACTTCCTGTGAATGTCGAGAATCACGTCGGGTCTTGACAAGTTCAGCACGTCATTGTTTCCTTGCATCTGCAAAGAAGAACGCTTCACCGACGGCATCGATTCACGAATGGAATCCGTCCAGAAATCCGACTCAGAGAGATTGTATCCCTGAATCATCGTTCCCATGGCTCCATCGAGGATTAATATCTTTTCATTTGCTAATTGCCGAATGCTCATTCTAATAATGTTTGATGGCTCTATCCATCTCTCGCCTATCTTCCTTATCCTTCAATGTTTGGCGCTTATCGTATTCTTTCTTACCCTTACACAATGCTATGTCCACCTTTGCCCTACCATGGTCGTCAATAAAAACCAATATAGGCACAATCGTGAAACCTGGTTGTTTGTCGGCTTCCTGCAACTTATGAATCTCACGTTTCGTAAGTAGCAATTTCCTATCGCGCTTTGCCTCGTGGTTAGCATACGACCCGTAGAAATACGGAGATATATTCATGCCCTTAACCCATATCTCGCCATTGACAATATAGCAATAGGTGTCCACGAGTGAAGCCTTTCCTGCGCGAATAGACTTTATTTCCGTTCCCGTGAGCACAATGCCCGCCGTGAACGTTTCAACAAAGAAATACTCAAACGAGGCTTTCTTGTTCTTGATTTGAATCGGACTCTTTTTCCTGAGTTCTAACTCGTCTTTATTCACTTTAATGTGATTAATGATAAATACTTGACTTACAAGGTCTCAACGAGGTATCTCTGAGCCATCGAACAATGCTTACACGATGGTAGCGAATCGTTCGATGTGCTCATCGATATAGTTTGCAATCATTTGCGTCCACTCTTCCTCGTTCTCCACGAATTCATCATCACAGTCATCGAATGCGCCGAAACGCTCAAACAAAGCCATGAATTCTTCATCGGAGCACTCTGCCTCTATCTCTTCACGATATTTGCCGTAGAGTTTATGAGCCTTGCTTATCAGTTTATATAAGTCGCGAAGTCCCCATGCACGCATGACCTTCGCAAAAGGATTGCGGAAGAAGAATGGACCATATCCATTATGTATGAGTTGCACGAATCCTCCGTCCATCACCTCATCTCGTAAGATTTGATAACCCAACAAAGTAATCTGGTCACTATTCAATTGAGCCATGCTCTCAGCGGTCAGTTCTCCGCCAATAGCATCGTTTATCGCATCAACGAATACGCCAACAAACTCATCCATTCCTTGCTCTGCCGCTTGGCGCAAGGCATTGTCTTCCACTCTTACTTCCACCATCAGCTTTCTTATTCAATGACAACCGTAGTCCAACCGTGCTTGTCTTCCTCTACGCCATATTGGATAGCGCGAAGATGGTTGTACAACTTGGCAGATATTGGACCTGGTTTTCCATCCTTGCTAAACGTATAGCGAACACCCGTATCAAGGTCGTCAATATATGATATAGGAGAAATCACGGCTGCCGTACCACATGCACCTGCTTCCTCGAACGTTGCCAATTCCTCTTCAGGAATTTGTCTACGCTCTACTTTCATTCCATAATCCTCTGCCAATTGCATCAAGCTCTTATTGGTGATACTTGGAAGAATGGAAGTTGAAGCTGGCGTCACGTATGTATTGTTCTTGATACCGAAGAAATTGGCAGCACCGCATTCGTCCATGTACTTCTTTTCCTTTGCGTCCAGATAGAACTCACATGCATATCCTTTCTCATGTGCGAGGTTATTGGCAAAGAGAGATGCTGCATAGTTGCCGCCAACCTTATACTTACCTGTACCAAGAGGAGCCGAACGGTCGTAATCACGAATGATAACGTAAGGATTTGTTGCAAATCCACCCTTGAAATAAGGTCCTACTGGCGTAACGAATATCATAAACAAATATTCCTTCGAAGGATGAACGCCCACCTGTGCACTTGTACCAATCAACAACGGACGAATGTAAAGCGTGGCACCACTCTCGTAGGTAGGAATATATTCTTGGTTCAAGCGAACCACTTTCTTTACCATCTCGGTGAACAACTCCGTAGGAACTTCAGGCATCATGATACCTCTACATGTACTTTGCAAACGAGCGGCATTCTCGTCAACACGGAAGACGCGCACCTTACCGTCAGGACAACGATAAGCTTTCAATCCCTCAAAAGCCTCTTGACCATAGTGCAAGCAAGTAGCTGCCATGTGTAGTTTTAAGTACTCGTCGGAGCAAATTTCTATTTCGCCCCATTTTCCGTCACGATAATAACAACGAACATTGTAGTCTGTTGGCAAGTATCCAAATGACAAGTTTGCCCAATCTAAGTTTTTCATATTAATAATATTAATCTAACCTATTAAAATTTAGGCGCAAAAGTACAAATAAATATGCTCATTTGCAATATTTTAGCCCTAAATTTGTCAAAAAGCGCGTCATTTGTTGCTCTCAAGTATCTTTTTGATTTCCTCGTCGGTTTTTGTCAAACGGTCTTTGCATAACTTGAGCAACATCTGGGCTTTCTTCAATTGCTCACCCAACTGGTCAATATCCAGTTCGTTGTTTTCCATCTTTCGTACGATGTCTTCTAACTGGCTGACGGCTTCTTCGTATTTGATTTCTTGTTTCATAATTGTTTTTTTTATAGGGAGGGTAGGTTTGGTAGGGAAAGTAGGGTTGGTAGGGAGAGTGAGTAATCATTCTCTTTTTATCACAACCGATTTCAAAATCCCTTTCTCCAATCTTGTTTCTATTTCATCTCCATCGGATAAATCCGCTGGATTGCGTACAGACTTGCCTTTGTGCAACGTGATACTATATCCTCGTTTGAGCAATAATTTAGGGTCTAATGCCTCTATGCGATGAGACAATAAATCCAAACGATATCTTTCGCGGTTGAAAACATGCTCTTTAAGGGGCGTAAACATATCGTTTAGCTGTCCTAAAAGATATGTTTGTTTTGTGAGTATTTCCCTTATCGCAAAAACCAAGCGATTGTTGCATTGTTGGAGATGCATTTCTTGCCTTGACTTAACCAACGAAAAGAGCATGGGAATCTTTTCAGCCAACTTATCCAACCGTATCTTTTCCACTTCCATTCGCCTGCTTACCCAATGGGAAATGCTAGTTCGGCAATCCTCAATCCTATCGTATACGTGCGACAAATGGTCTATCAAGAAACTGGCAGCAGCCGTGGGAGTCTTCACGCGAGTATGGGATATCATGTCGAGAACACTCTCATCGCGCTCATGTCCGATACCTGTAATGATTGGCAATGGGAAATTGGCAACATTCTCGGCTAAGTTTAACGTATCGAAACCCGATAAATCGGCCGTTGCTCCACCACCTCTAATGATGACAACCACATCGAAATCGTCTGCCAATTCATTAATCTCGTTCAGGGCAGAGATTATACTTTGCTCTACTTGTTCTCCCTGCATGATAGCGGGAAATAGACGCACGTAAAACTTGAACTCGTAATCGTTGTGTTCCAACTGATTGCAAAAGTCACCATATCCTGCGGCGTTCTCGCTTGAAATCACGGCTATGCGTTGGGAAAACATGGGAATTTCCAATTCCTTTTGTAAGTCGTATACACCTTCTTCCTTCAATTGCCGAATGATTTCCTGTCGCTTTTTAGCCATATCTCCCAACGTGAAAGTGGGGTCAATATCCGTTACAATCCATGAAAAACCATACGCCTCGTGAAAGTCTGCATGCACCTTGAGCAACACCTGCATTCCAGCATGTATGGTTTGACCTGTAATGTATTCAAACTTCGGTCCTATTTTCATCCAAGTGTTTTTCCAACACTTCGCCGAGGCACGCGCAATAGGTGTATTGTTGAACAAATCCTTTTGTATCAATTCCATATAGCAATGTCCGCGCACTTCACGAGCTTCCGACAATTCCGCCTCTACCCAATATTCATCAGGCATTTCCAGTTGCAACGTCTCGCGTACCAACTGGTTCAATTCGTACAAAGTCAACGACGAGCGACTATGATTATCTTCCCGAAACGCCATCATTCACCTTGGTAAGCTTTCCAAAAATCGGGAATGCCGTATCCGAAAATATTGTCGGGAACATTGTATTGATGGGCAGAACGGCGCACGATATCCATGATTTCCAATGCAGTCTTATCGGGAAGTGCTTGCCATAGACAAGCCACCATTCCACATGTCAATGGAGATGCAAACGATGTTCCGTTAGCCTTACCTAATTTACCATCGCCACGAATGACGGAACAAGCATTACCACAAGCCATGACATCGGGTTTAACTCTTCCATCGGCAGATGGGCCAACAGAACTAAACACGGTATTTACCTTGTTTTTCGTTACGGCTCCTACGGATAAGATGTCGTAAGCATCTGCAGGAACACCGATTTTCTTCCATGTACCGTTGCCGGAGTTTCCCGCACTATTCACCAAGATGATTCCCTTACCAGCCAACATCGAAGCCGTACGAGAAATCAACGCCGTCTTGCCATCTAAATCCGCATATATATGACTTGTCTTCTTATCGTCGAACGTCGTGTAACCCAACGACGAGTTGATAATGTCTGCTCCTACGGAATCCGCATATTCCACTCCTGCCGCCCAATAATCCTCTTCAGCCATGCTCTCCGTTGCGCCTGTCTCGGTTCGAATCAATAAATAGGAAGCCTCTGGAGCCGTTCCGATGTATATATTCGGCATATTGGTGGCCATCGTAGATAACACCATTGTTCCATGATCTAACTCTGAGTAAACGTTAGACGAACGAGGCATTGCAAAATCTTTCGTTCCGACGATTTGAACGTTTTTGAAAGCGGGAATACAATCTACGTTCATGAAGCCGCCATCTAATATGGCAATCAACTTTCCCTTGCCTTTGAAACCTGCATCGTGCAACTTTATGCCATTCATGATTTCTATCTGTTGATGCGCTACACCATGTTCCTTGTTTTCAATGGAATCTTCCTTATACTCCACTTCTTTCATCTCGTTTCTCTTGGGAATCACAAAAGAGTCGGGAGCATTGAAGATTTTCTTCGCATTCCGCACGAATGGGAGTTGTTTAAGTTGTTCTATATCATTGTCAGAGACGCATTTTACCAATACGCTATTATTCCATTTGCTCATGCAAACGATTTCCAAACCTTGCTTACGAATGGTTTCGAGATAAGCAGGAGTAATGGGCAAATCGGTGGAATCAATGGAAATGCCTTGCCTTTTACGTCGTTCAATGGATTGAGAACTTAAAAATTTCTCTGGCTTAGACAATCGATAGGGAGTGCCTTTCTTGTCGACAAGCATCACACGTACAAGACTATGCTTGCCACCAGGATAAGCCACTTTCTCTTTGGCTGAAAACACTTCAACGGGAATTGTCATCAACATGAACAAAACCAATAAAAATACGCGGTCTACTTTCATTATCTTTCCTTTTTATATTATCTATGAGCACAAGATGCGCTCTTCTTTTGCAAAGGTATAAATAAACGGCGAATTGTACAATTATCTGGGGTGGATTTATGAAAAAGAGGCTGATTTTTCAATCAGCCTTTCCCGTTTTATTAATATTGAGATAACTTTTCAAAGCATCTATATAGATTTCGAAAGCCTTGATTCCCTTAGGTGTAATGCGACAAATAGTGCAAGGTTTCTTTCCTTTGAATGTCTTTTCCACTTCTATGTAACCCGCGACGGATAGTTTGTCAAGTTGCACACTTAGGTTTCCCGCCGTTGCTCCAGTTTGTTCCTTGATGTACGGAAACTCCGCTTCATCAGTACTGATAAGCAACGACACGATGGCAAGTCGCAACTCAGAGTGCAACAAGGGATTTAACGGTTGAAACATCATAGGCTCTTTCTTTTAAGCATCATCCCTGGAAGCATCATCCCAATAAAGGCAAACAAGGCGACAATAAATCCAGGAATCAAACCGAATACAATTCCGCAATAATTGCTATTTGTGTAGTTGCCTAACCACCCCACCAATGTCTGCGTTACATAGAAAGATTCCCAAGCGAAACCACCTATTCCACCGATAATACCACATACCACCATCCAACGGCTCTTGAGAATATAACCATTAATGGTGATAGCCATACCAAATAGCAGAAGTATGATACGGAAGGGGTGAATTACCAGGCGTGCATATACTTCAGGACTTTCCGTATGGCTCATCAAGAGGTCGTATAGATTAACAAACACGAAGAATAAAACCGCGAAGATTCCGAATGTCTGCCATGTCTTGTCAACCATGTTGCTAACAAAGCTATCAGGAACTTTAGGCTTATTTCTATTTACATATCGGTCAACACCGTAGATGACAATTGGCGATAGAATATACAATAGATAGTAGGCCATATTGTTCGTAAGAAAGATGCAAATACCAATTATCAAGGCGAGACCCATAATACAAAGTCCAGCAATATAGAGCGACTGCCCTGTTTTTTTAGCCACCATTTGTCGGCTACGCTCTATTTGCTCTGTAATGATTTCCAAACTGCGCTCTGCAGTCATATTGTTCTTTTCTTCCATGATTACATTCCTTTCTTTTAATGATAATGTTTTTCGTTTCCTTTTCTTCTCTCTGACCTCGTCTACACTCCTGCAGAAAGTGCAGATTTAGCCTTCGTATGTTCGAACTACATCGCAAAGATAAAGAAGTTTATTTTATAAACCAAATAAATACCTATAATAATTCACTTACAAAACAATATTTAACATTTAGGGCATCTTATAGAATCTTTATTTAGGTAAATACACCCAATATCTTAACAAACGCTAAAAGAAAAGATAAACTTTGGTGATGATAAAAATAAAAACTATTTTTGCGGTGTCCTAAGATACTAAGACACTAAATAATAGATTATGATACAGTTTTCAAACATTACATTTAGCTATGCAGGAAGTGAAAAGACAATCTTTAAAGATTTCAATTTGTCTTTTCAACCTGGTCGTATTTATGGCATATTAGGTCCTAACGGAACGGGCAAGACCACCTTATTATATATATGTATGGGATTGCTACAAGTAAGAAAGGGTATGGTGGAAATTGACGGAAGAAACATTGCCAAGCGCGAACACGCCAGTTTGAAGGAATTGTTCATCGTACCAGAAGAATTTGAATTGCCAGAAATGACACTTCATGAGTATGTGGAAACATTTCGTCCATTCTATCCTCATTTCTCCGACGACATTCTCCAACGTTGTCTCGATGAATTTCAATTACCAAACGACTTACGCATCAATCGCCTTTCCATGGGACAGAAGAAGAAAGTGCTGATGGCTTTCGCGTTGGCATGTGGAACGAAATACTTATTGATGGACGAACCTACTAACGGACTTGACATCCAAGCGAAGAAACAATTTCGCAAAGTGATTGCCACAAACATGAACGATGAAAGGACTATCATCATCTCCACTCATCAAGTACACGACGTAGAGCAACTGCTCGATCACGTCATCATCATCGGCAACCCTAAGCCAAGCGATTCTTCTTCCGTCTTGTGTGATTCGGCATTGCCGAATCTAACCAAACAATACTCCTTCACTTACGAGCCACAATCCCCTACTCCATCCTCAAGCTATCTATACTCTGAGCGAACCGCCCAAGGATATGCTACCATCTCCATTCGCCAACAAGAGGAAGAAGAAACACCCATCAACCTTGAGCTACTATATAATGCCGTACAAAACGGAACTATCCAAATAACCAACAAAACCATTGAATCATGAAAAACTTATCATTCAATCGAATCTGGCAACTCATCCTCTATTATTGGCGCACGGAAAAGAAACTCTACTTACGTCTTTTTCTTGGTCTCGTTGCACTATATCTTATCATAGGTCTCATCTTACACATTTTCGCACATTTATTCTCGATTGATGATTTTGGCATTTTCAGAATGCTCTTCAACGAAGAATGGATTTTCTGGGGATTCATCCTCATTTGCACGGCTCGTATGTTCTACGTATTGGAAAAGAAACAAACTGCCACGACATTTCTCTCCCTTCCTGCCAGCAACATAGAGAAATACCTGTCGCGCGTTGTTTATGCTACCATTGGTATCTACCTACTTGCTCTTGCCGCTCGACTGACCGCAAATACTATCTTTTGCATTCCATTGTTTTTCGATGAAAATTGGCCAATCGGCATCATCCTGCGCTATAAGTTATTCCCCAGCACTTGGATTATCTCCAGTATTGGTTTCAACACTCCATATTTCTTATTAAAAATGATTGCATGTATCTTATGGGCAACCTTGTTTGCCATTTGGCCGTGGTCATTGTTTACATTATTCGGATTACTCTTCCGTCGTCATGGTTGGCTATGGGCAATACCCGCTCTTTTCATTATAGTTTCCCTATTTGCCTTTGTGATGTTCACGATGGCTGACAATAATTGGAACCATCAACAACAAGAGCATTTTATGATACTAACAACATTAACAATCATTATCCCCACCATATTTAATTATTGGTTGGCTTATCGTTGTTTTTGTCGTGTACAAGTCATCTCCAACAAACTCACACGCCTATGATTTACCATAGTGAAAAAGCCATCTTCATTAAGATTGCAGAACGACTCTGCGACGACATCTTGGCTGGTTTGCACCAAGAGGGAGACCGCATTCCGAGTATACGAGAACTGGCTGGAGAATACGAAGTAAATACCAATACTGTCTTACGTGCTTTCGACATCTTGCAACGTGACGATATCCTATTGCAACAACGAGGTATAGGAATGCTCGTAGCAAAAGGTGCAAAGAGAAAAATACGTGCAGCTCGCAAGAAGGAGTTTCTTACGAAAGAATTGCCAGACTTCTTGCGTCGCCTCGACTTACTCGACCTCGACATAGAAGATGTTGTCGCGGCTTGGAAAGAGTATAAAAAGTAGTCTTTTCATAAACTTACGGTGTGGCAAGCAAGGCGTATGGAATGTCGTCGCATAGCATAGAACAAGCCATTTGTGCGTTTGATGATTCCGTAGAGTGTAATTGTGTTGGAGGGTCTTGCTTATCTGAACTGCCTGACTGCTCATGATTATGTGCAAGAACCGTCTGAGTAGTTTTGGGTTTTGCATACTTTATAACTATACGAGTCTGATAGACGGTGTCGCGAATAGTTGTTGTTTGTAGGATGGTATCGTGCTGCATCTGGATATTTTGTGCCAAGGGCAGAGCGTCGTGATGAGACATCTTGGCGCAAACACCATAACCGGCAATGAAACTAATGATACTGGCGGCAACGGCTATGGCTGCAACAATACCACGATTTCTTCGATGGCGAGGTTGCCATGGTTCTACGTTTATTTGACTATCAACCATCTGGCGTTGACGATGGGCCGACTGGATGATCTGTTCGTTAGTGATGTTCATATCTCTTAAGTTTTTTACGGATGATGTTCATTGTCTTATGAAGGCGTGATTTGACGGTCCCTTCTGGGATTCCAACAATCTCGGCTACCTGTGGAATGGTCAGTTCTTCCTGATAATGAAGGGAAAACAATTGGTGCAATGGCGGAGGCAACTCAGACAACACCTGTGCCAGCGCATCATCGAGGGCGGCTGCATCCAACTGAACTTCTATCTGTTCATCGCTAATAGGCTCTGCATCGAGCGTGGCTGACAACTGTGTCTCGTATGCATTGCTACGATAGTGGTTGCGGCAGATGTTATAAGCGATGGTGAAGAGCCACGTGCTGACGTTCTTTCCCTCTTGATAGCGGTTGCGTGCTTCGTAAGCCCGAAGAAAGACATCGTGGGTGGCATCGGCAGCCAGTTCCTCATCACTACCTAATTGCAGAAAGAAGAACCCTTTCAGCCTACGCACAAAACGGTGATACAACTCTTCGAAAGCCGCATCATTGCCAGCTTTTGCCCGTG
>OCTX014558320.1_pt1 | contig 11884 bp, 11 predicted proteins | sample 1539691 | NCBI WGS metagenome assembly OCTX01 (sample SAMN02144231, study PRJEB22623) | gut metagenome | biome: sheep rumen | host: Ovis aries | place: New Zealand
GCAAATTATTTAAACTTCCAAACATTTGAAGAAGAATTTTAATACCTAAACTTTTAGTTTTGAAATTCATATTTTTAAATATTTGATTTACGATTTTAAACCTGTAGATTTATAAACACAAATGTAAATTTAAGGGATTAAATCATTACAAACCTATTGTTTACGAAGAATTTACAAATAATTGACTATTATTTTGTTATTTATATCGCGTAATGCGAAATATAGCCAAATATGCAATTTGTAAAGGCTAAATGCCTGACGACATTATAGCATTTAATACTAAAAATACGACTAACTCACTGAGTGTTTGGTACTTACATTAAAGCATATTGCTATGAATAAAAATGGTATTTACAAATTAAACATTTAAATACTTAAACTAAAACGTAAAACAACATTTGTGCTTATAGGTTCGTGATATGTAAATTTCATATTGTAAATTGTAAATACTGGTTTAAAGTTTTACAATTTCGCATATTAAATTTTACATCTTCAAATACAAAAGAATGTGAAGACTAAATTTCCCACTCCACAAAAAGCGTTTTTTCGATAAAAACAAGTGATTTCTGAACTGGCGGCAAAACGCTCAAAAATATGCCCCAAAATGGAGAGGAGTTTTTCGCCAAACCCACTGAAAACAATGGGGATTACGCAAAAAAATCGTGTCTTGTAAAAACGAAATTCTAGAAAAAAATCGCCATTTTTGATGGCGATTTTTAGTGCATAATGAAGAAAATGAGTTCCTGCATCAGGTCAGAATCGGTGGCATTTCCCTTCCCGATTCCCTTAATTTTGGCATCCGTTTCTCTGATTTTGGAAATGATTTCGAGCACTTTCCTACCCGAGTAATTTCTCAATCCGGTGAGATAGTCACGGGCAGCCCACCCATTTCTCAGTCCAAGATATTGCGCCACCGCCTGCTCGTTGTTTTTGTTGGGAGCATAGTATGCTATCATCAGGTTCTGGAAATAACTGAACAGTTGCGGCAAGATGATGTAAGGTCCACCCGACTTCGGATTGCTGCAGAAGTACTTCATTATTCTGTTGGCCTTCTCTACATTTCTGTTCACGATGGCGTTGCGCATCTCGAAGGGGTTATAGTCTTTGCTCACGCCGATGTTCTTCTCTACTATTTCGGGAGTCACCGTCTGCTCCCCTTCCTTCAGCGAGAGTCTAAGTTTGTCGAGTTCGCTCGTCATTCGGCTGAGGTCGGAGCCGATGTGGTCGGCAATCATCTGTGCAGACTTGTTGTCGATGCTTATCCCGTACTGTCTGAGATAGGTTTCCACGAACGGCGGCAAATCCTGCTCGCGCTTCTTGTTGCTGGTGAACACCACCCCCACTTTCTGTGCCAGGGGAATCATTTTCTTTCTTCCGTCGATGGTTCCATTCTTATAGCAGATAACGAGAACGGTGCTCGGGAGCGGTTTTTCGACGTAATGCTCCAGTTGTTCCCAGTGTTTCAGCGCCTGCGCCTCTTTCACTATGACCACCTGCCGCTCTGCCATCATGGGATAGCGTCGCGCCATGTCGGCCACCTGTGCAGCCGTCACGTCGGCTCCGAAAACAACAGTCTGGTTGAAGTCGCGCTCCTCCTCGCGCAGCGCATGCTCTGAAATGAAGTCGCATATCTGGTCGATATAATACGGTTCGTCGCCCATCAGAATGTAGATGGGTGCGAATTTGCCCGCCCTAAGGTCGCGCATCACACTGTCATAAGACACCGCCGACTTCTTTTCTGCCATAATTTTTCGTTTATTTCCTTTAAAGTGAGTATCTTTGCGCTGCCTTTACGGTGATACAAAGATTTGGGTTACAAAGTTAATAAAATGTTTCGATTAAACCTACCCGATTACGAAATAAAAATTCAGGAGAAGGATGGCAAGCCCCATATTTTCGACTTTCTGCGCCGAAAATACGTCGCTCTGACTCCCGAGGAATGGGTGCGCCAGCACTTCATGCACTTCCTTGCCGAGCATAAGGGCTACCCTGGCGGACTGATGGCAAACGAAGTGGAACTTCGGGTGGGCGAGAAACGGCTGCGCTGCGACTCTATTATATATAATAAGGAGGCACGGCCGCTGATGATTATCGAGTATAAGGCTCCCACGATACAGTTGACGCAGCGCGTCTTCGACCAGATTACGGCCTACAACATGCTGCTGCATGTGGATTATCTCATCGTCTCCAACGGCATGCAGCACATTTGCTGCCGCATGGATTACGAGAGACACGCCTACACTTTCATACCCGAAATACCCGAATATGCGGCACTCTGAGGGGCCGAATGCAATGATTAACAACAAATAAAACAATATTACAGGATGAAAAAAGCGATAATGAAGAATATAATCACGGGCGTTGAGAAGCCTGTTCACCTGACGATGGACCACCCTGCCGTGCAGTGTGGCATCGCCGTTTGGGTTGACGACGAGGGCAAGGCATATTTCCCCGAGGACGTGCAGAACCCTTTCTACAAACTGGAAAACATTACCGAGGAATAGATGCTGAGGTTTCTTAAAGACTGGACACTGCCCGTTGCCATTGTTCTTGGCACGCTCTGCTACCTGCTTTTCTATTATGTACCTGCGCTGGATGCTGCCGGCAACTGGTTCGGACCAGTGTTCGACGTCATTTTCCCGTTCTTTGTGTTCCTCACGTTGCTGGTCACTTTCTGCAAGGTTGACTTCCACCAGATGCGCCCCCACCGCTGGCATCTGTGGGTACTTGTGGCACAGATAGTGCTCGTTGTGGCCAATGTAGGGGTTATTTTCTTTGTTGGCGACAACGTTGAGCAGAAGATTCTGTGGGAAGGAGTGCTCACCTGCGTCATCGGTCCTTCTGCCTCCGCTGCCCCAGTGGTTACGGGCAAGTTGGGCGGCAACATCAGCACGATGACCACCTTCACCCTTATTTCCTCGTTTGCCTCGGCACTCATGATACCCGCCGTGTTCCCATTGCTGGAGCACGAGGCACACATCACGTTCCTTGAGGCATTCTTCATCATTCTCGAAAAGGTGGCAATGGTGCTCATTCTGCCCCTAATACTGGGCTATCTGATACGCCATTACATGCACCGCCTGCACCAATGGATTGTCTCGAAGCCAAATCTCGGCTTCTATTTCTGGGGCGTTTCGCTGTCGATAACCACCGGAATAACGGTAAAGAACATCGTTCACAGCGATGCTTCGCTCTCGTTGCTACTGATGATTGCACTGCTCTCGCTCATAATGTGCTTCATCCAGTTCGGCATCGGGCGCGCCATAGGCACTCGTTTCGGCGAGAAAATCAACTCCGGACAGGCTCTTTTCCAGAAGAACACCGCTCTGAGCATCTGGGTGGCTTATATGTATCTCAATCCCGTTGCATCGGTAGGAGCCGGCTGCTACGTGCTCTGGCAGAACATCATCAACTCCCTTGAACTCTGGGAATACCGCAACGGCAAACTGAAATAATACTTGTTATAGAAAAACGTAGGGGCGAACCCCTGTGTCAGACCGCCGTAATTACACATTGACAATTACAGGCTAACACAGTGGTTCGCCCCTACTGTTAGTTGGAAATGTCAGCAAACAGCATGCTGAATGCTGTTAGTTATGCGCGAAAAGCGCACGTTTTCCTATTCCTCTGCAGGTTTTTCCTCTGCCTTCTTGCGAATAGCGCGCTTGCGCTTTGGCTTCTCCTCTGCCACCGGAGTGTCGAGTTTCACGCCAGCCAGTTCCGGGTCAATCATGATACGTCCGCAATACTCGCACACGATGATTTTCTTGTGCATCTTGATGTCGAGTTGTCTCTGTGGCGGAATCTTGTTGAAGCAACCGCCGCAGGCGTCACGCTGCACATAAACCACGCCCAGACCGTTGCGCGCGTTCTTGCGTATGCGCTTGAAACTGGTGAGCAGACGCGGCTCAATCTTCACCTCCAGTTCCTTTGCCTTCTGCTTCAGGCGTTCCTCCTCAGTGCGTGTTTCAGCGATAATCTCGTCGAGTTCGCCTTTTTTCTCCTCAAGAGTGATGTTGCGGTCTTTGATGATTTCCTTGTTCTTCTCAAGGTCCTGCTTTTTCTCGTCAATCTTCACCATCGCCTCGCGTATTCTCTTGTTGCAGAGTTGAACCTCCAGTTCCTGGAACTCAATCTCCTTGCTCAGCGTGTCATATTCACGGTTGTTGCGCACCTCGTCGAGTTGATGCTTGTAGCGGTCGATGCTCTGCTCGGCAGCGGCAATTTCCTGTTTGCGCTGTGCTATGGCATCCTGGAACTCCTTGATTTCGGCCTCGATGCGTTCCACACGGGTGTTGAGACCGATTATCTCGTCCTCCAGTTCGTCCACCTCGAGTGGCAGTTCGCCGCGAATGGCACGTTTCTCGTCTATCGACGACAGTGTTGTTTGCAGTTGGTAGAGCGCTTTCAGTTTCTCCTCTACCGACAAGTCTGTTGGATCTTTCTTTGCCATAATTCTGTCCCCCCACATATTCCCCTCTCGGGGAAGGCCGCAACGGGGGCGAGGGCCTATGGTTTATAACTGTTGTTTCACAAATATAGTATCGGGTTGGTGCATGTCTTGGTGAGCAGCGTTTTCACTCCCGGACATTCCTTCTCTATTATCTCGCGGAATATCTCGTTGGTGTATTGCTCGCTCTGGAAATGACCTATCACCGCAATCTGTATCTCCTGCTCGTGGCCGAAGTACTCGTGATAGTGCATCTCGCCCGTAACAAAGGCATCGGCACCCGCCTTTATGGCATCGCCAAGCAGGAACGAGCCTGCCCCACCGCACACTGCCACACGCTCTATTTTGCGGCGCAGCAGTTGGTTAGCCTGCACACACTCCACGTCAAACTGCGACTTGAGCATCTTTATGAAGTCGTCGGCAGCCATAGGCTTTGCCAGCGACCCTATCACTCCGTTGCCTCCCTGCACCTCGGTGCCGTCAATCGCCGTTGCACACTTGCGTTCTCCGAAGAAGACACACTTCTCCAGCCCCATCTTGTCGGCAATCTTGAAGTTCACGCCGCCGCGAGCGTTGTCCATATTGGTATGCATGCTCACCACGGCAATGTCGTTCTTGATGGCCATCATCACAGCCCTCTGCACGTCGTTGCCGCCTGAAATATGGCGCAGCGGGTGAAAAATGAGGGGATGATGACTGACAATGAGGTTGCAGCCTGTGGCAACAGCCTCTGCCACCACAGCCTCGGTAACGTCCAAACACAATAATGCCCCTGATACTTCCGTCTCTGTCAATCCCGTTTGCAGGCCAGCATTATCGAAACTTTCCTGCAAGGGCAGAGGCGCGAAACGTTCAAGGGCACGCAGCACTTCTATTATTTTCACGTCTTGTGAGTTTAGGATGCAAAGGTAACTAAAAGTTGCGAGACCATCCGTCTGCCGCTCCCCTTTCGTCCTTTTTTTATTGTTTTTTAACCAATCGGCCATTCCTTAAGCCTCAAGTTTTTCCCTCTGCGTGTACCCTTTCTATGATAGCGAAAAGTAAAATAGCCTATTTTGGTAAGTAAAATAGCCTATTTTAGTCAGCAATATAGCCTATTTTACTTTTTTGATTATACTGGAATAGAGTGCGAGACATGCCTTCCGGGCGACTGATTATTGCCAACAAAAACGGGCGCACCTACTGGTACGCCCGTTAATACTGCTCCTTTTCACGTTAGAAATATCCACGAGTGTGCTCCACCTGTTCCTCGGTGTTGTCTTCAAGATTGGTGAAGAAGTCGATGCCCGTGCGGCGTTCCACCTCGTCAACCGACATTGCGTAAGAGAACATCTTGCGCGATGTAGAGGCATTTGGATAGATGAATCCGATAGACTTGGGCGCTCCCTGTCCGCGCATGCACAGTATCACCTTGAAGAAAGCGGTGGGAACGGCCACGCGATTGCGCCCTATGGTGCGCGGAGTGCCCTCGTAAATAGGTCCGCAGGCGATGTAAACGTCGCCGTATTTGCGTGCCCAACTGCGGCATGCCAGTTCGAGGTCGTTCCAGGCACCGGCATTCAGACCGTGAACCTGCGGACAGATGTTGGTGAAGAGGAAAGTCTCGTTCATGGCATCGCGGCTCCATTTGTTGTCGCCAGCAGGACACATGTGTCCTCGGTCGTACCCGCTGTTATAGTAGTCGTTGTCGGTTGCTCGCGGCGACGGCACGTCAAGGTCGTCGTGGAACAGGTTTTCATGGCGTTCCACGTCGCCCTGTGCATGGTCGGCAGTGAGATGCCACGCCACCCATCGCGGTGTTTTGCGCTGTTTGTCGTAGGACACGGTGTAGCCTTTCCTGTGCAGCACAATCTCGTCTCCACCTTTCGATCGTGCCGGCAGTTCAAGGTTTTTCGACTTTATCTTTTGTTTCTGCTTGTTTACCTCGGCACTTGCAGAGTTGTCGAAGAACGTTTCCTGCCACTCGTCTTGTCCCTGCTGTGCAACGGGTTGCTTCGCGGTGTCGCGGCATGATGCCATCACGAGCCCTGCCGCCACAATTATTATTGAGATTATTTTCTTGTTCATATCGTTTGCGAAGATACCACTTTTTCTGATAACAACAAAAAAAACAGACCAATTTTGGATGCGACGCATGCAAAATTGGTCTGTATTTATGTTATTCGTTATACATTTAAATAATCGGACTCTGTCTGCTCATGATATACATTTTCAGCACATTAGCACAATACTTGTTAAACTTCTTGCTGTCCAATACTTTATTTACTATCTTCTTCATTTTGTTATCCTTTCTTTTACTTTAATCTTTTTACCTTTAGTCTCTTCCTGTCTTTCACCCTTTCATTATCCTTTTACAATCTTCCTTTACCTCTAAACTAACACCCTATGTGGTTATACGAGCGCTGATGCTGGAAGATTTCTTCTGTTCTCGCAGATGGTGCGGCTTGACTCTTGCCAACTCTTGCGCAACTCTTCTGCTATTCTTCTAATCTTTCTCATCTTTGTTATCCTTTCTTTTTACGTTTTAAACTAATTACTATTAATCCCTTTATCCTTTTTACCTTTTTACTTTTTTACCTTTTACTTTCTTACTTTTTTACCTTTTTACCTTTATCACTCTCTATATCCTGCGCTGGACATTGTCTGTGTTTCTGGGTGCAAAATTAATGCCTTCCGCAATTCTGGCAATAAAAAGGGGTCGAAAAACGTCACTCTGACACTTAATTTTTGACGCACGTCAAATGTTTTGACGTAGGTCAATGACATTGCGGCAGAAAGTGACAGAATAGACATAAAAAGGCCGTTGACAGGGTCTCAACATGACATTTTGACCGTTTTTGGCACATTTTTTTGGCATTTCAACAGCAAATGATTAACTTTGTAGGATAAAAAGTCATTGAAAATGGAGAAAAGAAGGGCTGTAATGCCCGCCGAATGGGAGCCTCAGAGCGGCGTGATGCTCACATGGCCGCACGCAGAAACCGACTGGGCACCATATCTTGAAGAAATTAACGAGACCTATCTGCAGATGGCAGAAGCCATAGTGAGACGCGAGCGGCTGCTCGTGGTGACGCCGCATGCCGAGGAAATCGCCGCAATGCTGCGCGAAAGACTTGGCGAACAACTTATGCAGAAGGTGCGCATCGTGCAACTGCCCACCAACGACACCTGGGCGCGCGACCACGGTTTCATCACCCTGCGATGTGCCGACGGCTCACCGCTGTTGCTCGATTTCCGCTTCAACGGGTGGGGAGAGAAGTTCGACGCACGGCTTGACAACGCCATAAACAAGGGACTGGCTGAATGGTTGAGCGATGAGCGTAGAGCGTTGAGCGACAAATGCACAGACAAGGGGCAAACTCCTCTCAACGCTCAACACTCGACACTTAACTATAAAAACATCGATTTTGTGCTGGAAGGCGGCTCGATAGAAAGCGACGGAGCAGGAACAATATTCACAACGACATCGTGCCTGATGGCTCCACACCGCAACCAGCCGCTGACAAAGGAGCAGATAGACGAACGACTGCGCGAAATGCTCTGTGCCGACCGCATCATCTGGCTCGACCACGGACAACTAACAGGCGACGACACAGACGGGCACATCGACACCATAGTGCGCCCTTGCGCGCGCGATACCTTATTATATATAAGGTGCGACAATCCCGATGACGAGCATTACGAGGACTTCAAGGCGCTGGAAGTGCAACTGCAGGGACTGCACACCGCAGAAGGCGAGCCGTATAAACTGCTGCCACTACCCTTCCCCGACCCCATCTTCTACGACGGGGAACGACTGCCGGCAACCTACGCGAACTTTCTTATCATCAACGGAGCGGTGCTCGTGCCCACTTACGGACAGCCTGCAAACGACAAAAAGGCAATGGAAACGCTGCAAAAGGCATTCCCCGACCGCGAGATGGTGCCCATAGACAGCACCGTAATCACGCGACAGCATGGCTCGATACACTGCTGCACCATGCAGTTTCCTGCGGAAATGGAGTTTTAGAAGTAAAGAATAAATACATAAGCAACAATAGAACAAATGAGAGAACTGAGAATAGGACTGCTGCAACAGCATAATGTTGCAGACATACAACAGAACATGGTGAGACTGGCCGAGGGCATCAGCGACCTCGCAAAGCGCGGAGCACAACTCATTGTGCTACAGGAACTGCACAACTCTCTTTACTTCTGCCAGACAGAAAACGTGGAGAAATTCGACCTTGCAGAGCCTATTCCCGGTCCTTCTACAGGTTTCTACGGCGAGTTGGCAAAGCAGTTCGGTGTGGTGATAGTGACATCGCTGTTCGAGAAACGCGCCCCAGGGCTTTATCACAACACTGCGGTGGTGATAGAGAAAGACGGAACCATTGCGGGAAAATACCGCAAGATGCACATCCCCGACGACCCAGCATATTATGAGAAGTTCTACTTCACGCCCGGCGACCTGGGCTTCCACCCCATCAAGACAAGCGTGGGAACACTGGGAGTGCTGGTATGTTGGGACCAGTGGTACCCCGAGGCAGCACGTCTGATGGCACTGCAAGGGGCGGAGATACTTATCTACCCCACCGCCATCGGCTATGATGCGCACGACGACGAGGCAGAGCAGCAACGACAGCGCGAGGCTTGGACAACGGTGATGCGCGGTCATGCTGTGGCCAACGGACTGCCCGTGATTGCCGTGAACCGCGTGGGATGGGAACCGACAGAACCCGACAGCAGCACCGGTGACAGCGAGAAAGAACCGGGAATACAGTTCTGGGGCTCGTCGTTCATTGCCGGTCCGCAGGGCGAACTGTTCTACCGCGCTTCCGAAACAGAAGAAGAATCGCTCGTGGTTGACATCGACCTTGAACGCAGCGAGAACGTCAGACGCTGGTGGCCGTTCCTTCGCGACCGCCGCATCGACGAATATAAGGATATAACAAAACGTTATATTGGTTGATGGTTGAGGGTTGAATGTTGAGGGTTGAGCGACATTAGTATTTAAAAAAAGCATAACTAACCGCGCTCAACCCTCAACGCTCAACATTCAACCCTCAACACTCAACGCTCAACACTCAACGCTCAACATTCTATCCTCAACCCTCAACCTTCTTTCCAAACGAAGGGTCAATCTTTACGAAGGCAGAGACAAGGAATGTCACAGCACATAGTCCCATCACAATGATAAAGAACGTGCTGTAGCCCACTGCATCCTTGAGATAACCCGAAATCATGCCTGGAAGCATCAGTCCGAGGTATGACAAGCCCGTGCAAATGGAATAATGCGAAGTCTTGAACTCTCCCTTACAGTAGTATAGCATGTACAGAGTGAGAGCCGTGAAGCCAAGACCATAGCCAAACTGCTCCACGAAAAGGCATGTGCTGATGATGAAAAGGCTCGAAGGCATGGCGAAACTCATCCATACATAGACGATGTCGGGCAAGGTGATGGCACATACCATAGGCCAGAACCACTTCTTCAGTCCGTCTTTCCCGGCAAGCATTCCGCCTACAATGCCACCCAAGGTAAGTCCTATCAAGCCCACTGTACCGTTCGCCAAGCCGAAATCTACTGGCGTAAGACCCAGTCCTCCCTCTGAATTTGGACGCAAAAGGAATGTCGCAGTCATCTTCGTAAGCATCGCCTCGGGCAGTCTGTAGAGCAATAAGAAAAGCATGGCAAACACCACATGCTTTGCGGGAAACTTGGTGAAGAAGGTCTTAAGCATCATGACAAGTCCGTTCCACACCTCCCGTGCCGATGCCTTTCTTGTCTTGTCAGCCGCCGGGCGTGGCATAATGAAGCCGTGATAGAGCCAAAGGGCGATGAAAAGTCCTGCCAAGCCATAGAACACAAGGCTCCATGCAAAGGCTTTCTGGTCGCGGAATTCCAACTGAAGGACACCCGCTATAGGCACCAGAACACCGTTTCCGAATATCACCGCAAGGCGATAGAAGGTGTTGCGGATGCCAACATACCATGCCTGGTCGTGGTCGTCGAGTTCCAGCATGTAGTAACCGTCGGCAGCAATGTCGTGAGTGGCGCTGCTGAAAGCCATGAGGAAGAAGAAGAACATCGTGCCCTGAAACCAGAAAGAGGCATTCAACGTGAAGGCAACTCCAGCAAGTGACGAGCCGAGCAGTATCTGCATCGCCAGCACCCACCACCGTTTCGTCTTGTACAGGTCAACGAAAGGACTCCATAAAGGCTTGATAACCCACGGCAGTCCGAGCCAACTGGTGTAAAGTCCTATCTCACTGTCACTCATTCCCAACTGCATATACATCACCACTGCCACTGCCATCACCACGACATTAGGCAGTCCTTCAGCAACATATAGTGTCGGTACCCACGCCCACGGAGTTCTTCTTGTTGAGCGTTGAGCGCTGAGCGTTGAGCGAGATTTGTTCTTTGTCAAGTGGAATTTCTCCATATTGTAATACAAATTATATGTTTCAAGTAATTTCAGTTAAATAATTCTATCTGGATGATTGCATCGAAGTCCTTAACCCGGACAACTGTTTTGCCAGCACCATGACATCCGACTGTATTGCATTAAAGTTATCATCATTTACATATCCCAGATTATGCGATATTTCAATCTGACACATTACCTCCATAAGAGAACCATACGAAAGTTCTATGTAATGAAGTTGTTCTTTGCGTGAGAATATGATGCTACCCTCTGCCAAGTTAGAAGGTATCGAAACAGAAGCACGTCGTAACTGATCTGTAAGGCAATAACGTTCCTCCACAGGAAAAGACTTTAATATACCGTATATAGAAGTTACAAGTTGCAAAGCACCTTGATAAACTCTTAAGTTTCTATATGAGAAAACATCCATATAAGAAATAATGCCTATAAATATCAACAGTATCTAACTACGCTCAACGCTCAACACTCAACATTCAACATAGTGTAACTATCGATAAAGTTTCTTTATCTCTGCGTTACTATAGTAATGAAGGAGTATCTGGTCGTAGGTGTAACCATTCTCGCCCATCACTGCGGCGCCTATCTGGCATAATCCTACGCCATGTCCCCAGCCTTTGCCCTTGAGAATGAACTTCTGAGGCACTTCGGCGGCGTTGCTGTCGGTCAACGGTTTGCCATCGGCAGACGTTCGTTCCACCTCGAAACAAGAACTCATGAGATGTGTCTCACTCAGTGAGCGGCGTATCTCCAGTTCCTTGCCGATGATGAACGAGCCTTTGCTTCCTACTATTTTCAGTCGCCAGATGCGCCCGCTCTTTCCGCGAGCAAGTGGCTGCAGGTCGATTATAGCGCCGAGATTTATCTTCAGTTTCTTCTCTATCAGGCTGCGCAACTGCTCTTCGGTATATTCCACTGTCCACTCGAAGAAGTCTGTTGTCTCCTGATCGTAGTCGTTGAGCACCTGCGCCAGAATGCCTTTGTCATGCGTCTTGCAGAACGGTTCGCC
>OCTX012274867.1_pt1 | contig 11882 bp, 10 predicted proteins | sample 1539691 | NCBI WGS metagenome assembly OCTX01 (sample SAMN02144231, study PRJEB22623) | gut metagenome | biome: sheep rumen | host: Ovis aries | place: New Zealand
TCCGGATATCACAAGAAGCTCATCGCCGGTGTCGTCCTTACTGGTGGCGGTGCGCAACTGAAGAACATCAAGGAGCTGTGTGAACTCATGACCACTACAGACACCCGTATCGGAATTCCCAACGAGCACCTCGACCCTGAAAGTGTCTCATATGCAGACCTGGCACATCCGATGTATGCCACGGGTATCGGTTTGGTTCTTTATGGCCTTGAGAAGACCGAGAATCCTCATCAGGAGACGGAGGAAGAAGACGCGCAGGACAATGGCCGTATAGACATTTTTGCCGACATGAGTGCTGAAACAACTGTAGAGGCTGAACCCAAGCCGGAGGAAAAGAGCAAGGAAAAGAAAGGTAAAGGGCGTGGTTTCGACAAGATTCTTGGCAGCTTCTTGGATAACATGTTCAAGGAGACGATAGACGAGTAGAAAAGATATTGTGCATAGATTGTTGAAAACTAATATGTAGGGCTGCTCTTTGGACGCGTAATTATTAGTAATTTTACAATGCCAATATAACTGGCTATAATCAAATAACGACATCTTTATCAATAAGATAGAAATAAACAAGCACATGGAAGAAAACGTAAATTCTGCATTGTTCACTTTTGATTCACCCAAGGGTCAGTCGTCCTACATCAAGGTTATCGGTGTTGGTGGCGGCGGTGGCAATGCGGTGAACCACATGTACGACAAAGGCATCGAGGGTGTGGACTTCATCGTTTGCAACACGGATATGAAGGCTCTTAATGCGAGTCCTGTTCCCAACAAGATACCTCTTGGAGATCTTGGTCTCGGCGCCGGTAACAAGCCCGAGCGGGCACGCAAGGCCGCCATGGACAAGGCTGATGAGATCCGGGAGGCAATCTCGCACAACACGCAGATGCTCTTCATCACCGCCGGTATGGGTGGTGGCACGGGCACTGGTGCGGCACCTGTCATTGCCGAAATCGCTAAGAGCATAGACCTCGACAACGATGAAAACAAGAAAATCCTTGTTGTCGCCATTGTCACCAAACCTTTCAGTTTTGAGGGCAAGCGTCGCCTCGAACAGGCTGAGGCTGGCATAGAGGAACTCCGCAAGCATGTGGACTCCATCATCGTCATCAACAACGACAAATTGCGCTCCTTTGGCAACATGCGCATCTCCGAAGCATTTGGCCTGGCCGACGATGTATTGCTCACGGCTGCCAAGGGCATAGCGGAGATCATCACCAAGAACGCCTATATCATCGTCGACTTCCAGGATGTCAACACCGTCATGGAGCACAGCGGCACAGCCCTTATGGGTACAGGCAGTGGCCGTGGCGAGAACCGCGCCATTGACGCCATCACGGCTGCAACAACGTCGGTCCTGCTTGACGACAGCGACATCAGCGGCGCCAAGAACGTCCTTCTCTATTTCTCCTACTCCTCCGAGCATGAGCTCACTATGGACGAGCAGGCCGAGATTACGGACTATATCCTCGACCGTACCAACGGCACGGCCGACTTTATATGGGGTGCCGGTACCGACGAGAGCCTTGGTGACGAACTCAAGGTTATCCTCATCGCCACGGGGTTTGAGAAAGCTTCCAAGGCTGAGCCTGAGAAGCTCGTCCTTGTCGACGAGCCGTCGGATGCCGCTCCTGCCAAGGCTGCTCCTGCCAAGCCAGACGAGGATGGCATGTATGTCCGCAAAGCCGCCGAGCCGGCGGTGTCCGCTGAGGTAGAGCAGGTCCCCGTTGCTGAGGAGAAGCCCAAGGCTGAGAAGAACATCGTAGGCGTTTTGGTGGATGACGATGTTGTTGCAGAACCTAAGCGTGAGGTGCGGTCTGCACGTGCCGAAATGCCCGAGTTCATCACCGAGGCCGATGTTATGGTTGAGGACATACAGCTTGTGCAGCCTGCCGCCACGCGTCAGGCCCCCGTTGCCAAGCCTGAGGCCGTCCAGACTCCTGCTCCTGAACCTGTCTTCGAGCCTAAGCACGACGTCTTCACCTCGGCGTTCAAGAACGACAACGATGTCACCACTGCCGGCGACCGCATCCGCCGCATCCACGAACTTCTGCGCAGCAATCCCAATGGCGCCGATCTCGTGCAGCAGATGAGCACGAGCCAGATCTCTGGCGACGAACTCTTCGAGGGCGCCCATTCGGCCACTCGCGAGGCCTCTGCCTACACCATGCGCGCTGATGGCACTATGACCAAGAATACCTTCCTCTACGGCAACCAACCTGATTGATGAACAAGAAACTCATTGGCACGCTGTGCGCTGTAGGTGCCGCAGTATGCTATGGCACCAATCCGCTGGGAGCCTTGAACCTATACGCCGAGGGCATGAATACGCCCTCGGTTCTTTTCTATCGTTTCGGCCTTGCGTGGCTCATTGTTGCCGTCGTCATGCTCTTCCGTCGGGAGAGCTTTAAGGTCGACCGGCGCGAGTTCTTGACGCTCACCGCCCTTGGCGTCCTCTTCATCTTCTCTTCGCTCACTCTCTACCTGAGTTTCCATCTCATGCCTGCCGGTGTTGCATCCACCATTCTCTTCACCTACCCGGTGATGACGGCCGCCATCATGGCAGTCTTCTTCCGCGAGCGAATACGCACGGGCACAATCATGAGCATCCTCCTTAGTTTTGTGGGCGTCCTGCTTCTCTATTGGAGCGACGGCAGCGGCACCTTGCACATCGGTGGCGTGGCTCTGGTGCTTGTCTCGGCGCTGACCTATGCGTTGTATATCATTGTCGTTGACAAGTCGCCATTGGCCATGTCGTCCTTCAAGATTAACTTCTACGTCCTCTTCTACTGTGCCGCCGGCATGGCGTTGTTCGCCCTGCTGAGCGGCCAGCCGCTGCAGCTGCCGCCCACGCCGCGCGCCTGGCTCTGGGTGTCATGGCTCGCCGTGGTGCCAGCCATCATGGCGTTGGTGATGATGGTATATGCTGCCAAGTATATAGGCTCCACGCCTACGGCCATCCTCGGCGCGCTGGAGCCCACTACGGCGGTGCTCATTGGCGTTCTGGTCTTTGCGGAGCCGTTCACCCTGCGCCTCCTCTGCGGCATAGCGCTCATCCTTGCCGCCGTGACCATTGTCGTCCTTGGCAAAAACCGCTCGCACAGCGCTTCTGCATAATAATCAAGCCCGTTTCACGTTATTATCTGTGTTATGAATATCGCGGCATTGGTATCGGGGGGCGTGGACAGCTCCGTCGTGGTGCACCTGCTCAAGGAGCAGGGCTACACGCCTGACATCTTCTACATCCGCATAGGCATGGAGGACGAGGAGGGGTATATCGACTGTCCGGCGGAGGAAGACATAGAGATCACGCAGTGGATAGCCAGGAAATACGGCTGCCGCTTCGAGGAGGTGAACCTGCACAAGGAGTACTGGGACAACGTGGTGAGCTACACCATAGAGAGTGTGCGCAAGGGCCTGACGCCTAATCCCGACGTGATGTGCAACAAACTCATCAAGTTCGGCGCCTTCGACGACCGCCGTGGCCACGCCTACGACCGCATAGCCACAGGCCATTACGCCACTACGGCCATCGTCGACGGCCGCTCCTTCCTCGCCACAGCCAAAGACCCTGTGAAGGACCAGACGGACTTCCTGTCGCAGCTAAGCTACAGGCAGATACAGAAGCTTATGTTCCCCATCGGCCACCTCATGAAGAGCGACGTGCGCGCCATAGCCCACGAGGCCGGCTTGCCCAGCGCTGACAGGAAGGACAGCCAGGGCATCTGCTTCCTTGGCAAGATCAACTACAACGACTTCATAAAGCGCTACCTCGGCGAGCGCGAGGGCGAGATTGTGGAGCTGGAGAGCGGCAAGGTGCTGGGCACCCACAAAGGCTACTGGTTCCACACCATAGGGCAGCGCAAGGGCCTCTACCTCAGCGGTGGCCCCTGGTTTGTCGTGCGCAAGGACATAGAGAACAACGTGCTGTATGTGAGCCAGGGCTACGACCCGCGCGAGCAGTACGGCGACCGCATCACCCTCATGGGCTTCCATCCGCTGGCACCCATTGAGTTGCCGCTGCCCATGGAGGTGAAGTTCAAGATACGCCACACGCCTGAGTTCCATCCCGGACGCCTCGTGCAGCTGCCCGACGGCCTCGTGCAGATAGAGAGCGGCGAGCTGATACAGGGCATCGCCGCAGGCCAGTATGCCACCATCTACGATGCCGACGCCCACTTGGTCATCGCCTCAGGAATGATAGTTTAGCCTATGCAGTTATTCTACAGTAAAGACATTGCCCTCGGCGGCATCTGCACCCTCGACGCCGAGGAGAGCCGCCATGCCGTGCGCGTGCTGCGTCTGCGCGCGGGCGACCCCCTCAACGTCACCGACGGGCAGGGGCACCTCTACCGGTGCCGCGTGCTCCAGGCCGACGACCGCGCCTGCGCCGTGGAGCCGGAAGAGGCTCTGCGCACCACGCAATCACCGCTCCCCGCGCTCCATCTTGCCGTGGCGCCCACGAAGAACCCGTCGCGCATGGAGTGGCTTGTGGAGAAGGCCGTGGAGGTGGGGGTGGGGGAGGTCACCCTCCTGGAGTGCGACCACAGCGAGCGCACCTTCCTCAAGACCGAGCGCCTGGAGCGCATAGCCCTCAGCGCCATGAAGCAGAGCCTCCACGTCATACTCCCCGAAATCCACCCCGCCGTCCTCCTCCGCGACTGGCTTTCCTCTTTCCGCTTTGCAAGTCCCACGCAAAAGTTCATCGCCCACTGCGAGGCCGGGCAGCCGCGCACACCGCTGGGCGCCGCCCTGCAGGGCGGGCGCGACGCCGTGGTGCTGATAGGCCCGGAGGGCGACTTCTCGGCTGAGGAGATAGCGCTGGCACAGGAGCAGGGCTTCCAGCCCGTGAGCCTCGGCCCCAGCCGTCTGCGCACAGAGACGGCGGCCCTCTACGTTTGTTGCGCTTTCAACCTTGTCAACGACCGAAGCCTATGAAAAAGACTGTCCTATTTCTCATTTTTCATTTTTCATTTCTCATTTTGACAGCCCAGCCGCAGATAGCCCTGCTGAAGTACGGCGGAGGTGGCGACTGGTATGCCAACCCCACCTCGCTGCCCAACCTCATAGCCTTCTGCAACGCCGACCAGCAGATGGGGCTTGCCCCCGAGCCTGCCACCGTCGACGTGGGCAGCGCGGAGCTCTTCAGCCACCCCTTCGTGCACATGACGGGCCACGGCAACGTCGTCTTCAGCGACGCCGAGGCGCAGAACCTGCGCAACTACCTCATCGGCGGCGGTTTCCTGCACATCGACGACAACTACGGCCTGCGCGAGTTCATAGTGCCGCAGATGAAGAAAGTCTTTCCTGAGCTGGAGTTCGTGGAGCTGCCCTTCACGCACCCCATCTACCACCAGAAGTACCAGTTCCCCAACGGCCTGCCCAAGATCCACGAGCACGACAACCTGCCGCCCAAGGGCTACGGCCTCATCTGGGAGGGGCGCCTGGTGTGCTTCTTCACGTGGGAGTGCGACCTTGGCGACGGCTGGGAGGACCAGGACGTGCACAACGACAGCCCCGCCACGCGCCAGAAAGCCCTCCGCATGGGGAGCAACATAGTGCGTTACGCGTTCGGGGAGTAGTCCGCCAGCCAGTCGGCCCCGCGCGGGGCGTCGTCCCAGCCGTCGGTGTCTATGGTCACCTCGAGGAATGTAGCCTTGCCTTCGGGGAAGAGCTCCACGCTGTCGGCCGCCGCGGGCACCAGGCAGCACTCGCCGGCGTGCAGCGGCACGATGGTCTCCATGCTCTTCACCGCCGCCAGCCCCTGAACGCAGAAGTAGACGACGAAGCAGTCCACCGCTTCGAGGTTCTTGCGCATGGGGGTGTCGAGCGGCATGATGTTGGTTGTGAAATGTTCGCAGCGGGCCACCGTGGTGGTCTCGTTGGCGCGGGCGTCGTAGCGCGTGTTGGCATGCCCGCTGACGCCGCCGAAGTCTATGGCCTCCATGGCCTCTGCGGTGTGCAGCTGCCGTTTGCGGCCGTCGGCGTCGACGCGGTCGTAGTCGTAGATGCGGTAGGTGCAGTCCGAGGTCTGCTGTATCTCGGCCACCATGAGTCCGGCGCCGAGGGCGTGGACGCGGCCGGCGGGGATGAAGAAGACGTCGCCCGGGGCAGGCTGCTCGCTGTGCAGCAGGTCCATGAGGTGGCCTGCGCCGAGGGCTGCGGTGTACTCTTCGGGCGTGGTGTCGCGGCGGAAGCCGCTGATGAGCCGGGCACCCTGGCTGGCCTGCATGACGTACCACATCTCCGTCTTGCCCCACGGCATGCCGCGCCGCATAGCCAGCGCGTCGTCGGGGTGCACCTGTATGGAGAGGTCGCGCGCGGCGTCGATGACCTTCAGCAGCAGCGGGAACTCGGTGCCGTAGCGGTTGAACACCTTGTCGCCCACCAGTTCGCCCATGTATATCTCTATGGCCTCGTTCAGCGTGTTGTCGGCCAGGAAGCCGTTGGCGATGACACTCTCGTGCCCCTCCACGGCCGAGAGGGCCCACAACTCGCCGCAGTTGGGCAGCGGGTCGTAGTTGAAGCCGTAGTCTTTCAGTCGGTTGCCGCCCCAGATGACATTCTTGTAGAGCGGCAGGAATTTCAGCGGATAAATCATGTTTTCCATTAAAAACCTATCAGCGTATCAACGTATCAACATATCAACCTCTCAACCTCTCAACCTCTCAACGTATCAACGTATCAACCTCTCAACCTCAATAGCTTCTCGTGGTGTGTCCGTTGGCCTTGTTGCTGCCTCTCACCTTGATGTTGGACTTTACCGTAGCCCCTTTGTTGGTCTGCTTGCGGCCGTACATGGTCTGCTCGGAGCGGCAGGCGCCGAGGGTGGCGCAGCTCATGGCCACGATGGCGGCCATCAGCAGCAGCGACAATGTTTTCTTTGCTCTGTATTTCATTGTTACTTGTTGTTTTTCAGTCAAATTGCTCTGCATGGCATCTCTTTCGCACAGCGCAAAGATACGACTTATTTTTGAATGTCGCAAATCGGCAGGCCAAAAAGTGGCAAAAACGGCCTTTTTTCGCCTATCTGACACCACTGACGCCTCTTCTTTATTGTTTAACAATCAATGCGTTACGATGTTATAAAGTGGCTAACTTGCTGATTTGCAGCATCTGGTATGGAGCCCCTACGGCCCCTCTTCGGCCCCCCTTCGGCCGTTCTTCAGTGGAAGGCCGTAGGAGGGCCGTAGGGATGCCGGAGAGGGGCCGAAGAGGGGAGGGTGAGTTAAGAGTTGTGAGTTTTGTGTGAGGAAACAATAAAAGGGCGGCATGGGCGTTATAGAAATTATGAGTTGGAATAAAGATATTGCAATAGGGCATCTGGCGTGTGCGGCGGCATACATAATATTCGGCATCAACGTGGTGGTGTGCCGCGACATAGCCACCGACGGAGGGCTGGCGCCCATAGTGCTGTTCGCCATGCGGAGCCTGGTGGCCGGCGGCCTGTTCTGGCTGGTGTCGCTCTTCGGGCCGCGGGAGCGGGTGCCGTGGCGCGACCTGCTGCGGCTGGCGGGTGCCGGCATGCTGGGGCTCTTCCTGCCGCAGCTGACGTTTCTCCACGCCATAGCGCACACCACGCCGGTGGACCTGTCGGTGATGAGCACCACGACGCCGATATTCACCATGTTCGTGGCGGCCATCTTCCTCAAGGAGCCCATCACATGGAAGAAAGCCCTGGGTGTGGCCCTGAGTTTCGGCGGCATCCTGTGGCTGATACTGCAGAGCACCTTCGGCGGCAGCGGCGCGTCGGAGACGGAGCCCGTGGGCATACTCTACTGCTTCGCCAACTACATAGTCTTCGCCCTCTACCTCGGCACCTGCCGGCCGCTGATAGCGCGCTACACGGTGGTGACGAGCATGAAGTGGATGTTCCTGGCGTCGTTCCTGCTGTCGGTGCCCTTTGCGCTGCCGCACCTGCCGCAGAGCGACTTCGGCGCTGTGCCGCAGTCTGTGTGGTGGGAGATAGGGTTCATGATATTCTTCTCCACCTTCGTGGCCTACTACCTCGTGCCCGTGGGGCAGAAGCGCATAAGGCCCACGCTGGTGAGCATGTACGGCTACCTGCAGCCCATCATAGCCATCGCCGTGGCCATCTGGACGGGCATGGACCGCCTGACGGTGACCAAGGTGCTGGCGGCGCTGCTGGTCTTCGCCGGCGTGTGGGTGGTCAACAAGAGCCGTGCGGCGGCACCGCCGGTTAAAAGTTAGACGTTTTTTTTCGTCGGTTTAGGGAAAAAATTGTATATTTGCATTGCCCCAAATATTGTTAATTTGGGGTAATGTTTTTATATTAAATAAGTTAGATATGGCAAAGGAGATAAAATTCAGTCTGGTGTACCGCGATATGTGGCAGAGCAGTGGAAAATACCAGCCCCGAGTGGACCAGTTGGTGCGCATTGCGCCGGTGATAGTCGACATGGGGTGCTTCGACCGCATAGAGACCAACGGCGGCGCTTTTGAGCAGGTGAACCTCATGTATGGCGAGAACCCCAACAAGGCGGTGCGCGCATGGACCAAGGCCTTCAACAAGGCCGGCATACAGACGCACATGCTGGAGCGCGCGCTGAACGGCCTGCGCATGTACGGTGTGCCGAAGGATGTGCGCCGGCTGATGCCCAAGGTGAAGAAGGCGCAGGGTGTTGACATCATGCGCTCGTTCTGCGGCTTGAACGACCCGCGCAACCTTGAGCTCTCTGTGAAATACGCCAAGGAAGCCGGCATGATAAGCCAGGCGGCCCTGAGCATCACCCATTCGCCGGTGCACACGGTGGAGTACTACATGGGCATCGTTGACAAGCTGGTGGAGTTTGGCGCCGACGAGATATGCCTGAAGGACATGGCCGGTGTTGGGCGTCCCGCCACGCTGGGGCGTCTGGTGAAGGAGATCAAGACCAAGTATCCGCATATCGTGGTGCAGTACCACGGCCATACGGGTCCCGGCTTGTCGATGGCCAGCACCCTGATGGTGGCCGAGGCTGGAGCCGACGTGATAGACTGCGCCATGGAGCCCCTGTCGTGGGGCATGGTGCACCCCGACGTCATCAGCGTGCAGGCCATGCTCAAGGACGCGGGTTTCCTGGTGAAGGACATCAACATGGACGCCTACATGGAGGCCCGCAAGCTGACGCAGGAGTTCATCGACGACTTCCTGGGCCTCTACATCAACCCCGGCAACCGCGTGAGCACCTCGCTGCTGGTGGGCTGTGGCCTGCCTGGCGGCATGATGGGTAGCATGATGAGCGACCTGCGTGGTGTGCACGGTGCCATCAACATGGCCCTGAAGAAGAGCGGCAAGCCCGAGGTGAGCTTCGAGGAGCTGACGGTGCAGCTCTTCCAGGAGGTGGAGCACATCTGGCCCATGCTGGGCTACCCTCCGCTGGTGACCCCCTTCAGCCAGTATACCAAGAACATCGCGGTCATGAACCTGCTGGCCATGGCGCAGGGCAAGCCGCGCTTCAGCCAGATAGACAAGGACTCGTGGAGCATGATCCTGGGACGTGCAGGCAAGCTGCCCGGCCAGCTGGCTCCTGAGATCGTGGAGCTCGCCAAGCAGCAGGGCATGGAGTTCTACACCGGAGTGCCGCAGGAGGCCTATCCCGATGCGCTGCCGGAGTATATCAAGGAGATGGAGCAGAACGGCTGGGAGCGCGGCGAGGACGACGAGGAGCTCTTCGAGCTGGCCATGCACGACCGCCAGTATCGCGACTATAAGAGCGGTGTTGCCAAGGAGCGCTTCAACAAGGAGGTGGCGCAGCTGCGCGCCGAGAAGGACGCCCCCAAGGCTCCCGCCACCGCCGAGACCTTGGCCCTCAACTATATCACCCCCAAGCACCCCAACGCCACGCCGGTGGTGGCCACGGCCACAGGCCGCGTGCTGTGGGAGGTGCGCTTCGACGACAAGAGCACGGCCCCGGCCCCCGGCACAGAGGTGAAGGAGGGCGCCGCGCTGGCCAACATCGAGGCCAGCTACGCTGTTGTCCCCGTTGTGGCCCTGAAGGGTGGCAAGGTGGTAGACACCTGCATCAAGCAAGGCCAGATGGTCAAGAAGGGCGACGTGATAGGTTGGGTGGAATAAAGCCACATGACAGACCTGAAGCAACTGAAACGCCTGCTCAAGCAGGACAACACAGCGCTGCCTTCGGTGAAGGTGGCGCTGTTGGGTGACAGCGCCACCCAGCTGTTGGCCACGGCCATACGTGGCACCGGGGTGTTGCGTGGCTTGAACATCGACCTCTTCGAGGCCGAGTACAGCCAGGTGGAGAGGCAGCTGCTGGACCCCGCCAGCGAGCTCTATGCCTTCGATGCCGAGTATGTGGTGCTGTTCCAGAGCACCCATAAGCTCGGCGAACGCCACAGTCTGCTCGACACCGCCGGGCAAGAGGCGCTGGCCGACGGACGGCTGGCTTTCGTCGAGGCCGTGTGCGGCAACCCGCAGATGGCCGGCAAGAAGGTTGTATGCTTCAACTATCCCGAGATTGACGACGCGGTCTTCGGCAGTTATGCCGACAAGGTGACGTCGTCGTTCACGTGGCAGGTGAGGAAGCTCAACTATGGCCTCATGACCCTTGCGCAGCGGATGCCTAACCTATATGTGTGCGATGTGGCGGCGTTGCAGAACAAAGTGGGACGCGACGTGATGTTCGCCCCCAACGTGTACACCAGCACAGAGATGGTGCTGTCGGTTGACGTTGTGCCTGCTGTGGCGTCGAGAGTGCTTGATATCATCTGTGCCGTGCGCGGCAGCATAAAGAAATGCTTGATACTCGACCTTGACAACACGCTGTGGGGCGGGGTCGTCGGTGACGATGGCTGGGCGGCACTGCAGCTCGGTCACGGACTTGGCATAGGCAAGGCGTACACGGAGTTCCAGATGTGGGTTAAGAAGTTGCGCCAGAGAGGCATTATAATATGTGTCTGTTCGAAGAATGACGATGACAAAGCCCGTGAGCCCTTTGAGAAGCACCCCGACATGGTGCTGCGGTTGGACGATATAGCGGTCTTCATGGCCAACTGGGAGACCAAGGTGGACAACATAAGAGCCATACAGAAGGTGCTGAATATAGGCTTCGACAGTATGGTGTTTGTCGACGACAATCCATTTGAGCGTGCCATGGTGAGGGAGAACATATCTGGCATAGAGGTGCCGGAGATGCCTGAAGACCCGGCGGAATGGCTCGAGTACATGTATGGGCTCAATCTCTTCGAGACGGCTTCGTATAGCGGTGCCGACGCGGAGCGCACACGGCAGTATCAGGCCGAGGCGCGGCGTGTGACGCTGGCGAAGAGCTTCGACAGTGAGGCTGATTTCCTGCGCTCGCTTGACATGAAGGCCACGGTGAGCGGCTTCACGCCCTTCAATACGCCGCGTGTGGCGCAGTTGAGCCAGCGCAGCAACCAGTTCAACCTGCGCACGGTGCGCTACACCGAAGCCGACGTGGCGGCTCTGGCTGCCGATGGGCAGACGGTGTGCTTGGCCTTGACCCTCGAAGACCGCTTTGGCGACAATGGGCTCGTGGCCGTGGTGGTCATGAAACCAATAGATTCCGAGAGCCTCTTTGTGGAGACATGGCTGATGAGCTGCCGCGTGCTGAAACGCGGTATGGAAGACTTCACGCTCAACACCATGGTGGCTGTCGCCAAAGAGCGCGGATACAAGCGCATAGTGGGTGAGTATCTGCCCACGGTGAAGAACGGCATGGTGGCCGACCACTACAGGAAGCTTGGCTTCGCGGAGGTTAAGGGATCTGCTTCGTCACGCTGGGCGTTGGAGACTGACGGCTATATTCCGCACGAATGTTGTATAGAAAACAAGGCATAGGTATGGAGAATACAGAGATACTGCACAAAGTGGAAGAGGTGTTCCGCGATGTGCTCGACGATGAAGA
>OCTX012288692.1_pt1 | contig 11882 bp, 5 predicted proteins | sample 1539691 | NCBI WGS metagenome assembly OCTX01 (sample SAMN02144231, study PRJEB22623) | gut metagenome | biome: sheep rumen | host: Ovis aries | place: New Zealand
CGCATCCCGGCGACGATTCAGTTCGTCCGCCCCGGCGACGAAGTCCGCGCCCCGACGTATGAGAACGGCAAAGTGAGTGTAACGTTCTGGAGCTATAAGAAGTAAGAGAAGTAAGAGGTGAAACAATGAGTATTGCAAAAAAACTCTCTCCTGTCATTGCCGTCGCGGCGATGAGCGCGGCAACGGCGTTCGCCGACTCCGCGACAGACAGCGCGATACGCATGGAGGAGACCGGCATAGCCGTCTTCGGCCATTCGGACTATGCGGAACCCACGGCGGCGTATCCGACTGCGGCCTCCGGCACGAGCGCAGACGAGGCTAACTCGTCCGCGAGCGCGACCTCGGCGACAACTTCCTGGTCGCTCTCGGCGTGGTCTGTCGGGCGCATGATCTCCGAGCAGCCGCCGGACGCGAAGGTGGGCGAGTTCCTCTCCCGCTTCCCGCGCGAGGCGGGCGAAATCGACTGGACGGCGACGCTCGCCGCGATCCGCGCGTCGCAGGCTGCTTCGGACGGCTACATCCAGGTCATCGGCGGCACGACGAACTTGAACGAGACGCTGCTCGTCACCCGTTCCGGCGCGATGGAGATTCCGTTTGTGCTCAAGGACGGCTCGACGGTCAAGAGTCTCTACACCTTCTCGGCCGCGACCTCCTCGCGCCCCTACCGGCTCTTCGCGACGCGCCGCGACGAGGGCAACAACGCCGCGTTCATCGACCTGTCGGGCCGCTTCGTGCGCTTCTTCGGCGATCCGGCGGTCATTACGCCGCGCTACGCGATGACGAACCCGGGCGCTTCGAGTGCTGCATCTTCTAACGTCGTCTGGGGCATCGACTACAACCCCGCCACGTCGCACATGCTTACGGCGCGCTACATCGTCGATGAGGCGACCGGCGCGATCGACTGCCCTAAGGGCCAGTTCGTCCTCGCGTACTACGACACCGAGACGAAGGAACACCTCGTCGCCTCCATCGTCGTAGAGATCACGCCGCCGGCCGTGAACACGCTCCAGGCGACGGTTGGCTCCGAGCTGCGTCCCGTCGGGGGCGGCTGGGACATTGCCGGCCTCCAGGCTGCCGTCAACAAGGGTGCCGTAAAGGACAGTGACGATCCCTACTCGCCCTACGTCGAGAAGTTCTCCGCGCCGAGCGGACAGGAGCTCTCGAACAAGTACCACGGCAAGATATACGCGATCGCGCCGACCGACAAATCGACGAGCGGCACCTTGAACATGGCGATGCCGTGGAAGGCGGACATCTACTGGAAGACCTCCGACCCGATGGGTGTGATGTGGACGTTCGAGAACGACTGGTATCTCATCTCCTGGCCGGCCGACACCTACCGGCTCGTCATCTCGGACGACCCCGCGAAGCCGGGCCTCAAGTGGGCGATTTCGACCAACTACACCGCGCAGGTGCTCGGCTACAAGTCGCCGGATTCGCTGGTCGCGAAATCGGACTCCTCGACGGGCGAGGTGACCGTGAACGGCGAAGGCAAGTTCCTCTTGAAGATCATGACGGATGCGCAGGACATCCCATGGTATCTGCCGATGCTGTCGCGCTACCGCACGAGCACCGATGTGCTTGCCTCGACCGACGCCGGCGCGATTGTCGCAGACTGGCCGATCGGCTTCGAGGCGACGATGTTCTCGGGCGTCGCGGCCGGCAAGGCCGAGAACGCGGCGAAGCGGATGGACGAGACGCTTCCCGGCTACATCTATGCCGCCGCCTCGACCGGTCGCAACTGGAACCCGCGCCTCTACCACGAGCCGTCGCCGGACGGAGTGATCAACATGGGCGACGATGCGTTGGATGCCCTTGAAGGCGCATCCGGCTCGGGCGACGAGAGCGATCCCTACGAGAACCTCGAATCGGCGATCTACGGCGTCAACGAAAGCGCGAACCCCGTCGAAGTGTGGTGGCGCGGGACTATCCAGCTCCCCGGCATGCCGACGCCGATCACCTATCCGGGCCTTGTCGAGCGCTACCGCTTCACGTGGGCTGAGACGCTCCGCGAAGGGCTTCTCCCGGACATCGTCCTTTCATCGAAGCTCGGCTCCGCCGACCCCGCGATGAAGGCCTTCGGCGGTCGCTCGCTCGCGTTCATCGACAAGAATGCCTACGCCAAGGTGAGCGGCACGGTTCCGCTCGCCGGCGTCACGAACCTCGTCGGATTCCAGGTCTATCCCTCCGACTTCGCGACCGACATGGCGACCGGGCGCGTCGCGACCGTGACCTTGGGCGGTGCGACCTTCGCCGTCTCGCTCGCCGAGGTTTCCGATACGAACTTCGTGTTTTCAAGTACGCTCGATGGCGTCTTGCAGGACACGCTTGCGGTCGAGCGCGACGGTTGGGTTGAAGTCGCCTTCGCGCTGCCGGTCGGATGGTCCGGCACGAGGGCCGATCTCGCGTTTGGTGCGGAAGGCGGTGAACGTGCGGCGATCGGCATCGCGCTCGACGACCTCGCGGTCTGGTGCATCGACGAGACCGGGACGAACACCGCGGACGCCGTCCGCTTCCTCTTCGCCGAAACAGACCTCGCGGCGACGCCCGGCGACAACTCCGAGCGCATCGCGGCGGACAGCTCCGGCCACGGCTATCAGCTCGTCGCACACGGCTTCGCAATCGGCGGGCGCGGCAGCACCCGCGATTTCAACGGCAGACTCCGCGCCGATTCGGGCGTGGAGCCGGCGATCTACTGGCAGAACGACCGGGAGGCGGTCGGCTGGAACCCGAACGAGGAACACGCCTTCCTGAAGCTCGACGGCGATTACGTCGTCTGGGCGATGCGCAACGACCTCAACACCGAAGACTCCTCGGAGCCTGTCGTCCTCGCGCAGTATTCGAAGAACGGCAAGGGCGCGATGCAGGCGTACCGCGTCGTCACGATGTCGCCCATCTACTCGTCCTTCACCAACGCCGTCGTCGCCGGCAACCGCATGATTGTTCCCGGCCCCGTCGGTCTGCTCGAAGGGACGAATACGCAGTACAACGCCTACTCGTCGCTCGTCAAGTTCGACGACTCGAACGTCGTTTACGTGGACCGCAAGGGCACGGCGTGGGCGCGGCGCGACGGCGCGGCGTCGGCGTTCTACTCCTACCCGATGCAGGAGGGCTTCTACTGCCCGTCTCTCGGCGACGACCAGCTCGCCGTCGGCACATATGTCGGCTGGATGAACTGCGTCAAGATCAAGAACCCCTCGGCGGCGAATCTCCAGAACGTCAAGACGGCGCTCCCGTGGAACTGGCTCTCCGTCTGGCCCGCGACGAACGGCGTGCCGACGATGAAGGTGGCGCAGGTGCTCACCAAGGCGACGCTGGGACTTCCCGAAGTGTGGAACGCCGCGTCGATGGCGATCTCGTATCCGAATCCCGCCGCATCGTCCGACACGAACTCCGCGACCGTGGTCGATCTCATCGACCCGACCGTGGCGCAATCGCAACCGCTCAAGATCGACGGCAACTTCACCGCCGAATACGGCTTCACGCTCGGCTCCTCCGGCACGTGCTTCCTCCGCAAGGGGAAGTACTACTTCACGCGCCTGCCGCCGTCGATCTCCGACCGCTTCTACATCGACACGAACGCGGACGTCTCGAAGCGCATGAACCTCGTGGGGCAGCTCGTTGAGAAGGAGTCCGGCGGCTCGTACCTGGAGCTCAACGTCCTCACCGACGCGGAGCGCGAGGCGCTGAAGGCCATCTGCCCCGACTCCGCCCCGAAGAAGGCCCAGTGGGACGCCGCCGTCGCCGCGCTCGCGGAATCGTCCGTCATCCCGTCTGTGCGCCATTCGACCGATCTGTTCGATGTCAAGTGCCAGAGCCACTTCAACTACATCTTCCCCTCCAAGAAGGCCATGCAGAAATGGCTCACTCTCATCGCTACGAACGCCATGCCGGTGACGACGTCGGACGGCCTCCACTGCGCCGTCACGTGCGATAAAGGGAATCTCTACGTGGACGCGAGCACGACGCCGGTCGCCACTCTGGCAGAGGTCAAGACCAACGAGTGGAAGCGTCTGTTCCAGCCCTCGAAGCAGAGGGCGGCCAAGAGCGCCTATGATCTCTCGGGCCTCGCCGCGCTTATCGGCGACTGGGAGGATCTGCGTGACCGCGCCGTCTTCGGGAACAAGCTCCCCTATATTGATGTCTACTACGTGAAAGGATACTTCGAGTGGACCGTGAAGGATTCCCTGCCCTCGACCGAATACAAGGCGCAGGACCATTACGCGCTCGTCGCCAACGGCTCCAGTTCCGGGTGGGTCACGATCATCGAGAACGACAACCCCGACGGTTCGGTCGTCAACCCGGGCCTTCCCGTCTCGATGCATGTCATCCGCGTAGCGCCGGAACTCTACCTTGACGGCATCGCAGTCCTGACGGACCCGCTCAACAAGCTCTCCGAGAAGCTGACGCTTCTCTATAGGACACCGTTCGGAGATGCCGCGAACGACTACGAGTTCGAGTGGAAGTACGCGACGCCCAACGCCGACGGTACGCTCTCGACCGACAAGTCGTCCGCCGCGTGGACGGACAAGACGGCCCCCGCCGTCCAGACCGGCCTCACGTCGCTGCAACTCGGCGAAAATTCGAACGTCCAGGACTTCGTGAACACCTACTACGCGATGCGCTACCGCGCGAAGGAGGGGACGCTTGCTGCGGCAACCGTCGGCACCGGATGGTCCGGCTGGACGGACGAGCAGCTCGCCGAGGGCTGGGTGCAGCGCGTCCTCAATTCGGTGACGCCGTTCGCGCAGCGCGTGGAGGACTTCTACGACAATCCGAGCGACATCGCCTTCACGATGCTCGAGCAGATCGGCCGCCCCTACCAGGGCGACGTTGCGCTCAACAACGACAATTTGAAGGAGGTCGGACTCCTCGAGCTCTACCAGACGATCTTCAACAAGGCGGAGTCGATCCTCATCGCGGCGGGCGGCGAGAACGTCGATCTCTCGAAGCAGCTCATCCTCGCCACGACCCGGATGGGCGAGTTCTACTCGCTCCTTGGTGCGGAGGCGTATTCGGACGCGAAAAACCCGCTGATTGGATCGTCGACCGACGAGCCGACGGCAGCCGGCGTCTTCTGCTTTGCGAATCAGGTTCCGACGCTCCTCGACGAGGAGCTGGCGCTCCTGCGCGGGCGCACATCGGCAACGCAGTTCCCGAAGCTCACGGCCGCCCCCTACTTCAACCGCCTCCTGTGGAACTTCTCCAAGGGCATGACAGAGGGCGAGATGGCCTACGTCAACAACTACGGCATCCGCGCCCGCAATGGCGTGATGGACGTCAATTGCGCCGCCGCGCAGTATCCGCAGGGACACGGCGACGCGTGGGGACACTATCTCTCCGCGCTGACGGGCTACTACCGGCTTCTCAGGAACCCCTATGTCGACTGGACCTCTTCCATGACCGAAATGCTCATGGATCAGACGGCGATCAACGTGGACTACCAGGACGAGGCGAAGTTCGCCGACGCCGCCGTGAAGCTCGCGCAGGTCGGGCTCGATGCGATGTCGCTCACCGCGCGCAAGGCGTACAAGGAGAACGCGGGCGACCTCCGGAGCGGCTACTTCGACGCCGACGCGACAGAGGCGTTCGGCTACGGCGAGTGGGCGACGCGCACCGGCATGGGCGCGGCCTACAGCTGGTTTGTCGCCAACGCCATCACGCCGACCACCAACGAGTCCGCGCAGGCATTCAGCGACCTCGGCCTCAAGCGCATCGACCGCGAACAGAACGGCGCCCAGATGAAGGTGCTCTGCCGCACGGTCGAGAGCCTCCAGACGACGCTCGGCGGCTTCGAGGGCGGACTCAACCCGCTTGGACTTTCCGAGAACGCGATTCCGTTCGACATCGACCCCGACGCGCTTGCCGAGAAGAACTCGCACTTCGAACAGATTCTGGAGAGAACCGAGAAGGCACTCGCCAACTGCAAGACCGTCTTCGACTACGCAAACGTGTACGGCAGCCGCCTCGCACAGATCCAGGAGAGCGAGACCGAGACGACCGATGCCGTGGCCACGCAGGAGCTCTCCTACCAGAACCAGCTCATCGCCATCTACGGCACGCCGTTCGCCGGCGACATCGGGCCTGGCGGCACATACCCGCAGGGCTACGACGGGCCGGACATCTACAACTACAACTACATGGATCTTTCCGTGTTCGGCCTCGAAGCCGGTCTTAAGACCGTGTTCACCAACTCGTACCAGCTCTACGAAGGCGGACTCGCCGGCTACTGGAAACAGCAGATGCCGATGGGCTATGAGACGAATGTCGATGTGAAGGTCACGCTCAACTACATCGTCAGCGACGGTGGCATCCGCATGAAACCCGCGACGATTGGCGGCGTTCGCGCCACGGAAGGCACCATCCAGAACGCCTACCGCGACTACATCGACGCCTACCAGAAGCTTCAGACGGCGATGGCCACATATCAGGTGAAGCTCGCGATCCTGAAGGAGGCATGGGAGACAGTGAAAGAGACGGACGGCCGTACCGCCGCCACGCTGACAACCACGATGGCCGGCATTGTCTTTGGCCTGGCGTACTACATGGACGCCGACCATTGGGTTGACATGCTGGAGACGGAAATGGATTTCGCGTACATGGCCGACGGGTTCGCGAAGGAACTGGTGGCGCCGGTCGCCGGCGCGGGCACGACCGTCGTCACCTCTCCTAAGGCGATTGCCAATGCGGCCAAAGCGCCCTCGGACATGACCGCCATGTCGAAAGCCTATATGGCGTTGCTCGGGGCGAAGGAACTGGCCTACAAAAAGCAAAGCATCTCACAGGGCCTTGAATCCCTCGGCACGGTTCTCGACAAGGCTTGGACGCTCGCGGACACATTCCGGGAACTCGGGACGAAAATGGAAACCGCCGCCGGAGAGGTCAACGAGGCGGCGTCGGCCATCCAGCAGGCGCTCGCGGAACTCACCACCGCCGAGGCGGCCTACCGCGCCGAAGTCTATAAGGGCGAGATGCTTCAGGAGGAGCGCGAGCTGTGGCGCAAGCAGGTCTCCAACAAGGCCACGCAGCAGCGCTACCTGGACATGTTCAACCGCGTCCAGCGCAACAACGCACTCGTGAAGTACTCGACGGCGTTCGACACCGCCCAGCGCTACGTCTTCGAGCTCGCGAAGGTCTACGACTACGAGACGGGACTCCTCTCCTCCGACCCGCAGAGTGGCAAGCAGTTCCTCGCGGACATCGTCGCCACGCGCGCGCTCGGCAGCGAAGGGCTCGCCATGTCGTCCGGCACGACCGACGGCGGCCTCTGGGACGTCGTCACGCGCATGAAGGCGAACTGGGACGTCCTCAAGGGTCGCCTCGGCGTCAACAACCCGGACAAGCCGGAGAAGTGGTTCTCGCTCAGGTACGAGCGCTTCCGCATCAAGCCGGACGCCTCCGGCGACGAGGCGTGGCGGCGCGAGCTGCGCAAGTACTGGGTTGACGACATCTATGCGCGGCCCGAAGTCGCGCGCCACTGCCAGCCGCTCGCGAGCGAGAACCCGACCGCGATGAAGGAACCGGGACTCGTCATCGAATTCTCGACCTCTATCAACAACGCGGAGAACTTCTTCGGCAAAACCCTGCAAGGCGGCGAATCGCAGTTCTCGAGCGCCGACTACGCCACCAAGATCGCCGCCGTCGGCATCGATTTCGCCGGCTACGGCAATCTCACGACCCAGACGGCGACGGGTCTTGCGGTCGAGCCGAACATCTACTTCGTCCCGGTTGGCACCGACTATATGCGCGCCCCGGCGGGCACGACGCGGAAGGTGCTCGGCTGGACCGTAGTGGACCAGGTGATGCCGCTTCCGTACACCGTCGGCTCTGCGCAGCTTGACGACGAAGCGTGGATCTCGACGATGAGCGGCCTCGATGGCACAAGCGACTCCGCCGCGACGATCCGCCGCCATTCGACACTGCGCGCCGGGAACGACTTCACGTCCACCCGCCTCGTCGGACGCTCTGTGTGGAACGACAAGTGGCTCATCGTCATCCCCGCCTCGTCCCTCAACGCCGACCGCACTCGCGCCCTCGAAACCTTCATCAACGGCGTAGGCGACATCAAGATCGGCATCAAAGCCTACTCACGGCAGGGGAACTGATGAGAGGGAAGAGGGAAAAGGGAAGAGGGAAGTGTGAATAGGGGATTGGGAATATCGCTTTTAGCTTTTCTGTTCGTGGCGTTTTCCGCGTGCGCGGAAAACGCCTACACCAACCATGCGGGGAATGTGGTCTCGGGCGTTGTCGTCGCGCTGGATGCGCGCACGACGACGATCTCTAACGCGGTGGAAGCATTGACGCTGCCGCTGTCGATCTTCCCCACCAACGAGCAGCGGCGAATTGCCGCCGATTTTGGCCAGCCGCGGGTTCCGGTAGCGGTGAAGCGCGCTATCACGGGTGCGGAGAAGGCGATGGCGCGTTCACGAAAGCGCGCGGAGAAGGGCCTCTGCACGAAGGAGGAGAGCGACGACTTCTGCGCGAAGTCCGCTGCCGCCCTCAAGAGCTACCTCGACAAGCAGGTCAAAGAGGGCACGATCACCCCCGCAGAGCGAAAGGCGCTTGGACGGTAAATGACGGCCGATAAATTGTGATATAATATGCGGCATGAGGAAGAAACCAAACGCTTCGGTATGGACAAGGTGGATGAGGCATAGGCATCTCCCTTTTGTTGGCATCATGGCGATGTTTCTTGCCGGCGCGTCAGGCTGCGCCACGGTCTACAGGACCACGCCAGGTGCGCTTACGAGCATTGGGTACAAGGACGCGAACGCCATTCCGCTGGAGCATGTGTACATAACGACGACCGGCTACTACTGCCTTTGGACGGTTCCGCTTGCGTCTGGCGATCTGCGTTGGAACGAGGAGAAGCAGTCCATCAACGGCGGCACATGCCTGTTTAGAGACATGGTCGGCGTGGACGAACTGCAGAACGCGCTACACAAGATCGCCGAGTCCCGCGACTGCGACGTGATCGACATAATGTTTGATGATTCCGACACCTCTTACGCCGGTGTGAGCTATGAAGGGGCCGTAGGATTGTTCTTCGGCTCTTCGCAGATGGGAGTGTCCGGCGTGCTTGTGCCGAAGACTCGGCCCGAGGCGCAGGAGGGGGCCGAGACACAGGAAGGCGGTGCGGAATGAGGAAGTTTCTCTATGCGGTGGCGGCTCTTGCGCTTGCGGGGTGCAGTTCCTACAGTGAAATCGCGCGGTGGGATTCCGACACCTTGACCAACGACGGCGAGAGACCGGTGGCTTCGTTCGTAACCCAGAACTTCTCCTACCAGCTCTTTGGCGTGATTCCTCTCTGCACGGGGCTGCCATGGACCGAGGGCGATGAGGACATCATGGACGATTTCAACGTGCGCTTTTTTGCGGACGAGGCGACGATCGACAGCAACCTGCTTTCGGTCAGGCACGCGCTTGACCGCGCTGGCGGCTCGCACCGTATCTCGAGACTGCATACGACTGTCGACGACGACTCTGCCTGGAGTCTGTTTGTCGTGAATCGCCATGAAGTGCGTACACAGTGTCTGATACTTCAGTAGCGGCCAGATATTCCACAAGTTCATTGTATACTGTAGAGAAATGAAAAAAGCATTGGTAACAGGCGGCGCGGGCTTCCTCGGGAGCCATCTATGCAAGCGGTTGCTTGCCGACGGCTACGAGGTGACCGCTTTGGACAACCTCTTCACGGGAACAAAGGAGAACATCTACGAGCTTCTCGACGACAAGCGCTTCTCGTTTGTCCTGCACGACGTGACGCAGCCGTTCTGGGGCCAGTTCGACGAAATCTACAACCTCGCCTGCCCCGCCTCGCCGATCCACTACCAGAAGAACCCCGTCGAGACGACGAAGAGCTCGGTGCTCGGCACGATGAACATGCTTGAGCTCGCGCTCAAGACGAAGGCGCGCATGCTCCACACCTCTACGAGCGAGATATACGGCGATCCGCTCGTCCACCCGCAGGTCGAGGAGTACTGGGGCAACGTCAACACAATCGGCGTCAGGAGCTGTTACGACGAGGGCAAGCGCGTCGCCGAGACCTTGTGCGCCGACTACCGCAGGCAGTATGGCGTCGATGTCCGCATGGTGCGCATCTTCAACACCTATGGCCCCAAGATGCACCCGAACGACGGCCGCGTCATTTCCAACTTCATCATGCAGGCGCTTGCAAACCGCGACATAACGCTCTTCGGCGACGGCAAGCAGACGCGCTCGTTCCAGTACTGCGACGATCTCGTCGAGGCGTTTCGCCGCTACATGGACCTTTCGCCAAAGAAGATCGCGACGTTCTTCGGCGGCAAGAAGGTGAAGGGGCGCGTCACGCCCGCAGTGCCCGTGATCAACACCGGCAATCCCGGCGAGTATACGATAAAGGAACTTGCCGAGGAGACACTGCGCCAGCTTCCCGAGTCAAAGTCGAAAATCGTCTTCAAGCCCCTGCCCGAAGACGACCCGAAGCGCCGCAAGCCCGACATCACGCTCGCGAAGGCGCTTCTTGGCTGGGAGCCAAAAGTCCCGCTCAAGGTCGGCCTCGCCAAGACAATAGAGTATTTCAAGTCAAAGAGGTAGCCCATGTCCACCATACTCGACAAGATACTGTCCGACCGCGAGAAGTTTGTCTGCACCGTAAAGACGCTCGGGGCCTGCAAGTTGCCGTCGCCTGTCCGCCACCGCAAGTATGTTGCTGACGGCGAGCGCGTCTTCGCAACGGAAAGCGAGTCGTATGCTCGCTTTGCCGAGACGAAGCTCGGGCACCTCCCTACTTTCGAGAAGGCGGGGCCTAAGGAGACGATCTTCCACGACCCGCGCTGGACGCGCGTCGGCATCGTGACGGCTGGCGGGCTCTGCCCGGGGCTCAATACGGTCATCAAGGGGCTTGTCGAGATCCTTGAGTTTGACTATGGTGTCAAGAAGGTCTTTGGCATCCGCTACGGCTATGCTGGGCTCAACCCCAAGTACGGCTACGAGCCGATGCTGCTCAATCCCGACGCGGTGGACACAATCCACGAGGCGGGCGGCACGGTTCTTGGTTCGAGCCGCGGTCAGCAGCCGGCGGACGTGATGGTCGACACGCTCGAGAGGATGAACATCAACGTCCTCTTCTGCATCGGCGGCGACGGCTCCTTGCGCTGCGCGAGCGATATCGCGGCGGAAGTGCTGAAGCGAGGGCTTAAGATTTCCGTCGTTGGCATCCCGAAGACGATAGACAACGACCTCATGTTCGTAGGCCGCAGCTTCGGTTTCGAGAGCGCGGTCGCGCAGGCGGCCGAGGTCATCAGGAGCGCCCACGTCGAGGCGAAGGGAACGCCTCACGGAATCGGCCTTGTAAAGCTTATGGGCCGCGATTCCGGCTTCATCGCCGCGTCTGCGACAGTGGCGAACCCAGTCGTCAACTTCTGCCTTGTCCCCGAGGTCAAGTTTGAGCTCGAGGGCGAGCGAGGGCTTTTACGCGCGCTTGAACGCCGCTTCGCAGCGGGGAAGTCCCACGCCGTTATCGTCGCCGCCGAGGGTGCGGGGCAAGAGCTTCTGGAGGGAGCCGAAGAACGCGACGCGAGTGGTAACATCCTCAAGAAGGACATCGGAGAGTTTTTGAAGCGCCGTATTTCCGCGCACTTCAAGGAAAAGGGTTTCAACGCGAGCGTAAAGTACATCGACCCGAGCTACATCATCCGCAGCTGCCCCGCGCGCGGCACCGACGCGATTCGCTGCTACGAGCTCGCGCGTGCGGCAGTTCACGCAGCGATGGCGGGTCGCACCGACTGCGTCGTCGGCAACATCGGCGAGAGCTTCGCGCTCGTGCCGATCGCGCTTGCGACGATCGAGCGCCAGAAGCTCGACACCGACGGCCAGTCCTGGCGCAGCGTCCTCGACGCGAC